>Ga0209520_10002361_pt1 | contig 10863 bp, 10 predicted proteins | sample Rifsed16ft1_FD_184009 | JGI IMG/M metagenome (GOLD analysis project Ga0209520, IMG submission 184009) | Soil microbial communities from Rifle, Colorado, USA - sediment 16ft 1 (version 2) | ecosystem: Environmental > Terrestrial > Deep subsurface > Rock core/Sediment | place: Rifle, Colorado...
TGGCTCCCAGGTAATTGCCGATATGGACGTCCCCGCTGGGCTGAATTCCGCTAAAAAGCCGCTTTTTCATAAAAATTATCCTTATTTTTGACTATTTTTCACCGCAGAGGACGCAGAGAAAAATAGATTTAAGATTGTAGATTTTAAATTATTCCGTTTAAGTCCCCCTTAACAAAGGGGGATTCAGGGGGTTGTGTTTTTTCTGGGCTATTCCCCATTTTCATGAGGACAAGTTTACAACCCCCTAGCCCCCTTTTCGTTCGACTGAGCGCTCACGACGAAGTCTAAGGGGGATTCTCTATGCCATACATCGTATAACCTGCTTAATTAAAATGAAAATTCCTATACAATAAATTTATTACGTTTAAGCCCTCTCTGCGATCTTTGCGTTCTCTGCTGTAAATATTATTTTTATAAAACCTTTGGTAGCGCGGGTGGTTTATCGTTCGACTGAGCTCACGACGAAGTCCCCCGCCATTGGCCGACCACAAGGGATCGGCGCTACGTTTGAGCTAACCATTTTGCAGAATCTTTGGCAGTATTTTTTTGATTCGCCTGGCTGCCTCTCTGGTATTTTTGATGCTGGGCACGAGTGCAAATCGTACGTAACCTTCTCCGGGATTTAATCCGTTCTCAGTCTTGTCGCTAATCCATGCGCCTGGCGTTGTTACTATGGCGATATCAGGTGAAAGTAATTTTCTGGCAAAATCGACAGAGGTCATTCCCTCTGGAGTCTTTTGCCATAGATAAATTGTAGATTCCGGGGTGCAGTCGGGAAGCTTGATGCGTTTGAATGCAGCTACCAATAAATCCCTTTTGATTTTATACTCAGCCCTCATCTTTTCGACATGGGTTTCGTCACTGAGGGCGGCAATAGCTCCATCCTGTATAAATGTTGCCGTACCAGAGTCTATATTTGTCTTTACCTTTTTAAATATATCAATAATCCGTTTATCACCGGCTACCCAGCCCACCCGGTAGCACGTCATGGCGCTCCTCTTGGAGAAAGAATTAAAGACAATAACCCCTTCTTTTGTAACCTCCAGGATGCTGTGAGGCGGTTCATTAAAATAAATTTCACTATATGCCTCGTCAGAAGCGATGATAATATTATATTTTCTTCCAAATTCAACAATTTCTTTTAAGTATGACAAAGGTGCGGTGGCGCCAGTAGGGCTGTTGGGGTAGTTGACCCAAAAAATCTTTGCCTTCCTGCAGACCTCTTCTGGAATGGATTTCAGGTCTATTAGAAATTTATTTTCAGCAAGAATTGGTACATAGTAAGGAATTCCTTCGGCAAACAAAGTTCCCCGCGTGTATGGTGGATATCCTGGCGAAGGGATAATCACGTAATCACCCGGGTTGACGATTCCTTCCGGAAAGTTGAATACCGCCTCTTTTGAACCGATCGTGGACGAAATCTCTGTCGCAGAATCTAACTGTATTCCAAATCTTTTTTGTATCCACTGTCCAATGGCCTGCCGGAATTCTGGTGTACCAATATAACTCGGATAACCCGAAGATTTGCGCAACGTTATTCCTTTTTGTGTAGTCTTCCGCACAATTTCAGGCGTCGGCACAGTTGGGTCGCCTACGCCAAAATCAATCGGGGTAATTCCCATGGATTTTAATTTTTCTACTTCTTTATCAACTTTTGCAAAGGCATACGCACCAATAGACTGTAATCTCTTCGATGCTGTAATTTCCATAAACACGTTTTCCTTTCCTAATTGTTCAATACATTTTCTAACAACCACGAAGATCACAAAGGACACGAAGAAATAAAAAGATACAGGAGTCAGAATATAGAACAAGTCAGTAGGGGTGGGGTAACCCCGCCCTACTCTTTGAATTCTTATCTTGTCATTTTCTTCGTGTCCTTCGTGATCTTCGTGGTTAATCTTTAGTTTACTCTATTTTTTTGATGGGTCGGTAATTGCAGGTTTAACAGGACTTCTTTTTGCGGTCATCTCTTTGATTTCAATCTCGAGGACATTTGTCTTATTCAACATTGCCTCGGTAAAAGGAGCTTTGGGATTCTGTGGTGCATACTTATTCGCAAGTTTCTGGAGGGCTTCGTTTTTAGCGTGGGGATCAGTAAGTATTGTTATACTGCCAAACAGAATTACAGATTTGTATGCAACGGAAGAAGCACAGGTAGGTTGTTTGACAAGCACATCGGTGACTTCTTCCACCTCGAAACATACATTTTGATTGGCACGGATATTTTCAATCTTTCTGCCCTCATTCGCGCAGTGGAGGAAGATTTTGGAGGTTTCTTTATCATAGGTAAAATTCATAGGCGTGATGTACGGAATCCCATTTGCGCACGTCCCCAGCCTTCCCACCATGCTATTTGTAAGAATGTCTTCGATTTCATTCTTATCGGTTATTTCTTTATCTTTTCTTCTCACAGATTATATTTTTCTTCCAACTGCTTCTGCTACGGGCTTGAGTTCCTGCATCAGTTCTTCAAAGGCTTCAAGAGTAATTGTTTGTGGTCCATCCACGAATGATTTTTCAGGATCCGGGTGAGTTTCAATTAAAAGACCGTCGGCGCCAACGGCTATAGAGCCTTTGGACATTGGGTTAACAAGGCTTCTCTTTCCAGTTCCATGACTGGGGTCTACAATAATAGGCAGATGTGTCATCTCCTTGAGTTGTGGCACGACACTCAATGACAACGTAAAACGAGTATGAGTCTCAAAGGTTCGGATACCCCTTTCGCACAGTATAACATTGGGATTGTTTTGCGCCAGGATGTATTCTGCTGCCAGGAGAAACTCTTCAATAGTTGCGGACATGCCTCGTTTTAAAATCACCGGTTTTCCTGCTTCTCCCACCGCGCGCAAGAGTAAGAAATTTTGCATATTGCGGGTTCCGACTTGTAATATATCGCTGTATTTACTTACTAATTTTACATGCTCAGGGGTAAGCACCTCTGTGACGATAGGCAGGCCAGATGCCTCACGGGCGCGTGCCAGGTGTACGAGACCCTCTTCCTGTAAACCTTGAAAGGTGTAAGGGTTGCTGCGGGGTTTGAATGCTCCGCCTCTTAATGCAGTTGCGCCCGCATCTCTGACCCTTTTAGCAATTTCGACAATTTGTTCTTTGCTCTCTATGGCGCACGGACCAGCAATAACAGCGATATGATCCCCACCGATTTTTTTCCCATTACTGAGGTGGATAATAGTTTTAAAATCCTTCCCTTCCTTGCTGGCCAATTTATATGGCGCAAGAATTGGGACGGTCTTTTCTACACCGGGCAGCACATCCCAAAAATCAGCAGGTACTATCCGTTCGTCGCCAATAACCGCAATCACGTTCCGGTTGGTTCCTTGTAATAAAACCCCTTTCAAGCCTGCCTTTTCAATGCTTTCAATGACATGATCAATATCCTTTTTTGTAGATTCGACCTTCATTACAATAATCATAAACTACACCTCTTTTTAAAATTTATAGGCAAAAAAAAGCCCTAAAACGATCGGTTTTAGGGCAATATATTATTTTAATAATTTAATATCGAACCCTAAGACCACCCTCTTTTGTAATATCTAAAGTAATAAAAAATAGTATAATATTTCATAGTATTGTAACTACACAAGGCACAATCCCTTCCGGTTAGTACTCACCTGTATGGGAAGGGGATATTGGGGTTGAACATTTTTTGGCAAAATAACTTCCATAGCAAATTTAAGAATAAAGTGTACATGACAAGATATTTATTGTCAAGTGTAATTTTAAGGTGTTATATTTACTAATCTTACGTTAAAAATAACGAAAAACCCCAATATCCTTTTACCGATATTGGGGTTTTCAGGTTGTAATTATAATTATACTTTAAGTGGCTACTCCATATTTTTAAACACCCTACCTATTGCAATTGATTATCTTTAAATATAAGAGTGTGCTTATTAATAAATTTATAATTTGACAACATTTGTGGCTTTGAAGCCCTTTTGGTCCTTCGTAACCTCGAACTCGACCTTATCTCCTTCTGCAAGGGTTCTAAACCCCTCACCCTGGATAGAAGTTTGATGTACAAAAACATCATCCCCATTATCCTGGGAAATAAAACCGAAGCCCTTCTTGTCGTTGAACCACTTCACTGTTCCATTTGCCATTCTTAAATCACCCCCTCTTACATTAAAAAAATCACAAAAACAAAAAAAGCCACAAGGTTGTAACCTTGTAGCCTTAATATAACGCAGATATATAATACGACTTTACAATACAACCGAACGACACAATCAGATAATATCAAACATCGTGTATTAAAGCAAGGGAAAATAATAATAAATTTAATTGCATAGGGATTTTTGTTCTTCGGCAGGATTTACAGGCTGAAACAGGATATATACAAAAACTGAAAAATGAAATTCTGTGGGATTTTATAACTATACCTTGTGAGGCTGTCCAAAAAGCGATATTTTGAAATTTTTAATGTGCAGCAGATTGCAGTTTCTCCATTTCAAGCTGGCCAGACGGCAATCATGGATCGCTACTACCAGTGTCATAAAAATTTTGATCTCTGGCAGATCGAAGGAAAGTACTTTGCATGCCGTATCAGGAACAATACAAAAAAGACCTGCATAAAATCCCATGCAGTCAAACCCAACAGCGTAGTTTTTTACGATGCCATTGTATTGCTTGGTACTCCAGGAGTCAACCAGACAGAGAAGGTCGGCATTAAAAGGGTTAGAAAATTGCGTATCAAAATACAAAACGAAGCCCGCAATCTCGAAAATGATCTACCATGTACTCCCTGTCTGCAGACAGGCCTATATTATCTCAAAGAACAAAAATGGCGTTCTTACGAAATTACTTAACCGAAGAACGCTGAGATTACTGCTATTTATGACAAATTTTACACTTGTCTTCATTGTTAGCAATATCCGGAGGTACGGGATGCCGTAATCTAGGAGCACCATTAATACCCGTTTTATGACACACATAGCATGGTGGATAGCCCTGTGTTGTGTGCGGAATATCTGGTGCCGATGGGTGTATCGGAGTGGGATGACATACCGTACACGTAACCATTGATATGGGGAAATGGCAATTAAGGCAGTGGCGATTCCTCGTACCTACACCGCCCCATGATGCCGTATGGCTTAAGGGCGTTGTATTGGTATGACATCGTTCACAAAAATCTTCCTGATGACATACGCTGCATTTCCTCCGTTCCCACGAGGCGGCGAATCCGTGTGTCTTCCTTCGCCATGCATTATTGTGATTCCTGGGTTTTTGGTCTTGATGACAATTGACGCACCAGTTCAGGTTATTATGGCACCGCTTGCAGTAGTCCTGATTGTAATAGAATTCATTCCCGTGTTTTTGTATCCAGCGCGCATCTGCGTGTTTTACCCACCGGTCTTCGTGATAAAGCGGCATACGGTCCTCTTTAATATGTTTGTGGCAGACATTGCATGTAATCTTCTCCTCGCCTCTTTCTTTGTGGCATGGAATACAGTTACCAAACATGTCGGGGATAAGGTCTATGGTGATCGCATCACTCTTTTCTATACCCTTGTGGCATTGATTACACTCTACCTTATTTTCGAGATGTACCTTATGGGTAAATTTTAGATCTCGGTATTTTTTTGGGATATTGTGTTTCACCTTTATTTTCATACCCGGTCTTGTATGGCACATAAGACAGGACTTCGGATTATTGGGATCAAAATCCTTCATGTGGCAGGAAAGACATTTTGCCATCTTGGGCCATTTGGGATCGAGGTCGTCACTATAAAGATGACAGGTGTTGCAGTCCTTTAAACCCCTTTCCATGTGTTTTGCGTGGCTGTAATGAATTTCGGATTCCTTGCATCCACTCAACAGCATGAGAAAAGAAAGAATCGTACCGTAAATTAGATAATGGAACTTGTTCATTAGTCCCCAAATCCATTTAAAACGTCGGATGGGTTAAGCGAAGCGAACCCATCAATCCTCTTGTTATGTTGGGTGCGCTCCGCTTCACCCAACCTACAAAAAAATATCATATTAAAAATTCGTACTGTAATAAAGCAGCAGTTGATGAAAGGTCTCCGGGTCTGTATCGCTTACCTCAGATGACCACCGCAGGGTGACATCAGACTGTTTTGTTAATAAATATTTTACCCTCATATAATAAGTGCGGACATTTATCTTTTGTTCAATATCTCTCGTATATTCGCTGTCCAGAAGCGATTCCAGACCGTTGCTACCGTCAAAATTGTATTTATAGAGTGAGTAGCCAGTACCAGCGCCTGCGTCAAATTTGCCAATTTTTTTATCAAAGTCAACGCCAACATCTGCGCTGTGGTCGACACCCTTCGTGTTCCAATAATCTACCGTAAAGGTAACCTTCGATTCCTGCAAAAGGAGGTTGTTTACCATGAATGAAAAGAAAGTCCTGTTATAATCGCGGTTAAAGGTGTTTTCATCGTCTTTGTCAATCACGCTTCTATGTTCCACGCCGCTGGATATTCCAAATTTCTCCCCAAAGCCCTTGTAACCTGTCAGGCTGATGAGGTCGAAAGGCTCAAAGGCGCCGAGGATTTGGTAAAATGGCGAAATATTGTTGCTCTGTTCGGCTATTGAATGAAGGAATCGAAAATACGACAACTGCACGCTTGCATCCCAGTCGATTTTATCCCAGGATAATTTAACAAGGAAGTCCTTTGGCAGCATGTTCAGAAGGGTATATCTTCCATAAAAATTTACATCTTCATAAATTCTTTGCCACAGGTTAAAACCTACTTCATCATCGATGTGATTATCGTCTATAATACGGACGTAGTCTATGTTCGTTATTGTATCTATAAACGGGCGAACAGACACCCCGCTTCCTGCCACCGTATCGAAGTAGGTACTGCTGTACTGAGATGTCCTCATGCCGCCAAAGGCGTAAGTTGAAACAGGGCCAAGCTGCTGTTCATACTTTGCGCCATCGAAGAGAATGGTTTCGACAGAGTATTGATACTGCCGTCCCAAACGGAGGTTGGACTTGTCAATGACCGGATTCCTGATGTCTGCATATAAATAGTAAAGGCGCCCGTTGTAACTGCGGTTGTACGTATCGAGGATATCCCGAAATGCCCCATCTTTCGACTCATGCCCATCAAGGTCTTCTGATAACCTTCCGGAACCGGCTATAGTCACCTTATTGTTAAAAAAATCTTTTGTCTTAAAACGCAGGGATTCGTACAAGTTGTGGTCATCTTCGCCTTCCGCCCAGCGGCCTTCGTATTGTGTCCTGAAATTACCAGAGATAAAATTATTATAGGTAAAACCACTTGCCTCCGTTAAACCCGTTATAGTATTGCTGGCATTATCCGTTTGAGCAAAAAGTATAGAAGAAAGTAAGATGATACATATGGGAGGGATTATTACAAGTTTTGATAGAAAGAGATTGCTTTGCATCCTGGAGTTTTTAAAGCTATTAATGGGTCTTTGCTATCTTAATTAAAATAATTAAAGTAAAGCTCACGGGGTTTTATTAACCAGGAAGCCCTTTTTATAATTCTACCATCCTCAACTATTGCAATTCCCGGTGCGCAGGCGCTCGAACGCTTTGCGTTTGCTGTTTCAAAGACTATAGCAATCCAATTCATAGGAATCCTTATATCTTAAAGTTTAGTAAGCGTTATAAATAAGTTGATATGTAGGTGAATTCCGAACGGAGGAAAGCATTTCATGGATATTCATGACAATCACAATTTATTGTCCAAACGTAGCGGATGCGGCAGTGATTTCCAGCGTGGTTGTATAAATGTAATCGCCAGTATTCGTACCATCACCGTTTGCTTCGTTTCCAGCGGCATAAAATGTCACTGTCCCAGTAGCTTTGGCTGGGGCAATCCACTTGACCTTCCATCTTTTCTTTTTATTACCACTGAGTGTATGCTCTATATAAGTACCCTTGTCTTCTTTTTTAAGTCCCCGGTAGTCCTTGGGAGGAATGACTTGTGTGGTTTTCCCTATCGCTTTAAATTTTCCTATCTGATTATCATTGGTATCCATTGCCGTCATTTCGAAACCGTGCAATTTTCCGCTGGAGCTATTAAATGAAACTTTCAATTTAATAGTCTCACCAAGTGCGAAAGAGGTAGGTCCTGTAATGGAAAACTTGGCATCCCCTGAATTGAGTGGAAAGGAATTATGGCAACCACTGTCCTTGCAAGTTCCTTTATCGTTGGGTGCACCTGTCCGGTAAGCTTCGGGTCCGGTTGACCAGGCAAATAGTGTCCTTGTGAATAAACTGCTTAAAGCGAGTATCATTAATACGAAACATGGTGTGGATTTATTGATAATCTTCATAGATATTATTCCTTTCTTTTAGTGAAAAAATTCTGGAATTTTTAAAATAGCCTCACACCAAGGCACAACTAAGTTTTTTCGTAACAGTTCAGCTCACCACAGATAACGCTGAGGTCGCAGAGGTTATTTTAGAATAGACAGAGAAATTATGCGGATTTTTCCCTCTCCCTATATAAAAGTCCGATACGAATCAAATAGTATTACGTGATTATAACTACACAATATAGGGTTGTTTTTCAATAAAATTTTGGCTAATAAATTTTGTGTACTGATATTCATAATGGTTATATTGTTTATATGGATATAGTAATCTTTTGCAGTTTTTCGTATAATAATTCAAAAGCAGTATAATGATATTGAGATTCTTATGTTACCGGGATGTGAAAAATGAAACTTGGCAAGTTCGAAATCTATCCTGTAACCGATGGTTCCTTCTGCCTGGACGGTGGCGCTGTGTTTGGGATTGTACCGAGGGTACTGTGGGAGAAAATATATCCACCCGATGAAAGAAACAGGATACAGTTATCTCTCCATTGTCCATTGGGCGTGACAAAGAAATACAATATCCTGATTGATACGGGGATTGGGACAAAACATGACGAAAAGTTTTGTAAAATTTATGGTATCGGAAAAACCCACAACCTTCTGGAATCTTTATATCGGTTTGGTTATCAGCCCAAAAATATTGATCTCGTCATCAACACGCATCTTCACTTTGACCAAATTGCAGATAGGGTCAGACCTTCAAATTTCAATTACCAAATATGAGAAATAAAATATTGGTAATTAGAGGAATTACTGAAAATAAAAGCCCTTCTACAATTACGCTGGGGCTTTCCTATAAAATTGGCTCCCCCGGTAGGATTCGAACCTACAACCAACCGGTTAACAGCCGGCTACTCTACCATTGAGCTACAGGGGAACCTGAAGTTTGGATTTCCTTAAGTCGCCTAAAAGTACTCATAATTTACATTTTTCGATATGTTGCAAATAATCAATCAATCTTGATAATTCTTTTTTCATATCCTGCCGATGGACAATCATATCCAGAAAACCATGCTCTAACAAGAATTCGGCTGTCTGAAAACCCTTTGGGAGGGAGCGTTTTATCGTTTCCTGGATAACCCTGGGACCGGCAAATCCTATCAATGCTTTTGGCTCAGCCATCATAATATCGGCCAAAGAAGCAAAACTTGCCATGACTCCACCCAGAGATGGGTCTGTCAGTACCGATATATATAAACCGCCTGCTTCCCGAAACCGTGCTATGGCTGCGCTTGTCTTTGCCATTTGCATCAGGGAAAAGACGCCTTCCTGCATGCGGGCGCCGCCGCCTGAACCAGAAATGATGATTAACGGCAAGCGAAGTTCTGTGGCCTTTTCTGCAAGCCTTGCAATCTTTTCTCCAACCACAGAGCCCATGCTTCCCATGATGAAAGACGAGTCTGTGATTCCGATCATCACCTCTTTACCATTAATCTTTCCCTTGCCAACGATTGCAGCCTCTTTTAAACCTGTCTTTTGTTGTTCTGCGGCTACCCTTTCTGGATAAGTTATCCGGTCCTTAAAATTTAAAGGATCGCACGGCGCCATGTTGCCCCACGTCTCTTCGAGACTATTTTCATCAATCAAGAGTTTTAATCGATCTCTGCTGAATACACGAAAGTGGTAGTTGCATTCTGGGCAAACATACATCCTTTCTTCAACGGTTTTTTTATATACCATGCTCTTACAGCCGTCACATCGTGTCCACAGGCCATCGGGCATGTCCTTTTTTTTTCTAAAAAAGACCAATAGCAAATACCTTCAAATAGTTTATAAATTTTTAAATAAAAAACAAGTTATTTTTTACGTAAACATGCGGTAAAGACGTCTTACACATGTCATTCCCGCATGCTTTTAGCGGGAATCCAGGCGTGTGCTGATGGGCGGTGGATTCCCGACAAAAGCATTCGGGAATGACAAAATGGGCAGTGCGTAACGTGTTTGCCGAATGTTTACTTTTTTACAACCCCCTTCATCCCCCCTTTTCTAAGGGGGATTTGGTGCGGCTTCGCCGCGCTATGATATTCTTCTCGAATAGCCTGTTCTGCCTTTTGCTTGAGGGTTTTAATTGCACCACATGGATCGTTTGTTTTAAAGATTGCCGATGCTGCTACTATGACGTTGGCGCCTTCCCGAACTGCCTGCGAAATGTTTTCTGGTGTAATACCGCCATCTACTTCTATATCCAGTTCATCCGGAGCCATACTGCGCAGTCTTGCAATCTTCGGCAAGACCTTCGATATAAATCTTTGTCCGGCAAAACCGGGATTTACGGACATGACAAGTACCATATCGACCGCATCTAAGAGGTTTTCAACCGATTCAGTTGGAGTGTCTGGGTTCAGAGAGACACCGGCTTTTAGCCCGGCATCTTTAATTAATGAAATAACTTCTTTTGGTTTTTTTGTCGTTTCTATATGGAATGTGATCAGATCACCCTTCCCGGCTGCCTCTGCAAATGTTTTCACATAACGTTCAGGATGTTCAATCATCAGGTGAATATCTAAAGGTATTTTT
>Ga0209520_10002368_pt1 | contig 10855 bp, 12 predicted proteins | sample Rifsed16ft1_FD_184009 | JGI IMG/M metagenome (GOLD analysis project Ga0209520, IMG submission 184009) | Soil microbial communities from Rifle, Colorado, USA - sediment 16ft 1 (version 2) | ecosystem: Environmental > Terrestrial > Deep subsurface > Rock core/Sediment | place: Rifle, Colorado...
ACGGCCGGTGGCGCAGACACTCCTGTCTGCGCGGAAACCGGGCCATTCTAACATGAGCTTTCCCCGAACCCAACGCTTCTAGTTCTGCGCCACCTCGGTGATGGCAAAGGTCAGCAGGGCGAAGCAGGCGCCGCAGACGTGGGTGGCGGCGTCCACAACAGGGTCGAGCTCGTAGACGGCGAGGGACTCGCAGCGCGCGCAGCCGGTGGTGGGCGCGAGGGAATCGTCCGGGCCGGCGCCGGGCAAGCCCGCGCGCGCCGCCGCGGGCAACTCCCCGCCCGACTTTTCCGTGACCAGCTGGAAAGTGGCGTTGCAGCCGTTGCAGAGATGGTTGAAGCAGCACTTGGGCTCGCAGGTGTAGGTAAGGTCGCGCGAGCCGCAGCTCGGGCACGCCGGGTTGAGCGGCAAAAATTTCATTTCGTACTGCCTCGGATTATACAATGAGGGCTACCCACGTATGGCCGAACGCCTCTACGAAGTCGAGTGGGAGTGCATGAGCTGCAGCCACCCGCACAAGTTCCGGCGGGCGCTGGGCGAATTTGAAGACTGGCCGAACAAGTTTGAAGACCTGAAGTGCGAAAACCCGGACTGCGGCCAGGTGCAGGACGTCCGCTTCCAAAGCTGCACGGTGACCGAAGTCGTCTAGTTTTCGAAACCCGTGGCACCGGCGCCTGCCCTGAGCGGAGCCGAAGGGTCTCGCCGGTGGGAGCAGAAGCCACAGGCCACCCCTCGACTCGGCGCGGGGCAGGGAGGCCTGTGCCACAAAGGGGGTCAATCGGCGGCGGCGCTGCCGGCCTTGCCGGAGTTGCCCTTGCTCTTCTCTTCTTCGATGGCGCGGAGCATCTCGGCGTCGTCGGCGAACTTGAAGGAGTGCAGGCCGCGGGCGCCCGCCTCTTTTTCTTCCGCCCGCCCGAGGTAAAGCAGATCCTGCTTCGCCACCAGGGCGACGCCCTTGTGGGCGAGCGCGGCGCGGATCTCTTCGGGCGCCGCCGACATCCGGGCCGCGGCGCTTTCCAGATACTTCAGGATGTGGGTGGCGCCCTGTTCGGCGTCGAAGCGCGCCTTGCCCACCAGGCCTTCGCTGGCCTTGCGCGCCCAGCCGACCACGTAAGTGTCCTCGACGACTTTCCCGCCCGCCGGGTCGAAGACTTCGTAGGCGGCGCGCTCGGGGTCGGCGGTGTCGGGGTTGGTGACGTAGCCGTCCTTGCCGAAGGGCAAGCCCACGGTCGGGTCGACGACGTCGCCGATGGCGAAGATGAGCGTGTCGAACTCGAGCTCGCTCGTCTTGTCGGTGGCCTTGGCGGCGGTCGAGCCGTTCTTGGCGACGAGCAGATTTTCGGTGACGGTCAGGTGGGCGATGCGCCCGCTCGCGTCGGCGTGGATGGCGGTGGGCGACGACAGGAAGCGGAAGGTGAGCCGCGGCGCGGTCGCCTCCTGGAAGGGCTTGGCGAGCGTAGGGAAGCTCGACTCGGGGACCTTGGCGATGTCCTGGCCGACGGCGGCGATGCGCTCCTTCACCCGCTGCAACTCATCCTGCAAGGCGCGGCGGTCGAGGTGCGCCTCGATGTGGTCGAACTCTTTTTCGTCGAACTTCACCTCGAAGGGCCCGCGGCGGGCGATGACGGTGACTTCCTCGGTCCGCCGCTCGGGGTCGTCCTGCATCACCCAGCGCGCGATGTCCACCATCACGTTCCCCATGCCGATGATGGCGATGCGCTTGCCGGTCGAGAAATCCCGCGTCGCAAAAGGCGGCAGGCGGTTGTAGTGGTAGACGAAGTCTTTGGCCGAGTAAACCCCGCGGGCCTCTTCGCCCGGGAGGCCGAGCTTCTTCGTCCCCTGCGCCCCGACGGCGAAGACCAGCGCCGCCGGGTTCCACTGGCGCAGCTCGCCGAGCGTGAGCGCGTGCCCGCTCCCCACCGGCAGGTGCCCGAAGTAAGCGACCTCGGGCAGCTCGAGGATCTTCCCGAACTGCTTGCGCAGCCCGTCCTTCATCTTGTCTTTCACCGGATAGATGCCGTACTCGGCCAGGCCGCCGGGCTTGATGTCGCGGTTGAAGATGACCACGCGGTGGCCCGCGGTCGCGATCTTGCGCGCCGCGAACAACCCGGCGGGCCCCGCGCCCACGACGAAAACCGTTTTCACAGTGGCCTCCTTGAACGGCTCTCTCCGAGGTCAGGAGAATAGCAGGTAAGTTGCCGCAACGGACAAACTGCCGGAGGGTCTAATCCCTGTTTTTTCAAATGAATACGAGACGCCGGCAAGAAGCGCGGCACCGAAGGGCCTGCGGCGTGAGCTTTTTGCCCCACGGAACGGGCGGCCTTGTGCCACATCCCGCAGGCGAGCGGCAGCCAATGCGCGGAGATTGGTCGAATCACCCGTGATGGGGAGAGGGCTTGCGAGATCGAAGTCTCGCCACGGGAAACGCCCCGAGCAGAAGGGCTGTTCCGGGAGCCAGGAGCCAGCAGACTACAAAGTATCCGAAACCACAAAGACTGTGCCAGACGGAATGACGGCCGCCACCCACGTCACCGATGAGGTCAGCCACGAGGGCGACAATCCCGAAACCCGACATCGCAATCACCGGAAAGACAGCGGCAAGGATCGGAGTCGTCCCTTTTCCGCCTGCGCGCCCGGACCAGTAAGCTCCGAGAGCGCCCAGGAGGGGCAGGCTCGCCAACCAAGGAAGGAAGAACTGCCAGGGGTGGTGCCAGTGCGGGAAGAAAGTGAGCGGCCGGACCCCGGCCCACAACAGGATCGCCACTCCGCTCATTGACACGAAAAACGTAGCGAGGCCGGGAAGCCAGAGAGTCTTGACGCGTTCGCTGGCAGGGCCACTCAACACGCGGTATCTCCGGGAAAGGAAGTGTCGCCCGGTGGGAACCGCCGATGCACCGGCCAGCGGCGGGAGTCGGTGCCGAGCAAGAAAGCTTCGAGACGCGGATAGCGGTCGAGCACCAGCGCCACGGCGGCGTCGACCGCCGGCGAGAGTTCCGCGCCCGGCGAGACGCTGCCGATTTCCACGCCAAGAAGCATCATCCGCGGCAGCGGCCGCTCGAGAGCGCGCGCCAGGCTCAAGGTCTCCGCCAGGTTCCACCCGTGGCTGGAGAGCGAGCCGAGGGCGCGGGGAAGGACGTCCCGCGAAGGCAGCGACACGAGGTGGAGCGTGCCCGGCGGCGCGCCGCTCACGACCGCGTCCACGAAAAGAACCACCTCCGCCTCCGCAGGCAGATCGAGCAGCTCGACCCCGGGTTGACCCAGAAAACAAGAGCGGCCAGCGCCGTCGCCGCGGGCGCGGAGGTCCCCGAGAATCTTCGCGGCCACACTGTCTTCGCCCCCCAGAGGATTGCCGCAGCCGATGATGAGCAGGCGGCCGGCAGTCTCGATGCGGGCGCTTCCGGGTTGGCGCAGGGTTTCAGTCACGCTGGAGCCGCAGCTTCAGGAAATGGGTGGAGCAGGAGATGCACGGGTCATAGCAGCGGATCAGCCCCTCGCAGGCCAGGGCCATCTCCGGCTCCGGCCGCTCCAGCAGGCGCGGCAGCCACAGCCGCAGGTCGTCCTCCATCCGGCGCAGGTTCTGCGACGTAGGCGGGACGATCTTGGCGAACTCGACCAGCCCCTGCTCGTTGACGCGATAGCGGTGGTAGAGGAGGCCGCGGGGCGCTTCGGTGACAGCGCAGCCTTCGGCGGCGCGCGGCGTGAACTCCATCCGGCTGCGGGCGGGCTCCTCGTAGGCTTCGATAATCGCCAGCGCCTCTTCGCAGGCCTGGAGCAGCTCGACGGCGCGGGCGACGACCCCGGTGAAGGGATTCCGCCAGGGCGCGGCGAGCCCGGTCTCGCGCAGGGCTTCCTGCGCCTGCGGCGTGAGCTTCTCGAAGTTCAGGTTCAGCCGCGCCAGCGGCCCGACGCAGTAGCTGGTGCGCTCGCCGGCCCGCACCGAGTGCAGCGCGGTCGAGTGGGCGACGTGCTCCTCGAGGAAAACCTTCTCGAACTCGGCCGGGGCGATGTCCACGCCCGCCGTCGAGACAATCCGCCCCTCGTTCATCGGGTATTCGTCGGGATGCCGTAGCGAGACGAACTCGTAGGCGGGCGCGAACTCCGGGAACGGAAACCCGGCCACCCAGCGGACCGTTTCCCGGGCGGCCTCAACCGCCCACTGCAACTCATCGCGCAAAGCCAGCAAGTCCCGCCGCCGCGGCGCCTTGTAGAAGCCCCCGACACAAACTGAAACCGGGTGGATGGCGCGGCCGCCGAGCACTTCAAGGAGAGCGTTTCCGATTTTCTTCAGCCGCAGGCCGCGCTCCACTTCCCGCGGGTGCTCGCCCGCGAGCGACACCCCGCTCTCGTAGCCGAGGAAGTCGGGCGCTTGCAGCAGGTAGATGTGCAGGGCGTGGCTTTCAATCCACTCGGCGCAGTAAAGCAGGCGGCGCAGCCGGCGGACCTCCGGCCCGGGGTCGATCCCCAGGGCGGCTTCCAGAGCGTGCACCGAGCTCATCTGGTAAGCCACCGGGCAGATGCCGCAGATGCGCGCGGTGATGTCGGGGACTTCCTGCAAGTGCCGCCCGCGCAGGAAGGCCTCGAAGAAGCGCGGCGGCTCGAAGATGGTGAGCCGGAGCTCGCGCACTTCGCCCTGCTCGACCCGGGCGTAGAGCCCGCCCTCGCCCTCGACGCGGGTGAGGTAGTCGAGCTTGACCGTGCGCGGGGCGGCTTCCGCCTTCATGGCCTCTTCTCCCACTTCTCGCTCGCCGTCCGGAAGGCTTCGGCGAAGCCGGTGAACCCGCGGGTGAGTCGCACCAGCTCGGCGGCGGCGTGGCCGCTCTCTTCCAGGTGCGCGAGGAGCGCGTCGGCGTTCGGGCTTTCCATCGGCCCGAAGCACCCGAAGCAACCGCGGTTGAAGGCCGGGCAAATGGCTCCGCAGCCGGCGTGGGTGAGCGGGCCCAGGCAGGCGATGCCCTGCGCCACCGCCACGCAAACCGTTCCGCGGCGCTTGCACTCGACGCAGACCGAGTGCGCCGGCAGGTGCGGCGCCCGGCCCAGGAGCAAGGCGGTCAGCACTTCCAGCAACTGCGCCTTGTTGACCGGGCATCCGTTCAGCTCGAAGTCCACCGGAACGTGCGCAGAAATCGGGGTCGATTGCTTGAGGGTTTCGATGTAGGCCGGGGTGGCGTAGACCGCGCGCGTGAACTCGTCCACGTCCTTCCAGTTGCGCAGGGCCTGGATGCCACCGGCGGTGGCGCAGGCGCCGATGGTGACGAGCAGCTTCGCCTGCTGGCGGATCTCCTGGATGCGCTTGCTGTCTTCCGCCGTGGTGATGGAGCCCTCCACCAGGGCGACGTCGTAGGGCGGCGGGAGCGTCTGCGAGCGCGCTTCGAGGAAGTAAGCGATTTCCACCGCACCCGCCAGCTCGAGAAGCTCGTCCTCCAGGCTCAACAGCGCCAACTGGCAGCCGTCGCAGGAGGAGAACTTGAAGACGGCGAGCTTCGGCCGGGTCGAGGCGCCCATCCTAGAAATCCTCCCTCCCGAAGAACGGTTCGATGGCGGCGAAGTTCAGCACGGGACCCTGTCGGCAGAGGAAAGTGGGGCCGAACTGACAGTGGCCGCAGAAGCCCACGGCGCATTTCATGTTGCGCTCCATCGAAAGGTAGACGCCCTCCTTGGGAAGGCGCCGGGCCAGGGCTTCGTAGATGACGAAGCGCATCATGATCTCCGGCCCGCAGGTGAAGACCACAGTGCGGCGAGGGTCGAGGCGGATGCGGTAAAAAAGCTGCGGCACTACGCCCACCTGCCCGCGCCAGTCTTCGCTGGCGCGGTCGACGGTGACGTGCGTCTCGATGCCGGCCGCCTGCCAGCGCTCGAATTCCTCCGTGTAAAGCAAATCGGGCGGGGTGCGCCCGCCGTAGAGCAGCAGCACGCGCCCGTAGGCGGCGCGCTCGCGCAGGACCGACAACACGACCGGGCGGAGCGGGGCGAGCCCGATGCCGCCGGCAACGATGACGAGGTCGCGCCCGCGCGCCTGCTCGAGCGGCCAGGCGCTGCCGTAAGGCCCGCGCAGGCCGAGGGCGTCGCCCGGCTGCAAGCGCGCCAGACCGCGGGTCACGCTGCCGGCGAAGCGGATGGTGTGGCCGATGAGCTGCGGCTCGAAGGGATCGGAGCTCACCGAGATGGCCACTTCGCCGAAGCCCGGCAGGTAAAGCATGTTGAACTGGCCGGGCAGGAAGCGGTAGGCGGCGGCCTCGGCGGGGTCGGCCAGCGCCAAGGAGAAGGTCGAAACCCCGTAGGCTTCGGGCTTGACGCCCCGCACCACCGCCAGGCCGGGCAGCATCGGGTCGGCCCGGGCGCGCACAGCGGCGGGAGTGAAGGAGACGCTCATGCAGCCTTCTCCCGGATGGCTTTGACCTCCTCGGTCAGCTCGATTCCGACCGGACACCAGGTGATGCAGCGGCCGCAGCCCACGCAGCCGAGCGCTCCGAACTGGTCTTTCCACGAAGCCAGCTTGTGGGTCAGCCACTGCCGGTAGCGGGCGCGGAGGGTGGGCCGGCTGTTGCCGCCGTGCACGTGGGAGAAATCGAGCGTGAAGCAGGAGTCCCAGAGGCGCGTGCGCTCGACGCGCGTGCCGGCGAGGTTGCTCGCGTCTTCCACCGTGGTGCAAAAGCAGGTGGGGCAGACCAACGTGCAGTTGCCGCAGGCCAGGCACCGCCGGGCGACCTCGTCCCAGCGCGGGTGCTCGAGGTTGTCGTAGAGCAGCTTGGGCAGGTCGTCGGTGCGCAGCTCGCGCTCGATCTGGCTCTCGGTCTGCCGCACTGCCTCTTCGGCGCGGCTCGCGTGCAAGGCGGTGGCGGGCTGCCAGGCGGTTTCGCGCAGCATTTCCGCGCCGGCTTCCGAGCCGACTTCGAGGACGAAGACGTCGGCGAGCTCGGTCAGCGCCAGGTCGAAGCCGCCCGTGACCCGCGGGCCGGTCTGGAGCGACCGGCAGAAGCAGGTGGGAGCCGCCCGACCGCAGTTCACCGCCAGGAGAAAGAGAGACTCGCGGCGGGCGGCGTAGTGCGGGTCGCGGAACTCGCCCGCCAGGAAGACGCGGTCCTGGCGGGCGATGGCGGCGAGGTCGCAGGCGCGCACACCGATAAAGGCGTAGCGCGGCGGCGGCGCGGTCGCCGACTGAAAGCTCCAGGTTCCATTATTCTTGGCGGCGCCGAAAAGTTTGAGCCGCGCGGGATGGAGGAACTGCTTCCAAGAGTGCGGGCCGACAAGATGGTCGAAGTAGAAGGAATCCTGGCCGGGGACGACGCGGTACTGGCCGGGCGCCTGCTGGTCGCGCCAGCCGCGCGGCAGATCGTTCAGGCCGGTGACTTCTTCCAGCACGAGGGCGGCGTCGCGGAGGCGCGGGCCGATGAGGGTGAAGCCCGCGGCGCGCAGGTTGGCGAAAACTTGCTCGAGGGAGCTCTTGGCCAGGGTCAGACGCGCGCCGACGCGGGGGAGGCTCGGAGCCATGGCGCAGCGGCCTCCTAGGCCGTCTCGAAAATGTCCAACATCTGCAAGCGCGTGGCCAGCAGCCGGGTGGCAATCACCGTCGTCAGGCTGCGGTAGAGCTCGAAGCCGACGCGCGTGTCCTCCTGGCAGAGCGCCTTCAAGGGCTCGCCCGGGAGGCCCAGCAGCTCGGTGTCTTCCACGGCGCGGGCGGCGGCCGTCTCCACGCCCGGCTCGGCCAGCGCCGACCAGCTGAAGACTTCGCCCGCTTCCACGGTCATGATGCTGGTGCGTCCCTTGGAGGGAACATGGAGGTCGATGGAGACCCGCCCGCTCCAGACGATGTAGAGGTAGCGGCTGGGATCGCCTTCGCGAAAGATGGTCTGCCCGGCCGGGAAGCGGAACCGCTCCCCGAGGCCGACGAGTTTCGTCCGCACCCCAGGAGAAAGAGTGGCGAGGAAACCGCCTTCTTGTGGTGGTAGCGAAGCCATACCCCCTCCTCCCCCGCCCGGGAGTTGTCGGAGCACGCGGGCGGCCAAACGTTCCGCGGGCCGCCCGGCGCAAGCTGCGCAGAATCAGTCAACTGGAAAGGAGGCGGCGAGTTTTTCGACGGGAAAGTTCTACGGCTCTACACCCAGTCAGGGAGAAATGGCGCAGACAGCGGGGCGACCGTTCAGGCAGGTTACTCGGTCAGCCGGGCGATGACGTCGGTCGAGGTCAAGCCGATGAGCAGCGCCAGCCAGAGCATGGCGGCGGCGCCAAAGACCCAATTGAGCCGGTGGCTGTACTTCAAATGCATGAAGTAGAGCACGACGAAGGAGGCCTTGACGACGGCGATGCTCATGGCGACGACGATGTTCAGCCCGCCCAGGTCAACCCGGGCCGCGGCCACCGTCAGCGCCGTGCCCACCAGCAGGATGGCGAGCACGCCCAGATAAAGCTTCGGCGAAACGATGTGGTCGTGGCTCATCCGTGATGCCCCACCAGGTAGAGTAGCGGAAACAGGAAAATCCAGACGATGTCGACGAAGTGCCAGTAGAGGCCCGAGACTTCAATCGGATTGTAGTACTCGGCGGAGAAGCGGCCGCGCCAGGCGAACCAGGTCATCACCGCCAGCAGCGCCACGCCGATCACCATGTGCAGGGCATGGAAGCCGGTCATGGCGAAATAGAAAGAGAAGAAAAGCTGGGCGTGCTGGGGGTCGGCGCCTTCGAACTGAAACGCCGGCCCCGGCAGCAGGTGCTCGTGGAACTTGTGGCTGTACTCGACCGCCTTGATGCCGAGGAAGGTCGAGCCCAACAGCATGGTCAGCACCAGGAAAACGATGAGGGCGCGGCGGCGGTTGAGCTGGGCGGAGTGCACGGCCATGGCCATGGTGAAGCTGGAGAGGATGAGCACGGCGGTGTTGACGCCGCCGAGCAGGAGGTTCAAATGGTCGCTGCCGGCGGTGAAGGCTTCGTGGAAGCGGTAGCGGTAGGCGGTGTAGCCGGCGAACATCCCGCCGAAGAACATCACCTCGGTCACGAGAAACACCCACATGCCGAAGATGGCGGACTCTTTCTGCTGGGCGAGGCCTTCAAATTGCGGCGCCAGCGTAGTGGCCTGGTCAGACACGTTCAGCCTCCGCCCCCGGGTAGTACTCGTAGGCTTCTTCCGTCACCACCGGAGTCTCGGGGAAGTTGTGCGTGGGCGGGGGCGAGCTCGTCTGCCACTCGAGCCCCTTGGCCTGCCAGGGGTTCGGCCCCGCCGCCGGGCCGTAGCGCAGCGACCAGAACAAATAGATGAGCGGGATGGCGTAGCCCACGGCCAGGATGGAAGCGCCGGCGGTCGACATCACGTTCAGCACCTGGAACTCCGGGGGGTAGGCGTGGTAGCGCCGCGGCATGCCCAGGTAGCCAAGGATGAACTGCGGGAAGAAGGTGAGGTTGAAGCCGACGAAGATGATGAGCGCCGAGAAGCGCGCCCAGGCCTCGGGGTAGAGCCGCCCGGAGATCTTCGGCCACCAGAAGTGGATGCCGCCCAGATACCCCATCAGCGCCCCGCCCACCATGATGTAGTGGAAGTGGGCGACGACGAAGTAGGTGTCGTGCAGGTGAACATCGGTGGCGAGCGTGGAGAGGAACAGCCCGGTGAGGCCGCCCATGGTGAACAGCCCGATGAAACCCATGGCGTAGAGCATGGGGGCGTTGTACATCACCGAGCCCTTGTACATGGTGGCCGTCCAGTTGAAGACCTTGACGGCCGAGGGAATGGCCACGAGGAAGCTCAAGATGGAGAAGACCATCCCGGCGTACATCGACTGGCTGCTCACGAACATGTGGTGGCCCCAGACCAAGAACCCGAGCAGGGCGATGGCGATGCTCGAGAAGGCCACGAAGGAGTAGCCGAAAATCTTCTTGCGCGAGAAGCAGCAGACGATTTCGCTGATGACCCCCATCGAGGGCAGAATCATGATGTAGACCGCCGGGTGGGAGTAGAACCAGAACAGGTGCTGGAAGAGCACCGGGTCGCCCCCGAGCGCCGGGTTGAAGATGCCGATGTGGAAGAGCCGCTCGAGCCCCACCAGGGCGATGGCGATGGCCACCACCGGCGTCCCCAGAATCATGATGACGCTGGTGGCGTAGTGCGCCCAGATGAAGAGCGGCAGGCGGAACCAGGTCAGCCCCGGGGCGCGCATCTTGTGGATGGTGATGATGAAGTTGAAGCCGGTGAGGATGGAGGAAAAGCCGAGGATGAAGACGCCCACCGCCGTGGCCATGACGTTGGTGTTCGAGTAGGTGCTGCTGTAGGGGGTATAGAAGGTCCAGCCGGTGTCGACCCCGCCGCTCAAGATGGCGAAGAGCGTGAACAGCCCGCCCAGGGTGTAGATGTACCAGCTCAAGAGGTTGATGCGCGGGAAGGCGAGGTCGCGCGCGCCGATCATCATCGGCACCAGGAAATTCCCGAGCGTGGCCGGAATGGACGGGATGAGGAAGAAAAAGATCATCACCACGCCGTGCATGGTGAACATCTTGTTGTAGGTTTCGGATTCAAACAGGTCGCCCGCCGGGGTCAGCAGCTCGAGGCGGATCGCGGTGGCGAACAGGCCGCCGAGCACGAAGAAGAGGGTGATGGAGCCGAGATAGAGCAGGGCGATGCGCTTGTGGTCGATGGTAAAGAGCCAGGAGCGGATGCCGTAGTCCACGTTGAGGTAGTGGACCTTGGGCATCTGGTTGGCCGCCGGCCGGGCCGCGTTCATGGCTGCGCCTTCCCTTCCGCCCGCGTCAGCGACTTGAGGTAAGCGATCAATTGCAGGATTCCCTCCTCGCTGATTTGCCCCTGGTAGGTGGGCATCACCGACTCGTAGCCGGCCACCACTTTGGCGTTGGGCTGCAGGATGGACTCGCGCAGGTAG
>Ga0209520_10002369_pt1 | contig 10854 bp, 9 predicted proteins | sample Rifsed16ft1_FD_184009 | JGI IMG/M metagenome (GOLD analysis project Ga0209520, IMG submission 184009) | Soil microbial communities from Rifle, Colorado, USA - sediment 16ft 1 (version 2) | ecosystem: Environmental > Terrestrial > Deep subsurface > Rock core/Sediment | place: Rifle, Colorado...
GCGGATGCACTTAACCAGATCAGTCTGCGGTTGAGAGAACCGCGCAGCAGCCTCCTGGGAGTTGCCAGTTTTTACCATATGTTGTCCACCAAACCACGCGGGCGGCATGTGATTCAATTCTGCGAAAGTGCACCATGCCATGTGGTGGGCGGACGAGAGGTTTGGGAAGCGCTGCAGGAGGAATTGAATCTGGCGAATGAAGAAACCAGTCCGGACGGCAAATGGACTCTGATAACCACCAGCTGCCTGGGAATTTGCGGCGTTGGACCGGTCATCATCATCGACGAAGACGTTTATGGCAACCTGACTGCCGATAAAGTTCCCGGCGTTTTGGCGCGCTACAACTAAAAGGAGATCCATATGAAAATGTATCGCTCCATGGTATTGGTCTCCAGTGATCCCATCAGTATGCAGCGCGGGGCTCAGGAAGTCTTCGAGCAGCTTCAAGCGCAAATCAAAGTTTACGGGTTGGATGAAGAGATTTCGCTGGCGATGATCGGCGATGTTGGGCGGCATGACGCTCTGCCGCTGGTGATCGTATATCCGGAAGCCGTGGTATATGGCCCGGTGACGGTGGATGATATTTCGCTGCTGGTGGAAGAACACCTGTACAAAGGCCGCATTGTCACCGATTTGCAGGCTTCCAACCGCGAACTGAGTGGAAAAATTGCCTGGTTGAACACCCGCAAGGGTACTCTGCCAGCGGAACAACGCATCGTACTGCAGCGGGCTGGCATCATCGACCCGACCAGCATCGAAGAATACATTCTGAAGGACGGTTATCAATCGCTTGGGAAAGTCCTGAGCGAACTTCAGCCGGTTCAGGTGATCGACGAAATTAAAAAATCCGGGCTGCGCGGACGCGGCGGCGCAGGCTTCCCGACCGGCATGAAATGGGGATTTGTCGCCAAAGAAAAAGCCGCCAAGAAATATGTCATTTGCAACGCAGATGAATCCGAACCGGGCACCTTCAAAGACCGTCTGATTCTGGAAGGCGATCCGCACAGCATCATCGAGGCGATGGCTCTGGCAGCTTATGCGGTCGGCGCGGATGAGGGGTATATCTACATTCGCGGCGAATATACGCTGGCCCAGGAACGTCTCAAGCTGGCCATTTTGCAAGCCAAAGAGATGGGATTCCTCGGTAAAGGTATTTTTGGAACGGATTTCAATTTTGAACTGCATGTTCACAGCGGCGCCGGTGCTTATATTTGCGGTGAAGAGACGGCGCTGCTGGAGTCGATTGAGGGGAAACGCGGTCAGCCTCGGGCACGCCCACCCTTCCCGACCACATCTGGTCTGTTTGGCAAGCCGACACTGGTCAACAATGTGGAAACTTTAGCGAATGTGCCGCCCATTATGCTGCACGGCGCGACCTGGTACCGCAGTTTCGGCACCCCTTCCAGCCCGGGCACCAAGGTATACACCATTCTTGGCAATGTGAATGTCACCGGCTTGATCGAAGTGCCGATGGGTATCACACTGCGTGAGGTCATCTCGATTTACGCGCGCGGCATGAAAAACGGCGAGAACTTCAAGATGGCGCAGACCGGCGGCTCGTCCGGCTCGATTATTCCGGCGTCGCTGCAGGACACGCCAATGGATTTTGACTCGTTCAATAAAGCCGGGGTAGCGCTTGGTTCAGGCGCTCTTCTAATCTGTAACGAGGATACCTGTGTAGTCGACCTGGCCAAAGTGCTGTTGAACTTCTTCCGAACGGAATCGTGCGGTAAATGCTTCCCCTGCCGCATCGGTACACAGCGCGCCTGGGAAATGCTGGACGCGATCGCCAGCGGTCAGGCTACGCTCAAAACGCTGGATCAACTGGCAGACTTGAGCCAGAACCTGTACAACCTGTCCAATTGCGGGTTAGGCCAGACAGCTGGAACGCCGCTCAAGGATATTTTGACTTATTTCCGCGCCGAGGTCGAAGCTCACATTCGCCTGGGCGTGTGCCCGGCAGGTGTGTGCCAGACCAAAGAGGCGGTTCATTGAGCCGGCCATCTGATGATGAGAACTTTAAGATTGCACTTTTGTCACAAATGCCCCTGGTTTAGGAGTGATGTCGAATGTTGAATGTAACCATAAATAATCAAACTATCGCAGTAAGCGAGGGCACGACCGTTTTGAATGCCGCCCGCCAGGCTGGCATCGAAATTCCGACGCTGTGTGACCATCCGCACCTGACCCCGTTTGGCGGCTGCCGCCTGTGCATGGTCGAGATCGACGGGTTCCGCACATTGCAATCTGCCTGCACTATCCCGGTGAGCAGTAATATGGTGGTGCGGACGGACACTGAAAAAATCAAAACAGCGCGGAAATTCGTCCTGACGCTGATTTTCTCCGAGCGCAACCATTTCTGCCCCTATTGCCAGGTCAGCGGTGGTGACTGCGAATTGCAAAATGCGGCTTATGGCGAAGGCATGACCAACTGGCCGCTGCCACCCAACTGGCAGCCTTACCAGGTGGATGCCTCGCATCCCAACTTCATCCTGGAACACAACCGCTGCATCCTGTGCCGGCGCTGCATTCGCGCCTGCTCGGAACTGGTGGGAGTCAACACACTGGGCGTGGAAGAACGCGGCGCCAAGACTATTGTCATTGCCGACCTGAACGTCCCGCTGGGACAGAGCACCTGCGTTTCCTGCGGCACCTGCATTCAGGTATGCCCAACCGGTGCTTTGATCGACCGCAAGAGCGCTTACCTGGGCCAGGAGAAAAACCTGGACTACCAAAAAACAATCTGCGTGGGCTGCTCCATGGGCTGCGGCATTCAGGTGGTTTCGCGGAATGGACAGGCCATTCGCATTGAAGGTGACTGGGAAGCCGCCCGAAATGAAGGCATAATCTGCAAGGTTGGACGCTTCACATCGATTTCGGATGACCGCGAGCGGATCACCAGCCCAATGATGCGCAAAGGCGGAGCTTTACAGCCGGTTAGCTGGGAAGAAGCGCTTACAGTTGCGGCTGCCCACCTGCAGGACACTGGAAAAGTGGCAGCGTTGACCTCGACCCGCCAACCGGCAGAAACTCTGCATACCTTCAAACAGTTGTTTGCCGGTGGATTGGTGACCTCGTTCGAGGAAGGCATGACCACAAGTTTGGCTTCAAAGCTGGCTGCTGACAAAGGCAAGGCGTTTGAAGGCAGCGTGAAAGACATCAAAAACGCTGATGGGTTCCTGCTATTTGGCGCAGATTTGACCAATCAGCATGAAACTGCAGGGTTCTATGCCCGCCGCAAGATGCAGAACGGTGCTCCGTTGATCGTGATCGACAGTGTGGAAAATACGCTGCAGCATCTGGCAAATTGCACGCTGAGTGCGAAATCGGGTAAAGAACTTGACCTGATCGCCGGTCTGACGGCTGCGATCGCCCGGCTTGGGCAGAGTAAAGCCGAATACAGCGGCGACCCGATCCCGGTGATGAATGCCGCCGCAGCTTCCACGGGTGTTTCGACCGATTTAATGTTGGAAGCGGGTTTCAAATTCGCTTCGGCGGCGCACCCGGTGATCATTTACGAAGGGGCAAAAGTTGGCAGCCTCGAGATGCTCATGGCACTGGTCAAGCTGGCAGAGACAGCTGGCGCAACGCTGATCAGCCTCAAGGGCGGCGCCAACAGTATGGCAGCAGCCCAGTACGGGTTGGACAAAGCCTATTCGCCAAACGGCCATCAGGCAGCCTATGTGGTTCTCGGCGACGAGATTCCGTCCGAGCGGCTGGTGAAAAACCTGGAGAAAGCACCATTCCTGGTGGTCCAGGCCAGCCATATCTCCAAATTGACCGCCATGGCCGATATTGTGCTGCCGGTGACCACCTGGCTCGAACAGGAAGGCCACTACTTGAGCGTCGATGGCGTACTGCAAAAGGCTGAAAAGAGTCTGCCCACCGCTGGAAAAGACATCCTGAGCAACGAAGCGGTCCTCCAGAACCTGGCTCAGCAAATGAAAATAAGCCTTAATGGTTCGTGGCAGGCTGAACTGCTCCAGCGAACTTCACCGGTTGAGATCGCGGCGTAATTGCCAGGGAATCAGGAGATACCCATGACTAAACCTAAAGTTGCAACGGACTGGTTGGCAGGCTGCTCTGGCTGCCACATGTCGCTGCTGGATATCGACGAACGAATCGTCACACTGGTGGAGGTTGCCGACTTGCGCTCCAGCCCCATCACCGATTTGAAAGAGCCGGATGAATCCGGCGTAGCAGTCGGTGTGTTGGAAGGCGGAGTCAACAACAGTGCCAATGAAGAAGTAGCACTCCGTATGCGCAGCCGCTGCGGCACCCTGGTGGCATTGGGTGATTGCGCAGTTTTTGGCGGCGTACCGGCTATGCGCAATTTTTTCAAGCTAGAGGAAGCTTTGCGCCGGGCTTATGTTGAAACCGAAAGCACAGACGGCGAGGGAAAAATCCCGAGCGACCCCGAACTGGCAACCATGACACGCGTACGTTCACTGCAAGAAGTGGTACCGGTGGATATTTTCGTGCCGGGTTGCCCGCCCTCCGCTGACACCATCTTCTACGTGCTGGCAGAACTGGCGCAAGGCCGCAAACCGGTGCTCACAGACGAAAAACTGGGCTGGCATTAATGGGAGGCACTATGGTGACGCAAAAAATAACGATAGAACCGGTGACCCGCATTGAGGGTCATGCCAAAGTGACCATCCATATGAATGCGGATGGCAACGTAGATCATGCCTACCTGCATGTAAACGAATTCCGCGGCTTCGAGAAGTTCTGCGAAGGCCGCATGGTCTTCGAAATGCCGACCATTACACCGCGTATCTGCGGAATCTGCCCTGTGAGCCATCACCTGGCGGCTGCCAAAGCCGGCGATGAGGTGTACGGCGCTCCTCCGCCCAGGCCGGCGAACCTGCTGCGTGAACTGATGCATATGGGGCAGATCATCCAGAGTCATGGTATGCACTTCTTTGAACTGGCTGGCCCCGATTTATTGCTCGGCTTTGATGCTGACCCGGCTATTCGCAATGTCGTCGGTTTGATCCAGGCCAATGCCGACCTGGCGCTCAAAGCGGTCAACCTGCGAAAATTTGGGCAGGAGATCATCAGCACGTTAGGTGGACGGCGCGTTCATCCGGTTTTCGCGGTGCCAGGCGGCGTCAACAAGGCGCTTGTGTCTGCCGAACGCGACCAGATCTTTTCGGGTTATCACAAAGCCCTGGACACGGTTAAGCTCGGCATCCAGATCATTAAAGGCTGGGCTGAGGCCAATCAGGAAGACATTAACAAATTCGCGGTATTCCCGACCGGCTACCTTGGCCTGGTCAAAGCGGGGAATACACTCGACCTGTATGACGGCGACGTGCGCTTGATCGATGCAGCCGGTCAGCAGTTGGAGTTGTTCGACGGACGCACCTACCTGGACTACATCGCCGAGCACGTTGAGAATTGGTCTTACCTCAAATTCCCTTATTACAAGAAATTAGGCTTCCCGCAAGGTGTTTACCGCGTAGGACCGCTTGGGCGCATGAATGCCTCTGACCGCATGTCGACGCCGCTGGCGGATGCGGAAATGAAGGTCTTTAAAGCCATGAATCCGGGAAAACCGATTGAAAACACGCTGCATTTCCACTACGCCCGCTTGATCGAAGCACTGCATGCAGTGGAAAAAGTGGCAGTTCTGCTGGATGACCCAGACATTCTCTCGACGGATCTGCTCAACACACGCCATAACTATAAAGGCGAGGGCGTCGGCGTGATCGAAGCTCCGCGCGGTACGTTGTGGCACCACTACTGGGCTAATGAGAACGGTCAAATACAGAAGGTCAACCTGATCGTAGCCACCGGCAATAACAATTGGGCCATGAGCAAGGCTGTCGATAGCGTCGCCAAAACATACATCAATGGGCAGGTAGTACGAGAAGGATTGCTAAACCGGGTGGAGGCGGCAGTACGGGCGCATGATCCGTGCCTGTCGTGTTCGACACACGCCGTCGGGCAAATGCCGATTGTGGTTGAGGTGCTGGATCAACAGGGCAACCTGACTCAAACCATCACACGTGGCGAATAATCATTTGGACAAAATGGGTCTGGGTACGCGATCAGGGGAATTCCCAGACCCATTTGACCTGGGATCAGCGGGATGAAAATACTGCTCTTCGGCTATGGCAATATCGACCGGCAAGACGACGGCGTAGCCTGGCATGTCCTGCGCGGGGTGGCAGAACGTTCCGGTGTCATTCTGCCGGTGTTCCCGGAAGAGACGACCACTGAAATAACCGAAACTTTGACGTCTACCTATGCCCTGCAGCTGACTCCGGAGAGCGCTGAATGGGTTTCACAGTTCGATAAAGTTATTTTTATAGATGCACATACCGGCAGCATTGAAGAATTGCTGCATGTTGAAGACCTTGGTTCCAATTTTCAAACGTCTCCGTTTACCCATCACTTGACGCCGCAGACCTGCCTGGCATTGGCCGAATCGCTTTACGGAAAGGCTCCCCAGGCTATACTTGTTTCGGTGCGGGGATACGAATTCGGATTCTCGCAAATTTTGTCGGCACAAACCCGTGAATTAGCCATGCAAGCCATTCGTAAAATTGTCATATACATCGACCAATCGGGTGATTGATTCGCGTAACTTTGGTGACAATCGACCGCGAGCGAGGGGATGGAGGACACTTCAAACCTTCCGCCGGATTTGTTACAAAGTAAGGTAATCCATCGCGAGAATTGCAGGCTGAAATGATGCTTCCTACGCTCCTCACTGATACACTTAAAAGCATTCCCTGGTTTTTTGACTTCAACGCCAAGCAGTTGGAACGGCTGGCCAGCATTTCGGCTATCCTGGAAGTCAAGGCCGGCACCACGATCTTCTGTGAAGGCGATCGGGTGGATAACGTCTATATCATTTTGGACGGTCAAGTGGCAGTGGATTCGGATATTCCCGGTCACGGATCAGTGCGCATTTACCAGGCTGAAGCGCTGGACATCATTGGCTGGTCGAAATTGACCCCGATCGTGCGTCAGCGGGTGGCCACCACGGCAGCACTGAAAGATTCTCGTCTATTGGTGATCAATGGCGACGGTTTGGAAAGCCTGTGCGAGGAAGATAATCACATCGGATTTGTCATCATGCGCCGCATTGCCAATGTGGTCGCGACCAATATGCTGACGACTAAACTGTCGTTGATGGACCTTATTCTCCAACTTTCAGGCGAACATACTACAACACCATCCCATTAACGGGGGCGGCTCCCCTCAATATCGATTAATATTGGTAGGACTACGATGCATGAATTAGCGGTGACTGAGTCCATTCTGGAAATTGCGACCCGGCATGCACAGCAAGCCAATGCAGCCCGGGTTACCGATATTTATCTGGTCATTGGGCAGTTATCCAGCATCGTGGATGATTCGGTGCAATTTTATTGGGACACCATGGCTGAAAACACCCTATGCCAGGGTGCGCAGCTCCATTTCAAACGCATTCAGGCGCGGATGCGCTGCCAGGAGTGCCAGGGCGAATTTGAACTTGCCAGCCAGCTGGAACCCTGCCCGGCCTGCGGCAGCTTCAGGCTGATGGTGGCTGCCGGCGACGAGTTTTATATGGAATCAATCGAGGTTGAAAACGCCCCGGAGGTGATATGACCGTAAACCGAGTGCAGGTGGTTGAGAACATCATGAACGCCAACGATCAGGTGGCCCAGATCAACCGCCAGACGTTGGATAAGGCTGGCGCGTTTTCGATCAACCTGATGGCCTCGCCGGGAGCCGGCAAGACCAGTTTTATCCTGAAGACGATTGAGGCAATGCAGCCGGAGTACAAAATTGGCGTGGTTGAGGGCGATACTGCCCCTGTGACCATCGACGCTGATAAGATCACCGCTGCCGGTATGCCGGCGGTGCAAATCAACACTGGCGGCGAATGTCACCTGGACGCCATGATGCTCAAAGCCGGGCTTCAGCAGCTGCCATTGCCGGAGATTGACCTGCTCATTGTGGAAAATGTGGGTAATTTGATTTGCCCGGCGGCTTTTATCCTTGGCACACACATCAACTTGCTGGTCGCCAGCATCCCCGAGGGGGACGACAAACCTTACAAATACCCCAACATCTACCGCGGGCTGGAAGTGTTGATTATCAACAAAACGGACTTGCTGCCGTATATTGATTTCCGCATGGAGTATTTCCGCCAGGGTGTTGAAATGCTCAACCCGGGGCTGACCACCTTTGCGGTCTCATGCAAGACCGGTGAAGGCATCGACGTCTGGGCCAACTGGCTGCGTTCCAGAATGGCAGCACCGCGGCAGGTGTGATGAACGAACAAGCCGGGCTAAAGGTTCGGGTACGCGGGATCGTCCAGGGAGTCGGTTTTCGACCCTTTGTCTACGGTCTCGCGGTGCGCAACCAGTTGACCGGATGGGTACGCAATACCTCCAGCGGTGTGGAGATCGAGGTAAACGGGCGTCAGGATGGCTTGCAGGCCTTCCTGGACGACCTGGCACAGCGACCACCACCGCTCGCGCGGATTGATTCGCTCGAATCGGAACCCAGCCCCGCCAATCACTTTACAAAATTCGAAATTCTGGATTCGCAACCTGATCCAAGTGAATTCATCCCGGTTTCGCCGGATATGAGTATCTGCCCGGATTGTCAGCGCGAGTTATTCTCTCCAAGTGACCGCCGCTACCGCTACCCGTTTATCAATTGCACCAACTGCGGACCGCGATTCAGCATTATTCGCGATATTCCTTACGACCGGCCTTTCACGACCATGGCGGACTTTATAATGTGCCCGCAGTGCCAGTCGGAATACGACGACCCGCTCAACCGGCGCTTCCATGCCCAGCCCACTGCCTGTTCAACCTGCGGACCTCAAATTTGGTATGAGGTTGATGGGACGCGGCTGGCGGAACGCGAAGATGCCCTGAAGCAAGCGCGTGAGGCTCTAAAAAACGGGAGAATTGTGGCGGTGAAGGGACTGGGCGGCTTTCACCTGGCGTGCGATGCGGCCAACGCCGCGGCGGTCGACGAACTGCGCCGGCGCAAGAAACGCTCCGACAAACCGTTTGCGCTTATGGCTATCGATCTGGAAAATATCGAAAAACAGTGCCTGGTCGGCGAGGCTGAACGAGGATTACTGACTTCGCCGCAGCACCCGATCGTGCTATTGGAACGCAGGCCAGAATCAACTGTGGCAGCTTCGGCAGCTCCGCAGCAGAAAACCCTGGGCTTCATGCTGCCTTATACTCCGCTCCACCTGCTCTTACTCGAACCGGAGCCGGGTTTCCCGACCGTGTTGGTGATGACCAGCGGCAATATGAGCGAGGAACCCATCGCGTATCGCGATAGCGAAGCCCACGAACGGCTGGACACGCTTGCAGACGCCTTTTTAATGCATGACCGCGGGATTCACATGCGGGTGGATGATTCGGTGGTTCGCACCCAACGTAACAGGCCCTATTTTTTACGCCGGTCGCGCGGATTTGCTCCCGATCCACTCGTGCTGGCACAAGAAATGCCGCCTGTGCTGGCAACTGGCGCCGAACTCAAGAATTCATTCTGTCTGACACGTGAACGCTACGCGTTTCTGAGCCACTTTATTGGCGATATGGAAAATTACGAGACGCTGCGCTCTTTCGAGGAAGGCATCCAGCATTACGAGCGGCTCTTCCGCATTCAACCGCAAACGATCGCCGCTGATTTGCACCCCGATTACCTGGCAACCCGCTACGCGGTGACACGAGCAAGCGCGGAGGGTTTACCGCTGGTTCAGGTGCAGCACCACCACGCGCACCTGGCAGCCTGTCTGGCGGATAACCAGTGGCAAGGCGACGAGCCGGTGATTGGCGTGTGTTTTGACGGCACCGGTTACGGCACTGATGGCGCGATCTGGGGCTCTGAATTCCTGGTTGGCGGCTACACAGGCTATCAACGCGCTGCGCATCTTAAGTACGTGCCGCTTCCGGGCGGCGACCAGGCGGTGCGCCGGGTTTCGCGTATGGCGCTGGCTCATCTGTGGGCTGCCGGGCTGGATTGGGAGCCAGATCTTGCGGCGGTGGACAGTCTGTGCGCAGACGAACGCGGCGTGCTTAAGGCCCAACTCAACCGCAACCTCAACTCACCGCCCACCTCGAGCATGGGCCGTCTGTTTGATGCAGCCGCCGCACTCATTGGCGTGCGCCAGCACGCCAGCTACGAAGGGCAGGCTGCCATCGAATTGGAGCAGCTGGCGGATGCGCAGGAAAGCGGGATTTACCCGTTTGCTGTGAACGATGGCATCATCGATCCAACGCCGCTGTGGGAAGCGCTGCTGCGAGATTGGCGCGGCGGTATCCACAATTCCGTACTTTCGGCCCGCTTCCATAACAGCGTAGCACAGTTGACCGTGGAAATTTGCCAGGGTCTGGCAAATACTACGGCTGGGAAGACAGTTGCCTTAAGCGGCGGTGTCTGGCAGAATATGTTTTTATTGGAAAAAACCCGCACCCTGTTGGAAAATTCCGGCTTCACGGTTCTTGTTCACCAACGAGTGCCTTGCAATGACGGCTGTATTGCATTAGGTCAGGCGGTAATTGCCGCCAGCCAGATGAATTAGCGTTTCTGATCTCTATTGGAGGAATTATGTGCCTGGGAATCCCTGGAAAAATCGTTGAACTCTACGAGCAAGGCGGTCTGAAGATGGCCAAGATCGATTTTGGCGGCGTTTTACGCGAAGCCTGCATGGAAGCTGCGCCGGATGCCCTGGTCGGTGAGTATGCTATTATCCACGCCGGATTCGCACTCAACATCCTGAGCGAAGAAGACGCCCTGGAAACCCTGCGCTTACTGGAAGAACTGGGGCAGCTGGTAGACGAATTAGGGCCGGAAGCCAGCATGCGTGTGGCATCCAACAGG
>Ga0209520_10002370_pt1 | contig 10854 bp, 7 predicted proteins | sample Rifsed16ft1_FD_184009 | JGI IMG/M metagenome (GOLD analysis project Ga0209520, IMG submission 184009) | Soil microbial communities from Rifle, Colorado, USA - sediment 16ft 1 (version 2) | ecosystem: Environmental > Terrestrial > Deep subsurface > Rock core/Sediment | place: Rifle, Colorado...
TGAAATGGATCACGAGAGAAGATGCGAAGGTGGATCGGATCGCCTGCCCCTGGCTCATCCGGAAGTTCGTCGATCCGAGGGCGGAATTCCTCTTTGTTCCGGCCGATCAGGTCATGTCCGTCGCGCGGCGGGAGGGAGCCATCCCTTACGACGTTCCCGGCGTCGAACTGGGCCACGTAGACGGGCGCTGTTCGTTCGAGAGCATCCTGCACAAGTACGGCCTCGGGAACGACCCGGCTCTTGTCGAACTCGCCCGGATCGTCCACGCGGCGGACGTGGACGGGGACATCGACACCGCTCCCGAGGGGTACGGACTGCAGGCGATCGCGAAGGGGTTCTCCCTGCTTCACGGCCGGGACGACCAACGGAAGATCGCGCTGGAGAGTCCGATGTACGACGCTCTTTACGCATTTTGCCTGGAGAGGGAAAAACACAAGGCCGCTTGATGGGTGAGAGCCCCAGGACCATGTCTCCAGCCCGTCCCATCCGCGACCTTCTCCTCCTTTACGTCACGGCGTTTCTGCGCGCACTCTCCACGGGGCTGATCGGTGTCCTCCTCGGGATCTATCTCGCCAAACTCGGGTTCAACGCGGCGCAGATCGGATACGTTATCGGTGCCGGTCTGGCCGGTGGGGCCTGTGCGACACTCCTCGTCACGCTTACCGGAGATCGATTCGGCCGGAAGAGGGCGCTGGTCTGTATCGCGATGTTCGGAGCGGTTGGCGGCCTCGCGGCGGCCGTAGCATCCACCTTCTCCACAATCCTTGCCGCGGCATTCCTCGGGATGCTCAACGGGATGGGCCGGGACCGGGGCGCGGCGCTCGTCCTGGAGCAGGCGATTCTCCCTGCGACGACTACGGACGAGACGCGCACGCGGGCCTTTGCCTGGAACAACGTCCTCCAAGACGCCGGTCACGCCATCGGAAGTCTTCTCGCCGGTGCGCCGTATCTCTTCCGGGCAGTTTTCCCGGTGGGCGAGATCACCTCGTTCCGTCTCGCCGTGGGGCTAGCCGCCACGTTCATCCTCCTCACGGCCGTCCTGTACCTGGGCCTCTCCCCGGTCGTCGAAGCACCGGCGGCGCAAAAGAAGGTGCCGGTGACTCCGGAAACCCGCAGGATCCTCTTCCGGCTCTCGTCCCTCTTCGCCGTGGATGCGCTGGCCGGCGGATTTCTCGTCTCCTCCCTGCTCTCCTACTTCTTCTACCGGAGGTTCGGCATCACGGAAGGGGCCGTGGCGGTCCTGTTCTTCGCGGCCCGGGGTCTCAACGCCTTATCCCACCTCGGCGCCGCCTGGCTCGCGAAACGGATCGGTCTGGTAAATACGATGGTCTTCACCCACATCCCGTCGAGCGTTTTTCTTCTGACGGTGGCGTTTGCGCCGAGTTTTCCGGTTGCGGCAGCCCTGTTCCTGCTGCGGGAGGGGCTGGTGGAAATGGACGTCCCCACGCGCCAATCCTACGTCATGGCCGTGGTCCGGCCGGAGGAACGCACGGTCGCGTCGGGAGTGACCCACCTGGTTCGTGTGGGGGCCTGGGCGGTGGCCCCGTCGTTCGCCGGGGCACTCATGCAGGGTGTATCCTTGGGGATACCTATCATGATCGGCGCGGGAATGAAAATCGCCTACGACCTGCTCCTGTACGTTGCGTTCCGGAAAGCAAAACCTCCCGAGGAGACCGTCAAGGCCGGGAAGATCTGATTCGCCTTCTTCTCCCTGCGCGCAAACTTTTCACGGACTGTTTAAAGGGATTCGGACCGCGACTCACCAGCGCCCAAATTCGCACTGCCTGGGGAGCCACTCGTCAAGGAACCGACGACGCCTGGAGTTTCTTGTTGTCCCGATGGATACAATTTGGTGGGCCGTCAGGGGAACGAGTGATATAGACTGATCCTTGTCTCGATTCCATTCGGGGAGGGGACCGCCATCCGACCTCCGCTGACCCGGATCATCATCGTGTTCCTCAGGCGGCTCTGGTTGCCGGTCCTGGCGTTCGCGGCGTTCAACATCGCATGTGTCCTGATGTACATGGGGCTCGAAGGAATCCGCTGGCAGGACGCTTTTTTCTGGATTACCCATTCCCATTCCATCGACCACCATGTAGTGCGGGACGCCACGAAGATTTTCGCCATGTTCGTATTCCTGGGGGTTTTTGCGTTTCAGATCTGGGTCGCGGAGCGTGTACTCGTCACCTTCTTTCGACGGCAGGGGAGGGAGGCCTGGAAGCTGATGATCAACGACGTCCACATCGAACAGGTACAGGACCATTTCATCATCTGCGGTTTCGGCCAGGTGGGACGAACCGTCGTGGATCAGCTCACCCGGTTGCAGATCCCGTTCGTCCTCATTGAAACCAACGAGGGGCTGTATCGCCAGTTGCTGAAGGGGGAAGTCCCCGTGATCCATGGGGATGCCAAGCGCTACGATGTTCTGCAGTCGGCCGGCATCGAGCGGGCGCGCGGGATCTGCATCGTGATCGACAACGATGCGGACAATCTCTACATCACGGTTACCGCAAAAGCGCTGAATCCGAAATTGAGGATCATCACCCGGGCAGGCCAGGAGCGTTACGCCCAGGCCATGAGAAACTCAGGGGCCGACGAGGTGATCATTCCGGAATACGAAGGCGGTTTACTGGCCGGAAGGTTGATCGGGGAATATGCTGCTGTTCCCTCGAATCGGGAATAGGGCCGGTCATCCCGGTTCACCGTTCCCCAGGATCGGGAAGCCAATCGCCTTTTCGGTGGGCAAAGGATGGGGAAAGGAGGGGCGGCATGCGCTGGGGAGAGGGACGCAGGAGCGATAACGTCGAGGACCGGCGGGGAATCCAGGTGTCCCGCGGCATGGTGGGAGGAGGGGTCGGCACGATCGTCCTGCTGCTCGTCTCCCTGTACCTGGGGATCGATCCGACGTTCCTCTTGCAGCAGGCGCCAACGGTCAGCGTCCCCCCAACCGGGACGAGTCGCGAGGCCCGGCCTGCCGAGGAAAACCGGCTGGCAGACTTCATCTCCGTCGTGCTCGCCGACACGGAGGACACCTGGAGGGACCTGTTCCGGCGCGGCGGGAATACCTACCGGGAACCGAAGCTGGTCCTGTTCACGGACGCAGCCGAGTCCGCCTGCGGCTTCGCCGAGTCGGCCGTCGGTCCCTTTTATTGTCCCAGGGACCAGAAGGTCTACATCGACCTGGGCTTCTACCGGGAACTGAAGGATCGTTTCCACGCCGAGGGGGATTTCGCTCAGGCGTATGTGATCGCACACGAAATCGGCCACCACGTGCAGAACCTTCTGGGGATTTCGGAGAAGGTCCGGAACGACCGCGCCCGCGTGAGCCAGGTGGAGGGGAACCGTCTCTCGGTCCGGCTGGAGCTCCAGGCGGACTGCCTGGCCGGAATCTGGGCCTTCCACGCGAACAAGGCGCGGAATATCCTGGAAGCGGGCGACGTGGAGGAGGCGCTCGGCGCGGCCAGCGCCATCGGGGACGACCGTCTGCAGAAGCGGGCCCGGGGCTTTGTCGTTCCCGATGCGTTCACCCACGGTACCGCCGAACAGCGGGCCCACTGGTTCCGGGCCGGCATCGAGTCCGGGGATATCAATCAATGCAATACCTTCAAGGTGGCGGGGATGTAACCTCCGGATCGAACCGGTCCTTTCCTCCCGCCGGCGGGGGAGACAGCGCCTGGCGCGGCTACTTCTTTCCTTTCTTGGCTTCCCCTTTGACCTCCTCCTGATTGCCAGCATCCATGGACAATCGTCTTTTTTCCAAAACGCGGGACGCGACCTGCCCCCGACCCATTTAATGAGCATGATCCCGTAGGCGTTACGTCAATCTCCTATCCCCGGAAGGTAGTCCCACTCGGTGAGGGCTCCCAGGAGGAAGCAATGAAAAGCAGTGATCTCTCAAGGAGTCGTCAACTCATGGTGGCGCTGGTCCTCTCCCTGCTGTGGCCTGCCTTGCTTTCCGTCGCGGGGGAAACCGCCGGAAAGGGATCCCCGGGGATGGGCGCGCGGGACGGGAAAGTCTTTGTCATGGATACGGGCGATATGGGGAAGAAGGCCGACGGCAAGGATACCGTGACGTTCCGGAAGGGGAAATTCCGCTCGCAGGGGTGTGATCAGTACGGGTTCGGAGATGCCGTTTACACCACCGCGACGCCGTAACGTTCGCGGCGGAAACTTCCAGCCCGAAGAGCGGAAAGATCCAGTGGGAGGGGACGGTCCGCGGCGACCAGATCGGCGTCCGCTACGTCTGGACCGATGCGGCCCACTGGTACAAGCCCAACCCGAAGCCGCTGGAGAAGTGGGGCAAAGGGGATTTTAATAAGCCCGAGTGAGAACCGGGTCGGGCCCCTATCTCCCGATGAGCAGGACCGTGCTCCTCGGATTGGCGATGTAAGCGTCGGGCGGATCGAGGGGGATCTCCGCTCCCTCGTCGAGGAAATCCTCTCCCGCCGGCAGGCTCGTGTCGATCACCCTGCGCCACCGCCTTCCCTCCGGCAATGGAGGGACCCGGACCGTCCTTATGCGGTAGTCCGCATTGAGGATGACGAAGAGGTGGTACTTCCCCGCGGCGGATGGCTCCTCGCCGCCGTCGAGCCGGCAGCACAGGAGGCGCGCTTCCGGGTCGTCCCATGCGGGCGGCGCCAGGTCTTCGCCGTACCAGGCGATGTCGGGAACGGCGTCCAGGTCCTGGTCCCTCCCGGTGAAGAACTTCCGCCTCTGGAGGATGGGGTACCGCCTCGTGAGGGCGATCGCCTTCTTCACGAAAGCGAGGAAGTCATCGTTCTTCTCCGCCAGATCCCAGTCGAACCAGCTGATCCTGTTGTCCTGGCAGTAGGCGTTGTTGTTCCCTTCCTGCGTCCTCAGGAACTCGTCGCCCCCAAGGATCATCGGGGTGCCGGCCGCGAACAGGAGGCAACAGGCATGGTTTTTCGCGAGTTGCCTCCGGAGCCGCAGGACGACGGGGTCGCCGGTCTCGCCTTCCGGCCCGCAGTTCCACGAGTTGTTGTCGTCGGTTCCGTCCCGGTTCCCCTCGAGGTTCGCCTCGTTGTGCTTGCCGTTGTACGAGACGATGTCGTGCAGGGTGAAGCCGTCGTGGCAGGTGACGAAGTTGATGCTGTGGTAGGCGGAGCGCCCGTCGTCCCCGTACAGGTCGGCGGAACCGGTCATCCGCCACCCGAGGTCCCGCACCTGGCCACCGTCGCCCTTGACGAACTTCCGGACGGTGTCCCGGAACCGCCCGTTCCACTCCGACCAGTCGACCGGGAAGTTGCCGACCTGGTACGTCCCCAGGTCCCACGGCTCGGCGATCAGCTTCACCCGCTGGAGCGCGGGGTCCTGGGAGATCGCGTCGAAGAAGGAGGCCGAGGCGCGGAACATCCCCTCCTCCCGTCCCAGCACCGAGGCGAGGTCGAACCGGAAGCCGTCGACATGCATCGTCTCGACCCAGTAGCGTAGCGAATCCATCACCAGCCGGATGACGGCGGGGTGCGAGAGGTTCATGCTGTTTCCGCAGCCGGTGTAGTTCATGTAGTACCGGCCCGGGTCATCCGGCCCGCCGGTGAGGCAGTAATAGGTCGGGTTGTCGATCCCCTTGAAGCAGATCGTGGGGCCCAGCTCGTTCCCCTCGGCCGTGTGGTTGTACACGACGTCGAGGATGACCTCGATCCCGGCGCGGTGGAGCTCGCGGACGAGCGTCTTGAACTCCCCCACCTGGCAGGCCGGGAAGCGACCCGAGCCGTAGGCGACCTCCGGGGCGAAGAACCCGATCGTGTTGTACCCCCAGGAGTTCGTGAGCCCGCGCGCCTCGAGGAAGTCCTCGACGCAATATTGCTGGACTGGGAGGAGCTCGACGGCGTTTATCCCCAGTTCCACGAGGTGCGGGATCTTCTCGATGAACCCGAGGTACGTTCCGGGAGCGGCCGCGCGCGAGGACGGGTGGGCCGTGAAGCCCTTGAGGTGGACCTCGTAGATGACGAGCTTCTCCAGCGGGATGTCCGGCGGGACGTCCCCCCGCCAGTCGAAGACGTCGTCCACCACGATCGACTTCGGGACGACGCGGGAGTTGTCCCGGCCGTCCCGGGAGAGGTCCTTTTCCGGCGCCTCCGGGTCGTACGCCAGGAGCAGGTTGCCGATGTTCTTCGGCCTTGCGGTGAGCGCCTTCGCGTACGGGTCGATGAGGAGCTTGCTCCCGTTGAACCGCATCCCGCGTGCCGGGTCGAAAGGCCCCTCCACCTTGTAGCCGTAGAGCTGCCCCGCCTTCACCCCGTGGACGAATACGTGCCAGAGATGCTTCGTCCGGTTCTCGATCCGGATGACGTCCGCCGGATCCCCGTCCTCCCTGTCGAACAGGAGGAGAAAGACCTCCGACGCGTGCTGGGAATAGAAGGCGAAGTTGACGCCTTCCGGTCCCGGCGTGGCGCCCAGGGGATAATGCCTCCCCGGCGTGACCTTGCGGGTTGTCGCATGCCGCGGGCTAGCCACCTTGGTCCCCTGCCGGAGGATGGATTTTTTTTTTGCGTCCCCTCTGGTTCTTTCCCGGGAGTCCGACCCTTTGGATGGCTCGCGCGCACTCTTCGGTTCCGGTCCGATTCGGGGAAAGCAAGCGCGGCCATTGTATCAGCGAATTTCGTCCTCCGGCAATATCGGCCACGCCCCCCATGGTCCGGGCCTCCGGCAAAACGACCGTCAACGAAACGACCGTCTGTGACAAGGGGGGGTAGGTTGACAAGGGGGTATTGTCTTCCCCCCCGTTTCCCGATAGGATAAGCCAATCGGCCGGGTTTAGGTCAACCACCACCCGAAGACGTTTCATTCCAGAAAAGGCGTAGGCAGCAACCAGGCGCGGAAGGCGGCCCGGCGGCCGTGTCTTCCCCTCCGCGGAAGGAATTCCCCCCCCCTTGCGTCCCAACGCAGGCAGGGGAGAGGGAGTTCCGGCGGGAGGAGGTGTCCCATGTTCGCGCGCGCCTGCAGGAGGGCGACCTGTTTCACCAGGCCGGTGGTGATCTCCCGGCGGTATTTCGACCGGAGCACCGATTGCGGGTGCGGCGCCTTCGTCGTGATCAACGACGAGGGCTGGATCGTCACGGCGGCTCACCTCCTGTCCGCGCATAACAGGATCCAGCGGGACACGGAAGAGATCGTCGAGCATTACCACACGATCCACACGATCGAGCAGGATGAGGGCATCCCCCCGACCGAGAAATACGACAGGTTCAAACGGCTGCAGGAAAACCCGAAGTGGATCACCAATCTCTCCTACTGGTGGGGGATGGACGGCGTCCAGCTCACCGATATCCGGCCCCTCCCGGAAGGAGATCTTGTTCTCGGGCGGCTTTCGCCGTTCGACCCCGACGCGTGGCCTGTCTACCCGGTCTTCAAGTCCCCCGACGACCTGGGCGTCGGGACGGCCCTGTGCAAGATCGGGTATCCCTTCCAGAGGGTGAACGCCATGTTCCGCGAGGCGAACAATTCCTTCGAGCTCGGCCCCACGGTTCGTACACTCGCCGCCTTTCCGTTGGAGGGGCTCTACACGAGAACGTTGCACGCGGGGAAATCCGCCGACGGGAGATATGACATCAAGTTCCTGGAGACATCGTCGCCGGGGCTGAAGGGCCAAAGCGGAGGACCGATCCTGGACGCGAACGGCACGATCTGGGGGGTCCAGAGCAGGACCGACAACTACGCCTACGGCACCGTCGCCCGGGTGGAAAAGGACGGGAGGGAGGTCGAGGAGGACCAGTGCATCAACCTGGGGATCGGGATCCATCCCGAGCTGATCGTCCGATTCCTGCAGGACAACGGGGTCGGGTTCTCCCTCTCCGACTACTGACCGGCCTCCCCGAAATCGGCATCTCCATTCCGGGGGCACCTTGGTGTATATTCTTTTCCGAATACCATGCAGGAGGGGAGCCGTGCAGGATTTCGATAAACTCGGGGTGTTCTACCTCGGTCGCGAATTCGACCTGAAAAAAAATGCGCTCAAGGAGAACCTGGTCCTCTACGATTCCCGGGACCTTGTCACCCACGCGGTCTGCGTGGGGATGACGGGGAGCGGGAAGACGGGACTCTGCATCGGGCTCCTGGAGGAGGCGGTGATCGACAACATCCCCGCCATCGTGGTCGACCCGAAGGGAGACCTGGCCAACCTCCTCCTGACCTTCCCCGACCTGAAGGAGGGCGATTTCCTCCCCTGGATCAACGAGGAGGAGGCGCAAAGGAAGGGGATCTCCCCGCAGGAGTACGCGGCCAAGCAGGCTGCCCTCTGGAAGAAAGGGCTGGCCGAGTGGGGGCAGGACGGGGCGCGGATCCGCAAGCTTCGGGAGTCCGCTGAGTTCGCCATCTACACCCCGGGCAGCACCGCGGGGCTTCCCGTTTCCATCCTCAAGTCGTTCGCCTTCCCGGGGAAAGCCGTCGCGGACGACAGCGAACTGCTGGGGGAGCGGATCGGCACCACGGTGACGAGCCTGCTCAACCTCTTGGGGACGTCCGCCGATCCCATCCAGAGCAGGGAGCACATCCTCCTCTCCACCATCCTCGACACCGCATGGAAGAAGGGGCAGGACCTGGACCTGGCCGGGTTCATCCAGGCGATCCAGACGCCCCCGGTAGCCCGCATCGGCGTCTTCGACCTCGAGTCCTTCTTCCCGTCCAAGGACCGGTTTGCCTTCGCCATGAAGCTCAACAACCTCCTGGCGGCGCCGGGGTTCTCGGCCTGGCTCCAGGGCGAGCCGCTTTCCATCGACCGGATGTTCTTCACGGCGGCAGGAAAACCCAGGGTCTCCATCTTCTCGATCGCCCACTTGAACGACGCGGAGCGGATGTTCTTCGTTTCTCTTCTTCTCACCCAGCTTTTGGGGTGGATGCGCGCCCAGTCGGGCACGACCAGCCTGCGGACGCTTTTCTACATGGACGAGATCTTCGGGTACTTCCCCCCCGTGGCCAACCCCCCGTCGAAGGCCCCCCTGCTGACCCTTCTGAAGCAGGCGAGGGCGTTCGGGCTGGGGATCGTCCTGGCGACCCAGAACCCCGTGGACCTGGACTACAAGGGGTTGTCCAACACGGGGACCTGGTTCCTCGGGAGGTTGCAGACCGAGCGGGACAAGGAGAGGGTCCTGGAAGGCCTGGAGGGGGCGGCGGCCGGCGGCGCGGGCCGGTTCGACAGGAAGCGGATGGAGCAGATCCTTGCCGGCCTGGGGCAGCGGGTGTTCCTGATGAACAACGTCCATGAGGACGCACCTGTCGTATTCCAGACGCGTTGGGTGATGTCATACCTGCGCGGCCCACTGACCCGGGCGCAGATCAAGCAGTTGATGGACCCGGTCAAATCGTCGCAGCCCGAACCGGCTCCGGAGACCAGGCCCGCCGCCACGCCCGCGGTGGCGGCGAAAGGACGCGCCGCCGCCCCTGCTTCCGCCCGTCCCGCACTCCCCCCGGAGGTTTCCCAGATGTTCCTCCCGGTCCGCGCCGCGCAGACCGAGGGGGCACGCCTCCACTACGAGCCGATGCTGCTGGGGATCGCCAAGGTCTACTACGCCAACGCGAAAGTCGGGGTCGCGGCCCAGAAGGAAGTGTGCCTGATGGCGGAGTTTTCCGACCCTCCCTCCCGTGTCGACTGGGACGAGGCCCGGGAAGCGGAGGTCAAGGAAAGCGATCTTGAGAAGTTCCCCCACGACCCGGACACCTCCTTCGGGGAGCTCCCCCGGGAGGCGTCCAACGCGAAGAGTTACCCGGAGTGGGGAACCACCTTCAAGGAGTGGATCTACCGGAACAAGAAGCTGGAACTGTTCAAAAGCCCGTCTTTCGGGGTCGTCTCCGATCCAGGAGAGTCGGAGCGCGACTTCCGCATCCGGCTTACGCAGGCCGCCCGGGAGAAGCGGGACCAGCAGATCGAGCGGCTGCGTCAGAAATACGTGCCCAAGATCGGGGTATTGCAGGACAGGATCCGCCGCGCCGAGCAGGCCGTGGAGCGGGAGAAGGCCCAGGCCACGCAGCAGAAACTTTCGACCGCCATCTCCTTCGGGGCCACGCTCCTTACGGCGCTTACGGGCAGGAAAGCGGTCAGTCAGTCCACGCTCGGGAGGGCGGCGACCACGGCACGGAGCGCGGGGCGCACGTTGAAGGAGTCGCAGGACATCGCCCGGGCCGACGAGAACGTGCAGGCGCTTGCGAAACAGCTGGGCGACCTCCAGGCGCTGCTGGACCAGGAGACCGAAGAGGTCAAGGCGAGTGGCGACCCTCTGGCCGAGAACCTGGAGGCCTGCGAGGTCCGGCCGAAGAAGACCGACATCTCGGTCTCCCAGGTGTCGCTTGCGTGGTTCCCCTTCTGGCGGGACAACAAGGGGGGGATCGCGCCGGCACGCTGACGACGGGTTCTAAAGGGGAGGTTACGCTTCCCGCTCCGCGGCGGTCTCGAGGCTCCTTCGCGACGAAGGAGCCCCTCCACGATTCGCTCCTCGTCTGGTTGAGGGAGATCGTCCCGAACTTCCCCTTCGAGGAGAACTTCACGTTCACCCGGTTCCCCACCATGGTGATCGAGGTGATGGCCGTGTTGAGCCAGGCGCTGCCGATGCGGATCGCCGGTAAAGGAAGGGCCATACCACGGCGTGCGGCCTTCCGTTTCCCGATACCGCTTGGCCGCAGGCGGAGGGAGGGGTACGTTGGATCCGACCGGATGGTCGAAGGAGGTTCCCCCATGCGCGTGGTGGTGCAAAGGGTGAGCAGGGCGTCCGTGACCTCGGGGGGGGAACTCCTCGGCGGGATCGGGCGGGGGCTGCTGGTGTTCGCGGGTTTTGGCCACGGCGACGACAGCGCGGACGTCGCCTGGATGGCGGAGAAGATCGTCAAAATGAGGATCTTCGA
>Ga0209520_10002372_pt1 | contig 10853 bp, 8 predicted proteins | sample Rifsed16ft1_FD_184009 | JGI IMG/M metagenome (GOLD analysis project Ga0209520, IMG submission 184009) | Soil microbial communities from Rifle, Colorado, USA - sediment 16ft 1 (version 2) | ecosystem: Environmental > Terrestrial > Deep subsurface > Rock core/Sediment | place: Rifle, Colorado...
CCCACGCCGGACCCCTCCGGGAGACCCTGGCCGCGCTCGCCCGGTTCGACCTCTGGGCCGCCAAGGCCCAGCTGGCGGCGGACATGGACGGCGTCCGCGCGGCGACCGCCGAGCGGCCGGAGGTCATCCTCCTTTCGGCCCGCCATCCCGGCCTCACCGGGCGGGTGGTTCCGATCGACATTCGCCTCGGGGACGGTTTCACCGCCCTCGTCGTGACCGGCCCCAACACGGGCGGCAAGACGGTCACCCTCCGGACCCTGGGCCTCCTCTCGCTCATGCACCAGGCGGGGCTCCACGTCCCGGCCGCCTCCGGCAGCCGTCTGCCGGTCTTCCGCGACGTCTTCGCCGACATTGGCGACGAGCAGTCGATCGCCCAGTCGCTCTCGACGTTCTCGGGTCACCTCCGCTCGATCACCCGCATCGTCGCCGCGGCCGGGCCGGGCACGCTCGTCCTCCTCGACGAGCTCGGCGCGGGCACGGACCCGACGGAGGGCTCGGCCCTCGCCCAGGCCCTTCTCGACCACTTCATCCGGGCCGGCGCCCTCGTCGCCGCCACGACCCACTACGCCGAGCTCAAGGCCTACGCCCACACGACACCCGGGGCGTCGAACGCGGCCGTCGAGTTCGACCTCGAGACGCTCTCCCCGACGTTCCGGCTGACGATCGGGCTGCCCGGCGGCTCGCAGGCCTTCGCGATCGCCGAGCGCCTCGGCCTGCCCGAGGCGATCGTGGGCGACGCGCGATCACGCCTGAGCGACAACCAGCGGGCCTTCGAGGCCACCCTGGCCCAGATCCGCGAGAGCGAAGGCGCCACCGCCGACGCCCTGGAACGGGCCAGGGCCGCGGAGGCCCGGGCGAGCGACCTCCTGCGCTCTGCCGAGGAGGAGCGCCGGCGAGCCCGCCGCGAGCGCGACGAGGCCGTCCGCCGGGCCCGGGACGAGGCCGACCGGATCGTGGAGGACGTCCGCTCCGAGGCCGCCGCGGTGCGACGAACCCTCGAGCGCGGGCACGTCGCCGCGCCGGCCCTCGACGCGTCGCTCGAGGCCCTCACCTCGCAGGCGGACCGGCTCCCCGCGACCGCGCGGCCGGCGCCCGAGGAGCGACCCGCCGCGGGCCCCAGGACGTGGCGAGTGGGGGAGCGGGCCCGAAGCCGGTCGGGCGGCTGGGAGGGTCGGATCGCGGCCCTCGACCGGGACGGCAGTCGCGTCACCCTCGAGGCGGGCGGGATGCGCGTCAGCGTGCCCCTCGAGGACCTCGTCGAGGCCCTCACGCCCGAGCCGGCTCTCGCCGGCGTACGAGGCGGCAACGTCGACGCCATCCGCCTCAGCCGGGCGCGGACGGTGCCATCCTCGCTTGACCTTCGTGGCGCCCGGGTGGACGAGGCGCTCGCGGCGCTCGACCGCTACCTCGAGGACGGCTCGCTGGCCGGCCTGGACCGGGTGACCGTCATCCATGGCCTGGGCACCGGCGCGCTCCGCGACGCGGTCCGCTCGGCGGCCGCCGCGCACCCGCTCGTGAAGGCCGTCCGGGCCGGTGAGCGCGGCGAGGGCGGTGACGGCGCCACGATCGTCAGCCTGGGCTGACGCCTCGGCTGAACCTCAACCCCCACCCGGACTCGACGGCCACACCCGCCGCCCACCCGTCAGGCGCCGCGTCCGGCGCCGCCGGAAGAAGGGCAACACCCCGGCCGGCGGCAGCAGGAGCAGGAAGAACGGCAGATTCAGCGTCGGCAACGGCAACGGCGTCGGCGTTGGCTTGCCGGGGCCTCCGCCCCCGCCGCCGTTCCCGTGGGTCGGCTCGGGCGTCGGCTCGATGCACGGTGTCGGCAGCGGCGCGCCCGACGGATCGGGCGTCGCGAACGGGTCGAACGACGTCCCCGGCTCGCAGATCGGCGGCTCGAGCGGTGCGCAGACCTCGGTCGGGGCGAACGTCCCGCCCCAGGTCTTCCCAAACGGGGCAAAGCTGTTGTTGTAGAAGTAGATCGTGGCCGTCTTCTCGGGACCGCCCGTCACGCCCGCGCCGCGGGCGGCCCGGGCCGCCCACTCCTGGGTGTACTGCTGCCACGCCGGGAACCGCGGCTCGACGCCGCTGAAGTCGAGGAAGCCCTTCTTGACCATCGGCCCCGTACAGCCATCCTGCCACAGCAGGCCGGTCGCCTCGTCGATGTCGAGCTCCACGTGGAGGTCGTCCGTCCGGGTCGGGACGGTGCCCTCAATGAAGAGCTCCTTGACGGTCTTGATCGTGTACGGCCCGGGCAGGAGGCCGCTGAAGGCGTCGACCTCGGCCGTCACGAGCCCGGCGGGCTGCTTGAAGTCCGCGACGGGCATGCCCTGGCTGACCTCGGTCAGGATCCGGGACCACAGCGGCGCGGACGAGTCGAGCGAGAGGCTGCCTGTCGCCGTCTCGCCGTCCGAGTTGCCCATCCAGACGCCAACGGCCAGGGCCGGCGCGGCCGGATCGTCCGGCGGTGCCAGGTAGCCGAACGCGAGGACGTCCTTGGTGTCCGACGTCGTGCCCGTCTTGTAGGCGGCCGGGCGGCGCTCGCCGTCCTGGAGGATCAGCCAGTCGGCCCAGTAGGGGTTGACCGCCTCGATCGTGTTGCCCTGGAGGATGTCGGTGACGATGTACGAAGCCTGCTCGCTCGCCACCCGCCGCCCGAGCGGCGTGCCGGCCTCGGTCGGGTAGATGACCTTCCCGCTCGAGTCGCGGACCTCGAGGATCGAGATCCGAGGCATCAGGATGCCGCCGTCGGCGATCGCCCCGTAGGCGCTCAGGAGCTCGATCGGGTGGATCTCGAGGGTGCCGATGGACATCGAGGTGACGGGCACCGCACCCGGGGCGAAATTCAGCCCGAAGTCCTTCCACCGCTGGAAGAGATGATCGAGGCCGTTGGTCAGGCCGGCCTTGATCGAGGGAATGTTGAGCGAGAATTGGAGGGCCGGGCGGAGGCGGACCGGGCCGCGCTCCTTGTTGTCGGCCTGGGTCGGGGTGTACGGCTTCTGACCCTCGAAGTCGGTCACGACGTCCATGAACATCGTGGCCGCGGTCATCGTCCGGTCGTCGATGCCGGTGATGTAGTTGAGCGGCTTGATCGCGGAGCCGGGCTGCCGATAACCCTGGGACAGGACATCGAACTGGGGCTTGTAGAGCTCGTCCTCGGTGCCGTGGAACCCGGCGCTCCCGGCGTAGGCGAGGATCTCGCCGGTCCGGTAGTCGATGATCGCCGCGGCGCCGTTGTGGATGTTCCGATCGCGGAGCTTGGCAATCCAGGCCTGGTCGGCCTCGGGGATCTCGTACCGGTCCAGGATCCTGCCCATGTTGACGGCCTGGGTAGCGCGGGTGGTCAGGTACAGCCACTTCTCGACGGTCTGCTGCATCTCCCAGTCGAGAGTCGTCACGATCCGGTAGCCGCCGGTGTCGACCCTCTCGCAGGTCTCGGCGTTCTCCTCGCCGCACAGGATCGCGCCGAGCTGCTCGTGGACCCGGTCGACGAAATGGCCGGCCTTCACGGGCGTCGTGTCCGGGCGGGCGAGAACGACCTCCTCCTTCTTGGCAGCCTCATACTCGGCGAGGGTGTGCTTGTCATGGGAGAGGACGCTCCGGGTCGTCATGAGGTCGAGGATCCTGTTGCGGCGGATGACGACCGGGCTGTCCAGGGGCACGACGAGCCGGACGTTCGCCAGCGGGCACTCCTCGCCGTCGGCCGGGACGATCGTGCACTCGCTGATCGCGTTCTTCTTGAGATCGAACTCCGAGGGCGACTGTGGGATCGCCGCGAGGAGCGCGACCTGGGCAAGCGTGAGCTCCTCCATTGGCACCCCGAAGTAGCCCTTCGCGGCGGCCGAGATGCCGTACAGCTGGTTGCCGTAGAAGTTCTGGTTGAGGTAGGCCGTGATGATCTGTTCCTTGCCGTCCTGGCCGGGGTAGGCCTGGGTCAGCCGGATCGACTGGATGATCTCGCGGGCCTTGCGCTCGTAGATCGAGCCCTCGAACGCCTTGGCCGGGAGGAGACGGGCCCGGACGAGCTGCTGGGTGATCGTGGAGCCGCCGCGGGGCTTGCCCTGGAGGGTATCGAGCGAGGCCGAGATGAAGCCCCCGAGATCGAAGCCAGGGTTGGTCCAGTAGTCCTTGTCCTCGATCGCGGTCGTGGCGTCGAGAACCTCGGCCGGGATCTGGTCGAAGGTCACCAGCTCGCGCTTGAGCACACCGAGCCGCGCCAGCACGACGGTTCCGGTCCGGTCGTAGATGATCGAGGGCTGGTCGAAGCCGAGCCCCTCGAGCGCCTTGCTGGGGTCCGGCAGGTCGCGCGCGTAGTAGGCGTACGCGCTGACCGCGGTGATGAATCCGACCGAACCGAGGGCCAGGAAGCTGGCGAAGAGGAAGAGGGGGATCGCGAGTGCGACCCGGCGGGCAGAGCTCCCGCCACCGCGCCCTCGACGGGCGGCGCCACTGCGGCGATGGCGCTGGCGCCTCGCGAGGCTGGTCTGCATATCTCGGGTGACGATACCATCTGTGCCGTGGAGGACCTTCCCACCCATCCGGCGCGCCTCGTGACGACTCGCGCGGGCGAGCTGTGACGGCGTTGGATCCCGTGACGTCGTTCGACGCAGGCCTGGCCGGGCTGCTCGACGAGCTCCGCTGGCGGGGCATGCTCCACGCTGCCTCCGACGGGCTCGAGGCGCGGCTGGCCACGGGCCGCCCGATCAGCGGCTACAACGGCTTCGACCCGTCCGGCCCGTCGCTCCACATCGGCAGCCTCGTGCCCGTCTTCGGGCTGCTCCACTTCCAGCGCCACGGTGGCCGCCCGATCGCGCTCGTCGGCGGCGGGACGGGGATGATCGGCGACCCGTCCGGGCGGTCGTCGGAACGCAACCTCCTGGACGTGGAGACGCTCGAGGCGAACGTGGCCTCGATCAGGGCCCAGCTGGAGCAGTTCCTCGACTTCGAGGGGCCGCGCGGCGCAGTCGTCGTCAACAACCTGGACTGGCTGGCGCCGATGACGATGATCGACTTCCTGCGCGACGTCGGGAAGCACTTCACCGTGCCCTACATGCTGGCCAAGGACTCGGTCCAGGTCCGGCTCGAGCGGGGGCTGTCGTTCACGGAGTTCAGCTACATGCTCCTCCAGTCGGCCGACTTCGCCCATCTCCACCGGACGCTGGGCTGCGAGCTGCAGATGGGCGGCGCCGACCAGTGGGGCAACATCACCGCCGGGCTCGAGCTCATTCGGCGGACCAGCGGCCTTGCAGTGACGGCGGACGAGCAGGCCGGGTCGTACGCGGACTCGTTCGTCACCACCGATGGTCCCGGCGAGACGGAGACACTCATCTCTGGCGCCGCCGAGCCGGCCTACGGTCTTGCCTACCCACTTCTCCTTTCGCCCTCTGGTGCCAAGTTCGGCAAGAGCGAGGGCGGCGATTCGGTCTGGCTCGATCCTTCGATGACGACGCCGTTCGCCTTCTATCAGCACTGGCTCAACAGCGACGATCGCGACGTCGGCGTCTACCTCCGCTGGTTCACGACGATGTCGCCGGACGAGATCGAGGCGCTCGATGCCGAGGTCGTTGCGCGCCCCGGCGCGCGCGCGGCCCAGCGGGCGCTGGCCCTCGACGTCACCGCGCGAACCCATGGCGCCGACGTTGCCCGCCAGGTGGAGGCGGACTCCATCGCCTTGTTCGCCCCCGATCCGATTCGGGATCCGGCGCTCCTGGAGCGGCTCTACACGAGCGTCGGCGGCTTCGAGGTCGAAGGCTCCGGCGGCGATGCCGGCGCGGGGGTCGTGACGGTCCTCGCCGGCGCCGGCGTCTTCGCCTCGAACGGCGAGGCCCGTCGGATGATCCAGAATGGCGGCCTCACGATCAACGGCGAGCCGATCCGCGATCCCGCCGCACCGATGCCCCCGCCCATCGCCGGCCGCTGGTGGGAAGTCCGCATCGGCAAGCGCCGCCGCGAGCTGGGCCGCCTCGCCAGGTAAGGGCCAGGCGAAGGCAGCGACAAGGTGGCGGACATGCTGGGTAGGAGGGATTGCGAGTGGCCATGAGGTTCCTGCTCACGTCCGCCGGGGTCAAGAACGACAGCATCAGAAACGCCCTGGTCGAGCTCCTCGGCAAGCCGATCGCCGAGTCAACCGCGCTGTGCATCCCGACCGCTCAGTACGGGCACCCCTCGGTCGGACCAGGCGCCGGTCCCTGGCGGTTCATCAGCGGGAATTCCGACCTTCCCATGGTGGAGCTGGGCTGGAAGTCCATGGGCGTGCTCGAGCTCACGGCACTGCCAAGCATCGACGCCGAGCGCTGGGTGCCCAAGGTCCGGGAGACCGACGCCCTGCTGGTGGCCGGAGGCGATGCCCTCTACCTATGCCATTGGATGCGTCAGTCCGGGCTCGCAGACATGCTGCCCTCGCTGGACAGTGTGTGGGTGGGGCTGAGCGCCGGGAGCATGGTCGTGACGCCGCGAATCGGCGCGGACTTCGTCGAGTGGCAATCACCAACAGGTGACGACCGCACCCTTGGCATCGTTGACTTCTCGATCTTCCCGCACCTGGACCACCCGAAGCTGCCAGAGAACAGCATGGCCGACGCCGAGCGATGGGCAGCCGACCTGGGCGCGCCGGCGTACGCGATCGACGACGAGACCGCGATCAAGGTGGCCGACGGCGCGGTCGACGTCGTCACCGAGGGGCACTGGAAGCTCTTTCCGCGCTGAGGCCGAGCGGCCGGATCAGGACGCGTGACGGTTCTGCAGCACCTCGAGGGCGGCGCTCGGCGGCAGACCACGCTCGGCGAGCAGGACGAGGGCGTGATAGAGCAGATCGGCGGTCTCGCCGGCGAGCGCGGTCGAGGTCGCGGCGCGGTCACTGCCCGAGGCCTCCGCCGCGGCATCGTCCTTCGCGGCGATGAGGACTTCGGTGGCCTCCTCTGTGACCTTGCGGGCGACCGCATCGACGCCGCTGTCCAGGAGCGAGACCGTGTACGAGCCAGCGGGCCGGCGGGCGCGGCGATCCTCGATCGTGTCCCACAGCGTTTCGAGCCAGTCGAAGCGCTGGGGCTGCGGGTGCGTGACGGCGACCTCGGTAGGCGGCTCGACCGGTCGGACGGCGGCCTCGACCCAGTCGGCGGCCTCGTCGGCCTCGGCCGTCTCCGGTTCGTGATCGAAGCAGCTCCGCGTCCCGCGGTGGCAGGTCGGGCCAGCCGGCCGGACCGTGGCGAGGATGGCGTCGCGATCGCAATCGAGGTCGAGGCGAACGACGCGCAGGGTGTTGCCGCTCGTCTCGCCCTTCCGCCAGAGCGTCTGGCGCGAGCGCGAGTAGAAGTGGAGCTGGGCGGTTGCCTCGGTCAGGGCGAGCGCCTCGACGTCGGTGCACGCCACCATCAGGACCCGCCCGTCGGCCTCGTCCTGGACGACCACCGGCACGAGCCCGTCGGGGCCCCAGCTCGGTTCTCCGATCATGCCGCCACCCCCTGTGTTGCCCGGACCGGGATCCCTGCCGCCAGCAGCGCCCTCTTGACGTCGGCGATCGCGTGGATCCGGCGATGGAAGATCGAGGCCGCGAGAACGGCGTCGGCTCCGCCCTCGACGACAGCCGCCACGAAGTCCGAGGGTGCCGCGGCGCCTCCGGACGCGATGACGGGCACCGAGACCCGCGACGTGATGGCCCGGAGGAGCTCGGTGTCGTAGCCGGATTGGGTGCCGTCGCGGTCGATCGAGGTCACGAGGAGCTCGCCGGCCCCGAGCTCGGCGGCCCGGACCGCCCAGCCGACGGCCTCGAGGCTCGTCGTCTCGCGACCGCCCTTGACGAGGACCTCCCACCGGGGTCTCGCGTCGGCGCCGGGCTCGATGCCCGAGGACTCGATCCGCCGGGCATCGATCGCCACGACGACAGCCTGGCGCCCGAACCTCGCCGCACAGCGGGTGACGAGCGACGGGTCCGCGGCCGCGGCGGTGTTGAGCGAGACCTTGTCGGCGCCGGCACGGAGGACGTCGCGCATGTCGTCGACGGACCGCACGCCGCCACCGACGGTGAGCGGGATAAAGGCCCGGCGTGCCGTCCGCTCGACGATCTCGAGGAGCGTCCGGCGACCCTCGGGGGCCGCGGTGATGTCGAGGAAGACGAGCTCGTCGGCGCCTTCGTCCGCGTAGCGGGCGGCGAGCTCGGGCGGGTCGCCCTCGTCGACGAGGTCGACGAAGCGGGTGCCCTTCACGACCCGGCCGTTCGCGACATCGAGGCACGGGATCACGCGCCGGCGGAGCACGTCAGTCGCTCCCGGCCGTGCCGCCGGCCCCGACCGGGCTCCGCTCGGCCCCGGCCCCGGCCACGAGCGCCGTGGCCCAGCGGGTGAAGTTGGCGAGGAGGCGGAGCCCCGCGCCGCCGCTCCGCTCGGGGTGGAACTGGACGCCCAGGACGTTGCCGCGATCGACCGCCGACACGAACCGCCCGCCGCCGTGCTGGGTTTCGGCCAGGGTCGTCGCGTCGGCGCCGGCGCCCTCCGGCCGGCCGGCATAGGAGTGGACGAAGTAGAGGTCCGCGCCGTCGGCGATGCCGGCGAACAGGGCGTGCTCGTGGCGCCGCTCGACCTGGTTCCAGCCGATGTGCGGGAGGGTCGGGGCGTCCTCGAGGAGCACCGTCCTCCCCGGGATGACGCCGAACGTCGCGGCGCCGTCCTCGTCGCTGCCGTCGAAGAGGAGCTGGAGGCCGAGGCAGATCCCGAGGTACGGCCGTCCCAGGGCAATCCAGCGCACGAGCGGATCGACGAGCCCGGCCCGGGTGAGCCGATCCATCGCCGGAGCGGCCGCCCCGACGCCGGGCACGATCACAGCCTCGGCGGCCTCGAGGTCGGCAGGCCCCGTCGCGACGCGCACGTCGGCGCCGACGAACGTAAGCGCCTGCTCGATGCTCACCAGGTTGCCGGCGCCGTAGTCGACGACGGCGACCCGGAGCGGGCCGGGCTCGCGGGTCATCCCAACGACCCCTTCGTCGAGGCGACGCCCGCCCGGCGCGGATCCGGCTCGCAGGCTTCCCGGAGCGCCCGGGCAAGCGCCTTGAACGCGGCCTCGGCGAGGTGGTGGTCGTTCCGCCCGCTGCCCCGGACGTGCAGCGCCGCCCCGGCCATCCTGGCGAACGCCTCGAGGGCGTGCTCCACGAGCTGACTGGAGAGTGCACCGATCTTCTCGCCCCGGAACGGCAGGTCGATCACGGCGTAGGGGCGGCCGCCGAGGTCGAGGACACACGTGGCGACGGCCTCGTCCATCGGCACCGCCGCGTCGCCGAAGCGACGGATCCCGGCCCGGTCACCGAGGGCGGCCGCGAGCGCCGCCCCGAGGACGAGCGCGACGTCCTCGACCGTGTGGTGGTCGTCGACCTTGAGGTCGCCGGTCGCCTCGATCCGGAGGTCGACGAGCGAGTGATGAGCGAGCGAGGCCAGGAGATGATCGTAGAAGCCGATCCCGGTCGAGATCGAGGCCTCGCCCGTCCCATCGAGGGCGACCCGGACGGTGACATCCGTCTCACGAGTGCGGCGCCGGAGGGCGGCGACCCGCCCGGGGCCGGCCTCGAGGATCTCGAGCTCGCCGAGGGGCGTCGTCATCGGGCGGTCTCCTGCTGCAGCTCGCGGGCGGCCTCGATGAGCCGGTCGTTCTCCTCGACGCTCCGGACCGTGATCCGGAGGCAATGGGCGAGGGGATGTCCCGGGTCAAACGTCCGCGGTACGAGCCCGCGCCCGAGGAGTGCCTCGGCGATCCGGTCCGCGACCTCGGGCGTCCTGAAGTCGGCGAGGACGAAGTTGGTGACCGACGGGCCGATGCGCCAGCCCGCGGCCCCGAGCTCGGACGTCAGGCGCTCCCGCTCGCGGACGACGCGTTCGAGGTTGGCGGCCAGGATCCCGTCGTCGAGGAGGGCCTCGGTGACGATATGGACCGAGGGGACGGCCACCGACCCCGGCGGCCGGTACGGCGCAAGCCGCTCGATGATCGCCGGCCGGGCCACGGCGAACCCGACCCGGAGCCCAGCGAGGGCGTAGGCCTTGCTCGCCGTCCGGATGACGACGAGCCGCGGATACGTCTCGCGGAGCCGGACGAGCGATCGGCCGGTGAACTCGGCGTAGGCCTCGTCGAGGACGACGAGCGGCGGCTCGCCGGCGCCGTCGGCGGTGTCCGCGGCGACGGCGGAGCTGCCGTCGCGATCGCCCGCGGCGTCCTCGAGGATCCCGGCGAGGAGGCGTTCGATCGCCCCGTCCGGCTCGGCCAGGGCCGTCGGATTGTTCGGGCTGCAGAGCCAGACGACGTTCGCGCCCCGGGCGGCGGCCCGAACCCCATCGACATCCATCGCGTAGCCGCGGTCTGGGCCGAGGCGTGGAACCGCCCGGACCGTCGCCCCGCGCTGCTCGGTGTCGACGCGGTACATGGCGTACGAGGGCGTCGGGATGACGGCCGATCCGCCCGGCGGCAGGAAGGCCTTCGAGATGAGATCGAGGATCTCGTCCGCCCCGGCGCCGACCGTGACCTCGTCGGTGCCCACGCCGTAGCGGGCGGCCGCGGCCGCCACGAGCCGGCGATAGTCGGACGGCGGGTACTCCGAGATCGGACGGTCGAAGGCATTCGCGGCGAGGAGGCGGACGGCGAGGTCCGGTGGCGCCGGCGAGGTGTTGAGGTCGAAGCGAGCGACCCGCTCGATCGGGACCCCGTAGCGGGCGGCGACCTCCTCGTCGGTCGCCTCCCACTGGTAGGCGATCGGCGCCGTCGGCGAGGTGAAGGTGACCGGCGTGGGGCTCATGCCAGGCCCTCCGCCTCCTCGCGGAAGCGGATCTCGACCGCCTGGGCGTGGGCGTGGAGGCCCTCGGCCCCGGCGAGGGTCGTGA
>Ga0209520_10002373_pt1 | contig 10851 bp, 10 predicted proteins | sample Rifsed16ft1_FD_184009 | JGI IMG/M metagenome (GOLD analysis project Ga0209520, IMG submission 184009) | Soil microbial communities from Rifle, Colorado, USA - sediment 16ft 1 (version 2) | ecosystem: Environmental > Terrestrial > Deep subsurface > Rock core/Sediment | place: Rifle, Colorado...
CAAAAATTAATCGATGATATTATACCTGAACCTTTAGGAGGTGCACATTACGATAGAGAGGCTACATACATAACTGTGGAGCAATATATCATGAAAGGATATAATGAATTGAAAGACTTATCAACAAAAGACCTAATCGCCCAGAGGATGGATAAATACAGTAAAATGGGCGAATACAAAGAGTAAAATCTTACAAACACACAACTAATCCGAAGCCTTGCCGTTTCGGATTTTTTTTTGGTTATAAACAAAAAACGCTTACTTATAAACAATTATTTGTAATAAGTCAACAGCAATATTTTTTAATTTTATGTTACTTTCGCTACATGGAAAACTTCAGAAATATAAACCCAATTAAGGTAGATAAAACGACAATTATAAACCTCGAAAAAGGGAAGTTACCACCACAGGTATTAGAACTGGAAGAAGCAGTTCTTGGTGCCATGATGATTGATAAAAAAGGGGTAGATGACGTAATTGACATCTTACAACCGGATGCTTTCTATAAAGATGCGCATAAACATATTTTTGAAGCAATCGTACAGTTGTTCACTGAGACGCAGCCTATTGACTTGTTGACGGTATCGGCGCAATTGAAGAAAAACGCAAAATTAGATTTAGCAGGTGGAGATTTCTACTTGATTCAGCTTACGCAAAAGATTTCCTCATCCGCGCACATTGAATTCCACTCCAGAATTATTCTCCAAAAATTCATTCAGCGAAGTTTGATTCGAATTTCTTCTGAAATAATCGAAGAATCCTATGATGAAACAACGGATGTTTTTGATTTATTGGATAGAGCAGAATCTAAGTTATACGAAGTGACGCAGGGAAATATAAAACGAAGTTCCGAAACGGCGCAGAGTTTAGTATTGCAGGCCAAAAAACGGATTGAAGAAATTGCCGGTCAGGAAGGATTGAGTGGTGTGGCAACCGGTTTTGAAAAACTGGATAAAATTACCTCAGGATGGCAACCGAGCGATTTAATTATTATAGCGGCAAGACCAGCTATGGGTAAGACCGCATTTGTATTATCGATGGCCAGAAATATGGCAATAGATTACGGGATGCCTGTTGCCTTATTTTCACTGGAGATGGCATCAGTTCAGCTAATCACCCGTTTGATTTCGTCGGAAACAGGTTTGTCATCCGAAAAATTACGTACCGGTAAACTGGAAAAACACGAATGGGAACAATTGAGCACCAAAGTTAAAAACCTGGAAAAAGCGCCATTGTTCATTGACGATACACCTTCGCTATCCATCTTTGATTTAAGGGCCAAAGCAAGACGTTTGGTATCGCAACATGGAATTCGAATTATCATTGTGGATTACTTGCAATTGATGACTGCAGGAGGAAATGGTAAAGGAGGCGGAAATAGAGAACAAGAAATCTCCACAATTTCCCGAAATTTAAAGGCCTTGGCAAAAGAGCTGAACGTTCCCGTTATTGCGCTTTCACAATTGTCGCGTGCCGTTGAGACACGTGGGTCAAGTAAAAGACCTTTGCTTTCTGACCTTCGTGAATCAGGTGCGATTGAGCAAGATGCGGATATTGTATCCTTCCTGTATCGTCCCGAGTATTATAAAATCGACGAGTGGGATGATGATGAGGCTTCACCTACCGCCGGCCAGGCTGAGATTATGATCGCGAAACACCGTAACGGTAGCATCGAAAACGTTCGTTTGAAATTTATTGGACATCTTGGAAAGTTTGATAACCTGGAGGATCATAGCGGTGGTTATGATGATCTGCCCTCTTCAATGAATCAGGATGATAATCCGTTTGTAACAAAAAACCTTCCTTCGGCACATGAAGCATTCGGAAGTAATTTGAATGATGATGATGACGATAGCGATATGCCATTTTAGAAATACCAAAAGCCTATTTAAATAGGCTTTTTTTTGGACCTTTATTTTTTATCATATATTCGAAATATTTATTACCTCTTTCTTAATAATTGTTTTATGTTTTTTTTTAATATGCTGACAGATACGGTTGAAAATATTACTATTAAAATTAGCGGAAATTGGAATAAAATAACGTAGGTGACAAATGTGCTTCTATATATCTTTTTCCAATTATTTATTATGTTTGAATGGTATAGCAGTTTTTCGAAAGATGAGACAATTTTACTTTCTGCGAGGAACTTAGGTATTTAATGGATTTTTCACTTTAAATAATTGTTTTATCCAAGATTACGCCTAAAATAATAAAAAGCGCTGTATTTTATTGTGTTAAAAAAATAAATTATCAGTATTTTAGCAATATTATTATTGCTATAACGAACTAATTTTAAGAACTTAAAAAAATATAATTAATGTCAAAAGAAACCACATCCGAAAAAGGAACATTTACTGTTGGAGGAATGATAAACGCCATTTCTTTAAAAAAAGCTCAAAAATGGGCAAAGCGGTGGGTGAAAATGGAGGGGAACTACAACAAACATCACAAACTCAATGCCTTTTTGATTCCGGCGGTAGATTTAAAAGAGTTATTGGATGAAGGCGGAACTCATGTTAGAGCTTATATTGGGGTTCAAAAGATAAAAGCTTCCGTAAAAGGAGAAAAGCCTACGTATATTGAAAAACTAATGTTTGTAGGGACAAAATTGGATTCTGAAACTGGCGTCTATGTTGATCAAATAAACTTTAGCACGGATATGGAAAGCAATCAAGCCGAAGCTGATGGTATATATGATTTTTCCACGCCATGTCCTCCAGCTGGCGATGCAGAAAGCCCTTTAGATTTTCAATAATGTATTATCCACTAGTAAATATAGGGTATGTAGTTTTATTCATTTGTTTAATTTTATTTATAAAGAGCAACGCTAATCAAGGGAAAGCCTATCTGATTTTTGCATGGTATTTAGGAATGGTTTTCAGTATCCAAATCATTTCCAATATCTTTATGAGATTGCGTATCAATAATTTGTTCTTGTCGCATTTTTATTTTGTTGGACAATTTATCTTTTTGAGTTTCTTTTATTTGAACGTTTTAAAAGAAGAACGGCAAAGAAAATTGGTGAAACTTGGTTTGTTGTTGGGTTTGTCGGCCATAGGAATTCAATATGTCAGTGATCCTGGTGTTTTCTTTAAATTCAATATGTTTGAAATATTTGTAACCTCTTTTTTATTAATTATTTATGCCGTTTTTCATTTTTACAATATGTTGAACGGAAAAAAAGAGTTTTATTACGTTAACATTGGGATTTTGTTTTACTTGTTTGGCAGTACGATATTATTTTTTGTCGGTAATTTGACAACTAAATTAAGCCCTAAAATAAGTTTGTTAACGTGGACTTTAAACGCCATTTTGTTGATCATTTTTTACCTTTTAATAGTGTACGAATGGAATAAAAGTTTTTCAAAAAAAGCAATTCAATAATTAAGATGAAAACAAATCCCATATATGAAAAGGAAATAGTATCGATTATTTTATATACTTCCCTTTTCTTTACTGTTGTGGCAATAGTTTTAATTTTGTTTTTCTACTACTCTCGAAAAAAGATTAGCCAAAAGGAATTAGAGAAAAAAAATTTGGTGATTGAACATCAAAGAGAACAATTACGGGCGGTTATTATTACGCAGGAAGAGGAACGAAAACGCATTGCGCAAGATTTGCATGATGAGATTAGTTCAAAACTTAACATCGTATCTTTAAACAGTCATTTATTGACAACACCAAATTTAGTGGATACGGAAATTTCAGAAATCACAAAAAATATTATTGATCTGGTGGGGAAGGCGTTGGAGAATACCAGAAGGATAGCCCATGATTTGTTGCCTCCAGTTTTCGACCAGTTTGGACTTGATGCCGGTGTTGAAGAATTGTGTTTAGAATTCAATAGCAGTAAAGCGGTTAAAGTTAATTACCAAAACGAAGTGCTGTTTGATAAGACGGATAATGACAGGCATCTGCACGTTTTTAGAATTTTGCAGGAGCTGATGAATAATTCCTTGCGTCATGGCAAAGCCCAAAATATAAGTGTCTTTTTCGAAGATAAGAATGAAAGCACTAGCTGCACATACTCCGATGACGGCCTAGGTTTTGATGTCCATTCCAGCGAAAGCAAGAATGGTCTTGGAATGAAAAACATTGAAAGTAGAATCGAATTATTAAAAGGAGTCATAACATTCGAATCGGGTTTAAATAAAGGAACGCTGGTCGTTTTTAATTTTTAAGGTATGGACAATCACATAAAGATAGTTTTAGTCGACGATGAAATTCTGTTCAGGAAAGGTGTTTTTTTTCTATTGGACAGGGAAAAGAACATCGAAATTATTGCCGAAGCCTCCAATGGGGTCGAGCTGGTCACATTCCTGAATGAAAATGAGAATCATCCTGATATTGTTATAATGGATTTAAAGATGCCCTTGCTGAATGGGGTAGAAGCAACCAAAATATTACACAAGGAATATCCGCAGATAAAAATCATTGCTTTGACCAGCTATGACTCGAGTTCTTTTATTGCCAATATGATTAATGTGGGTGCAGTTTCTTATTTGGTTAAAAACTCCACCCCTCAAGAACTGTTAAAAACGATAAATGAAGTTGCCGTAAAAGGGTTTTATTATAATGAAAAGGTGCTAAAAGTAATTCAACAAACAATTTCATCCTCCAAAAACAGTAAGTCTGCCCTAAATAATAATTATCTCACTAACCGCGAAATAGAAGTGTTACAACTGATATGTGAACAAAAAACAACAGCGGAAATAGGAGAAAAACTTTTTATAAGCCCAAGAACCGTTGAGGGGCATAGGAATAATTTGTTGCTTAAAACAGAATCTAAAAATAGTGCAGGACTAGTGGTATATGCAATTCAGAATGAAATTGCGGTTATTGTATAGCTGGATTCCATTCCTAATTTGCAAATTGTCTATATTTCAGTATTATTGAATTATAAAATTAATTGACAAAATATAAAATGTAAAGATAAGAATAGCTAACAGTAGAACGCCTATTTTTTGTAATAGTCGTAAGTTTTTGGAAGGACTTTTGTTTTCGTCGGGATTCATCATTTATGTTTTTATTTGATTCTATAATTTAAATTTCATCAACAAATTTAGAAATTGTAATCTGTATAGGTATACGTGTTTTTACCTGTTTTGGTTTTCAGGAAATGATTGTCTTATCTTTTTTGTTTTTAAAAGCACTTTTATTTGATTTTGTTCCAGAAAAATGATTCGCTTAAAATTCTGATTTGATGTGTTTAAACACTTTCCTTTCCTATCTTTGATATAAATAATTAAATAATTATGTCAGCTAGAATACTGTGTTTCCTTTTTTTACTCATTGCCATATCAACAAAAGCCTCTTTTATTTTGTTGCCCATGGATGAGAACACGCAACAGAACCATCTGAAAGCGTATGGGATTACATTTTGGTGTTTAGAAAAAAACTACAAAGCCAGTTGGTTACTAAATTATCGCGGCGGCTCATTTTTATTGCCAGATGCCACAGAAATACGGAAAGAATGCCAGATTCGCGGGGTAAGTTTTGAAATCCTAAGCGATAGTGAAGAAACCAGAATTCTGGAAGAAATATCGAGTCCCTCGCAAAATATGGAAACGGTTATCCTGGAAAAGGCGCCAAAAATTGCCGTTTATACCCCCAAAGGGAAACAGCCTTGGGATGATGCGGTAACCTTGGTTTTAACCTATGCCGAAATTCCATTTACAGCTATTTATGACGAAGAGGTTTTAAGTGACCAGTTAGTGCTTTACGATTGGTTGCATTTGCATCACGAAGATTTTACAGGACAATACGGAAAGTTTTTTGGAGCTTACAGAAATGTTCCCTGGTATATAGAACAAAAAAAGGAAGCGGAAGAACTGGCGGCCAAATTAGGATATGCAAAAGTTTCTCAAGAAAAGGCGGCTGTAGCTAAAAAAATCAGAGATTTTGTAATTGGTGGCGGATTCATGTTTGTTCTGCAACCGATAGTTTTGATATTGCTCTGGCGGCAGACAGAGTTGACATCTGTGAACCGATGTTTGACGGGGATCAGAGCGAAGCCAACTATCAATCGAAGATGAATTACGGGAACTCGTTTGCCTTTAGAAATTTTATTTTGGAGAGACGACCCGAAAAATATGAGTTTTCTGATATTGACATGACCGAGAAAAGAAGAATTCCAATGGAAAAGGATTATTTTACCCTAATGGAGTTTTCGGCAAAATGGGATCCCATTCCTAGTATGTTATGCCAAAACCACACTCAACTGGTAAAAGGTTTTATGGGACAGACCACTTCTTTCGACTCGGGTTTGATAAAATCCAATGTGTTGATTATGGGAAGTTGTGAACTCAATGGGGAAGCGCGCTACATACATGGCGAGAAAGGGAAAGGCATGTTTACTTTTTATGGAGGTCATGACCCTGAGGATTTTCAACATCAGGTAGGCGATAATCCGACGGTTTTGGACTTGCATCCTAATTCCCCAGGCTACCGATTGATATTAAATAATGTTTTATTTCCTGCCGCCAGAAAGAAAAAACAAAAAACTTAGTGATAGAATTTCTGCACAAAACCAATTTGTAATTTATTGAAGAGAATGGATTTTACATCAATTTTACAGGAAATACAACAGGAGTTAGAAACTTTTCCAAGTGTTGGAACAGTTACTTCGACGATACCCGAATTAGCTAAAGTAAACCCAACGAAATTTGGAATACATCTGACAACTATAGGAGGAGAGGATTTCGGCATTGGGGATAGTGATGAGAAATTTTCCATTCAAAGTATTTCCAAGGCATTAACAGTGGCTTTGGCTTTTTCTTTTTTAGACGAAAAAATATGGAAAAGAGTAGGAGTTGAACCCTCGGGAACGGCTTTCAATTCCCTGATACAACTTGAATACGAAAAGGGAATACCAAGAAACCCGTTTATTAATTCAGGGGCAATTGTTATCGCTGACATGCTGGTCAGTTGTCTGAAAAATCCAAAGGATGATTTCCTGGAGTATATTCGGATGATTTCCGGAAGTCCGGCAATCGATTATAATTTGGCCGTGGCCCAATCCGAGAAAGACACACGTTTTAGAAATGCGGCGTTGGCTAATTTTTTGAAGTCTTTCGGCAATATAGATAATGATGTTGATGAAGTATTGGACTTTTATTTTCATCAATGCTCGATCGAAATGACATGCCAAGAACTTGCGCATTCTTTTTTCTTTTTTGCCAACGAGGGAAAAACAAAAGAAGGGAAGCAAATTTTGACCAAAAGTCAAGTGAAGAGACTGAATGCTTTAATGCAAACCTGCGGTTTTTATGACGAGTCTGGCGAATTTACATATAAAGTGGGATTGCCGGGCAAAAGCGGAATCGGTGGTGGCATTGTTGCTTTGTATCCTAAAAACTTTGTGGTTGCTACCTGGTCTCCAAAATTAAACAAGAAAGGGAACTCGGAAATGGGAATGCATGCGTTAGAATTACTGACTACCAAAACGGGAATGTCCGTTTTTTAAAAGACAACGGTTCTTATGAAAATAAAAAAGCTCCCGTCGTAGCGGGAGCTTTTGTGATTCATTTAAATAATGTAAATTAAACGATGCCGTGTTCATTTTCCTTGTCCAAGTATTCCTGCACAATTTCAATCGCATTTGTTACCACATCACTCAAGGCTGTAATAAAGCTTCCTTCTTCGGCACAATTGATGGCATGTCTTATGGCTTCCGTTTCTTTTGGTATAATTTCGTAGGTAACCTTCTTGCCCGAGTTATTTATTCCTTGCAAAATTAAATCGATAATTTCCTCTTCTGTTCTTCCTCTAAGGTATTTTTCTTGTCGAATGATAATGTGGTCGAACATTCTTGCGGCTATGGTAGCACACTCTCTGATGTCTTCATCACGACGATCACCGACACCTGCTATAATCCCTATTTTTTTAGTCGCATCGACACTTTGTAAATATTCTTCAACTCCTTTGTAGCCGGAGGCATTATGTGCGAAATCAATAAGGACTTTGAATTTTTTGAATTCAAAAATATTCATGCGTCCTGGCGTTTGCGCAGCACTCGGAATAAAAGTTTGCAAAGACAAGCTAATGTCTTCCGTTTTGAATCCCCATAAGTAACTGGCTAAAGTCGCGGCCAAAACGTTGGCAATCATAAATTTGGCTTTTCCACCTAATGTTAATGGTACGTGAGTGGCACGTTCGATTCGGATTTTCCACTCCCCTTTTTTGACGGTGATAAATCCATTTTCATAAACGGCAACTGTTTTTCCTTCGGCGCTTAATTTTTTTATAAATGGATTTTCTTCATCTAAACTGAAGTAGGCTACATTACAATTTAAATCGGCGCCCACTTTAATGCAATGCTCGTCATCTGCATTCAAAATGGCCCAACCGTCTTTCTTAATGCTTTTCACGACAGTGGCTTTCACTCTTGCCAAATCATCGAGAGTATGTATGTCGCTCAGTCCCAAATGGTCTTCCTGGATGTTGGTGATAATACCGATGTCACAGATGCTGAAGCCCAATCCGGAACGTAAAATTCCGCCTCTTGCAGTTTCCAAAACGGCAAACTCTACAGTAGGGTCTCTTAATACATATTGTGCACTTTGGGGTCCTGTAGTGTCCCCTTTCTCCATCATGTGATTCTGGATATAGATTCCGTCTGAGGTTGTAAAACCTACTTTATAACCGTTGTTTTTCACGATATGCGCAAGAAGACGGGTAGTGGTCGTTTTTCCGTTTGTACCGGTCACCGCGATTATTGGGATGCGACATGATTTCCCGGGAGGATACAACATATCAATAACAGGTGAGGCTACATTTCTGGGTAAGCCTTCAGAAGGTGCAAGATGCATTCTAAAACCGGGTGCCGCATTTACCTCCAAAATAACACCACCATTTTCTTTCAAGGGTTGCGTTAAATTTTCGGCCATAATGTCCACACCGCAAATGTCCAAGCCAATTACTCTTGAAATTCTTTCAGCCAAAAATATATTTTCAGGATGCATCATATCGGTGACATCTACTGAAGTTCCACCAGTGCTTAAATTAGCGGTAGATTTTAGGAAGACAATTTCGCCTGATTTTGGGATTGTCTCTAAAGTATAGTTTAATTTTTCAAGCAAATCTTCGGTATCGCGATCCACATCAATTTGCGTTAACACATTTTCGTGGCCGTAACCTCTTCTAGGATCCAGATTTTCAGTGGCGATCAATTCCTCGATCGAATTTTTGCCATTTCCTATTACATGGGCAGGAACTCTTTTTGCTGCGGCTACCAGTTTATTGTCGATTACAAGTATTCTAAAATCGAAACCGGTGATGAATTTCTCAACGATGATTCTCCTGCTGTATTCTTTGGCGAAAGCCAAACCGGAAACTGCATCTTCCCAATTGGTAACATTGATGGAGGCACCTTTTCCATGATTTCCATCGAGCGGTTTAAGAACAATAGGATATCCAATTTTATTAATTGTTTCGGCTAAATCCTCTTCATCCACACAGATACTTCCGCTGGCAACGGGAATCGAAGCCATATCGAGCATCTTTTTTGTCAGTTCCTTATTGCAAGCGATATCGACTGCAATACTACTCGTTTTACAAGTGATTGTCGCTTGAAAACGCATTTGATTTATACCATGACCTAATTGAACCAAAGAATTGGTACCCAGTCTGATCCATGGGATGTTTCTCGAGACTGCCTCTTCCACGATACTACCTGTACTTGGTCCCAGTCGAACACGTTCCCTGATTTCTCGCATTTTTTGTAAATCGCTTTCCAAATCGTAGTCGGTTCCGGCGATTAAGGCTTCGGCAATAGCAACGGCAGATTCGGCAGCAAATAACCCGACGTTCTCTTCCGTATAACTGAAAACAACATTATAAGTGCCAAGAGTTTTAGTTTCACGTGTTCTTCCGAATCCGGTATCCATACCGGCCAATGTTTGTATTTCAAGCGCAATGTGCTCAATGACATGCCCCATCCAAGTACCGCGTTCAACTCTGGAGAAAAATCCGCCTCGACAACCTTCGGAACAACGATGTTCTATCATAGTGGGGAACATGGCTTCTATCCGCTCTCCGAATCCTTCGATTTTGTTGGTGGGAAACTGTTCCATTTCTTCCAAATCCAATCTCATTTGGATTAATTTTTTTCTTTGGATACTCCATATGTTTGGACCACGAAGTGCTTGAACTTTTATTATTTTCATAAAAACGGAAAGGTTAATTGCTTTGAATGTTTCTTGCTATTTATTTAGAAATTTTAAAATAAATTACAGTATGCGAGCAATTTAAAGTTTTTAAAATGTGAATCAAAATTTATTGATTTAAATTAACATTTACAATTAAGGATCATTCGAAAAAAAGACTCAACTTCAATAGGTCTTTTTGTCTTTTTAGTTATTTTTGCCAAATGAATATACGAGGGAAACTAATTATTATAGGTGGTGCAGTAGATAAAGGTAGTTTTACTGAAACGGACATAGATAAAAATGCGTCAAGCAATTTAAAATTTTTTGAAACTGGGATTCTAAAAAGGATCATCAGCGAATCAAAACATAAAGAGAATTCACGGATAGAAGTAATTACAACGGCATCAAGTATTCCAAAAGAAATTGGTCCTGAATACGTAAAAGCTTTTGAATATTTGAATGCCATGAACGTTGGCGTTCTCTATATTGAAAAACGAGAAGAAGCTGCAGACGAAAATGTTTTGGTCCGATTAAAAGCGGCAGATATTGTAATTGTGACTGGAGGAGATCAATTGCGTTTGACATCCATTCTTGGAGGAACCCCTTTTCACGACATCTTATTGGATAAGTACCACAATGAAGAATTTGTTTATGCGGGAACTTCTGCTGGAGCGGCGGCCGCTTCGAACAATATGATTTA
>Ga0209520_10002375_pt1 | contig 10850 bp, 2 predicted proteins | sample Rifsed16ft1_FD_184009 | JGI IMG/M metagenome (GOLD analysis project Ga0209520, IMG submission 184009) | Soil microbial communities from Rifle, Colorado, USA - sediment 16ft 1 (version 2) | ecosystem: Environmental > Terrestrial > Deep subsurface > Rock core/Sediment | place: Rifle, Colorado...
TGGCGTGCCACCAGCGGGAAGACGGTACGTACCCGCCAGCCGATCTTTCACGTTCGGATTGATTCCGCCGTTCGGAAAGAACTTAGCGTTCGAGAGGGAGAACACAAGGGAGTCTCCGCCGAACAGCTCGACCGCCGGGGAATCGTAGACGCGTCCGCTCGGACACGTACTCGTGCATATCGTGAACCAGCCGGTCTTGGGGAAGGAACTCCAGCCCGCGCCGCTTTCGTCGGAGTAGACTGAGAGAATGACCTCCTGGCTGGCAGACGCGTAGCCAGTTGAGACGATTCCTACATCACCCCGCAGCTCCACGTGATATCCCGATGGTACTCCCGTGAGCCTGATCTGGCCCACGCTGGATGAGCCCACGGCTGTGACGTCCCACTTCGCCTCCCCCCCAACCAGGTAATACCTGGTCCCTTTCCACCAGTCACTGCCTGGTGCCAAGTGCGGCTCTGAGACTGTCAGCATCACCCAACGATCGACTGTGGTGGGGATCGGCCCCATCAAGCGATGCGCTGGGCCCCCCTCCTGTCCCGGGGCGGACCTCCCGTCCAAGTTGAGTCCCCAGTATGCACGGTGGTCCCAGCCTCCGTCAATACCGCTCTGGAATTCCTGGAGAATCTCCGAGGGTCGTGCTTCCTGAGTCAGATAGACATACTGAACGAGGTAATCGGAGGACCCAGGATGCGGGGCATTCGTCGCAACGTCATGAAAGCCGTGGCCGTGGAGTCCGGGCTGGGAAGGACTGGTGTGGCAGGAAGTGCCGCTCAGAGGCATTGGGCAGTTTCCCCAATCCCACAACTCGTGGTCCCCATCGAGCGGGCTACCGAAGGGTGGTATCCCGTATTGCTCGTCCACCCACAACGGCGTCGCAAGGTTGGTCAGAAACCCGCTGGAGGTCTTCTGGAGAGCGGTTTGCTGGTAAGGCGGCGTGAATTCGAATACCTCCCCTCCCCAGAATTCGCGGAACGGGCTCGTGTAAATGGGGCCCCAAGTCGCGTCGAGTACCTGCACGATGAGCCGAGGGTACTTGTCCGGCGTCAACTGAATCGCGGCTGTGCCTCCGGAAGGCAGCACGTCGGGAACCACGGGTCGACCGGACGCTGCATCGAGAACTCGGACGCGCGATCCAACGGGCAGGCCGGTGATGGTGAACGAAGGTCCCCTGAAGACCGAGAACTCATTGACCCACATGGTGGCCGCATTGCTCTGATCTCCCGGCGAGAAGTAGATCTCATTCACTGGGCCCGTGTTGGACAGGGAGAATGCTCCCGCTCCGACTTTCTTGCCATCGACATATAGGTCATAAGTGGAGGAGTCCCGCACCACAATGCTCAGAAGGTACCAAGGGGTCGGTGAGTATGGGAAACCCCCGCCCGCGTCCACCCAAGTCGCCCCGTCGCGGTAGGCGATGTGGCCGCCGAACGGGGGCCCGGCCAGGGCCACCATGGCGCGGTCCTCGCCGTTTTCCCGCAATCCGACGTAGTGCCATCGGTCCGCCTCATTGGCACGAACGAGCACGTTCACGGTGATTGGTGCGGACAGGGTTGGGAAGCTGAACGTTCCCGTCGCCACGCCTGATGGACCCTGCCCCCATGTAGCGAGTCGCTTTGAAGGGGGGACGGACTCGAACGCGGCCATGTCATCGGAAACGTCTCCAGAGCTCTGCCAAAGAAGGTAGTCTACGCCGTTCCAATCACTGAAATGGTCCGTGAACGCCTGGCCCCCCGGAGAGGTTCTGTGGAGCCGGCCGGGGCCATAGAACTCACTGCGATGATTGCTGTTGACATAGGAAGAGAAGGACTCCGCCCCCAGGCTGTCTCTGAAGTGAATCAAGTTCCCATACCAGTCATGATGGCTGGCTGTCGAAAACGTGACCTGCTGGCTCTCGATCGCATATGCAGCAAAGATGTCGCTCTGAGAGATGCGAGCGTTCGTCGAATACCAGTCCCTCCGTTTCGCCACCTCTTGGTGCCCAACTTCGCTCACGGTGAAGTCCCTGATCGTAGTTGTGAGGGTTCCGTCACGCGGATCCATGCTGTACCGTACAGAACGTTTCTGAGAATACCCTCCGTCATACTCGACCATCTTCGAATAGAGGATTACCCCGTCCACGACCGTATACGTGAAAGCCCGAGCGCTGATAAGAGGATCGGATTGAGAGTTGTCCCGCAGCCACTGCCATTCGACGAGATACGCGACGGTGTCCGTGCCGACTTTCGCTGACGTGTACTGATGGGTCAATAGAGCCCCGGTGACGATCTTCGAAGCGGAGACGAGCCATGGGTTCACAATTGAACCACAAGGTGTGTCGCAATACCTGTACTCCGTGGTTCGCCCAATTGGATCCACGACTGTTGTCAACCTCTCCCCGAGGTAGTGATATTCTATGGTCTTGCCGCGGTAATGAACCTCGCAGACCTTTGTCGGAATCGCGCCCTGCTGACACCCCGTCGTGGGGAGGTAGCTGAAGATCAAGTCCTCACCCATCGTGTCCGTTATGGAATCCAGTCGCCAGCCGAAAGAATACAGGTTGTAGTTGAATAGAATGACATTGTCATTTGTATCCGTCGCGGAGATGGCTCCACCCCTGTTCAGGTCAATCACGTAGTGAATCCCAGATTTCGTGTAGAGGTCCCATGTATTGTCCCCGAATCCTGAACGCTCAATGCGGAAGTACTCCCCGAATCGATTCTCAAACACCCTTTCGTCATCCCACCGGACAGTCAGGAACTTCTGACCGTCCCACAGATACAGGTTGTCGTGTTCGATCCATGGCACATTCAGTGTCCAGCCGTTCCCGAAAGAATAAGCCCTTGGCTGATCATAAGCCCAAGGTTCTCCTGTAGATGGGTCGAACGCGTCCGGGGTCCGATAGATGCGTTCGAGGGCCAAGTCGAGCCCTCGGCCGGGGAATGATAGGTCCGTGTCCTTCAGCACAAGGAGTCCCGTCGTCGGACTCACGAAGGAATTGAGCTGGGCCGACTGGGGTCCGCCGGTCCCTGTAGCGGGGTCGTTCCAAGGCGCCCCGCCCATACCAGCGGCCCCACGCCGCGTGGGAAGGGACCCGAAGTAGACTTCAGCCCCAGCGCCCCCGAATGGCTGGGTGTAGACGAGAAAAGTCCTCTGGACACTCGCACGATACCCCGTCGAGAGATAACTTGGCTCCACTACGCCCGCAAACGGGGCCACTACGGGCGTTACCCAGAAGTCAGAGTCGAATCTCGTGTAAGAAATCGTCCCTCCTTTGCGCCAGAATACGTGGAAGTCCCCGTTGGCGTCGTGCTGTCCAGCGGGATATGAGGCCGGTGCGGAATCAATCTCATACGGCCCAAGGGGGATTTCGCTGTATGGAAGCAAGTGGATGTGCATGAGCTGGTTACCGGCTGGAATGTAGACCATGTGAATCCAGAGGGGCGGGGCGGTGTTGGATGCGCCGCCAAACGATGCGGTGAATCGGTCGGCCTTGGACAGTCCTACGGGAAGGTTCAGGTCCAAGTTGTAGGCGGGGCTCCACAATCGAGACGACGATGACCATGTGTGCCATGTCATCTCTGAGGAGTCACGATGCGCGGCGAACAATGTCACATCGCCCCCTTGGAGAGGGACCAGTCGAAGGGTATAGAATGGATTCACAACATCAAACCAATCGTTGGTCCAATCTGCACTCGATGGATCGGGAATATTCGAATGGTACACCCAGATCCTGTCTGCATCTGTACTTGCATGCTCAGCCGGATACGCGACCCAGAGCGTCCCATCGTCAGCAATCGCAGATGTTGGAGTCCCAAGCTGACCATATGCGGTCTGAGGTGTCCAAGCGGTATCACACTCTAGGACGGAGATGCCAATTGTGCACCGAGCCCAAGAAGGTTGCCAAGTGCCGCCGCTCGTGCGAACGAAGGCGATGAGGGCGACTCCTGCGCGGTAGTCTACGTCGAACCCCCAGTCAAACGTAAGCTCAGAGTGGGAAAAGAAGACAAGTGGGGATGTCCAGACCATCCCGCTGCCCGTTTCTTGACCAACCCTGTAGCGGATCGAGGGCGGACTGGCAGTGACGTCGCCATAGAACGCGAAGTACTTGCCGTCGTGATAAAAGACCTTCTTCTGGGTCGTGTGGCGAGTTGAGAGGGAACCAGACGATTGGGCCACAAGGGATGGGTCGATCAGCGGCTCACCCGGAGGAAACAGGATTGCAAGTCCCGTCCCTCGATGACTGTCGTCGATGGCAACGCGGCCCGCGTAGAGCGCAGCAGTTCCCGCATCGCTCCAGTTGGCAACGAGCATCGAATTCCAGAGGTGGACTTCTGGGCCATCGCCCAACAAAGCGGAAACCGGGGAGCTTGGGCCTCCCCACATCGCCACCCGAGATTGGAGATCCCCGAGGTAGAAGACGGCGCCATCCATCGTTCTCAGGTATCGCGCCGGACTTACAATCTTCCACACCACGCGCCATTCTCCGAGCGTCGAGTTGGGACCGGGGACAAAGAAGGCAGTGATCTTGGGGAGCCGTGCAGCAGTGAAGGACACGAGAAGTTCCATTGAACCCTTGGTCACGCGTCCGTCCGTGAGATCATAAGAGGCACGGAAAGTTGTGTCGGTAGCCTCGACGACGCTCCCCCCGGATGGCTGCGTCCAGATGTCCCCCTCGACCACGAACGCCGAATCCGCCATGGCGCGACCCTCGAGGTCTTTCAACGACATGAGGTACGGGCGCGAGAGTTGGAAGGAGTACGTCCCGAAAGAAGTGACATAGTCGAGGGATGCGGCCTCTCGGAGGAGGACAGGGGCAACAGTGCCGGTTACATAGGCGGACGTAACGTTCAGCGGTGGCCTGAAAATGACTTCTGTCTCCAATTGCGGAATAGGTCCTTCTCCGATAGCATTCCATTCCCCCGGCTGAGGGCCTTTGGGCGAACTCGATGGTTTCTGAAAGGGTGGGAATTGGAATGGCTGCTCATCCACCGGACTCCCCGCAGTCGAGGTCCCCGCCAAGACCTGAAACCCCGTAAGGACCAAAAGCAGCGCGCTAGTAGCCGCGAAGGCACGCAAACATCGAAGTCGCATCGTGTTTCCTCCGCCCCGTCCGTGTTGAGGCCTGTGGGGAGATGCGCCTCTCGGATAAGAGTCTTGCCATTCTTGGTAAAATTCTGCACCGACTCCGGCCAGCCAAAAGCTCCCGACTGAAGGTCGACCATGAAATCGCGGCCCAGTAGGAGGGCTTATGAGCGAGCAGGAGACCCCATGTGGCTATGTCGCGTCTGGCACTGTCCAGTGTCGCCCCTTGACGTCATTCGTCGTGCTGCGCGGCCCTCCATGCCCGCATGAAGCCGCAGATGGCGCCCCCGTAATCCATGTGATCCCAGTCCTCGTACGCCTCCTCGAGGGACCGCTCGGCCCGCCCAATCTCCCGGTCCACCTTCCCTTGGTCGTCCGGATCGTTGACGGGCGCCTCTCTCGCTTCCGCGAGCGCAATCCGCGCGAGCATCTCGTCCGCCTTCACGAGGAGGTTCGCGATCAGGTCGCACTCGGCGTCGAGGTCCGCACGCTCCTCGGGGGTCCAGAGGCTCGCCGTGAGCCGGCAGTGGACCGTGCGGATGCCTGAGTCGTCATCCTCGTCCTCATCGTCATGATCGTCCCGGTCGGGGCAGTCGCAGTCGTCATCCTCGTCGTCCTCATCATCCCCGCCCTCGTCGTCGTCGCCGTCCCCGCCGAGGACATCTGGTCCGCCGGGGGCGCGATCGCCGTCGTCGCCGCTGTCATCATCCCCATCATCATCGTCATCATCGCAGCCGTCGCGATCGTCGTCATCATCCCCGCCGCCGCAGCCGCATCCGCCGCGGTCGTCGTCCTCGTCGTCATCGTCGCCGCCATCGTCGTCATCTCCGCCCCCGCCAAGGACGCCCATGCCGCCGGACTTCCCGTCGCGATCCTCCTCCTCGTCGTCATCGCCGTCGTCGTCATCATCATCATAATCGTCATCATCGTCGTCATTGCTCTGGATCTCGAGTCGGACCAAGCGGTCCACCGCCGCGCGCTCGCAGAGGAGCACGTTCTTCCCGAGCTGGGGGTTGAGGTGGGCGCCGTCGATCCACCACGCGAGGATCTCATACGTGAATGCGAGGCCCGCGACCGCGTCCGCGTCGAGGGAGAGGGAGAAGCCCATGCTCGCCTCGTGAGCGTGGACCTTGAGCGTGACGAGCCCCGTCTTCTTGTCCCGCTTCGACTCGACCGCGACATCCTGTTCCCACGCGTCGACCCACAGCGTCTCGTGATACCGGAGGGACTTCTTCGGCCAACCGTCGGGCAGGTCGACCGTCGTGACCACGCCGTTCGCCCAGGTGATGACGATCTCGGCGTACGAACCCAGCCCGGCGGTCCAGGACGGCCCGAGGACGAGGTCCGCACGGTCTCCGAGGTTCCTCGCGACGGACACATCCGGTGCCGCGAGCGTTGTGATAGCGTTGGGCCGGAACGGGGCCGCGTACCCCAGACTCATCCACACGTATCGCTCAGCATCGTCGAGGTTCCGGACGAACCGCCAGTCGCCATGGTCGATCGCCTCCTGCTTGAGCGTGCGGAGGCGCGAGGCCGCCTCCGACTTCAGCTCGTCCGCGCCCGCGATGTGGATCTCGAACGAGACCTGCGCGCTCCCGCGGTCGTCGTCCGTCACCGTGAGCGTGACTAGATAGTCCCCGGGGAGGGCGTACGCGTGTTCGACCGAGTCCTCGGCGGCGAACGGGAACGTGCCGCCGGGAGACGGGAACGGGTCGGGCCCGACCCCATCGTTGAAGTACGTCCCGCCCGCCAGGACGGTGCCGTCCCCGAAGTCCCATTCGAACGTGAGGTCGTCGCTCCCCACGTCGTCCGCCGATGCGTTGAACGTGATCGGGTCGAGCGGGAAGAAGAATCCCGCGGGGAGATGCCGGTCCTGGGGCTGCGTGACCTCGTCGATCGAGGGCGACGGGTCGACGTTGGACACCGCGATCGCGGCGAACGCGGTCGCGCACCCGCCGTCGTCGTCGCACACCTCGACCGTGACGAGGAACTCCCCGTTGTCCCCGTAGACGTGGTCTGCCGCCAACGATCCCGTCGTCGGGACTCCCGCACCGCCGGGGACCTCCGTCACCGAGAGGCTCTCGACGGAGCCGTCGCCCCAATCGACCACGGCGGTGAAGTCCTCCACGGAGTCGCCGGCCCCGAGGTCGAAGCCCGGGTCGGAGAACGCCGCCTCGAACGCGATGGCAGCCGCCTCGTCCCCGCCGGCGTCGTCCGCCGCCACGGTCGGGGCCACGTTCGCGACCGTGATCGTCGTCTCGTAGGTCACCACGCCTCCGTCGTCGTCCTCCACGGTCAAGGTGACGAGGCACGCGCAGTCATCGCCGTACGTGCGCGAGGAGCCGTCCGTGGCAGTGAGGGGGAAGGTGCCGTGGGGGGACGGGAACGGGTCGGGGCCGACGCCGTCGTTGTAGTACGTCGTGCTCTCCGTGGGGCCGTGCGTCCACATCCAGATGAACGTGAGATCGTCGCTCCCCGGGTCCTGAGCGGTCGCGGCCAGGGAAACGACCTTGCCTTCGTCGACGGACACCGAGTCCGGCGGGGACACGGTTAGCGCGGGCGGGAGGTTACCGATGGAGAACGTCGTCGTGACTTCGACGACGCCGCCATCGTCGTCCTCGACGCGGAGGGTCACCGTGTAGATGCCGTCGTCCCCGTACGTATGCGAGGAGGAGTCGGTGGCGGTGAATGGGAACGTACCCCAGGGGGAGAGGTCCGGGTCCGGTGCGGCGCCGTCGTTGTAGTACGTCGTGCTCTCGGTGGGGCCGAGCTCCCAGGTCCACGTGAACGTGAGGTCGTCGCTGCCCGGGTCCTCGGCGGTGGCGGTGAGCGTCCAGGCGACGCCCTCCTCCTCCGCGACGAACTTCGGGGGCAGAATCGTCAGCCCCGGGGCGAGGTTCGACACGGAGAACGTGCCCCCCGACATCGTGATGCCGTCGTCGTCGTCCTCCACCTTCAGGTTCCAGGCGTAGACGGCGTCGTCGCCGCACACAAGCGTCTGCGCGTCCGTGACGTCCCGCGGATGAACGTCAGGACTCGGGTCCGGGTCGGGGACGGTCGAGGGATCGTTCGGGTACAGGACGGGCGCGGACCAGCCTGTGCAGTCGCCCGACCACGTGTACAGGATGTCGTCGCTGCCCGGGTCCGTGACCTGGACCTCGAAGACGAGGGCGTCCGCCTCGTCGCCCGACGGGATGACCGCGAGCGCGATCGTCGGCGCGACGTTGAACACCGTTACGGACGACCCGCTCGTGTCCGTGAGCTCCCCGTCGCTCACCTCGAGCTGGGCCGTGCCCGTCCAGTCGTCACCCCATGTGAACGTCGCGGTCGGGTTCGACGAGGACGGAGTGTCCCACGTGCCGTCGCCGTCGAAGTCCCACCGGTACGTCAGGGGGTCCCCGTCCGAGTCCGTCGAGCCGCCGCCGTCGAAGGTGATCGTGGAGCCCTCCGGCGCGGAGTACGGCCCGCCCGGCCGGGAGGTGGGCCTGTTGTTCGGCCGTACGTGGGTCGTGTCCTTCGCGTCGTCCTGGACCGCCCACTCCGTGCGCGAGGATGCGAGGACGGTCATGAGGTCGTCGACGGTGCCCGTCCCGGAGGGGACGTCGATCTGCACGACGATCTGGTACGTCTCGTCTTCGTCGAGCGTGGGTGTCTGCGTGACTTGCGGCTCCCCGGGGTCCGCGCGACCGTTCGCGTTCTCGTCGTGGTAGATCCGCGAGACCCATCCGTGGGCCGACGAGGCCGAGAGGTCGTACGAGTTCGGCGCGCCCCGGTTCGTGACCTTGTGCGCATAGTCGAGGGTGACGCCGCCGGGGGTCGTCGCCTCCCGGTCCGGTTCCAGCTCGGGCGTCGGGTTCACCGTGAAGGGGGGGTCGGTGTTGCTGTACACCTCGAAGTTCGCCCGTAGGACGTTGAAGTTGTGGGCATCCTGGCCCTGGACCCGCATCTGCCAGAGCCCCGGGTGGAGCGTGTAGTCGATACGGACATCGTCGGTCGCGTTCGGCCCGATCGTGAAGTCCTCCCACTCCTCGTTTCCGGACGGGTTGGGGTTTGTGAAGACGTGGCTCTCGGGGTCCGTGACGGAGTAGTAGATCGAGGGCTGGATCTCCGCGCACGGGCCGTAAACCGTGCCGTCGTCCGCCGGCTGGCCCGGGGAATTCTCATCGTCCCATCGGTCCGAATCCCCGTCGCGGAACGCGATCGAGGTCAGCACCGTGGGCACGTAGAAGTACCACCGCCAGTCCCCGTTATACGTATTCGCGCCCGCGTCGTTCGTGTCACCGGGGTTCGGGTCCGGGGACCCCACGCACGGGTCCCCCGGGATGTTCTGCGGCCCGCCCGTGAACCCAAACTCCTCGCCCGCCCGTAGACTGATTTGCCCCGTCGTCCGGATCTTGAAGTTGTTGAACGAGGTGGACTGCGAGTTCGCCCAGTTTGCCTCCAGCCGATAGAAGTAGTTCCCGCTCGGAGCCTCTGCGCCGCTGTCGGTGGAGAACGTCTTCGTGTACCAGGCATCGTCCACCGCGTCGGTACTCGTCCACTGCGTCACGAAGCCGGCCGTGGTCCCGTTCTTGAGCGGATCCCGGTACAAACGGTAGTTTAGGACAGGGAAGTCGTTCTCCCAATCCCACGCGCCCCCCGTGTCCCCGTCGAAGATCCCGACGTCGTAACTAGAAGTCCCGGCGGGGAGGCCGACGTACGCAATCACCGCGATGCCCGCGAGCGTATTGAGACCCTGGCCGGCGACGGACATGAACTTCCCATCGTCCGGATCCGCCGTGGGGAAGGCCGTGTAGGATGCCTGCGGGCCCGGCTGGGGGGCGCTCGTCGGCGAGAAGGAACCGGAGAAGGCCGATGCGACCATCACGAACGCCGTCCACACAGCGAAGAAACCGCCGACTCTCCGGGTCAACCCCAAGTGCACGCTCCGCGCCCCCTGACGTTGGCTTATATGCGGAGTGCTCGGCTTGAAGCTTTGCCGGGATTCCCCCTCTCGCCGGTCGTCTTGAAACGAGGGTGGAAGCGCTCGAGGACGATGGCGGTGCTCCTCGAGGACCCGCGCCCCGCGGCCGGACGACGCCGCCAGCCCGTGACTATCGGTGGTCCTGGACGACGACGTCCTTGATCGCCCGCATGCCATGGAACGGCAGAATCAGGCCCCCCGCGGCGGGATGTCCCCAAGCCGTTCAGTCACGACAGAAGTTTCAGCCTATGCGCAGCTGGCGGTCCGAACCCGCGTGACCCTTGGGATTCCCACCGTGAAGCCGAAGGCCCGTGTTGTGAGGGGGACAGGATGGAATGGGATTCTGCCATCGAATCCCTTAAATGGTATCATGGCATATCATGCTGCCGATGGCGGAGCTCGTTTCGGTGGACCGCGCCGGGCGCGTGGTGCTGCCCAAGGCAATCCGAGATGCCCTCGGCATCGACGAGCGAACGAAACTCCTCGTGGCGGTTGGTGAGCACGGTCAGCTGGTGCTCCAGAAAGTGGATGTGGAGGCCATCGCGGGCCGTCTGGAGAAGGAGCTCGCCGGGAAGGACGTGGACGCGATCGTCCGGAAGGTCCGGAAGGAGATGAAGGCCCTTGCCCGCCGCCGGTACCCGGACCTTTTTGCTTGACACGAACGTCTTTGTGGCGGCGGTGAAGCACCCAACGGGGGAGTCCGCCACGCTTCGCCTCCTCCTCGATGTCCTCCGGCGGGGCGACATCGCGCTCGTCGGAAACGACCTATGGCTCGAAGAGATGCTCCGGTACGCCGAGGCGTTCCGTTCCGAGACCGCGTCCCAGC
>Ga0209520_10002381_pt1 | contig 10837 bp, 8 predicted proteins | sample Rifsed16ft1_FD_184009 | JGI IMG/M metagenome (GOLD analysis project Ga0209520, IMG submission 184009) | Soil microbial communities from Rifle, Colorado, USA - sediment 16ft 1 (version 2) | ecosystem: Environmental > Terrestrial > Deep subsurface > Rock core/Sediment | place: Rifle, Colorado...
GTAGGGAATTAGTGTCTGAAATGTCTCACACCCGTTAACACCATCGCTAGGCCGAGGCGGTCGGCGGCGGCAATCACTTCCTGATCGCGGACGGAGCCGCCCGGCTGAATCACCGCCGTGACGCCGGCTTTGGCGGCTTCCTCGACCCCGTCGGGAAAAGGAAAGAAAGCGTCGGAGGCGATCACCGAACCCTTCAGGCGCTCGCCGTGGCCGAGCTCGCGCGCCTTCATGGCGCCGAGCTTGACCGAATCCACGCGGCTCATCTGCCCGGCGCCGACGCCGATGGTCTGGCTGTCGCGGACGTAGACGATGGCGTTCGACTTCGTGTGCTTGCACACCACCCAGGCGAAGAGCAGCTGCTCGAGCTCGGCCGCGGTGGGCGCGCGCTTGGTCGCCGTGCGCAGCTCTTTCGGGTTCAACTGCCCGCAGTCTTTGTCCTGGACGAGCCAGCCGCCGGCGATGGAGCGCACCCGCCAGCCCTCCACGCTTGTCATCCCGAGCGAAGTCGAGGGATCTGCTTTTTCCGGAGGAATTTCCATTACCCGCAGGTTCTTCTTCTTCCCGAGAATCTCGAGCGCCGCGGGCTCATAGCCCGGCGCCGCCACGCATTCGACGAAAAGCTTGCTCATCGCTTCGGCCGTCGCCGCCGTCACCGGCTGGTTGAAGCCGAGCACCGACCCGAAGGCCGACACCGGGTCCGAGGTCAGCGCCTTCTCGTAGGCTTCGGCTTGTGTCTTCGCCACCGCCACGCCGCAGGGGTTCGTGTGCTTGAGGATGACGGCGACCGGCTCATCGAATTCGTTCGCCAGGTCCCAGGCGGCGTCGAGGTCGAGCAGGTTGTTGTAGGAAAGCTCTTTGCCCTGGAGTTTCCGCGCGCCAGCAATGCCCGCGCCGCCATCGCTCTGGTAGAGCGCCGCGCGTTGATGCGGATTCTCTCCATAGCGCAGGTCCATCGCCTTGCGCCCGGCGAGCGCGAGCACCGCGGGGAAGTCCCTCGCTGCCGCTCGGGATAAACTCGCCTCACCGTCCGCCTGGAATTCGTCCAGCGTGCGGGCGATGGTCGAGTCGTAGGTCGCGGTCACGGCAAAGGCTTTGCGGGCGAGCTCCAAGCGGGTTGAGAGCGAAAGCGTTCCGCTCGCTTTCAATTCCTCCGCCACGCGCGGGTAGTCGTCCGGAGAAACCACGACGGCAACCCCGTCGAAGTTCTTGGCCGCGGCGCGCAGCATCGTCGGCCCGCCGACGTCAATCTCTTCGATGAGCTCCGCGGGAGTCGCTTCCGCGCGCGCGGCGGTCTGCGCGAAGGGATACAGGTTGACCACTACGAGGTCAATCGGCCTGAAGCCCTGCTTGGCAAGCGCCGCCATGTGTTCGGGGTCGTCGCGGCGCGCGAGGATGCCGGCGTGGATGGCCGGATGCAGAGTCTTGACGCGCCCGCCGAGCATTTCGGGGAAGCCGGTGACCTCGCTCACTTCGCGCAGCGGAACTTTGTTCTCGCGCAGCAGGCGGGCCGTGCCGCCGGTCGAGAGGATCTCGACCTTCATCTCCGCCAGCGCCCGCCCGAGCTCCACCACGCCGCGCTTGTCGTAGACACTAAGCAGGGCACGCGTACACCGTTTCACGAGGGTTCTCCTTGCGGTAATCACCAAGTTGGCGGGCTCGTCCCGTTCCAAGTTACCCGCCGGACTGAAATCTGTGAAGACTTTGGCTTGAGTCGAACTTGGAACGGGACTAGGCGCCCTTGGCCTTCAGCTTCACCTGGCCGCCTTCCACCGAAACCGTGTACTCCACCTGCTTGCAGCCGAGCTGCGCCTTGAGCTGCTCGGTCTTCGTGCGCACGAACTTGTGGAACTGCTCGTAGTTGACGTCCGTCTTCTCGCCCGCCTTCTGCTTGGCCTCGAGCATGGTGCGGTAGAGCGACTGCACTTTTTCCGCCTCCCGCAGCGGGTCGGTGAAGGCCACCTTGGCGGTCTCTGCGGACGCGCCTCCGTGTGGGGCGTGTTCGCCGTGCAGGTAGGCGTCGTGCTGGCGCGCGGCCTCGGCCAGGCGCTTGTCCTCCAGCTCCCGCGCCGCCTTGCTGTAGGCAAAGGCGGTGTGGCCTTCCTCGACTTTCTTCGCCCGCTGGCGCCAGACTTCGCTGTACTTGGCGTAGCGCGACGCCAGGTTGTTGTAGCGGAAGCTTTGGGCGTACTTCATCTTCCCGCCCATCTCGGCGAACTTGTTGATGGCGGTTTTCACCCGCCACTCGGTATCCGACGGCGGGCGCTTGCGGCCGCCGGAGAAGTAGGTGTCGTACTCGATCTGCAGCTGGCGGATGTCTTTTTCGAGCTGGTTCAGTTCTTCGTCAATCGTGGCCACGGATCGAACTCCCGGCGCTGGCGGCGGTCAGAGAGCTACTGTAGTCGGGCGCGGCGCCGGCGTCAACCCTGCCGGCGGCCGGCGGGCGCCTGGTTGACCCCTGCCAGCGCCTGTGATGCAATACGTCTCCGCCCATGCAGCCGCGCGCCGCCAGGAAAACCGCCTCGCCGCTCACCGAGCGCCTGCGGCGGCTGCCGGCGGTGGATGAGATCCTCGCGCGGGAGCGTCTGCGCGAGCTCGCCGACGAAGTCGGCCGGCCGCTGGTCGTCGTCGCCGCCCGCCAGGTGCTCGCCGGGCTGCGCCACGAGATCCGCCGCGGGCTGGCCGGCGCCGAGCTGGAGTCGCACCTGACTCATCTGGCCCACGAAGTCACCGCCGAAGTGCGCGAGCTGCTGGGCCACTCGCTGCGCCCGGTCATCAACGCCACCGGCGTCGTCCTGCACACGAATCTCGGCCGGGCGCCGCTCGGCCGCGAAGCCGCGCGGCGGGTCTTCGAGCTGGCCACGCAGTACTCGAACCTGGAGCTCGACCTCGGGCGCGGCGCCCGCGGGCGGCGCGACACGCACGCCGCCAAGTTCCTCGACCGGCTGCTCGGCGCCGAGGCGAGTCTGGTGGTCAACAACAACGCCGCCGCGGTGCTGCTGGCGCTGAACACGCTGGCGGGCCCCGCCGGCGGCGAGGTCATCGTCTCGCGCGGCGAGTTGATCGAAATCGGCGAAAGCTTCCGCATCCCCGACATCATGGCGCGCAGCGGCGCGAAGCTGGTCGAGGTGGGGACGACCAACCGCACGCGGCTCGCCGATTACGCCCGGGCCCTGACCAAGCAGACGCGGCTGCTCCTGCGCGTGCATCCGTCGAACTTCCGCCTGGTGGGCTTCACGGAGCGGCCGGCGTTGGAAGAGCTGGTCGCGCTGGCGCGGCGCAAGCGCCTGCCGTTGGTCGAAGACCTGGGGAGCGGCCTGCTCACGGACTTGAGCGCGCAGGGGCTGCGCGAAGAACCGCTGGCGGCCGCGAGCCTCGCGGCCGGCGTCAGCCTCGTCACTTTCAGCGGCGATAAACTTCTCGGCGGGCCGCAGGCGGGCCTCCTGGCGGGGAAAAAGAAATACGTCGAAGCCTGTCGGCGCAATCCGCTCTTCCGCGCCCTGCGGGTGGACAAGATGACCTACGCGGCGCTGGAAGCTACGCTGGCCAGCTACCTGCGCGGCGCGCTCGAGGAGGTGCCGGCGCTGCGGCTGATTCGGCTGACGGCGGAAGAGATCGGTCGGCGCGCCGAAGCGCTGCGGGCGCAACTCGCGCCCGCGCTCGCCGGCCGCGCCGAGCTCTCCGTGCGCGCCGGCGAGTCGGTGGTGGGCGGAGGCTCGACGCCCGGCACTGCGCTGCCCACGCAGCTCCTGGTCGTGTCCCCGCGCAGCCTCAGCGCCGCCGAGCTGGCCGCGCGGCTGCGGCGTCCCGACGCTTCGGGACGACCGCCCGTCATCGCGCGCGTCGAAGCCGACCGCGTGCTCTTCGACCTGCGCACCGTCTTCGAAGACCAGCAGGCGGCGCTGGCCGCCGCCCTCGGCGCCGCCCTCCACGACTAGAAGACGAAACTCGAAACTCGTCATTCGAAACTCGTCGAAATCTGTGGTAGGGAGCGCGCCGAGTTTCGTTTTTCGAGTTTCGCTTTTCGGGTTTTACGAGCGGGCGCGCTCGAGGTAGGAGCCGTCGGCGGTGTCCACGCGGATGACTTCGCCCTCGCCGATGAAGGGCGGGACTTGCACGGTGATGCCGGTTTCCATCCTGGCGGGCTTCATGACGTTGGTGGCGGAGGCGCTCTTGAGTCCCGGCTCGGTCTCGACCACTTTCAGCTCCACCGCGGGGGGGAGCTCGACGCCGATGGGCTGGCCCTCGAAGAACTCCACCTTCAAGCGCATGTTGGCCACCAGGTAGCCGACGGTGTCGCCCAGCGCCTCCCGGCTCAGCGCGTACTGCTCGTAGCTGGTCGTGTCCATAAAGGTGTAGACGTCGCCTTCGTGGTAGAGGTACTCGACCTCTTTTTCGTCCAGGAAGGCGCGCTCGACGTTCTCTTCCGAACTGAAGCGGTGCTCGACCATGGCGCCGCTGCGCAGGTTGCGCAGCTTGGTCTGCACGAACCCGCGCTTGTTCCCCGGGGTGCGGTGGGTGAGGCTGAAGACGGCGTAGAGGTTGCCGTCCAGCTGCACCACCATTCCCGGGCGCAGTCGAGTGGCCTGAACCGTCTCCATGGATCTCTCACGCTCAGTGAAAATCCTTGCGGCAAGAGTCATTATAGCCGCGCCGCCGCACTCCGTCAAACCGCCGCGGCTGATTAGCTCTCCAGGTACGCGCGCAGGCGGCCGAGCAGGCGGCGGTACATCGCCGGGGTGAGCCGCCCGGTCTGCGTGTTCTGCTGGCTGGGGTGGAAGGCGTCAAACAAGCGGATCGTTCTCCCTTCGGCCCCGAAGCTTCGGGGCTCAGGGTCTACGCTTCGCTGCGATTGTGCGTCGGGCAACGGAAGATCATAGGCAGTGCCGTGCGCAAAGGGCAACGCTGAAAGACGCCGGATGAGCCCCCGGTCAAGCAGCACCCGCAGGAAAGTATCGTGCGCCAGGCGGCCGAGCGCGAGCACGACGCGGAGATTCTTGAGCAGACGCAGCTCCTCTTCCAGGTAGGGCCGGCAGTTGGCTTGCTCCTGCGGAGTGGGCTGGTTGGCGGGCGGGCAGCAGCGGACACTGGCGGTGACGTAGCAGTTCTTGAGCTTCAAACCGTCGTCGCGGCGGACGGAAGTCGGCTGGTTGGCGAACCCGGCCTCATAGAGCGCGCGGAAGAGGAAGTCGCCCGAGCGGTCGCCGGTGAACACCCGTCCGGTGCGGTTGCCGCCGTGGGCGGCGGGGGCGAGGCCCAGGATCAAGAGTTTGGCTTTCGGGTCGCCGAAGCCCGGGACGGGCTTGCCCCAGTAATCCCAATCCCGATAGGCGCGGCGCTTCTCCCGCGCCACCTGCTCCCGGTACCGCACGAGCCGCGGGCACTTCCGGCAGGTCACCACCCGCCGGTTGAGGACGACGAGTTGCCTACTTGTTCGCACTCCCCGTCTTTGGCTTTCGGGCAAGGATAGGTGAGAGAAATCTCTCGCATGGCGCATTCCGAGCTATTCCCGAGTTTCGAGTTTCGCTTTTCGAGTTTCGACCTGCTTGCGAGCCTCGGCCATGAAGCGCTCGACCTCTTCGACGGTGCGGGGGAGCGAAGAAGTGAGCAGCTCGGCGCCGGTTTCGGTGACGAGCACGATGTCTTCCAGCCGCACCCCGAGGTTTTCCTCCGGGATGTAGATGCCGGGCTCGATGGTGAGAATCATCCCCGGGGCGAGCGGGCGGTTCGGGTCGCCGGCGTCGTGGACCTCGAGCCCGATGTGGTGGCCGAGCCCGTGGATGAAGTACTTCCCGAGCGGCTCGCCTTTCAAGTCTTTGCCGTGCGTGTTGATGTAGTCGTAGGCGATGCGGTAGAGCGAGTTATCACCTGTGCGCGCCATTGTCATCCCCGGCTTGACGGCGGCGATGGCGGCGTTCTGCGCCCCGAGGACGATTTCATAAATGTGTTTCTGCCGGGCGGTGAACTTCCCGCTGGCGGGGGGGGGGCGGGTGATGTCGGCGGTGTAGCCGGCGCACTCGGCCCCGACGTCAATCACCACCACGTCGCCCGCCTGCATCTGCCGGCGGTTGTCGGCGTAGTGCAGCACGGTCGAGTTGAACCCGGAGCCGACAATCAACGAGTAGCCGGGGCGCTCGCAGCCGGCGCGCTCGAAGGTGTATTCCATCAGCGCCGCGATCTCGTACTCATGCAGTCCCGGCTTCATCGCCCGCAGGGCTTCGCGGTGGGCCTCCATCGAGCGCTCGATGGCCGCGCGCAGCAGGCGCTGCTCACTCTTCGACTTCGCCTGGCGCAGGGCGCCGAGCGTCCCGCGGACGTTCGCCAGACTCGTGAGCGGCGCCGCTTCCTGCAGCCACGCCACCCAGCGCCCGGCGTGCGAGTGCTCGGCGTTGGGCCCGGCGGACGCCGGGAAAAGCGTGTGCAGCGTGGGAAAAAGCTTGAGCGCCCGCTCCAGCTCCGCGCGTAGTTCGGAGACCGGCTTGACCACGGCAAAACCGGTGCGCTCGCGGGCGTCGGCATCGTCGGGGCCGACGCGGAGGCCGTCCCAGCGCTCGCGGGGTTTGTCGCGTGGGGAAAGGTAAAGCGTTTCTTTCGGCAGCCCCGCGGCCCTGGCGTCTTCCGTTTGCGGGATGAGCAGCAGCGCCGCGCCGGGCTCGTCGTGGCCGGTGAGGTAGTAGAAATTCGGCTCCTGCCAGAAGCTGGCTTCGGGGGAGACGTCTTCGCCGCCGCTGTGGGCGAAGAGCACGACGGGGCCGCTCACCTGTTCGAGCAGGCGCGCCCGCCGGGCGGCGTACTCCTCAAAGGCTTCCTTCTCCCGCGGGGCCGACCCCGTGATCGCGAATAGAACCAGTAGCAGAGCTCCCGCTAGCTGCTTCCTCATTCGATCCTCCCTCGATGCTTTCTCAGTGACCTCTGTGCCTCTGTGGTGCAGGCTCCGAAAAGTTTGTGAACCACAGAGACACAGAGAACACAGAGGACAAGGGAAAGAAGCTACACCGGGCGGGGCGCTACCGCAAGCGCGGCCGCAGGTGCAGATGCAGATGGGCGAGACCCGTGAGCCGCTCCCAGAAGGGTTGTGTCAGCGACAGCAGCCCGGTGTAGAGGTAGCCGTAGAGGAACAGGCCCAGGAAGGGCACGGTGGCGTAGTCTTCATTGGAGAAGGCGTAGAGCGTGGCCCAGACGAAATAGCCGCCCAGGGCGAGCTCCAGCCAGGGCAGCCAGTGGCGCTCGGCGGAGCGGTAGACCTTCGCAGTCCAGGGCTTGTCCTGAAGGCGCAGCCGGAAGAGCTCGCCGGAGGTTTCGATGCGGTACTTGGGGGTGCGGATGAAGGGCGACTCGATGCCGCAGAGGGCTTCGAGCACGGCGCGGGCGTTGCGCAGCGCCCCGCCGATGCCCACCGCCATCAGCACCGGCAGGTAGAAGAACGTCCGGGTCCAGCGCTGCGGGTGGAGCTCCCGCTGCGCCACCAGGTAAAAACTCGAGACCGAGCAAGTGGCAGCAAGAAACAGCGGCACGTCGATCCACAACACCTGCCACCAGCCGCCGTAGAGCCGCACGATCATCGCCGGCAGCAGCAGCACCGACAACGCCACCATGAGCGGGTAACTGAGGCAGCCGGTCAAGTGATAGAAGGCTTCGAGCTTCACTCGCCAGGGCACGGGCGCGCGCCAGACGCGCGGCAGGATTTTCTTCGCCGTCTGCATCAAGCCCTTGGCCCAGCGCGCCTGCTGGGTCTTGAAGGCGTTGATGTCCACCGGGAGCTCCGACGGGCACTCGACCTCGGGCAGGTAGAGGAAGCGCCACCCCTTGAGCTGGGCGCGGTAGCTCAGGTCGGTGTCTTCGGTCAGGGTGTCGTGCTCCCAGCCGCCGGCGTCTTCGATGGCGGCGCGCCGCCAGACGCCGGCGGTGCCGTTGAAGTTGAAGAACAGCCCGGCGCGCCAGCGGGCGCCGTGCTCGAGCACGAAGTGGCCGTCGAGGAGAATCGCCTGGATCTCGGTCAACAGCGAGTAGTGGCGGTTGACGTAGCTCCAGCGCGTCTGCACCATCGCCAACTGCGGGTCGGCGAAGTAGGGAACCGTGCGGCGGAGGAAGTCGGCCGGCGGCAGGAAGTCGGCGTCAAAGACGGCGATGAACTCGCCCTGCGCTTTCTTCAAGCCGTCGGCCAGCGCCCCCGCTTTGTAGCCGGCGCGGTGCGAGCGCTGGAGGTGACGAATGGTGAGCCCCGCGGCCGCCCAGCGCTCGACGCTGGCTTGCGCGACCGCCACGGTGTCGTCGGTCGAATCGTCGAGCACCTGGATTTCCAGGCGCTCGCGCGGGTAGTCCAGGGCGGCCACCGTGTCGATCAGCCGCTCGACCACGTACTTCTCGTTGTAGAGCGGAAGCTGTACGGTTACCATCGGCCACTCGGCCGGGGGCGGCGGCTCCGGCGGCTGCGGCCGGGCGTATTTCTTGTAGAGGTAGATCATCCGGTAGCGGTGCAGCCCGTAGAAGGCCAGCGTGCCCAGGATGGTGAAATAGGGGATGAGCAGGACGAGGTCGAAGGCGTTCAGGTTGTAGAGGCCGCGGAAAGGGTCGTCGGCCAGGAGGAAGCGCAGGGTGCGCTCCAGTGGGTTCGCGAGAATGGTTACGAGTGTCGCTGTCATCTAGCCTTCGGCTGCGTCTTCTATCGCGATGAAGCTCTCCGCGTTCCGTCAGCGGCCCGGCCTGGCGGCGCTTGTCGGGCTGGCCGTGCTGCTCGAAGCCGCCTTCCTCGTTCTCCGCCGGCTGCACCCCTGGGACGAAAACGTTGTCGGCGTCATCGCCGTGGGGCTGGCGGCGAGCGCCGTCTATTTCCTGGCTGCCCGGCTGGCGCTGATCTGGCGGGAGTCAACCCCGGCCGCCCTGCTCGTGGTGCTCACGGCCGCCGTGGCCTTCCGCGCCACTCTGTTTCCGCTGCCTCCGACTCTTTCCTACGATCTCTATCGCTACCAGTGGGACGCCGCCGTCCAGCGGGCCGGCTACAACCCGTACTTGGTCGCGCCCGCCGACCCGGAGCTGGCGAGCTTCCGCCCGCCGGAGTATGACCGCCTGCCCGGGAAAAACTACCCGGCCGCCTACGGCCCCGTGACCGAGCTGCTCTTCCGGCTGGTGGCGCCCTGGGGCGGCGTGGCCGGGTTCAAGCTCTTGAGCGTCCTGTTTGACCTCGGGACGCTGCTTGTGGTCGCGGGGTTGCTGCGGCTCCGCGGGGAGCCGCCCGTGCGCGCCCTCCTCTACGGCTGGTGCCCGCTGGTGGTCGTGGAGTTCGCCGGCAGCGGGCACAACGACTCGCTGGCGCTCTGCGCGCTGCTCGTCGCCAACTTTTTTATTATACGGCAGCGCGCCGGGGTGTCAATCGCCGCCCTGGCGGCGGCGGTGCTGAGCAAGTGGTTTGCCGCCGTCGTCGCCCCCGTTTTCTTGTGGCGGGGCCGCTGGCGCAGCGTTCCGTTCTTTGCCGCTGCGGCCGGGTTGCTTCTTGTGCCCTACGCCGGCGCCGGCTGGGGGCTGTTCGCGGGTCTGCTGGCTTATCTCGAGCAGTGGCGCAACAACGCCAGCCTCTACGCGCTGCTGGCGGGGGCGACCGGGGAAGAGAGCGTGGCGGCGGGCGTCGGGCTGGGCGTGGTCGCGGGACTGGGGCTGCACTGCCTGCGAGAGCGGCTCGAGCCGCTGCGCGCCTGCTATCTGCTGCTCGCTGCCCTGCTGCTGGTGTCTCCGAGCGTCTTCCCCTGGTACGTCACCTGGCTCGTGCCCTTCCTGTGCTTCTTTCCGAACGCGGGCCTGCTGGTCTGGACCGGGACAGTGTTCTTGAGCTACCACGTGCTGATGGATTACAGCGCCGCCGGCGCCTGGCGCTACTCGGCGTGGCTCGTCTGGCTGGAGTACCTGCCGGTGTACGCCCTGCTGCTGGGGAAAGCCTGGCGGGCTAGACGTTGACGGTGAGCGTGGTGTCGACGCGGGGCTCGCCCGCAGCCGTGCGCGTCACCGCGCGGTAGAGAGTGTCGCGCTCCACCGGCTCGCGCCCCGCCTCGCGGATGAGGCGAATGAGCTCGCAGCGCCGCAGCGCCTGAGCGGTCTTCGCTCCGGCGTCGTGGTAAATCTTTTCTTCAATCACCGTGCCGTCAATGTCGTCGGCCCCGAAGCCGAGCGCCACCTGGGCCACGGCCGGCGTCAGCATGATCCAGTAGGCCTTGACGTGCGCGAAGTTGTCGAGCAGCAGGCGGCTGACGGCGATGTTCTTCAAATCGAGGAAGCCGGTGGTGGGCGGCAGGTGGGACAAGGCCGTGTTCGCCGGGTGGAAGGCCAGCGGGATGAAACAGACGAAGCCGCGCGTTTCATCTTGCAGAGCGCGGAGTTTCAGCAGGTGGTCCACCCGCTCTTCTTCGGTCTCGATGTGGCCGTAGAGCATGGTGGCGTTCGAGTGCAGGCCGAGCTCGTGGGCCGTGCGCGCAATTTCAAGCCACATTTGTCCCGACGTCTTGTGGTCGCAGATGACCTTGCGCACGCGCGGATGGAAGATTTCCGCCCCGCCGCCGGGCAACGACCCGAGGCCCGCTTCCTTGAGCTTCACGAGGACGTCCCGCACCGGCAGCTTCGCAATCCGTGAAAGGTAGTGGACCTCGACCATCGTAAAGGCCTTCAGGTGCACCGGCGGGAAGCGCTGCTTCAGGCCGCGGATGAGGTCGAGGTAATACTCGAACGACAAGTCAGGGTGGAGCCCGCCGACAATGTGGAACTCGGTCACGGCCTCGCTGTAGCCGCTGGCGGCGGTTTGCAAAACCTGCTCGAGCGCCATCGTGTAGGCGCCCGCGGCCGCGGCGGCGCGCCC
>Ga0209520_10002382_pt1 | contig 10836 bp, 6 predicted proteins | sample Rifsed16ft1_FD_184009 | JGI IMG/M metagenome (GOLD analysis project Ga0209520, IMG submission 184009) | Soil microbial communities from Rifle, Colorado, USA - sediment 16ft 1 (version 2) | ecosystem: Environmental > Terrestrial > Deep subsurface > Rock core/Sediment | place: Rifle, Colorado...
TCGGGGATAAAACCAGGTTGCACTAAACACCGCTTGAGCGGGAATTTACTGCGAGCTGTGGGTATTGTAAAGCGCAAAAGCTACAGAGATTTTTAAGCGTCCGGCCCTGAAGTTGACAAACGGTGTCTTATTGGCCATTATCGCTCGTAAAAAAAACGTCTTATGATGTGCGCTTCGAGGATGGATTCAGAACTTACAGGGGCAGAACCAGTGTGAAGACATCATCGTGAAGCGGTCGTAACGACGGAGGGTTAGCGTCGTGGACAGGATATCTTCGGCGAGGCTTTTTGACGAGAGCTCCCTCTTCCTGCCAGGAGTCAGGGCAGGAGAGGTGACGTTCGTGGCCCAGGACGCCAGGGGGCCGCACGGATCTACCGGCGATGCGCGGGACGCGAGAGGCCAGGCGCGCCAGACACTGGAGAACCTGCGAACCGCTCTGCGGGAGGTGGGCCAGGACCTGGACAACGTGGTCTCGTTATGGGTCCTGCTGGCCAACTACGACCACGCGGACGCCGTGGCCAGCGTCCTCGACGAATATTTTCCGAGCCCTCAGCAGGCGTACCCTGCGGTCTGCTTCCTCGGGGTCACGGGACTAGATGGCGGCTGCGCCGTACGGATGGATGCCGTGGCCTCAGATAGCCAGGACCGGAGCCAGATCAGCGTCTCGGGAGTGCCACTGAGCAAGGGCAGTCGCTGCCACGGGGTCAGGCTGGGGAACCTCCACTTCCTCTCGGGCGTTGACGCGGGCGGGCAAGCCGCAACGGGCGCAGACCTGTATGCAGCTATGGCCCAGCAGGTGAACACCATCCTGGACAGAACTGAGGCGATCCTCAAGAGCCAGGGACTGTCGCTCAGCGATGATTTCCGCAACTACAACTTCCTCTGTCACATGGTGGATCCCAGCGTCCAGGCCGCGCACCGCGACACCCGACGCCAGAGGCTCAGCAACGTCTTTAAGCTGGAGCAGTTCCCTGCCCAGTCGCGCATTGGCGTCCGGACCCTGGGCCAGAACGTCCTCCAGCGGTCTGTCTCCGTCGCGACCGGCGATCAAGGAAAAACGTACGTCTCCAGCGACAAGGTGAGAATGACTGCCGGCGTGTTCTCCCAGTCCGTGCGCGTTGGCGACTGGCTCTTCATAGCGGGCCAGGACTCCGTCGGCCTCGACCAAAAGACCATCGGCACAGGCAACTTGGTGATGCAAACAGAGGAATCCATAATGCACATCAAGGACATCGTGGAGGCGGCTGGTGGCACCCTGGACGACGTGGTGAAAACTACAGTCTACTTGCTAGAGGGCCAGGACCGCTCGCTGTTCGCCTCGACCTACCAGCAATTCTTTAAGACCTACAAGGGCAGCCAGTGGATGCCCGCCGGCCTTACCCTCGGCGTCGAGGCCCTGAGGCCGGAGTGCCTGGTCGAGATCGACGCCGTTGCGTACCTGGGGTCAAGGGGATAAGGGAACCTGAGCTTGCAAAATCCCCTTCACGCGATCCGCGGGATCGGCGCCGAGCGGCTGCGGCTTCTGGGATTTCTGACCGGTGGCCACTTTTTCATTCACTGGTTCCAGCAGCTTTTCCCGGTCGTCCTCCCATCTCTCAAGGCGGGGCTGGGGTTGAACGACATTGAAGTCGGCGCGCTGAATTCGGCCCGACAGCTGGCTATGGGCAGCCTGGAATTGCCCATGGGCATGCTCGCAGATTCCCTGGTGCGACAGCGCGCCCTCATTCTGGGCTCCGCCCTAGCCTTTATGGGGACCGCCTATTTTCTCATGGGAATCGCGCCCCTCTTTTTCTGGGCGCTACTCGGCTCTGGCTTTGTTGGGCTGGGCTCAGCGCTCTGGCATCCAGCGGCCGCCGCATCTTTGTCCAACCGTTTTCCGGATCGCCGAGCCACGGCTCTAGCCATTCACGGTATGGGCGCAACGCTCAGCGACACGCTAACCCCCCTTGGCGTCGGCTTGCTGCTGGTCGCGTTACCGTGGCACACGGTGCTGAGCATGCAGGTCTTACCTGGGCTTTTTTTCGGGATCATCGTCTGGTGGAGCCTGGCAGATTTCTTTACGCATGCGGAGTCCCAGGGGTGGCGCGGCGGCCAGCTTCGAGAGATGGCCGATCTTGCGAAACACCCCCTCTTCGTTGCTGTCTCGGCAGCCACAGGCCTTCTCCAGATGGGCCGGCTCGTTGTGATCACCTTCTTGCCTATCTATTTGCAAGAACATCTCGGCTATTCACCCTTCATCCTCGGCGTGTACATTGCCCTGCTTCACGCGATGGGAACTGTCTCGCAACCCGCCCTGGGCTATCTTTCCGACCGCTACGGCCGAAGGGCCGTTCTGTTTCCCTCCTTCTTGTCCCTCGGTATCCTTTTCCTCTTGCTGGCCGTCGCAACTCCAGGGATCCTGCTCGGGCTGGTCATCAGCGCCATCGGTGTTTTCTTTTACACACTGCTAAACATCACGCACGCAACGATCCTGGACGTCGCCGGCTCCAAGATCCAGGCCGCCTCCTTCGGGCTAACGTCCCTAGTAACCCAGATTGCAGTATTTCCGACTCCGATGATTGCGGGTTTTCTCATCGGGAGATACGGCATCGATTGGGCCTTTTTTCTGTCAGGCGCGTTGGTGCTGATCGGCGCGTTGATCCTGGCGCCCGTAAAGCTTTACCGCAGCGCTAGCTGAGGATGGGAGGCTCCGCTCCCCGAGCCAATACAACGAGACTTATTACGCTCCCGTTAGATAGCAGAGATTTCGTACTTCTGATGGTGCAGCTCCTCGCTGGCCTTGATGATGATCTTACGGTTGATCTCGCGCTCCAAATTGTCCAGGCTGCGACTTTCATCGTCATAGAGGAAGTTCGCGATATCCGGGTGCACCCTGACCTGGATCCTTTTCCCATCTTCGAGGTGGTTCTTTTCCCTCTTAATCGCCCTTAGGATCTCGTAGGCGATCGTGACGTGGGACTTGATGCGGCCCCGGCCTTCACAATAGGGGCATGCGCTCAGGAGAACATTCTCCAGGCTTTCTCGCGTCCGCTGCCGAGTCATCTCGACCAAGCCCAGCTCAGAGATCTTTAAGATGTTGGTGCGGGCCTTGTCCTTCTTGATCGCCTCCTTGAGCGCGTCGTATACTTTTTTGCGGTTGGCCTCCTTCTCCATATCAATAAAGTCAATGATAATGATGCCGCCGACGTTTCTCAGCCGCAGTTGGCGGACGATCTCCGGCGCGGCCTCCAGATTCGTTTTGAAAACCGTCTCCTCCTGGTTCCTTTTCCCCACGAACCGCCCCGTGTTGATATCAATGGCGGTCAAGGCCTCCGTGCGTTCAATCGTGATATAGCCTCCCGAATGCAACCAGATCTTGCGCTCCAAAGCCTTGGCGATCTGCTCTTCGATGCCGTAATGGTCCATGATCGGTTCGGCTTGCGAATAGAGGGTGATCTTCGATTTCAGCCGAGGCATGAAATGGCCCACGAAATCGAGGATGCGCCGGTATTCCTTGACGTGATCCATAACGACCAGGTGCGTGTCCGTAGTAAAAAAGTCACGGATGGTACGGGAGATGAGATCGAGATCCTGGTGAATGAGAGAAGGAGCGGTTGCACCCTCGGCCTTTTTCTGAACCCCGCGCCACAGTTTGGTCAGGAATGCGAGATCCCTCTGAATCTCCCTTTTGCTTCGCCCCTCACAGGCTGTCCGCAAAATAAAACCCCCCTCCTTGGATAAAACAGAGAGGGCAATCTCCTTCAAGCGCTTCCTCTCCTTGTCATCCTCGATGCGGCGCGAGATGCCGACGTGAGTGCTTGTGGGCATGAAGACCAGGTATCGTCCCGGGAGAGAGATGTAGGACGTGATGCGGGCCCCCTTCATCCCCAGCGGATCTTTAGCGACCTGGACCAAGATCTCCTGTCCGCGCGACAGCTGCCGCTCGATCGGAAGACGGCGATGGGAGGACGGCTTGGGACCCTCGAAGATGATCTCGTCTTCTGACCCGGGAGGAGGAGAGGCGGCCTCGTACGCGGTGGAAAAATCGGAGACATGGAGGAAGGCAGCTTTGTCCATGCCGATCTCTACAAAGGCTGCCTGCATTCCGGGAAGCACCCGGGCCACTTTGCCCTTGTAAATATTCCCGACGATGCCTCTCTCCTGTCTTCTTTCCACCAAGAACTCGGCGAGGGCCTTGTCCTCTACGATGGCAATGCGACTTTCCTGGGGCGTGGAGTTAATAAAGATGTCTTGTTGCATGAGTTGTGCTTTTTAATCTGGTCTACGGCTCGGGCGGGGGAAAAATGGCGGGATCTCTCCCAAGCATTGGAGATCTATAACAGATCGATAAGGAACGACAAAACCAGATCAATTTATAGTCCACTATCAGGCTAATAGCAAGAGCCTCGATATACAGCCCATACCCCCCTTTCTGTTGACTTTTTACCTCCGCACCGATATTTTGGCTGTAATTAGAATCTGCTACGACAATATAAATTCATTCTAGTCCCTCAAAACGCGGTATGAACTACGCAACTACCGTACCGGGTTATTTGGTTCTCAACACGAAGGTGCTCATCTTAAATCGCTCCTACCTGCCTATCCACGTGACCTCAGTGCGGCGGGCTTTTTCGCTCCTTTATCAAGGCATCGCGCGGGCAGTAAACGAGCAGTACCAAACTTTCGATTTTGACAGCTGGAGTCACCTCTCCGTTTCCGTCAGGGACGAATCCATCGGGCTGGTCAACCGGGTCATTCGTGTACCGAGAGTGATCCTTCTGGTGGGGTATGACCGGGTCCCCAAGAGACAGGTCCGCTTTAGCCGCTACAATATCTACGCGCGTGATAATTGCACCTGTCAGTACTGTGGCCACAGACTTCCCCGCCATGAGCTCAACCTGGACCATGTGATACCCCGATCGCGCGGGGGAATATCCACCTGGGAAAATGTCGTTTGCTCATGCCACGCATGTAACAGGCATAAAGGGGGGCGAACTCCCCAAGAGGCGAAGCTGACCCTGCTGCGGAAACCTTACAAGCCGAAATGGACCCCATTTATGCAGGAAACGTTTAACCTGTCACGCTACCGGGAATGGCTCCCGTTCTTGAGCACGGTTGACGTGTCCTATTGGAACACAGAGCTTCTGGAAAGATAGCTTATTACCTTTTCTAACGGGCACAGGTCCGTAGATCTGTCTGATCCCCATCCCAATATATTGTGGTATTCTCATAAAAACATCCTTTATATTGTCCTTTTTCCTTGACACGCTTTCGCTCTTGTGGAATAGTGGCAATTAAATCAGCCACTTGTGTGCTATTGACTCCTCCCTGCTAGGGAATTGAATTATGCGCCTTAAGAGCCTGGAATTGTTGGGATTCAAGTCATTTGCCCAACGCATCGTCCTGCAGTTTAATCCCGGGGTAACGGCCATCGTCGGGCCCAACGGCTGTGGCAAGTCCAACATTGTAGACGCTCTGCGCTGGCTCATGGGAGAGCAGAGCGCGCGCCACCTCCGGGGTCACATGATGGAGGACGTCATCTTCAACGGTAGCGAGAGCCTAACTTCCACCGGGATGGCGGAGGTTTCGTTAATCCTCGATAACTCCGACGGTCGGGGTCCAGCCGAATACAGTAGCTTCAATGAGATCATGGTTACCCGTAGGCTCTTCCGCTCCGGAGACTCCGAATACGAAATCAACAAGGTGCCGTGCCGGCTGAAGGATATCATTGAACTCTTCCTCGGCACGGGGGCAGGAAGCAAGGCCTATTCCATCGTGGAACAGGGGCGCATCGAGGAATTGGTCAACGCCAAGCCCGAAGAGCGCCGCGCGCTCATCGAGGAAGCCGCGGGAACGAGCAAATACAAAAGCCGCAAGCTGGTGGCGGAACGAAAGCTCGAGCGGACACAGCAAAACCTGCTGCGGGTCAGCGATATTGTCCGGGAGATCGAACGGCAAATCCGGAGCTTGGAACTCCAGGCCAAGAAAGCCGAGCGCTACAAATCTCTCAAACAAGAGTTAAAAGAAAAGGACCTCGCCTGGGCGACCCTTCAGAGCCGCGACCTGGAGGAGGATATCGCCGGGCACCAGCTCAAGCTGGCGGAAGCGGAGGATCACTCCGCCCAACTTTTTGCAGCGCTTCACTCCAAGGAGGCGGAAAGCGAAGCCATCCGGCTATCCCTGTTGGAGGCGGAAAGAGAAATCGCCGCAAGGCAAGAGACGCTTTATCAGCGTAAGGTCCAGATCCAGGGGGAAGAACAGAAAGTCGATTTCGACCGCAAGGATCTGGAACGTTTAGCAGAAACCGAGAGGCAAACCCGGATCGAACTTGCGCAAATGCAAAGCAAACTCGCCACCCTGGCCGCGGAAATTGACGAGCTAAAACAGGCCCAGGATCAGTTCATCCAGCTTTCCCTCTTCGAAGAAGGTTTTCTGCGCGACAAGGAAAAAGCGCTAGAGGAAATAAAGGTCAGAATTCGGAACCTCCGCTCAGCGCTGGAGCAAGAAAAAGACGATCTGATCGACACGATGAATCGGGTTTCCCAGCTGAAGAATGATCTCAGCGCTATGGAGAGGCGGCGCAGGGAGATCGAAGTCGAGCTGTCCAAGACCCAGGTTGCCGCGGCCGAAAGCGCCCGCTCCGTGGAAGCCTGGCAGGAAAAGCGCAAGGAAAGAGGAACGGCCTTGGACCGCTCCTCGGCGCGCGCCCGCGACATCGAGCGGGAGATCGAAAGGATCGCCGCGATCATCCAACAGGGGGCAGAAAAGAAAGCGCAGCAGGAAAATACCATCGAGGCCTTGAAAGAACGGCTGCAAGAGAGCCGCTCCCAGCTCGCGACCTTGGAAGAGCTCCAGAAAAACTACGAGGGATATCACGAAGGGGTGCGGGCCATCATGTTGAAGCGCCAGGAGCAGACCGGATTGAATGGGATCCATGGGCTCGTGGCCGAGGTCATCGAAGCTCCGGAAGACTTGGAAAAAGCCCTGACCGCAGTCCTCGGAGATCGGCTCCAGTACGTCATCGTGCGCGGCCACGAAGAAGGGCTTGAGGCCATCGAATATTTGAAGCGCGAGGCCTCAGGTCGGAGCAGTTTCATCCCCTTGCAGCTATCCCCGAGGGTGCCCCGCTCGCTCCCGGTGACCGCGCCGGAAGTCATCTCTTCCCTACTCGAGAGGGTCGCCGTTAAAGACGGCTACCGCGAGATCGCCGAGTACCTGTTGGGGGACGTGGTGGTGGTCAGGAGCCTGCGGGCCGGGTTAGAGCTGTGGAACCGCAACGGGTTTATCAACACGCTGGTCACTCCTGAAGGAGAGGTCATCGACCCCATGGGCGTCGTGACCGGCGGTAGCTCCGATAGCCTGGAAGGCAATGTGCTCTCGCAAAAGCGGCGTATCAGAGAGCTGAAGAGCCTTCTCATCGAGCTGGAAGCGGAGCTGGGAAGAGAAGAAACAGTGATCACGGCTCTGCGAGAAGAGCTTGAGCGCGCCGGAACACGCAGGTCCGCTTTGGTCGAGGAAAGCCACCGCCTGGCGCTCGATCGGATCAGCCTGGAACACGACCGGCTCCAAGCCGACCAGGAAGTTGAGCGGTTAGAGGAGACCCTGGCTTCACTGACCGGGGCTGAAAGGGATTTACAAGCCGGTCTGGAAGGCTTGGACCTCGACATCCAGGACGCCCAGAAAACCACTGAAGCCACACTCCAGGACAGGAAGGAGCGGGAAGCCGCCTTGTCCGACAAGCAAGAGACTCTGTCCGGGTTGGACCGGGAGGCGGAACTCCTGGAAGCTCAAGTGACCGAGTCGCGGGTCCGCGGCGCAGCCCTGGGTGAAAGGAAAGAGAACTCCCAGCAGAACCTGGAAAACCGCCTTACGCTTCAGCAAGAGCTTCGCGACCAGGTCGAAAGCCGCGAGAGCCAACTCGCACAGATGCGGGAGAAAAAAGACCAGCTAGCGCAGGCCATCCGACGGGCAGAGAGCTGGTTGGAACAAGAGCGGCAGGCCGTGCGGGAGTTCGAAGAGAGACTCCAGACCGAACGGCAAAAATACCGGGAGATCTCGCGGCGCCTAACGGAGACGGAAGAGACGATCAAAGGGCTCCGGCCGTTAGGCGAAGCGGCGCAGCAAGAAAAGAGCCACCTTCAACTTTACCTCTCCGAGAAGCGGATCAACCTGCAGCATCTGTTCGAAAGCCTCAGGGAAAAATACGACGTGGATCTCAAGGAAGTGTCCTCAGAGGTGCCGGTGGAGAGGGTTTCCCGGGAGGATCTCCTCAGGGAAATTGAAGAGCTGAGGAGCAGACTCGAGCGGATGGGCGAGGTCAACCTGGCCGCCATCGGCGAATTCGAGGAGCTCAATAGCCGCTACCAGTTTCTGACCCAGCAAAAACTGGACCTAGAGAAATCGATAGCCGACCTGCAGCAAACGATTGTAAAACTCAACCGAATCTGCCGACTCCGCTTTAAAGAGGGCTTTGAAGAGATCAGCGACAAATTCCAACAGATCTTTCCCAGACTCTTCCACGGAGGAAAAGCACACCTGGTTTTAACCGACGAAAACGACTATCTCGAAACCGGAGTCGATATCGTAGCTCAGCCGCCCGGAAAAAAGCTCCAATCGATCAGCCTCCTTTCAGGGGGAGAGAAGGCCCTCACGGCCGTGAGCCTCCTGTTCGCCATCTTCCTAACCAAACCGAGCCCGTTCTGCTTCCTCGACGAGGTCGACGCCCCTCTTGATGACGCCAACATCGACCGATTTAACGAGCTCGTCAAGGAGATGAGCCAAAGCTCGCAGTTTGTCCTCATCACCCACAGCAAAAGGACCATGCAATCGGCCCAGGTTCTCTACGGGATCACGATGGAAGAGCCCGGGGCATCCAAAGTGGTCTCGGTCAACATGAACTGACGGACTGGCTTACCGCTCCCCTCCCACGCCAACTCCATAGAGTTCCATCCTTCATTGCGAGGCTCGGCCCGGAGTGGTAAAAAAGTTTTCGGGAATTTTTGTGGAGATTCGATAATGAGCGGCACATCCATGCTCGAGCGGCTGAAGCGAAGCCTGGTCAAAACCCGGGCGGGGTTCACCCAAAAGCTCCAAGGCTTGTTTCAAGACCGCCGATGGGACGAAGAAACGCTAGTGGCGATGGAAGAGATTTTGCTTTCCGCAGACCTCGGCGTCAAAGCGACCCAGCGGTTGGTCGATGCCGTCCGGCGCCGCTCTCCAAAAGGCGGCTCAGAAGATCACGACGACCCGTTCTTCTATTTGCAGCAGGAAATTCTTCAAATCTTGAAACCACCCGAGGGCCAACCGCCGCCTTCGCGTCCGGCTGAATCTCCCTGGGTCGTTGTGTTTTTAGGCGTCAATGGTGCCGGCAAAACCACCACGATCGGGAAGCTCGCTTCTCGCTACCAGCAGGCGAAGAAAAAAGTCCTCCTCGTCGCGGCCGACACCTTCCGAGCCGCCGCCATCGAACAGCTGGAGATCTGGGGAAGCAGGGTGGGCGCAGAGGTGATCAAGCATCAGGCCGGGGCCGACCCTTCCGCCGTAGTCTTCGACGGCCTACACGCGGCCAAGAAGCGCCGGGCCGATGTCGTCCTGATCGACACCGCAGGAAGACTGCACACCAAGGCCCACTTGGTAGAAGAACTGAAAAAGATCCGCCGGGTCATCGCCAGAGAGCAACCCGGAGCTCCTCATGAAACGCTCCTGGTATTAGATGCCACCACAGGCCAGAACGCCCTCCAACAGGCAAAAATCTTCAAGGAGGCTCTCGAAGTGACGGGCATCGTGCTCACCAAGCTGGACGGAACGGCCAAAGGCGGGGTTATTATCGGGATCCAAGAGGAACTAGGGATCCCGGTCCAATATATCGGCGTTGGGGAAGATGTCGAGGACCTCCAGCCATTCGATCCGGCACTATTCGTCCAGTCGCTTTTTGACAACCACATGTGAGCCTGCCAGCCGACCCCTAAGTTGATATAAGACCTCGTTATCGGATACTCTCCAGTCCAAATTGTGGATGGGGCCAGTCCGTCCCTTCTGCTGTGCTCCTTAGGTTCTCGAAAGCGGGCTGGCAAAGGGTTGCGGGGGACAATTTTGAGTTCTCGGTGGCTCAACCTAAAAAACAAGTTCCTATCATTAACAAATCGTACCGTGTATGGCCCCCGATGAGACTGAATAACCAGTTCACCCACAGGTGAAACCCCCGTCCACGATGATGTTTTGACCGGTCATGTACGTGTTTTCTTCGCTCGCCAAGAAACGGACATAGCGAGCAATCTCGTCGGGCTGCGCCATCCGTCCAAGAGGCACTCGATCGAGCAACTCAGCGATCGCTTTTTCTCCAAGGACGCCACGAGTCAATTCGGTGTCCACAACGCCCGGGGCCACGCAATTCACAAGAATATTGTCGGCCGCGACTTCCAGCGCGAGCGCCCGACTTAAACCGAACAAGCCAAATTTGCTCGCCGAATAGGCCGAACGGCCAGCTTTGCTGACTACTCCCCAGATCGATGTGATGTTCACAATTCGTCCAAAGCGTTTTTTCCGCATGCCAGGGACAACAGCCCGGCAGAGCATGAAGGGTGCCCATACATTGATCTGTTGGATGCGGCCAAAATCTGCCGGATCATACTCTGCCAAAGGGCCGATCTTATTGATGCCTGCGTTATTGACCAGCACCGCGAAGTCCATCCCGGCAATACGGGCTGCAAAGGCTCCCAACTGGGAAGAGTCAGAGAAGTCAGAGGAGAGATACTCACAGCCTTCAGGCGCCTGCCCGCCCGAAGACTTTCCGCTGACCACGACCTCGTGTCCGGATTCTAGGAGTGCCCTCGCGGTCGCTGCACCGATCCCGCGCGT
>Ga0209520_10002403_pt1 | contig 10809 bp, 6 predicted proteins | sample Rifsed16ft1_FD_184009 | JGI IMG/M metagenome (GOLD analysis project Ga0209520, IMG submission 184009) | Soil microbial communities from Rifle, Colorado, USA - sediment 16ft 1 (version 2) | ecosystem: Environmental > Terrestrial > Deep subsurface > Rock core/Sediment | place: Rifle, Colorado...
ACTCGAGCCCCAACGACACGGACACGGACAACGACGGCCTTACGGACGATGTGGACCCCGACCCGAGCACGACGACCGTGCTGCCGGCGACCCGCATCCGCAACGTGCTGCTCAACAACTACCTCCTCGACGGGGTCCGCGTCGTGAATGTCGTCAAGCAGATGACGTTCACGGTCTCGGGGATCTTCGAGTGGCAGGACGGCTTCGGCGTGTGGCGCGCGACGGACGCGGCAAGCCCGATGGACGTCTACCTCTACCTCGTGCAGTGGAACGGCACGGCGTGGGTCGCCCACCAGGTGGGCCCGGCCTTCGAGACGGGCGCAGGCTCGTTCTCCTCGTCGGTGCGGATCACCTCGGACGACATCCACGCGGGGCTCGCGTACGTGTTCATGCAGACGGACATCCACAACCGCGACCCGACGGCCGTGTACTACTCGCGCACGGCCTGGACAGAGCCGAACAGCCCGGCGTTCGAAGTCCCCGAGCTTGCGCAGTGCGTGGCGCCGTGAGCACGGGGTTTTGCAGGGCGGCTTGCGCCGTCCTCCTTCCCCGGCCCCGTTCAAGGGGCCGGGGCCCACTTTTCCCGCAGAAGCAAGGCCTCAGGCCTTTTCGAGCGATTCCACCATCTTGAGCCCCCGCGGCTCGCCGGGGTCGCCCCCGCTTGCCCCGCGCTTGGCGTAGACATAGAGCGTCGGGATCCGCCGCTTGATCCCCGTCCAGTAGCCGCAGACCTGGCAGCGGTAGCCGAGCGTCACGGAGCCGTCGTAGACGGTCTTGTTCTTGATGGGCTCGATCGCCCCCCGGCACACGGGGCAGCGCGTGATCGCCCGGCGCTCGTCGGAGAAACGCGTGAAAGCCGTGACTTCGACCTTCCCCGAGCGCAGGCACACGAGGCGCAGCCGCCGGCGGCCCACGGTGAGCTTCGGGTCGGCCTTCCGGAGCGTCCCGCGGACGCTCCTTAAGAGCGCGCTCTCCGAACGCACGGTGCGGCGGACCTTGAGCGCCTCAAGGGCAGCCTGGAGAATCTGCCCGTCATCGGCGACGGCGTAGTCCACTGGGGAGGGACGACCCACGCCTCTGATATACGTTTCACCGGGGCCCAGCCATCGTGTCTCAAGGCCCCGAAAGTGCGCAAATTATATCACCCGAACTTCGGGTCTAAGGGCCTCCCTCCAAGGGGCTCCGTGGGAGGGTAGGGGGACATGAGCCTGGCAGCCGCCCTTCGCCGCCCGGACATCCCGCTCGAGAGCCGGGCCCAGGTCGAGCAGCGGTGGGAAGCCGCGGTCGATGGGCAGGCGCACGATCTGCGGGTCGCGGGCGACGGGAGCCTCATCGCTATAGGGGGCAGCCGGGAGGGCGCGGGGGTCGTCTCGCTGCTCGACCGCGGAGGCAAGCAGCTTTGGAAGTACATCACACGCGAGCCGATCCGCTGCGTTTCCGTCTCGGATGTGGGCGGCTTCGTGGCGGCAGGCTGCGACGACGCGCAGGTCTACTTCTTCGACCGCCGGGGGCTCCTCCTCTGGCGGTACAAGTGCGACCAGCGCGTGACCGGCGTCGGCGTCTCGCGCGACGGCAATGTCCTTGCGGCGGGCTCCGAGGACCAAGGCGTCTACTACTTCGACAACCGGAACACGCCGCGCCGCTTTGTCTGGAAGCTCCGGATGGAGGGCCTGGTGAATTCCGTGGCGATCGTGCCCTCGGGCGAGAACATCCTGGCCGGCGCGCAGGACGGCGGGATCTACTTCATGGACTCGCGCGAAGGCGCCGTGATCTGGAAGGCGTTCGCCCACGCGCCGGTCCTCTGCGTGGCCGCCTCGAAGTTCGCGGACGTGATGGCCGCGGGCGCCGACGACGGCTCCCTACACTGCTTCGACTTCGGGGGCAAGCTCCTATGGGAGAGGCAGACGGCCGGCGCGATCCTCGACGTGAGCCTGGACAACCGCGGCGCCTTTGTCGCCGCCCTCTCGAAGGACGGGACGCTCTACTGCTTTGACGCGAAGGGCGGGGCGCTGCTCTGGTCGCACGCGACGGGCTCGGACGGCGGGCGCGTGAAACTCACGAAGAACGGGGACCTCGTTTTCGTCGTAACGGCCGACGACCGGGTCCTTTGCCTCTCCGCGGACGAGGGGCTCATCTTCGACGCGCACGCTGGCGGCAAGGCCGTCACGCTCGACGTTTCGGCCGACAGCGAGACCCTGTTGCTGCTGGAGACCGAGCACCTGCGGGCCTTCGAGACGAAGGCGATCTTCAAGTCGCTCATCCTGTCGCTTCGCGAGTACATCCTCAAGTGCCGCACGCGGGGCGCGGAGATCGAGGCGGCGCTGGCCTTCGAGAAGCAGGCGGTCTCGGCGCTCAAGAACTTCGACTACAAGGGCGTCCACACGGCCGTCCTCTCGGCCGAGGGGTCGCTCCGCGAGTCCCTCGCCAAGCTCAGCGAGGACTCCGAGGTCCAGAAGCGCGCGACGGAGGCGCTCGAGCACCTCAGGAAGAGCGAGGAGGAGGCCCGCGGCCTCGGGTTTGACACCTCGGCCGTCCGCCAAGTCCTCGAGGCGGCGAGGGCCGCCAACGGCGCAAAGGACTATGGCAAGGTCGTCGCCGTGATCACGGACGCGCGGGGCCGCCTTGCGGACCTCGACAAGAAGCGGGAAGGCCTCGAGAGGGCCAAGCGCGCGATCGAGGGCGCGGAACGGGCGGTCGAATCCGCGTCGCGCTACGAGGGCGTAAACGTGAGGGACGCAAGGTCCCAGCTCGAGCTTGCAAGGACCTCGCTTGCGGAGCGGGACTTTACGATGGCTGGCGAATACGGCGCGCTCGCGCAGGAGATCGTGCTCCAGGCCCGGCGGGCGTCGCCGGTGGCGGTCGACGCCGAAATTGCCGAGGTGCGGGCGAAGGTCCAGGGGGGCCCCGTCGAGGCGGGCGAGGTCGCCGCCCTCGAGGGCTCGCTCGCGGGGGCGATTGCCCACTACCAGGGGCGCCGGGCGTTCAAACAACTCGGCGAGACCTACGAGCTCCTCGACACCCTCTGGAGCCACTCCGCGAAGGCCAAGGCGAGCGCGCCGGGGCCCTCCCCGAAGCACGCGCTCGAAGCGGCGGCCTTCGCGTACCTCGACGCGGGGGACGCGGGGCGGGCTTGCGAAATCGCCGAGCGGGCGCTCGACTACAAGTTCGCCCTAAAGCTGCGCGAGAGGGCCAAGGAGAAGGACGCGGCGGGCCGCCTTGTCGAGAGGATGCAAGCCGAGGGCCGCCAGAAGCGCCAGGACCTTGCGAGCGATGGGCGAAAGATGGACGACTACATCGGCTCGCTCGTGGCCTCGCGCCGGTTCGCGGAGGCCGCGGCCGAGCTCATGAAGTTCGAAAGGTACGCCGAGGCGATCTCGCTGCTTGAGGGGCAGCGCGACCCCGTAAGCGCGGCCTTCCTGATCCGGATCCACTTCCACCTCAACCAGCAGGAGCGCGTGCTTGCGGCCTGCCGGGCAGGCGAGGGGGCGATCCGGGAGGAGGTGCGCAAGGGGGCCTCGGAGCTCCTGCCGTTCTACGGTCGGCTCCTCGTGGGCCACGCGTTCACCGCGCAGGTGCTTGGCGCGGCAAGCGAGACCGACCGCGTCGGCCAGGAGTGGTCGTTCTTCCTCGAAGCCTTCGAGCGCCGCCAGGGGCAGCCCGCGGAGCGCGACCTCGACGGGGCGGCCCTTTTCGCGTACCTGGCGCGCGGCGACCGCGCGCGCGTCCGCGAGCTTGCCGCGCACCGGCAGGGCCCGTTCTACGAGTGGGTGCGCGACGCCGAGGTCATGGTGGAGCGGGGCAACCTCAAGGGCTTCCGCAAGATGCTCGCGCTCTTTGACCGGGACTTCGTGCAGAGGTCCGTGCACATGGGGTCGGCACTCAAGGCGCTCCTCCCACCGTCGAACGCTGCCGACGCTCTCGACGAGCTCTTCCCGTTCAACGTGAACGGCCAGCTCCTCGAAGCGTACCGGGCGACCCTGAACCATGACGTCCTTACGCGGATGCGCGCGCAGGGCGACAAGTTCTTCGAGGCCAAGGAGTACGAGAAGGCCCTGCCCTTCTACCGGGACATCCTCGCGCGCGACGCCTTCGCGCTCCTGCCGCGGGCGCAGGTCGCGGGCAAGGCCGCGGCCGTGTACCTGGCGAGGGGGGACGAGTCCGGCGCGCGCGCGTTCGCGCGGGAGTTCGCTCTCGACGAGCAGGCGGTGGTCGAGGAGGCGCGGAAGGCGCCGGGGGCCCCGGCACCACCGGCGCCAGGCGTTGCCGGCCCCGCGCCTTCACCCGAAGGCAAGCGGTGCGGGAACTGCGGCGAGCTTGTGCCGCGGGTGGCGGTCCGCTGCTTCAAGTGCGGCTCGCCGATCCGGTAGGCCCGTCAGGGGAAGGCGCCCGGTCCCGCGGGTGCCATGGCCGGGCGCTTGGCGAATTCCCGCCGCGAAGCATAGTGGAGGGCGAGGCCCATGCAGCCAAGGGCGGTCCCCACGAGTCCAAACCCGAAGAGGACGCCGGGCGTGAGGCTCGCCGCGAGCGCGACCGCGCCTGCCCAGGTGCCGACGGCGTAGTTGCTCCTCGAGAAGTCGCACACGAGCGCGACGACGGATGCCGCAAGGCCTGCGGTGACGATCAGCATGAGCGTGAGCGGCTCCGCTATGGGCGAGATCAAGGTCCCGGGCGGGAAGGGGCGCCCGCCCGACTCCATGAGCAGGATTGCCACGATGGCGAGGAAGCCGAGGTGGCGCACCATGAGCAGGCACCACACGAGGCCGGCCACGATCGGCTTCGCGGTCTTCGGCGGCCCCGCAGGGGGCAATGCGAAGGGCGGGAAGCCCCACCAGGGCGGGAACCCAAGGGCCGGCGGGGGGCCGTAGGGCGGGTACACGGACGCGTAGGCGGGGGGGGGCTCGGGCGCTCGGGAGGCCCCAGGCGTCCCCGCCTGGCCTTGCGCCGCGGGTGCGCCAGCGATCGTGGGGGCCCCTCGCCGATCCGAGGGGGGGTGCCTCGATGAATGTTTGGGCGAGGGCCACGCCGCCGACCTCGGAGCGTCGAGGCCGGGCCCGTCAGGGGGCGTGCGCCTTGAGCGAGCCTTTTTGTGGGCCCGCGGCGCTTGGAAAAAAGGACGGAGAAAACCCCGCCATGGCCGAGAGCAGTGGAAAGCGGCGGAAAGTCATAATCATGGGAGCCGCCGGGCGTGACTTCCACAACTTCAACGTGGCGTTCCGCGGCAAGGCCGAGTACGAGGTCGTGGCTTTCACCGCGACGCAGATTCCCTCGATCGGAGGGCGCCTCTACCCGCCGAGCCTTGCAGGCGCGCTCTACCCGAAGGGGATCGCGATCCACGACGAGAAGGAGCTCGACGGCCTGATCGCAAAGCACAAGGCCGACCTTGTCGTGTTCGCCTACAGCGACACTTCGCACGAGCATGTGATGCACAAGGCCTCGCAGGTCCTTGCCGCGGGTGCGGACTTCGCGCTCCTCGGGCCCCGCTCGACGGCCTTGGCCTCGAAGAAGCCCGTGATCTCGGTGTGCGCCGTGCGCACGGGGTGCGGCAAGAGCCAGACGACGCGCGCAGTCGTGAAGATCCTCAGGGACGGGGGGAAAAAGGTCGTCGCGATCCGCCACCCGATGCCCTACGGGGACCTCGCGGCGCAGGCCGTCCAGCGCTTTGCGAATTTCGAGGACCTCGACAAGGGCGACTGCACGATCGAGGAGCGCGAGGAGTACGAACCCCACATCGAGATGGGCGCGGTCGTCTATGCGGGCGTCGACTACGAGGCGATCCTCCGGAGAGCCGAGAGGGAAGCCGACGTGATCGTCTGGGACGGGGGGAACAACGACCTCCCGTTCTACGAGTCGGCGCTCCACATCGTGATCGCCGACGCGCTTAGGCCCGGCCACGAGCTCGCGTACCACCCGGGCGAGGCGAATGTCCGCGACGCGGACGTCGTGATCATCAACAAGATCGACCAGGCAAGCCCTGGGGCCGTCGACGAGATCCGGCGCAACGTGCTCTCCGTGAATAGCGACGCCCTGCTCCTCACCTCGACCTCGCCGGCCAAGGTGCAGGGGGGCGCCAAGCAGCTCGAGGGAAAGCGCGTGATCGTCGTGGAGGACGGCCCGACGACGACGCACGGGGGGATGGGGTTCGGCGCCGGGTATGTCGCCGTCGAGGAGATCCACGGCGTCGAAATCGTGGACCCGCGCCCGCACGCGGTGGGGTCGATCCGAGCGCTCTTCGAGCGCTACCCGCACCTCAAGAACGTCGTCCCGGCGATGGGGTACACGAAGGAGCAGGTCAAGGAGCTTGAGGACACGATCAACCAGTCGGGCGCCGACATCGTGGTCGCCGGGACGCCGATCGACCTCAAGCGCGTGATCAAGGTGAAGATGCCCGTCGTGCGCGTGCGGTACGACTGCCCGCCGGAGCTCGTCGAGAGGCTGCGGCCGCTCGTCGCGCGCGTTTTCGCGTGACGCAAGCGGCCGCTTGGCCTTCGGGGGCCGGCGCTACTTCAGAACCGTCGTCCTCTCCTTCATGAGCTTGCGCCGCGCCTCCTCCCACTCCTTGTCGGCGCGCTGCATCTGCACCTTGCGAGATTCGACCTGGTTGACTAGGGCTTGCGCGTCGCCTGCATAGGGCGAGTCGGGCTGGAGCTGCATCGCGGTCTGCGCGTGGTAGAACGCGTAGGTCAGGTTTCCCGAGGCGAGGTAGGCCTTCGAGCGCGCGAGGTTCTTCTGGATGTTGAAGTGGCGCTCGAAGCAGGGCTGGCACAGCGGGAAGTTGAATTTGTATTCGTACTGGTAGATGTTGCCGGTAGGCTCGCCCCCGGAGAACTTGCCGCAGGATGCGCAGGCCACGCGCGAGCACGACGTGCAAACCATGACCTGGTTCGAGGGCGTGATGCGCCGCCCGCAGGTCGGGCAAAGCGCCGCGCCGGACGCATCGTGCTGGAGCGTGCGGTGGGCTCTCCCTTCGGCGGAGCGGTCCGGCGGGGGCTGGCGCCCCAGGGTTTCCTCCTCCTCGTCTTGGGCGCCAATCTCGGCCTCGTCCTCGTCGGCCATGTCCTTCGAGGCGCGGCCAAGGGCCCTTGCCGGGGGCGAGGTCGTTGAGGTCCGCGGAAAGGGCATCGCGCGCTCCGCGGCATTTGCAACGGCCGCGGCCGACGCCGAGGTGGAGGCCGCAGCGGCCGCCGTAGGCCCGCGCGCGGGCGCCCGCAGTGCGGGCGTCCCTGCGGCGGCGCCCTCCTGGAAGGAGCGTTCGAGGTCGGCCATGGCCCTCTCGAATTCCGAGTGGCGCGGGGCGTCCCCCGGGGCCTCGGCCCCCGGCTCCTCGGGGACTTCTGCCGGGCCCTCAAGGTCCGCTTCCTCGAGCGACCCCCGGGCCTTCACGAACTTGGCGACCTCGCGCTGGGGCTTCGAGTCCTTCACGCGCGCGCCCTCCTTGAGGGACGCGCGGTAGGGGGCCTGCGAGGTCGGCACGACCCCCGCGCCCTTGGGCCGACCGATGAGGGTCCACGCCGGGGCGCCAGGCTCGGCGCCGTTTCGCTGGATCGCCATCCGCGGCGCGCGGGCGTGCGTGAAGAAGCCCGGGTTGTAGTAGCGGTCCCACTCCGGCTGGTAGAACTCGCGGCGCGGCCTTGGCGCCTCGCCGGGCTCGGGCACCTCGACCGCGCGGGTCCGGCGGGCGCCGGTCGGCGCGGGGGGTGCCCTGGATTTGGGCGCCGGCGTGACTGGGGGCGCCTCGTCGGGCGCGGCCTCGCGGGAGGGCGCCTGCGCAGGCGGTGCGGCCGGCGCCGGCGGCTGGAGGCGCGAGAGGATCTGCTCCTGCTGCGCGCTGATCTTCACCGAGGGCATGAGCTCGGCTTTCGAGATCGGCTGGACGGGCGGCCTCGTGGGGCGCAGGGCCACGCCGCCGTCTTCGTCCACCTCCATGGCGTGCGTGCGGGTCGCCCGCCTTTGGGCCGGGGCCTTGGATGCCTTCACGGCGGCGGAGACGGGCTCGCCCGAGACAATCGCGGAGGCCGCGCGCGCGCGGTTCTCGACGGCCGCAGAGAGGAAGTCGGTCGCGCGTGGCTGAACGGTCGATGGCGCCTCAGTCTCCTCGTCTTCCAAGAGCAACGTCCCCTCTGGACGAAAGGCGCTGATTCCCGCGCACCCCGTCCCCTTGGACTCACGGAGCGGCGAGGTAGATAAAAAGCGCGATCGCAAGGCCCCGCTCAGCCCGTGTCCGCAAGGCCGAGGAGAAGGTAGACGAACCCCACAACCAGCGCGGGCGTCGCCATCAGGATTTGGTAGAACCCGATGCGGCCCCCGCCGAGGAGAAGGAGGATCAGGAGACCCAAGACGAGGCAGGCGCCGCCGAGCTGGAGCCGCTGGCTCCGCCGCTTCGCTTTTTCGGGCGAAAGGGGGACGGCAGCGGCCGGGGGCGGACCCGCGGGCGGCGACCCGGGCGAGCTCGCGGGAAGGCTTCCGCTTGCCTGGCCCGCCCGCGAGCGCGGCGCGTATTCGCCGGCGGCCGAGATGTGCATGAGGATCGCGCCGCAATTCGGGCAAGTCCCGGCGGCCTCCGGAACGGCCGCGCCGCAGCGCGCGCAGTTGACCGTCGGACCCGTCGGCGGCGCGGGCGACCGCCTCTTCCACCCCGCCACTTGGACCGCCCCTTCCGGAATTGCATTCTCGACGTATTTTACCATTCGGGCCGCCTTTGAGATCGAGAGCCGAACCCCCTTCGGGGCCCGGCCCATTGCGGCGAGCGCCGCGGCGTGCTCGGCGCCTACCAGCGGTCCGACGCCCTGCGCCTGCGCTCGCTCGGGTCTGAGGGCGCAAACGCGGCCGCCGTTGAGATGCGCCGCGCCAAGTGCTGGGCCACGGCCTGCGCCACGTCCTCGACACGCCCCAACCGGCTGATCCGGTCGGCAAACTGCCCGGCCCGGTAGTCGAGGATGACAGCCGCCCCGATGTCCGTCGGCCCGCGGATCGCGCGCCCGACGGCCTGGAGGAGCCGCCGAGTCGTGGGCACCTCGACGGCGTATTCCCACCCCCGGCCGAACTTCGTCTCGAAGAAGTCGACGAGCGACTTCGTGCGGGCCGTCGGCTTCGGGTAGGGGATCCCCGCAATGAGGACGACCTCGAGCACGTCGTCAGGGAAGTCGATCCCTTCGGAGAGGCGGCCGCCGATGACGGCGAGCAGAACGCGACCGCGGCGCGGCTCCAAGGAGGGCTCGGCCTTGGCCTTGAAGCGAGCGAGCATTGACATGAGCTCCTCTTGGTCCATCCCGGGCTCCTCGATGAAAGTCATCCTGTGGCGCTCGAAGAGGGGCCCGGACCACGCGGCGAACGCCGCGAGCGCGCGAAAGGAGGGGAAGAAGACGACGGTGTTCCGGTCGACGGCGCGAAGGACCGAGGCGGCCTCCTCGTAGAGGCGCCGCTCCATCGTGGGGTCCACCCGGAGCGTCTCGTGGCGCGAGGTGACATTCGGCGAGTACACGACAAGCCGGTTCTCCGGCGGGTAGGGGCAGGGCACGGAGAGGAGCTCCGTTTCGGCGGGCAGCCCCAGCTGGTCGCGGTAGGCCTCGAGGGGCGTGAGCGTCCCCGACATGTGGACCGTGGCCGCGCAGTCGAAAAGCGCCGCGCTTGCAAGGGAGGGGTCGAGGCAGTAGAGCTCGAGGGACGGGCGGCGCGTGCGCTCCTGCCACCGGTCGGGCGTCGAGATGAGCTTGGCGTGGCTCTCGGCGTCGGAAGCGAACCACGCGCCGACGAACATCCCGGCGCTGCGCAGGTAGGAACGCGGGACCTTCCGCTCCTTCTGCCGGATCGTCCGCACCTGCTCGCCGAACACCTCGAGGGTCTTGGCCATCAGCGCGAGCTTCGTCGAGGTCGTCTGGAACATCGCCATGAGTTCGGCTTCGAAGGCGCCGGGCGGGACGATCCCGTCCTCCTCGATGATGTAGGCGCTCGCCATTTCTTGAAACGCCTGCTCGACCTTGTCGACCGCCTCGCCGGCGGTCACGTCGGGCAGGACTTCGGGGTCCCCGAGGAGTGCGGCCTCGCCTTTGGCGACCTCGAGGGAGTCGAGGGAGAGGCGTAGCGATGCGACCTCGCGCGCGTAGTCGGGCAGGTTGTGCGCCTCGTCGAGGACGACGACGAGGTCGCCTAAGGAGGCGCCCATCCATTCGAGGAGGCGCCTCCGGATGAAAGGGTTGAAGAAGTAGACGTAAGGGGCGCATACGACCTCGGCGGAGCGCAGCAGGAGTTTGTTAGCCTCGTAGGCGCAGAGGCCGCGCTCCCTTGAGAACTCGGAGAACTCTTCGAAGGTAGGCAGGTCGGCCCTCGAGCGGGCCTCGAGCGCCTGTTTGTCGAAGTTGATGAGGCCGCGGTAGAAGCGACAGCCGCCGTCCGTGTGGGACTCCGCCGTCGTCTGGCGCTTGCGGTCGGAGCAGAGGCGCCCGTGCTCCTCCGTGTCGCAGGCGGCAAGCTCGGCGTCCTCCTCGCTGAGGAAGCACGAGCGGACCCGGCCCTGGAGGGCGACGCCGAAGGCGGGGCGCAGCTTCGCGATCGCGCGGAGCTCGACCATCACCTGGCGCTGCTGGGAGTGCGTGCGCGTAAGGTAGAGGACCCGGCGGTTGCGCCCGTCCCTCGTTCGGTCGATCCCGTCGAGGACGCCGGCAAGGACGGAGACCGTTTTGCCCGTGCCGGTGGCCGACTCGAGCACGAGGTGGGAGCCCGAGGCCACGGCGAGGGCAGCGGCCTCGGCGATGCGCTCCTGGCCGGGGCGCGGAGGGTAGGGGAACGGCGGCACGCAAGCTCGGAGGGGGTGGG
>Ga0209520_10002411_pt1 | contig 10795 bp, 7 predicted proteins | sample Rifsed16ft1_FD_184009 | JGI IMG/M metagenome (GOLD analysis project Ga0209520, IMG submission 184009) | Soil microbial communities from Rifle, Colorado, USA - sediment 16ft 1 (version 2) | ecosystem: Environmental > Terrestrial > Deep subsurface > Rock core/Sediment | place: Rifle, Colorado...
TCGCGCTCCGGGGGCCCCAAAAGACCATTTCGATGGTGGCGCTTGTGCAAGCGCCGAAGCCCTTCGTTTCCTGGAGCGTCGACCGATCCCCCTTGGAGGAACCACCCGTGCCGATGCAGGTGCTCGCCCCTCCACTCTGTAGGGGGGCGCCTTGAGTTGGCGCCGGCCCCCCGGTCGAAACGGTACGCGTTCGGCCTGTCGCTTGCGGCCCTCGGCGTCGTCTTCGGGGACATCGGGACGAGCCCGCTCTACGCGGTGCGAGAGAGCTTCTCGGGGCACTTCGGCGTGGCGCCGAGCGCCGCCAATGTCCTTGGCACGCTGTCGCTGATCTTCTGGTCCCTCGTCGTGATCGTCTCGCTCAAGTACGTTCTCCTCGTGATGCGCGCGGACAACGACGGCGAGGGCGGCGTGCTCGCGCTCACCGCCCTTATCAAGCCGGTGGCCGGCGAGGCGGGCCGCGGGCGCGCGGCGCGCGCGCACCTGCGCTCGACCCTCGTCATCGTCGGCCTCTTCGGGGCGGCGCTCCTTTTCGGCGACGCGATCCTCACGCCTGCGATCTCTGTCCTTGGCGGCATGGAGGGCCTTGCGGTTGCCGCGCCCGGCCTCGAGCCCCTCGTCGTCCCCATCTCGGTCGGCGTCCTTGCAGGCCTCTTCCTCCTGCAGAAGCGAGGCTCGGGCGGCGTGGGCCGGCTCTTCGGGCCCATAATGGTCGTCTGGTTCGCGGTCCTCTCGCTCCTTGGAATCCAGGGAATCCTCCGCGCCCCCCAGATCCTCGAGGCCCTAAACCCCCTCCACGCGGTCGCATTCCTCGCCGCGAACGGGCCCCGGGGCCTGCTTGCCCTCGGTGCCATTTTCCTCGTCGTCACGGGCGCGGAGGCCCTTTACGCAGACATGGGGCACTTCGGGCGCATCCCGATCCGCAACATCTGGTTCCTCCTCGTGTTCCCGGCGCTTTTCCTCAGCTACTTCGGGCAGGGGGCCCTTGTCCTTGCCGACCCGAGCGCGGTGCGCAGCCCCTTCTACCTCCTTGCGCCTGATTGGGGCGTCATCCCGCTCACCGTCCTTGCGACCGCCGCGGCAGTCATCGCTTCGCAGGCGGTGATCTCGGGCGTCTTCTCTCTCGCCCTCCAGATCGTCCAGCTCGGCTACTGGCCGCGGCTCGACATCCGGCATACGAGCGCCCGCGAGTACGGGCAGATCTTCGTCCCGAAGCTCAACGCCGCGCTTGGCGTGGCCACGGTCCTCGTGGTCCTCGCGTTCCGCTCCTCGGGCGCGCTCGCCGCCGCCTACGGCGTGGCGATCGTCTGCACGATGATCGTGACCACGGCGCTGCTCTTTGTCGTGGCCCCTGAACGGTGGCGGTGGCCGCGGGCCGTGACATGGCTCGTCCTCGGCGGCTTCCTCGTCGTCGAGTCCGCGTTCCTCGCGGCCAACGTCCTCAAGATCCACGAGGGCGGCTGGCTGCCGCTTGCGGTGGGGGGCGGGCTCCTTGCCATGGCCCTCTCGTGGCGCCGCGGGCGCGAGTTCATCGCCACGCGGCTCAAGTCAAGGCTACGGCCCGTCGAGGAGTTCCTGGCAGCGCTCGACGACAAGACGGCAGTGCGCGTGCCGGGCAACGCGGTCTACATGACCGGCGACAACCGGCTCACTCCCACGCAGCTCCTCAAGAACGTGGAGCACCAGAAGGCCCTCCACGAGAAGGTCGTGCTCCTCACCGTTGTGACGGAGAGGGTTCCGCACGTGCGGGGCGACAGCCGCATGGACATCGAGGTCATGGAGAAGGGGTTCGTGCGCGTCACCGTGCGCTACGGGTTCATGGACACGCCGGATATCCTGGCGGCCCTCGACGACATGGCCGCCCAGGGGCTGCCGCTTGAGATCCCCCAGACGACCTTCTTCCTCGGGCGCGAGCGGCTCATCACGACGAAGCGCCCCCTCGTAGACCAGGCGTGGGTCGCGCTCTATTCGTTCCTCGACCGCAACTCGCAGCGCGCATGGGCCTTCTACCGGCTGCCCCCCGAGCGCGTGGTCGAGATCGGCTCGCACATCGACGTGTGAACGCGCGGGTCACTGGGGGCGCGCGGGCGCTCCCTCCGGCCCCTGCTCGAGCCGCGCATCGCGCTTTCGGGACCGCTCGGCAAGGAGGATGGCAAGTCCGTTCGCCGCCAGCGAGGCCAGCAGGAGGATCACAATGACGCTGGCAAGCAGCGGCGCCTCGGCTGCAGGGACAAGCCCCGAGGAGATTCCGTAGAGCACGAGGAGGATGTCCGTGAGCCCCCGCGACACGCTGCCCAAGAGAACGAGCGTGTCCGGCCTGCCGAGGCTCCACGCGCGCCTCAGCAGGGCGCAGCTCGGGTAGCGCGCCGCAAGGAACACGGCGACGAGCGCGAGGGCAAGCGCGAGCGCGGAGGGGGTGGCCAGCGCGGGGTCGAAGTGGAGGCCGAGGTAAAGGAAGAAGAACGTGCGGACGAGGAACGAGGCCTCGGAGTGGAAGCGGCCGAGGTCGGCGGCGCCGTCCACCTGGGCCCCCGGCAACGCCCGCTCGCGGGCAATGCCCCCGGCTCGCCTAAGGACCCACCCGAAGGCGAAGGCCCCCACTGCGCCGTTGCCGCCGAGGGGGCCCGATGCGACCGCGTAGATTCCGAGGGCGACCGCGAGCGTGGCGATGAACACGCCCTCCCGGGGGTGCAGGTGCTTGAGGACGAAGGCCCAGCCGAGGCCCGCTGCGCCCGCAAGCATGACCGCCAGGGCAAGCGCGGAGAGCGCGCCCGCCCACTCGGCGGCGCCCGCGCTGCCCGTCCCGAGCCCCGGGACGCTCATCACGACGAAGAAGCCGAGCACGTTGGCGAGGATTCCCTCGAAGAGGAGCGCTTGCCGGGTCTGGGGCTTGATCGAGAGCTTCGGCGCGAAGCTCGCGAGCACGACCGCCGAGGGGCCGAGTGTGGCGGCCGCAAGGACGGTGGCGGAAGATGGCGAGAGGCCGAAGGCGTAGACCGATACCGCCCACGCTCCGGCGAACGTCAGCGCTCCGGCAAGCGCCGTGTGCGCGAGGATGAGTAGCGTAACGAGCCGCCCGCCCTCGACCGTGAGGTGGATGCCAGCCTCCATCATGAGGAACGCAACCGTGACCGAGAGCAGGGGGCCCGCCGCACCCTCGAACCCTGCGCGCAGGTCCGCCGGCAGCGCGTTTGCCCCTGCCGGGCCGATTGCAAGGCCCGCCACGATGAGGAGCAAGAAGTCCGGCACCTTCCACCGGTCGAACACGAGGCGCGCGGCAAAGCCGAGGAGCAGCACCGCCGCTGAGAACCCCACGAGTTGCCAGACTTCCACCCCGGGCACCTCCCCTCGCGCAAGGCCTCAGGCGTTTAGCGGGGGAGGTCGGCGGCCTCGGGCCCCATTTCGGCCGCTCCGAGGGCCGCCACCGCCCCGATCATCCCGCGCCCGTCGAGCACGACCTGCGCCCCGAACGCGCGGGCCGCAGCCTGCGCGTCGGCCTCTGTCACGATTTCCTTGCGCGCGCGCCGGCAGAACGCCTCGGCCTCCGCGAAGCGGTCAATGACAACCCCTTCTGCGAAGGCGAGCCCCACCTCAGTGGACTTGGCGAGCGACTCGATGCGGTCCCGGACCTCGATCTTGACGGCCTCCTTCATCCAGGGCGCGACCGCGCCCTCCACGAGTGTGGCGACACAGTTCGTCGTCTTTGTTGGCACGCCGGGGAAGAGCTGCACGACGCGCAGGGAGAGTACGGCCATGTCCTCGAGCCCCGCGGTCGCCTCGCGCGCAAGCGCCCACGTCGCGCCGCTCTGGGGCGTGTCCGTGTCGTCGATCCCGATGAGGAGGCGGTTAAGCCCCGGCGTAACGACCTCCATCTCGACCGCGCGGTTGCCCCCGACGCCTTCGAGGCCGGAGGCCCGGAACTCGAGGACGCCGGAGGCGAGGCCAAACGATGCCGCGAGCCCAAGGCCCGCGCCCGCGAGGCCCTTCCAGCGCGTCACGACGTCCTTGCCGCGCGTGAAGCAGTCCAAGAGGGCCTCACCCCCCTTGCCTTCCTCGGCGGGACCGAAGGCAGGGCCATCAAGTTGTCCGGGGCCGTCCGCCATCTGCGAATCCGTAGTGAGCGTCCGGCCGTCCACACGGGCACTCGTAACGGGCCCCGCGGCTCGCCTCCGGTTCGCGGCGGCCCACTCGGCTGCGCCCTTTAGCGCGCGCTCCTCGATGATGCGGCAGCAGGCGTGCGCCGGGTCGGTCAGCGTAAAGACACGCGTGGCCGCCGCCGGCCCGACGAGCTTTGCCAGGTCTTCGGGGGCGTAGCGCTTGCCCTCAAAGGAGGCGCCGGGCCGGTGCACGCAAGGCGAATGTGGCGCCCTCATAAAAAGGGGGCGAAGGGCGGCAAACCGGCCGGGGCGCTTTCGCTCACCTCCCCCTCCGCCTTATCTGTGCCCTCCGGAATGGGGTGGTGCGGGTGGGGTGTAGTAAGATAAGGGGCCCGCCCGCGGCCTACACTTTGAGGTGCTCCCCGGGGTTCAGGATCGTGACCTCGCCCTTGTACCCCTTCTTCTTGCAGTGCGCCTCGAACTCGAACGGGTCCTGCTCGATGATCGGGAACGTCGAGTAGTGCATCGGCACGACCGCGGGCGCTTCTACGAAGGCGGCCGCCCAGCCAGCCTCTTTCGGCCCCATCGTGTACCGGTCGCCGATCGGCAGGAGGGCAAGGTCCGGCCGGTAGAGCTGGCCGATGAGCTTCATGTCCGAAAAGAGCGCCGTGTCGCCCGCGTGGTACACCTTGCCCCCTGACTCGATCACCGCGCCGGTCGCCGAGCCCCCCGGAACCATGCCTTCCTTGGGCGAATTGTAGTCGCCCGAGTGGATCGCCTCGACAAGCCGGATGGTCGTGTTCTTCACCTTGATCGACCCGCCCTTGTTCATCCCCTCCGCCTTCACGCCCTGCGCCTCGAGGTACACGGCGATCTCGTGAACGGCGCACACGGTCGCGTTGTTCTTCTTGGCAATCTCGACCGTGTCCCCCAGGTGGTCGTTGTGCCCGTGCGTAACGACGATGATGTCGCAGCGCAGGGCTGCGGGCTTGCGGTCCGTCTTCGGGTTGCCCGTGATGAACGGGTCGACCAGCACCTTGTCCTTCCCTTCCAGCAGCCAGGCTGCATGCCCGATCCACTCCGCGCGCATTTCGTTCCCTCTCCCGCCCCACGGGGGGCCCCGGCGCGATAACCCTTTTGCGTGGGGCCCCAGGCGTGGTTTTCAAGGCCCCCAGGCGTGGTTTTCAAGGCCCCCAGGCGGGGCCCTTCAGGGCCCCTGCGGTCGCCCTCTTTTCGACGCGAATTGCGGCCGTCGCTCCGCGAATCTGGCCATGCGTCACCTTTTTATCCTGCCCCTTTCCATCGGAAAACCGGGATGCACTCTATGCCTGAGATTCTCGAAACCGAGCTGCCAGGGATCGGCCGGCGCTTCACGCTGCCCATCGAAACGGGCGGCGAGCTTGCCGTCGTCGTGCACAAAAGCGGTGACAAAGACCTGTATTTCCGGGAGCCCGGGGCGGGCGATCCGGTCGCCGTTTCCCTCTCCGATTCCGAGGCAAGGCGGCTTGCCGCGGTTCTCACCGGTGGATTCTGGCAGCCCTCGCCGATCGATATGTTCCGGGCGGCCCTCGCCAAGAAAGCGGGGCTCGAGACCGTTACGGTCGTAGGCGGCTCTCCGGTCGTCGGCCGGCGCATCCTCGACCTCGACATCCGGAGGCGCACGGGCTGCTCGATCGTCGCGATCCTGCGCGAAGACGGCTCGTCACTGCCGAACCCCGCCCCCGACACGCCGGTGGAGGCCAACGACATCCTCGTGGTCATCGCGGATGCCGAAGGGGTCGCCAAACTCGAGGACTTCGTCCACGCGGGGCTGTAGGCTCGGCAAACACGCCTGCGTGCGCCTAAGGTGGCGCACGCGGGCCCACGAACGTACGCACACACGGGAAGCGGAGCAAGGGGAAAGGGGGGTGCACGGGTGGCCTTCGACTTCTTCTCGCTCGCGGTCGTCACTCTGGCCGCGTTTCTCGGCGCGGTCGTGGCCTCGAAGCTCGGCCAGTCCGTGATCCTGGGCTACCTCGTCGTCGGCATCGCTCTCGGCGAAGCGAACTGGCGCTTCTTCATGCCCCAGGCCGGCGTCGACCTCGTCGGCTCGCCGACCGTCAAGGCGCTTGCGGACCTCGGGATCGCGTTCCTGCTCTTCTTTGTCGGGCTCGAGTTCTCCGTGCGCAAGCTCAAGAACGCCGGCAAGCCCTCCACGATCCTCGCGTTCGTCGACTACGGCGTCCTGCTCTTCTCGGGGTTCCTCGTCGGCGCGGCCTTCGGCTGGGGCCCCGTCGAGTCCCTCTTCCTCGGGGGGATCCTCGCGATGTCCTCGCTTGGCATCGCCGCAAAGAGCCTCATCGAACTCAAGCGCCTCGACAGCGCTCACCCCGAGACCGAGGTCCTGCTTGGCTCCATGGTCGTCGAGAACTTCCTCTCGATGATCCTGCTCACGATCTCCGTCGGCTGGGTCGCCGGGCGCGGCACCACGCTTGCGGTCCTTCAGTCCGTCCAAGGCGCCGCGGTCATCTACGGCTCGTTCCTGGCGCTCGCCGTCTTTGGTATGCCGAAGCTCGCGCGCCTCATCGAGCGCATCAAGAACGAGGAGGTGTTCATCCTCCTTGCGCTCACCCTCGTGTTTGCCTCCGCGGGGCTCGCGGTGCTCTTCGGCACGCCCTTCATCTTGGGCACGTTTTTCATCGGGATGGCCTTCGCCGAGACGCGGCTCACCGAGCGCCTCCAACTCAAGCTCTCGACCTTCCGCGACGCGTTTGTCGCGGTCTTCTTCGTCTACTTTGGCATGAACATCGCGGTTGACCTCATCCCCGGTGTGGCGCCGCTGCTTGCGGCCGCGGTGGTCGCGGTCCTCATCGACGAGGTGCTGATCCTCTCCGCCTTTGCCGTGCTCCTCGGGTTCGGCCGCCGCGCGGCCACGGCGATCGGGACGGCGGCTTGCGGGCGCAGCGAAGACGCGATCATCTACTCGTCGCTGGGCTCGAACCTCACGCGCCCCGAGGGGGGCGTCCAGGTTCCGGCCCTTGCGCACGCGCGCGAGCTTTTCCCCCTCGCCGGCGGCCTTGCGCTGATCACCTCCGCCCTCACCCCGCTCCTCATGCGGCACAGCGAAGGGATCGCGCTGGGGCTTGCGCGCTTCACGCCGCGCGCGCTCCGGTTCGGCGGCCGCGTGGTCGGCGCGATCTTCTCCGAGTCGATCGGGCCGCGCGCGAGAAGCCACCCGGTCGCCCACGGCGACCCCGTCCTCCTTGCCCTCGTGGGCGCCTACCTCGCCCTGCTCCTCCCCCTTGCGTTCTCGATCGGCCCCGGCCACACCGTGCTCGCGCCCTTCGTTGTCCTCCTCTCGCTCCTCATTTGGCGCGAGGTCCGGATCGATGTCGAGGACGCCGTCCCCAAGGTCGACTTCGCGCGGCTGCGCTTCCTCGTCCACGATGTGGCCGGCATCGCGCGATACACGGCGTTTGTCGTCCTCGTCCTGCTCCTCTTCGTCGACTTCGTGGCGATCGAGTTCTCCGCGTCGTGGCACCTCACGGCCGTCGCGGGCTTGGTCACCGTGGCGGCGCTTTGGCTCGCCTCGATCCGGATGATGTCGGCCATCACGAGGCCCCCCGCGCGGATGCTCGCCTCGGACCTCCTTTCGCGCGCCGAACTTGAGAGGCGCCGCCGCACGCGCCACCGGAGGGATCCGCGATCATTCGCCCCAAAGAATTTATGACCCGACCGGGCTTGCGCGGCTCCGCGCCAGCAACCGGGCCTGGCGCCCCCACGTGCGGCTATAGTCTAGCGGTTAGGACTGGAGCTTCCCAAGCTCTAAACCCGGGTTCGAATCCCGGTGGCCGCATTTCCGCTCACCCCCTCGCCAGACCTTCGGCAAGTTGCGAAACCTATTTGCCCCGCGTGCCTTCTGGCGCGAGTACGCGTATGGCTCCCCGTCGTCGGCGATTGGCGACCCTGTCGGTCGCGTGGCTCATGCTGCCGGCTTTTGTGCTGCTCCCGGCGGCCGGGGCCGCACCCACGGCTCTTGCCGGCACGCCGGTCGACCTGTCCTTGTGGATCCACCGCGATGACACGCTTTCGATGGCGGGCAACGGGAATGAGGTGGGCGCGCCTCAGGTCTTCACCACAAGGGTGTGGCGTACGGCCGAAGGGCTACAGAAGGACCTCTGCATTGACGGCGTCGACATCGGCAGCGGTAGGCAGGGGTTTGCCGTGCAGCTCAGCTTGGGGTTCAACACATTTTCCGCCGGCGTCAACCTTACGATCCGGGTGCTGGACATCGACTTCGTCCTGGCCGAGGAGAGCTTTTCCATCGCACGTGGCGCGCCACCGTTCAACGGCCTCTGGAACCTGAATTTCAGCTCGGGTCGCGTGGGTTGCACCGTCTTGAAGGGGCACACGCTTGCGCTAGAGGTCACGAGCCCGAACCAGCTCTCGACCGGTGACTTCCGCAATGCACATATCGCTATCCGCGTGACCGACCCCGTCGCGCCCACCGCGCAGACCGCGAACTCCGCCGGCCCCACGAGCGCGTTCTACCCGAACGACCTCCCGGCCAACCGCACGGTGTTCTTCAGCGGCACACTCGGCAACGCCTTCACGGACGCCCTCATCTCCCGGGTGACCGTGCAGGTGCGCGACCCGCAGGGCGGCCTGGTGGCCGACGCGACCGGCGTGGTCGCGGCCGGCAATTGGACCTTCAACTGGAATTACCCACCCTCGACCGCCGGCGCCTACACGGCCCTCGTCCAGGTCAACGACACGCAAGGCCACTCGTACAACGCCACCGTGAGCTTCAGCTTCGTGAACTACGGCCTGCGGATCACGACGCAGGACCAAGTCGGCGACAGCGCGACGCGCTACACCACGCAGGGCGTGGCCGCCGACTACGAACTCACGGTCACGAATGTCGGGGGGTCGGCGACGGCCGTGCTCCTTGTAACCGAAACGGTCCCCGCCCTGTGGTCGGCGACCTTCACGAGCAACAACATCCCGCTCGACGCCGCCGCATCTGGCGCTACGACCTTGCGCATTACCCCTTCGGCATCCATCGGCCCGGGCAACTCGACGCAAATCGTCGTGATCGCGCAGGCAAGCTCCGACCCCTCGCCGCTGAAGGCCCGCGCGACCCTCACAACGACCACGATCATCCAGAGTGAGATCACGCTCGTGTTCGACCCGCCGCGCACGGACTCGAGCGTGAAGCTCGGGGGCACCGCTTCCTACTCTACGACCGTCCGCAACAACGGCGGCAAGGCGACGGACATCGTCTTCAACGCGACGGCACCCCCCTCGGGTTGGGACCGTGCCCTTGCCGGTGCCGGCCTCGTCGACGAAGGGGGGACATGGCGCTTCGCCTCCGTCGAGGCGGGCGGGGAACGGCAGCTCACGCTCGAGGTCTATGCGCCCGCCGAGTCCGGCAACGCCACGACCTTCGAGTGCACGGTCGCCGCGCGCGCGGTCGAAAACGCCTCCGCGACCGCAACGTTCGTCGCGACGACCCACCTCTTGCTCGGCATCGAGCTCACCCGGATCTCGCCCGACCCCAAGCCCGAGGTTCCGCCGGGCGGCTACGTGGACATCCAGGTCGAGATTGCCAACACGGACCCCCTCAACGAGCACGTGGTGACCGGGAGCGACATGGGGGTCACGGAGGCGCCCTTCAACCCCCAGACCATCCAGGGGAACGACGGCGGCGCGATCACGGTGCCCGCGCCGATCGGCTGTTGCCCGAAGGCGGCCTCGCCGGGCTCGTCCCAGGTGATCACGATCACCGTGCAGGCGCCCGCACACGCGCGCGCGGGCACGTACACGTTCACGCTCTTCGCGATGGTCGACCACAACCCCTCCGTGGTGGCCCAACTCAACCTCTCGATCCTCGTGGAGACCGTCACGTCCTACTCGCTCATCCTCGACGGGCGCCCGTCCAGGGTCTCTGCGCAGGGCGGCACGGTCACCCTTTCCGGGTACATCGTGAGCGCAGGCAACGCACAGGTCCTTGTGGACTACGAGGTCGCGCTCTACGACGGCGCGAAGGCTGACCCCTCATGGACGGTGGCCATCAAGGACGAGAACGGCACGGACCTCAACGGCCGCCTCACGCTTCGCCCCTACGAGTCCTTCCCCGTCAACATCACGGTAAGCGCTCCCTCCGGCGCCTTCAACGGGGACAAGCGGGACCTCAAGGTGACGCTTGCGCGCGCGATCACGCGCACGAATGTCTGGGAGCTCAACCCGCCGGTCACGGTCGTGGTCGAACTCGATTCGATGGCGATCCTCGGGCGCATGTGGCAGCTGGCGTTCCTGATCATCCTGCCCTTCGTCCTCTTGGCCCTCTTTGCGGCCGTGCTTGGAAGGCGGGCCCTCAAAGGCCCCCGGATCGCCGCGGCGCCCTCGCCCCGCCCCCCGGCCGCGGCGCCGCGGCCGGCCTCGAAAGCGCCCCCTCCCGTTAAGTGATGAGTTGCGCGCCCGACGCGGCCACGATGACCGTGTGCTCGTGCTGCGAGACGGGCCCCTCTGCCTTCTCCACGAGCACGGGGTACGCGTAGAGCACGCCCGCGCTCCGAAGCGCCCTCACGCTCTTTTTGGGGGAATCGCAGAGCGTCCGGCACCACCGCGCGGCAAACGGCAGCGAGGGGTGCTCGCGCGCGATCGCCTTCTGGAGGCGGTCCGCGTCCGGGTCCTTGACCTTCCTTACCCCTTGGAACCTG
>Ga0209520_10002414_pt1 | contig 10784 bp, 6 predicted proteins | sample Rifsed16ft1_FD_184009 | JGI IMG/M metagenome (GOLD analysis project Ga0209520, IMG submission 184009) | Soil microbial communities from Rifle, Colorado, USA - sediment 16ft 1 (version 2) | ecosystem: Environmental > Terrestrial > Deep subsurface > Rock core/Sediment | place: Rifle, Colorado...
CTCCTTGAGGAAGTCAATTACACGTACCAGGTCCGGGCCATTGACGATGTCGGCCTCCCCTCGCCCTTTACGGCGGCGCTCACGGACCGGATCCCGGACCTCACGGCTCCGCCCACGCCCCTCAACTTCCAAGCCGCCGTAAAGGGCGAGGGGAGGCCGACATCGTCAATGGCCCGGACCTGGTACGTGTAATTGACTTCCTCAAGGAGCCCCGAATCCATGTAGGCCACCGACGGGACATTCACGGTGCCGACTCGCACCAGAGGGTTGATGTCGCCGTCGCGCCGCCAGACTTCGTAGAGTACCGTGTCGTCGTTATTCGCGGTCCAGGCAAGGGTGATCGTGTGGGAAGGCCCGTCCACCGTGGCCGTGAAGTTCGCCGGGCTTCGGGGCGGTGTCACATCCGCCGGCCGGCCCACCAGAATGGGGCTGGGCGCGGACGTGAGCGTCACGGCCGGGTCGGTCTCCGTGAGGTAGTACCAGTAATCTCGGCCGTCCGTGACGTTCGTGTCGTTGTAGGAGAACCGCGGGAACGAGACGTTTGCAACGATCGCCCAAGAACCCGTCTTGTTGGACCAAACCGAGTAGATGGCTCCATCGGTGGGCTGGAGCTGCCAGGAAAGGACGAGCGAACCGCCCGAGGGGGGCGCCGTAATCGTGAATCCCTTCGGCGGCAGGACCACCGAGTATCCGATGGCGATGAGACTCACGTTCAGGCGGCCTCCAAGGGAGAAGTTGAAAGAGAGGGGGACGAGGATGATGCCCGACGCGTTTGCGTCGGCCTGGTGGGTCGAGAGGTAGTCCTGGATGAGGAGGTCAAGGCCGGTGGCAGTTGCGTTTCCGCTAAGGGGACCGGTCAGGCTCAAGACAGGCTCCTGGTCGACGAAGACTCGCACGTCCTCCGGCAGCGTGTGCGCGTTGCCGTAGTAGAGCCGGAGGGCGCCCGGCCCGACCGTCCCGTTGATTCCCCCTGCAAGGTGGATCGGGAGCTCGTCGAGCCCATCGCCGTTCACATCACCCGAGGACCCCATGTACCATCCGAAGCTCTCGGCAAGGCCCGGCGTGCCCGCGCGCAGCACCATCGCGGCGCTCGTCGTGAGGTTCCACGCCCGGAAGAGGTACGCGGCGCCATCGAAGGCGTCGCCCGCATTCGCGCCGACCGCGAGGTCGCTGCGTCCGTCGCCGTCGAAGTCGCCAAGCATCTCGACCCCCGCGCCGAACTGCTGGAGGGTCGTCGTGTCGGCGGGGCGAAGGACCGTGACCGGGCCCGCGTAGGTCGCGTTGCCCGCGCCAGCGAAGACGTAAACCGCTCCGCTGGTCGCCGTGTCCGTCGGCGCCCCGACGGCAAGGTCGGCGCGCCCGTCTCCCGTGATGTCCCGGCCGCCGGCCAGCGCCCATCCGAAGTACGAACTCACGTTGTTCGTGTAGTTCCAAACGGGGGTGACCGTTCGAGCCGTGGTCCCCTCGAAGACCTTGACTGCGCCGAAATTCGAGGCCGTGAATGGGGTGCCTGCGGCAAACTCGTCCAGGCCGTCGAGGTCCGTGTCCCCGAGGGCCTCAAGGACCAGGCCTTCGCTTGTGGTGGTGCCGCGGTACTGCGTGTCGAAGCCCGTGAGGATCGTGCTGTTCGTGACGTCGAGCCCGTCGGGACCGCCCCAGAGCACCGTGACGGTCCCCCTGTAGGAGCCTGTTGAGGTGTTGAACGCCTCGCCGACGACGAGGTCTTGGAAGGTGTCGTTGTCGAGGTCGAGCCCACCGGCGAGCGAGTACCCCCACGAGTACGAGGTGCTCGCGTTGAAAGTGAGCGAGAGGTTTGCGGCGGCTGGAAGCCCCGCGGCCGAGCCGTAGAACACGAAGACCCGCTCGACAACGACCGAGAAGAACGCCGACTCGCCGACGACAAGGTCGTCGATGCCGTCGCCGTTGTATTCGCCGTGCGTCACCGAGTATCCGAATCCGGAACTTGCCGGGCCCGCGTACGTCCAGTTCGCGGCGCGCCCGCGGAGGCCCGTGGACGAGCCCCAGAAGACTTCCACGCGGTTCGCGCGGGACGCCGAGTTCTCGGCAAACGCGCCGACCGCGAGGTCCCCGTAGCCGTCGTTGTTGAAGTCGCCGCCCGCGTCGGCGCCGTGGCCGTACTCCTCCCCGTCGTTCCCCGCCTGGCCGCGCCCCGTGAGGTTCGCATGCCGAAGCTCCAGGAGTCCGGTCACGTTCACCTGCCCCGAGAGGATGCGGGCGCTCGCGTTGAGCGGGACGTAGAGCGTGGTGTTGTGGAAGGTCTCGGAGCCCGTGAGGTTGACCTCAAACCCCTGGACCGTCGCGTTCCCGAGGATCGCGCGGTCCTCGACCCGCGCTGCCGACGCGGTGCCAGAAGGGCCCGTGGCCGGCAGGAACGAAGGGGCAAGCAGGAGCCCCAACAATAGGTAGGAAAGAATCCAGCCAGCAAACAGGGGACGCGAGTTGCCCAAGAGAACACCTGGCCTTCACGATTCGGAGAGCCCTATATAAGGTCTGCCGGGCAGAGCGGAAGGTGGCGTATCGAGAAAACGTCGGCCGGGCGGCCACGGAGGGGCAACAGCCGGGCCCCTGTCCCCTATGCGCGTCCAAGGATTCTCCAAGGATGCACGCAGCGCAGGACGCCCGTCCACCGCGCGCCCGATAGGGATTAAATATCGTCATCGGGTAGAGCCGCCATCGTACGGTGAGCGCCCTGAGACCCAACCTCGAACTGGAGAAACTGCGCCACGGGACGGAGCTCCTGAAGCGCGGCTTCGCCGCGATGCAGAAGGGCGGCGTCATCATGGACGTAACCGACGCGAAGCAGGCGCGGCTCGCGGAGGAGAGCGGCGCGGTCGCGGTCATGGCGCTCGAGCGCGTCCCGGCGGACATCCGCGCCCAGGGGGGGGTCGCCAGGATGGCCGACCCGAACAAGGTCCTCGAGATTATCGACGCCGTTACGATCCCCGTTATGGCGAAGTGCCGGATCGGCCACTTTGCCGAGGCGCAGGTGCTCCAGGAGCTTGGCGTGGACATGGTGGACGAGTCGGAAGTCCTCACACCGGCCGACCCGCACTACCACGTTGACAAGCACAAGTTCACCGTGCCCTTCGTCTGCGGGGCGCGCGACCTTGGGGAGGCGCTGCGGCGCATCGACGAAGGGGCCGCGATGATCCGGACGAAAGGCGAGGCCGGCACGGGGAACGTGGTGGAGGCCGTGCGCCACCACCACGCGGTATCGTCGGGGATCCGGTCGCTCAAAGGCAAGACGGCCCAAGAGCTCCGCGAGGCGGCCAAAGAACTTCGCGCGTCCTTCGAGGTCGTCAAAGAGACCGCGGGGCTCCAGCGCCTGCCCGTCGTGAACTTTGCGGCCGGCGGGCTCGCGACGCCCGCCGACGCGGCCCTCATGATGCAGCTTGGCGTCGACGGCGTGTTCGTGGGCTCCGGGATTTTCAAGAGCGAGGACCCCGCGCGGCGCGCGAAGGCGATCGTCGAGGCGGTCCACAACTTCGACGACCCGAAGGTGCTCGTAGAGGTCTCGCGCGGGCTCGGGGACGCCATGGCGGGCATCGAGATCTCGACGCTTGCAAAGGAGCAGCGGCTCCAAGAGCGCGGCTGGTAGCGCGACTTGGCTCCGGGCTACTCCTCTTCCTCGTCGCGGTCGGGCCTTTTGCCCCGTCCGGCGCGCGCCCCGTACGGGCCCGCCCGCGGTGCGCGGACGAAGAGCAGGTACGTCGCGAGCGCGGCGCACACGAGGATCACCGCGACCGAGCCGTAGGCGACGAAGGGCGCATACCCCTGCGGCGGGCTGCCTGGCGGGCGGTAGGGGTCGATCACGATGGCCTTCTCGATGAGGACGGACTGGCGGCCGTCAAAGAGCGTGAGCTTCACGAAGTACGTCCCGGGGGTTGCGAACACGTGGCTCGACTCGTTGCCCTCCGCGGTCTGGCCATCGGAAAAGTCCCAGCTCGCTGTCACGGGGTCGCCGTCCGCGTCCGAGACCCCGGAGGCGAGGAAACCCACGACGCGCCCGGCCTCCGCGCGCTCGGGCGCCGCGATCGTCGCGTTCGGCGGGCTGTTGAACGAGATCACATTCACCGTGAGGTTCGCGGAGACGACGAAGCGGCCGTCGCTTGCCGAAAGCCGGATCGCGTAAAGCCCCGACGCGCCGCGAGGGGTGCGCCACCCCGCGGGGGTCGCGTTCTCGGGCCCCGATTCGACGAAGAGCACCGGGTGCGTGCCGTCCGGGTCGAAGACAAAGGGGTCGAAGGTGACGGTGCCCCCCTCGTCGACCGTGTATTCCGTCGCGACGGTGAGCACGGGCGGGTCGTCAACAGGCACGACCAGGACGCTGACGTTAAGCGAGAGCGCGCCGCCATAGGAATCGCGGACTGTAAGCACGATGACCATTGGCCCATTGGCGTTGCGTTCGGGCTCGATGCGCAGGGCCTCCCCGCTCACGTTGAGGCGAAGGCGGTCGGGCGAGGCGACCTCCGCCGAGAGGTTTGCGAGGGGGCCGGTCGCCCTGAAGTGCGAGGAAAGGCCAAGGTCGACGGTGAGCGTCCCGTCTTCGAGGACAGAGAGGGGGCCGTAGGCCGCGATCGCGGAGGGCGGGCGCGCGTTGGTCACGTTGAACGCCGCCACGAAAGGGTCGCTCCAGACCGTGCCGTCGCTTGCGCGCGCGGCAAAGGTGTTGGGGCCGTTGGCAAGGGCCAGCGTGTCGACTTCAAAGGACCATGAGGCGAAGCCCGCAGCGGCGACCCACGCGCCGCCGTTCAGGCTTACCTCGACGGCGGCGATCAGGTCGCCCGGGTCACTGTCGCCGGCCACGCCCGTGAAGTTCAGCCGGCCGCCGACGCTGGTTCCTTGCCCCGGCGTCACGATCACGACATTTGGCGGCGCGTCGACGGCAACCGCCTTGGAGGCGCGCCCGAAGCCCGGCGCGGTGACGACGACCGACCAGTTCGCCCGCGCGCCCGTGATGAGCGCGACGAGGGCGACGCCGGCGCCGTCCGTGGTCCCGACGCCGACAAGGGCGCCCGACTCGTCGAGGACGGCAACGGTCGCGTTGGCGACGCCCGCGCCCGACGACGTGACGGTCACGGCCAGGTCGACGGCCGAATTCGGCGCGATGCCCGGCGGAACTACAATGTCGAGCGGGCGCGACGGGCCCGTCCACGGCACCGAGGCGGGGTCGCCAAGGAGCGTGAGGCCCGCAAGGGCCCGCCGCAGGGTCGAATTGTTCGGGTCGAAGGCCGCGCCGAGCGCCGCGCGCGCGTCCTCCACGAAACGCTGGCGCGCTCGGTCCACCACGTCGCCAAGCGGCCCCGGGCGCTCAAGGGCCTCGCGCACGATGGAGGCGGCAAGCGTCCACCCGCCTTGCACGGAGCCCGCCGGCGCGCCTGCAGAGGTCCTCCCCGTGAACCCGACCGCGAGCGCGGCCCCGCCGCTTGGCGCCCTAAGCGCCCGCTCGGCGGCCGAACCGTTGCCCGCGCTGAAGTTCGCCGAGCCCCCGTAGGCCGCGACCCACAGGGGGAGCCGCACGCCGTTTGGCAGGGCGTCGATCCCCGCGACCGTCGCCACGGGCGCGAAGACCGAAGACGAGCCGTCACCCGCGTAGGCCTCGCCCGGGCCGCCCGAAAGCGGGCTGTCCCGCGCCGCGAGCGCGACCAGCGAGGCGCCGAGCCCCCACTCGCCAAGGAAGGTCGGCGAGTCGAGCAGGTCGTCCTGCGGGTCATAGGGGGCGGGCCAGGCGGGGTAGTCGGCAAGCGTGATGTTGAGGAGCCCGCTGCCTGCCGCGGCCGCAACCGCGGGCGCAAAGGCCACGGACGCGTCGTCGCCCGACCGGCGGGACGCGAACCCCGCGTCGGGCACGGAGGACACCGCAAGGCCGAAGAGCGCGCGCGAGGACCAGGCGCCGGAAGGGGGCGCCTGCTCCCAAGAAAGCAGGCGCGCGACGTAGGCGGCTAGCTCGCCCTCGGTCTGCGCGGGGATGCGGCCGACGTGGAGGCTCGCGGTGAGGTTCCAAGAGGAGTCCGAGATCCCGTACCAAGGCGGCCCCGAGGGGTAGTCGTCTCCGAGGTCCGAGGCGTTGAAGAACGAGGCCGCCTCGGACGCGTAGTAGTAGTCCGAAACAAGGGAGCGGTCCTCCGCGGGCATCGAGGGCAGGGCCGTGCGGTTCGCCACCTGCAAGAGGCGGCCGGGGATGATCGGGTCGTCGGCCGCGAGGAGCACGTACTCGAGCCGCGGGTCTGCCGCGCGGCGCGCGGCAAGGTACGCCTTGATGGACTCTTGGAGGTCCCGGCCTGCCATCTGCGCGTGAACGAAGGTCGTCGTGACGATGTCGACGCGCAGCCCCTGGCTCTCGCGCCAGTCGCGGAGCGGGACCAGCTCGTCGACGAAGCTGTCGGGCGCAATGACAATCTCGAGGGGCGCATCCGAGGCCGCCGCCGAGGCGGCGGGCGCGACCCCGAAAAACGGGGAGAGCCCGAGGAGCGCCGCGGCAAGCCCGAGGGTAGCGGCTTTCTGCCAAAGCCCCATAGGGGGCCCAAGGCCCCCCAAGGCGAAATAAACGCATCGTGCCCGTGGAGCGGTGGGTGGACGGGCGGTCAGCCGTAGAGCGCGACCGAATAGAGGGCGGCGGTCACATTCACGAGGAAGTGGCCCACCATGAGCCCGGAGGCGCTTTTCCAGCGTTGGTAGGCCAAGCCCGTGACAAGGCCCGCCGAAACCAGGAAGACGGCGGCGCCGAGGTCCCCAAAGAGGAGCCGGAGCCAGAGCCATTCGACCACGTGCCCGACGCTCCAAGCCAGGAGTTGGAGCCCGAGGGCGTTGAGGGGGCCGAAGCGCAGCTCGGCCTCGAACTGGACGACGCGCTTGGTGAAATAGTCCTGGGCGCCCACATGGAAGAACGTGTCCGCGGCCCAGAACGCCACGAGGGGCCACGCCGTGACCGTTGCGGCAAGCGCGCGGTAGAACCCCTCCGACGCGGGGGCGGCAAGGGCCGCCCACAGGGCGAAGGGCGCGTAGGACGCAGCCGAGAGTACGAAGGGCCGCCCGAGTGCGCCGAAGCGCAGGGGGAGGCCTCGCCACCTCAAGTAAAGGACAGGGACGAGCAGGAAGGGCACGCCGACCGCGACGGAGCCCGGCAGGACCACGCCAAAAGCGCTCCCAGCAAGCGCGAGCCCGCCGTAACCGGCGAGGCCGAGGACAAACGGCGGCCACCACGGGCGCAGCTCGCCCCCGCCCTGCCGCTCCGGCGCGCCCACCTTTCCGGGGCCGGGGCCGCCCGCGGACATGGAGACGCCCGACGTGCCCCTCCCGAGATGTACTTCTGGGGGCCCAAGGCGCGAGCGGGCGCGATCCATCACGCGCACCTGAGCGGAAACAAATAAGTAGGCCGCGGCCTGATTTTGCAAGGGCGCGATCGGGCTTTTGCGCCGCGGAAAGTTGGGGGCCAAGATTCTGTGCTGAATTCCGCGAAGGCTTGGGAATACGGCACCTACGGTCCGGTAACTTGCACTGCGCTCTCGCAGGGAGGCGAATACCTCGTCGCGGGCAGCCAAGACGGCAACCTCTACGCGTTTACCGGCCAGGGCGAGCTCCTTTGGACGCAGACGCTCGGCGCGCCCGTCGCAAGGCTCGCCTATTCGCTGAACGGGAACTACCTCGCGGCCGCGACCGCCGGCCACGGCGAGTCCCTGATCAATTTCTACGGGATCAACGGCGCACTCCTTTGGAGCCGCAAGGTCGGCAAGGCCGTCCGGGGCCTCTCGATCTCCGACGACGGCGGCATCGTCGTGATCGGCTCGGACAACCGGAACATCTACTGCGTGAACTACGAGGGGAACCTGATTTTCAACCACCGGCTCGGGGGCGAGATCCCGAGCGTGGCGCAGACCCGGGACTCGCGGCTCATCTACGCCGGGGCCTACGACGCCTTCGTGTACTGCTTCGACCTCCAGGGCCGGGGGATCTGGAACTACAAGACGACGGGTCCGGTCGAGAAAGTCCTCGTGACGCGCCAGGGCGACCTCGTCTTTGCCGTGTCCTCGGACAAGCGGCTCTACCAGCTCTCGAAGACCGGATCGATGCTCACGAACCAGCGCTTCGACGAACTCCCTTCGACGGTCGCCATCGACGAGACCGCGCGCACGATGGCGCTCAGCCAAGGCTCGGACCTCCTGCTGCTCCACCACAAGGACACCGCGGTCTACAAGCGCGTCCGGCTCGACGGGCGAATCTTGGAGGTCGCAGTCTCGGAGAACGGCGAGCATGTCGCGGCGTTCGACACGTCGAACGTCCTCCACTTCTTCGACCGGGAGCTCAACGAACTCTGGCGAAACGAATTCAGCCAGAAGCCGACCGCGCTTGCGATCTCCCCGAAGGGCCACTACCTCGGCGTGGGCTGCAACGACAAGAAGGTCTACCTGCTCGACAACAAGAACTACTACAAGCGCACGCTCGAGGGCGTGCGCCGCGCCGTCGACGAGGCGAAGCAGAGCGGGATGGTCGTCCTCGAGGCGGATGTCCTTGCCCAGAAGGCGGAGCAGGAGCTCGAGGCCGAGGCGTTCTCGGCGGCGCTCAAGTACGCCGACGCCGCGGTGAAGATCATCTCGAGGCAGAGGGAGCGGGCGAAGCCCCAGATCTCCGTCCTTGGCGTCGTCGGCGAGGCCTTCCGCTCAGGCAAGCCGAACACGGTCCGCGCGATCGTCATGAACACGGGGATGGGCCACGCGAAGAACATCTCGTTCCGGTTCGAGGGCGAGGTCCGCACGGAGGTCGCGCCGGCCCGCGAGTTCCTGTCGGTGGGCGCCTGGTACGAGGACAACTGGGAGGTCGTACCGACGAAGAAGGGCGAGAGCGTCGTGCGCTTCCGCACGATGTGGCATGACGCTGGCGACTCGATCCAGACGGCGGAGTCCCCGGTCGCGATCAATGTCGTGGAGTCCGAGAAGGCCTTGCCCTACAAGAAGTCCGCACCGCTCATCCAGCTTGGAAACGTGCAGAAGCTCATCGCAAGGGTGCAGGCCGACAAGGCAGCGGGCCGGATCCCTGCGCCCCCGCCTTCGGCCACACCCTCGCCCGGGGCCGATGCGGTTGTGCAGGAAGTGCAGGCGCTCAAGTGCAAGAAGTGCGGTAACCTCCTCCAGGAGGACTGGAAGGCGTGCCCGCGGTGCATGGCGCCGGTCGGGTGAGGGGCAAGGGCCCCCCGCTCACGCCGGTGGGCGAGGCGCTTCCCTCCCTCGCGAGGGACGCGCGCGACTTCTTCACGCGCGCGGCGGCCGAGGGGAACGTCTACGGCGAGGCCACGCGAAGGGGCCCGGACGGGGCCTTGTGGCGGCGATGGGACCCCTACCGCAGCAAGCTTGCCGCCGCGCTGCGCTCGGGGGGGCTCACCGCACCCTTCGAAAAGCTCCTCCGGAGCGCACCGGTCCTCTACCTGGGGGCGGCAAGCGGGACGAGCGTTTCGCACCTTGCCGACCTCGCGCACCCGAAGAGCGTCTTTGCCGTTGAGAGGGCGACGCGTTCGTTCGAGGAACTGCTCGTGAAGCTCAAGGCGTGGCCCAACGTGTTACCGATCCTTGGGGACGCGCGGGAGCCCGACCGGTATGCGGGGATGGTCGGGCGGGCCTCTTGCGTGGTCGAGGACGTCGCGGCAAGCGACCAAGTCGCGATCCTCGAAGCGAATTGCCGTGCGCTGCTCGACCGTGGCGGCCTCGCGCTCCTTTTTGTGAAGGCCCGCTCGATCGACTCGGCAAAGGAACCCGAGCGGGTGTTCGAAGCGGCGAAAAGCGCGCTGCGGCCCGCGGGATTCGAGCTCATCGAGGAACGCGCGCTCGAGCCCTTCGACCGGGACCACCGCGCGCTGCTCCTGCGATGGCGCGGGTAGGGGCGCGTCGATCCGGTTATCTACGGGGACGCGCGCTCACCCTCCGATGCCGCCCTTCAAGGGGTCGACCGTCCTCGTCACCGGTTGCGCGGGCTTCATCGGCCCGCACCTCGTCCGCGCTCTCCTCGCGCGCGGGGCGATGGTTCGGGGGGCCGATGTAAACGCCGCGGCCCTCGCGCGGTTGCGCCGCGGCCTCCCCTCGGGAGCGCGGGGACGGCTCGTCGCCGCGGACATCCGCAAGGATGCAGCGCTCAACCGGCTGCTGCCTGGGGCCGACACCGTGTACCACATGGCCGCCGACCCGGACGTGCGGAATTCCACCGCGCGCCCGTTCGAGCACTTCGACCAAAACGTGATGGGCACGCTGGGGCTCCTCGAGGCGATGCGCAAACGCGATGTGGGACGGATTGTCTTCCCGTCCACATCGACCGTCTACGGGGACGCCAAGGTCGTGCCGACGCCGGAGTCCTACGCGCCGCTTGCGCCGATCTCCGTGTACGGAGCCAGCAAGCTCGCGTGCGAGTCGCTCCTCTCGAGCTACGCGGCGACCTACGGTTTCGACGCGGTCGCGCTGCGTTTCGCCAATGTGGTAGGGCCGGGTTCGACCCACGGCGTCATCGTCGACCTGGTGGAGAAGCTGAAGCGCGACTCGAAGCGGCTCGAAGTCCTAGGCGACGGGAAGCAGCGGAAGTCCTACGTGCACATCGACGACCTCATCAGCGGCTCGCTCACAGCGGCCTCAAGAGCTCCCCGGGGATTCCAGCTGTACAACGTGGGCTCGGCCGACACGCTCGTGGTCGACGACGTCGCGCGCGCGGTGATCCGCGCGATGGGCCTCAAGGGCGTGAAGATCGTCCACAAGCCCGCGCCCGGCGGGCGGGGGTGGGTCGGCGAC
>Ga0209520_10002419_pt1 | contig 10775 bp, 7 predicted proteins | sample Rifsed16ft1_FD_184009 | JGI IMG/M metagenome (GOLD analysis project Ga0209520, IMG submission 184009) | Soil microbial communities from Rifle, Colorado, USA - sediment 16ft 1 (version 2) | ecosystem: Environmental > Terrestrial > Deep subsurface > Rock core/Sediment | place: Rifle, Colorado...
AAGTCATTATGCACACACATCTAACATGCCGCATATTCAAGATCAAGGTCATGGATAGTGTTGATGGATGAATTAAAAATAATATTTTCACTCTCCCGAATCACATGGGAAAAGCAATGGAATCGATATCAACAATGAAGGTGATGACAAAGAACTGAAAGTTACCAGCGACGGTGACTGAAATCTCTGCCGGTAATGTCATCAGTGCCACACGCGAACGCCCGTCGGACACAACGGGAGGCACTACGATAGTACGGTGTGGTATCCAGGGAGACTTGGGGTTTGCGGGGTCCATGCATGTGATTCCCTCCTTATCCTTGTCCTTAAGTATGGGTTTAAAATCTTTATACCGGTTTTATTTGTATCAAACAAGTTTTAAGATGGTGTCCATTTAATTCATCGAAAGCAATTTCCTATACCTGAGGCGGTAATGGTTATGGTTATACAGGAAAGAAGTGAAAAATCTTTGCGCTAAATACGATCTCCGTTGGGTAAATACGGACATCAGACCAACAGTCAATGAGTAACCATTCTCTTAACATTGCCGATGCTATCAAGCACGCCCTTCAACATCATCAGGCGGGTCGATTGCAACTAGCCGAGCATATCTATAAAAGCATACTCAAAGACGACCCCGACAATCCGGACGCCAATCATTTGCTTGGGGTACTTGCGTATCAGGTGGGGAAACACGATATCGCGGCGCAACTAATTTCAAAAGCAATCCTGAAGGATGCGAGCCAGGCGCCGTATCTCAACAATCTTGGGCTTGCACTCCAGGCCCAGGGCAAGCTCGAGGAGGCGCTGTTGGCGTACCAGGAGGCGACCACCATCAAACCCGACTATACCGATGCGCATAACAATCGGGGAATTGTGCTGCAAGCCCAGGGCAGGCTTGAGGAGGCGCGGAAGGCCCAGCTCAGACTGGTCCTTTCAAGAGTGCCCTGAAAATCCATCTGATAATTGTGCATGCTTGCGGAACTCTTCCACAGGCGCAGACTGGACGAATGACGAGTCTTGCCCAGCCAATCTCGGGGATCGTCAATCTTGCTGGCGCTTTTGCCGCTTATGAAAATCGTTACGGTTCTTTCTTGTGGAACAAAGTGGGCTACTCGCTCGTTCCCTTTTCTTCCGGAGCCATGGAACACGCCACCAACATTGCTTATCCGCGCATTGCTGCGCTCGGAAATCTCACGTATCAGGACATCATGGCGCACGAGTTTTCTCATCACTGGTGGGGCGACCTCGCCACCTGCGATAAGCAAGAAGATATGTGGATTAACGAAGGCATGGCGGTGTTTTCAGAATACATTTTTGAAGAATGGGTGAACGGAATAACCGCTTACAAAAATCAAGTCCGCGCCAATCACGATGATATGGTTCATTACGTGCACATTCGCGAAGGTGGATACAGAGCAATTTCAGGAATACCCGGTTCCCTCACCTATGGCGACCACGTTTATCTGAAAGGTTCTGATGTGGCTCACACCATGCGCGGTTACCTGGGCGATTCTCTTTTCTTTCTCGGGCTGAAATATGTGTTGGCAAATCATCAGTTCACCGATATCAACAGCGCCAAGTTCCGCGATTTCATGACCACGGCAACAGGCGTGAACATGACAGATTTTTTCAGCGGATGGGTGTTCAACGGTGGCTGGCCTCACTTCTCCGTTGACTCTTTCACTTCTTTTCCCAACGGTGGAAATTATGACGTAACAATTTATATCAAACAGAAACTGGATGGAGCGCCTTCTTTCTTCAACAATGTTCCGCTCGAAATCACTTTCAAAGATGCAAGCTGGAACGAAGTTGCGAAAACAATAAACGTATCAGGACAAAACACAACTGCAACGGTTACCATTCCCTTCAATCCCGCCTTTGTCGGAGTGGACCTCAACGAAAAAATTTCTGATGCAATTACTTCGGATACAAAAAAGATAAAAACAACCGGAACTTCCTTTGGCACTACGGCAAACGGCAGAATGCAAATCAGCGTGCTGGCAATCACACCGGGCGATTCTGCTTTCGTTCTTGTAGAACACAACTGGGCTGCGCCCGATTCTTTCAAAACACCAAACCCTGATTACAAACTTTCTCCTTATCACTATTGGAAAGTAAGCGGATTATTTCCGGCTCTTTTTGATGCAACCGGAACTATTACCTACGATGGAAGAACAACAGGAACAAGCGGAGGGAACTATTACCTCGACCATCAGCTTATCACCGCCACCAATCAGGAAGACAGCATTGTTCTTATGTACCGCAAAGATGCTGCTGATGAGTGGAACTGGTTTCCTTATTACACTAAAACCATGGGCAATCTCACCGACAAGACAGGCACAATAAAAATTGATTCGCTCTTGCCCGGAGAATATACTATTGCCTTCGCTTATCTTCTCAATAACGCAGTTGCAGAAAATGAAAATGAAACTTCAGTTCTCGTTTATCCGAATCCTTTCAGCACCTCAGCAACCCTAGAAATTAATTTCCCCTTAATAAAGGGAGCGAAGGGGGATGCTGTATTTGTGATGTATGATGTTTACGGAAGAGAAATGATGCGGTTACCGATTACTTGTTACCGATTACCGATTACACGGGGCAACCTCGCAAGCGGATTTTATTTCTACAAATTGCAGTCAAATGATGAAATGATTGGCTCAGGGAAAATTATTATTGAATAATTTGTAACCTAACCACCTTCTTATCGTAAGCGCAAAATCAAAAGAGGTGCATTCTTTTTAATTTTTGATTATTGAGTGCACCACATTTGCTTTTGCTATAATCCTGCAAATAAAAAACATTCCATACCTTTGAACACAATAACAAAAAAATATGTAATAGATTTTAATAAATAAAATATAGCGTTAGATATTCTCGCTTAGGAAACCGCAAATTTTCAGTTACACGAGGATAGATTCAAACGCTCACGAAAGGCGTGGGCTTTTGGTTTGTCTGTGTAACGAGTGCTTTGCGGTACTTCTAAGCAGATGGGCTGAATGTCCCACGCTGTTTTTTTATTCCACCTCAAAAAAGTATTCACATGAAAACACGAATAACAATACTATGGGAAGAAATAAATTTCTATCAAAACCAAAATATAACATACAAAGCAGAAGATGTATCAAGAAAAAAAATACGAAAAGAACCACTGAATGAAAAAAAGATAAAGGAGAATGAAGAACGAATCGAAAAATTATTCTCTGCAATCATGAATTATTGAAGAAACTTGGTCGTTAAAAATCATTCATTCGCAGATGATTTTAATGAATCTGCCGAATATATTGACAAAGCCTTGACTAATCAAAATTCATTACCAACCTTTACCCCCTCATTTTAGATTAATAAACTTAAATCATCTCACCATGAAAAAAATTTACTCACTCATCGTGGCAGTTTTGTTTTGCAATGCAAATTTAAAAGCCCAATGCTCCTGCACCTGTGGCACGGCACTTCCTATTACTCCCGCAAACACTTGCAACTTCACAACCCATACCACTTCTTCCTCTGGAGATCAAATATGGTTTTCATTCACAGCGCAAAGCGCTGATGTATCCATCATGCTCATCAATCAAAATATTTTCGGAGTAAATGCCCCGCACATTCACAACCTTGCATTGTACGGTGGCACATGCAGCAATCTCACGCCCATTGCCGATGACGAACTGCCTTTTGTAAATAAAGCCGACACCCTTGCCATTGACCTTGATGCTTCCGGTTTAACAGTAGGCACTACCTATTATATACGTGCCTTGCGAACAACATCAGTGATAGGTCCTCAATGCCCCAAAGTAAACTGCACCACCAACGGCAGCACTACTCCCTCCACTTTTAATTTATGCGTAGAGAATGTTAATGTAATCATCCCAAAAGATTTCGGGTTGGAATTACCAGCCATGAGCCATGCGTATTATCAAAATCGCGGGCAGTTAGTAGATGTAAACGGCAACCCCCGCCCTGATATAAAACTCTACACCGCAAATTCTTCACCTGCCGTTTACATAGCAAATGATTTTGTTTCTTATGTGTATGCCTCAATAGATACTATTGCCACTACCGTAGATACCTTGCACCGTGTGGACATGACTTTAGTGGGAGCAAACCCCACCCGCACATTCAAAACAGAAAAAGTTCCTGACGTATTAAATTACTATCTCGCGCACATCCCAAAGGGAGTAACAGGCAACAAAGGATTTTCTCGTGCTGTGCAAAACGATGTTTATCCCAACATTGATATGCAGTTTTACAGCAACAATACGGGCATAAAATTTTATTTTATTGTAAAGCCCGGAGGCAATGCCGATAACATTGTTCTCAACTTTGCAGGTGCAAACTCAGTGAATGTAACAGCCAGCGGTGGCTTAGATGTTGTTACCTCTCTCGGCACATTAAACTTTGACCCCGCCCATGCCTATCAGATAAATCCCGCTGGTCAAATAGTTCCCATGCCCTGGCAGGCGGAGTTCATTCAACTCTCGTCCACTCAGGTAAAATTTGACATTCGCAACTATCCCGCAAACATGCCCCTCTTTATTCAGGTGGATAGGGGGCATGTTTACTGCAATACTTATTCCTCTATGGATAATTTAAGATGGAGTACGTTCTATGGTGCACCATATCACGACCAGATTAATTGTTCCGCTACCAATGCCGCAGGTGAATTATTTGTTGCGGGATATGACGAAAGCAATGTGTTTCCCGTTACAGGGGGTCAATCAAATACTTGGGGAGATAGAACAGCTACAATCTTAAAGTTTCTTGCTACAGGAGTAAGAACATCGGCAACATATTATGGCGGTTCATCTAATGATGAAGCGCTTGGGATTACAGTAAGCGGAAACGGAGTAACAGTTGTCGGATACACCGGCAGCAGTGATTTTCCACCGCCAACAAACACAGGAGTTCAATATGCGCAAACTTATGTAGGTGGCGTGGATGGATTCATTATCAGGCTGACTTCAACTGGTTTGGTTTGGTCTACTTTATATGGACTAAGTGGATTGGAAAAATTCAATGATGTAAAAGTTATTGGCGGAAATACGATTATTGTTGGTATGGCTGATTCATCCGAAGTCATGCAGGGGCAATTAGGCGCTTACAATCAAAACACCACATTCGGTCAACAATATGGAGGTATCATTCTTAAATTTAATTCCCAGGATTCATTGATATGGTCAACTTTTTTGGGAGGAGAAGCCACTGCTTTAACCGCAAACGCTGCCAATTTTTATGTCACAGGAGTAGTTAAGGATAATAATCTGCCCAATAGAAATATCCTGGGTGGGTATCGAGACAGCACACTGAATGGAAACAGCGATGCTTTCTTTGCAAAATTTACTATGACCGATGATTTAACATGGTGCACCTATTATGGTGGTTCTTCCGATGAAACAGGGCAGGGAATCGCAGTGGACAGTAAAGGAAATATGTATGCCACAGGGTTCACAAAAAGCAATGACCTGCCACTGAAGGATGCGTTAGGCGGAGCATATTTTGATAATACTTTTAACGGAGGGAATTATGCTAATACCGACCCAATGCTTTTTAAATTTGATTCCAAAGACCTTCGCGTATGGGCTACCTATTATAGCGGAGCAAGTGTGGGGAAAGCGGCTATAGCCGATGATGAAGGAATAGATGTGGCTATTGACGGTCACGACAACGTGTATTTTATGGGCATCACCTACTCATGCTACGGTAGTAGCCCGACTGCTGGATTTGACCAATTAGCATATCCTCCATCAGTATTTCCTCAATGGTGGAATGGCCCATGTAGTTCTAATTTTTCTCCTCAGAATTCTGAAACATATCTTGCCATGTTCACTTCTTCGCTTAAATATACATGGGGTTCGGGTTTCGGAGGACCCTTTTATGAAGATGGCGCTTCAATTTCAATTTCAGGCAATCAGTGGCTATATCTTGTTGGAGGGTCAAACAGTATGCAGGTTAATTATGCTGTTACCCCGCAAATTCCGGTGACAAGCGTTTGGTACAAATGTGAAAATGCAGCATTAAGCACGGCATCAAAGGATGGATTCATTTGCCAATTCAATATCTCTGCTGCGCCTAATGGAATTGCAGAACTTTCTGACAATGACGAATCGCTAAACATATACCCAAACCCTGCGAATCAGCAAATAACAGTCGAGTTCAATTCCCAAGGCAGCGAAGATATTTACATAACCGCGTACAATAATTTAGGGCAGCAAGTGTTTACAGAAAAAGAAAAGTCACGAAATCCCGGAATAAAAAAGAAAAACATAAATGTAAACGGATGGAGCGAAGGCATGTATTTTATTCAGGTGAAAGAAGGTAGCAAAATAATATCCGGTAAATTGATAAAGATTTTATAACTATGCAAATGAAAACATTCTTATCGTCCCTGCTTTTTTTAATTACCCTTTTTGCCAATTCCCAAAACTGGCAGGGAGTAGGTGGAGGAATGAATTTTTGGGTGGAGAAATTATACGCTGACAGTGTTTCTGATGTGTTATATGCAACCGGTGCATTTAGCACCGCAGGAGGCACAAATGTAAACAGGATTGCAAAGTGGAATGATACTGCATGGTCTGCTTTAGCAACGGGAATCAGTAGTAACGCTAAAGATTTTTGTTGGTATAATAGTGAATTTTATGTGGGCGGAGGTTTTCTTTATGTTCAGGGAGGCACTGTTTGGTCGCCCGGTCTTGCAAAATGGGATGGCGTTAAATGGGACTCATTACCCATTCAACCGTTTCCAACAGGCAACGGAGCAATTCTCGATTTAATGGTATATAATAATGAATTATATGTATCCGGCATCTTTGATACAATTGCAGGCATTCCGGCAAATAGTATAGCAAAATGGAATGGCAGCGCATGGTCAACCATAAATTTTCCTTATGGTCAACAAAATCCTGCCATTATAACTTCTATGGCTATGTACAATGGCGATTTATATATAGGAGGAAATATTGATGATACATTATATGGCGAGATGTATAGATATGATGGAGCAAATTGGTACGCTGTGGGCAACGGAATTTTTGGTGCGATGGCTCAGGTTAATAAATTGATTGTTTATAAAAATGAACTCTATGTTGCCGGCTCTTTTTCGCAATACGAATATTCGGGAAATCCCGGCAATACCATAGCAAAATGGAACGGAAGCACATGGTCGGATGTAGCAGGAGGTACTTCTTATATATGTCTCGGCTGTGCTCAAATTTTTGATATGACAATATTTAATAATAATTTATATGTAGTTGGCACTTTTGATAGCATTGGAGGTATTTATGCATCTCGCATTGCCTATTGGGATAGCACTAAATGGTGCAGTCTTGGAACTACCTTCAATTATGGTTTAAGTTCAGTGGCAGTTTACAATAACGAACTTTACATTGCTTGCGGAAAACTTATTGATACCGACACCATGAACTACATCGCCCAATGGACAGGCGGCAGTTTTACAGACACCTGCGGCAATACAAGCGCAGTGAATGAAACTAATTCTTCTTCACAAATCTCCATCTACCCCAACCCCACCACCGGAATTTTCACAATCACATCCACAGAAAAAATTTCTTCAATAAGAATTACAAATATAATCGGACAAGAAATTTACCATTTAACCATTCAACCATTTAACCATTCAACCATTGATTTATCCACCCATCCCAAAGGCATCTACTTCCTAAAAGTTATTTCAGAAGGAAATATTTACACTCAAAAAATTATCATACAATAAATTTCCTACTTTCGCGTTGCATTTGAATTAATCATTAATCATTACTCACTATGGACAACACCCAATTCAACCACCTCAATATGTTCAGCACAGTGCTGAGACACGCATCAAAATTCCAAGCAATCACCGACCTGCTCGTTGCATTCAAAAACGGAATCCTCGCCCTCAAAGTAAAATACACCGCCATCCAAACCACCTCAGGCGAAGCCGACCTCGCCACCTCAGGCGTAACCACAGGAAAAAATCAATTGCAGGAAGCCCTCGTCCAAAGCACACATTCACACATCAGCCCCACAAAAGCGTATGCCCATTCCCTCGGCACCAGCGGAGAAGAATTAAAAGCACAAATGGATCTCTCCCTCACCGAACTCCGCGAAAAAAACGATGACCAAATCGGACCAGACGCGCAAACATTACTCAACATCATAAATAATATAGTCGGCTCACTAAGCGATTACGGAATAACACCCGCCACCGTCAACAGTTGGCAAACCGACATCAACAATTATCTTGCAGTGCTCGCAAACCCACGCATCGCAATCACACACCGCGCATCACTCACCGAAGAACTCGTAACACTTTTCAAAGAAGCAAATGAAGTTCTCAACCAAACCCTCGACCCCGTTTCAGTTTCTTTCAAAACAAACGGCAACAAACATTATCTAAGCGATTACGAAAAAGCACGAGTAATTATTGACCTCGGAAAAGGTTCAACCAACTGCAAAGGAAAATGCACCACACCCGATGGACAACCAAAATACAATGTCAATATAAAAATCAACGAGCAGCCAGTTCAAACAAACACCGATGTTGACGGATTATTTATTGTTAAACCCGACACTGCCCCCGCAACCATCACCCTCACCGCCACCGATACAGACGGAACACAACAAACAACACCACCCTTTCTACTCAAAAAAGGCGACTCCATCATCAAAAACTTCATCTTCCAAGCACCCGCAAACCCACCCGCCTGATTTTTCCCCTCCCTAATTGGGATAATTCCTCCCCAAATGGGGGAGGTAAGGAGGGGGCTGGCGGTGGATGTCATTTTTAACGAAAAAACACCACTTTACCCCATCTTGACCATACTTTACCCCATCTTGACCGTACTTTACCCCATCTTGACCATACTTTACCCAATCTTGACCGTACTATAGCCCATCTTGCCTCTACGATAGCCAATCTTGTTGACACTATGTCATACCTGCCCCGCAGCATTGCGGGGTCTGACCGTACTTTGTCATATCTTGACCATACTATAGCGCACCTGCCCCGCACTTTTGCGGGGTCTGCCTCTACTATAGAACATCTTGACTCTACTATAGCGCATCTTGACTGTACTTTTGAACACCTTGACTCTACTATAGCCCATCTTTTCCCGACTATTTCGCACATGGACAGTACTTTCGCCAATCTTGACCGCACTATAACGGATCTTCACTGGACTATTGAGCATCTATTTCTGACTATTAAGCATCTTGACAAAACTTTCCCGCATCTAACGGTCAGTTTACAGTTTACAGTTTAAAGCTCACAGTATATGATGTTGAAATTTATAATACACTCGGAGAGGTTGTTTATCATAAAACCGTAAACAGTAAACAGGAGAGCATAAACCTGAATGTGCCTGGTGGCATTTATTTCTACAAGCTCCTATCTCCAGATGAAGAAATAGCGACTGGAAAGATGCTGATACAGTAGCACTGATATTCGATAGCGCTCCTCTTTTCAAAACTCTGTTGATAACTGAGATTGCTTCGTTTCATTTTTATTTATTTGCTTCTTAATTTCGCTTTGTGCTCTTTGTGTGATTTTCCTTCGTGCTCTTTGTGGTAAAAAAACTTAACCACAAAGAACACAAAACATTTCGCAAAGCCCACTAAGAAAAACTTTATGGAAGACATCTCAGAATTCCTTTCTCCTGTAAATATAGAAGAAGAAAATTCATTTCCTGAAAATACCCTCGGCACTTCTATCCGAAAATTTGTTGACGGAAAACCTTTTCCTGAACTCAAAGGCGTTCATCTCGCCATCATTGGAGTAGAGGAGGAGAGAAGAGCAGTGAATAATGAAGGTTGCGGAGGAGCAGCAAACGCCATGCGTCCGTATTTATACAATCTTTTCAAGGGAAGTTACAAGCCAAGAATTGTGGATTTGGGAAATATCAAACAAGGGCATGCCGTGAAGGATTCTTATTTCGCGCTCACTTCGGTTTGCCACCAACTGATAAAAAATAAAATTGTTCCCATCGTTATCGGTGGCGGGCAGGATTTGACGTTCCCTATGTACAAAGCATTTGATAAAATCGAACCTACCATTAACCTTGTAGATGTAGATGCAAAGTTTGATATTGGCGGTCCTGATTCTGAATTTAATTCTTCTGCCTATCTCGGAAAAATAATTCTTCACCAGCCAAACATACTTTTTAATTACAGCAACATCGGTTATCAGACCTATTTTGTTCAGCAAAAAGAAATTGAACTTTTCCACAAACTTTATTTTGACGCATATCGTTTGGGAGTGGTCCGCGATGCCATGGAAGAAGTAGAACCCATCGTGCGCCATGCTGATTTGCTTTCGTTTGATATGTCTGCAATAAGAATGAGCGATGCGCCTGGTAACAACAACGCATCACCCAACGGATTTTATGGAGAAGAGGCCTGCCAGATAACTCGCTACGCAGGTCTCAGTGATAAACTCGGAGCCATCGGGTTTTTTGAAATGAATCCAGCGAAAGATAAACGCGGGCAAACCGCACATCTTCTCGCGCAGATGATTTGGTATTTCATTGACGGCTATTACAAACGATTCCAGGATTTTCCCTTCCGCAAGAAATCAGATTACCTCAAATACCGCGTATCCATCAAAGAAAACAAAAACGAAATTGTGTTTTACAAATCCAAACGCTCCGACCGCTGGTGGATGGAAGTACCGTACCCCACACAAAAGAAATTTAAATATGAGCGCCAGTGCCTCGTTCCCTGCTCCTACAATGATTATCTGGAAGCTACCAAAGAAGAAGTGCCCGATCGCTGGTGGCAGACGTATC
>Ga0209520_10002421_pt1 | contig 10773 bp, 8 predicted proteins | sample Rifsed16ft1_FD_184009 | JGI IMG/M metagenome (GOLD analysis project Ga0209520, IMG submission 184009) | Soil microbial communities from Rifle, Colorado, USA - sediment 16ft 1 (version 2) | ecosystem: Environmental > Terrestrial > Deep subsurface > Rock core/Sediment | place: Rifle, Colorado...
TTTTGTGAGGAAATCCAATATTTCTTTATCGCTTTTATCCTTTGAATCAATAATTTTTTTTAATACTTCTTGTTTGGCTAATAATAAGGTTATTAGACTTTTTTTAGTTTCCCCAGATACCTTTTTTAAACTTGCTGTTCTTTTTATATTATATTCATTCATACGGGGAGAATATTTGCAAGCTTCGGTTAATATTCCAACACTAAAACATCCTCCGCAAACATGCCAAGATACCATATGAAATAAACAACATGGTTTCACTCTAGATTTTAATCTTTTTTTGACAATTTTTTCTTCAATTTGTTTTAATTCATTTTTATCAACAAAATCAGAAATAAATCTATATACGGCTAAGACCGATGATATAGCCCTATAGTTAAAATTATTAAATTTCAATTGAAATATATCGAAAAATTCGGAACATTTGACACAAGCCCTTATATCATATTCTGGATTCTCTTTATCTTTATTATGATATATATTAATAGCATACTCAGCCCCATAATTTAGTTCTTTTACTTGTCCATCCGGGATAGACATTACTATTATCTTACGATTCGTTGCACTTGATAACGCCTACGAACTCACAATATATATATTATCAATATATTCAATTTTCTGACGATTTATCGTTTCAAATCCTTAAATATTTAGAAATATAATTGAATTAATATATCTAAATATATCATAATGTCGTTAGAGGATTTAATTAAATTTTATAAAACTCTTAGTATTGATAAAGGAATCAATAACGAGTTAGAAATTAGATTCAAAAATACGACTAGAGAATCTTTTGTTTCCGCTTATACTAATGCACTTAATGATCTTGAGTTTGATTCTATTGAGCAATCTATTAATGCTATTATTGATAATATTCCTGGCAGTAAAAATGATCATTTTACCCAATATATACGTAGCCAAATATTTAAAGAAGGAATTAAAATATCCGACACATATCATAGGAAAGCTAGTTTAAAAGAACCTTTGTTCATTAAAGGATATTTAGATTATTCTATAAATATTAGTAAAGAAACTGTTATTAATAAATTTGCTGTCCCTATAAATGCCATAATTCGGTTGAAAAATAGGGCATCATTTACTCATGAAGGATGGAGATTTGATTTTACTCTAGTTAAAAAATCTTCCCTTGAAACTATTGGGCCATCTTTACAAAAAATTAAAGATGTTGTATTTACTCATAATACTAAAGATACATTTATTAAAACTGATGCCGATATTATTACTGAATATTCTATTGAACTTGAATATATTGGTAATAAAGATGAATTAAACGTTAAAAGTTTCCTTGTTGTTGATAAACTATTTTCTCTTGAAAATCCGACTTATTTAAATAATCAGGCTTATGATGAAGAATTATTATATTTGGCTAAATATTTAGTAAAAAATGATAACCGTCTAAAAAATTTTAAAAATATAAGTATCAAAAAAATTTCTAATCAAGCTGTTGTATTAACAAAAAATTTATATAAAACAATTTTTCCGCCAACTAATTATTATTTAACTGATAAAGCTGATGGAAAAAGATGTATTATAAGTATTCTTGGAAATCGATGCCGAATAATTTCTGATACTCTACAAGAATTCACTATTTTAGAACTGGATAAAATGAAAGATGTTACTATAGCTGATGGAGAATTAATCGAATCTGACAATAATTTACATATTTATTTATTTGATGTGATGGTTTATGTGAGTACTGATTTAACCGAAAAACCATTCAGGGAACGTTTAGAATACTTAGCTAAAACCGAAGATATAATAAAAAAATATTTACCAAATAATTCAAGCGTTAATGCTAAAAAATTTATTAAATTAGAAAAAAAGGATAATACCTTCAAAGAGCAATTTAATACAGTATTTAATGCGAAGTATCCATATATAATTGATGGATTAATCTTAACCTCGCCTAATGAAAATTATATTGAAACCACGTCATATAAATGGAAACCTGTTGAACATAATACTATTGACTTCTTGGCTAAAAAAATTCCCCCCAGTTTGTTAGGTAAAAAACCATTTATCGCCAAATCTAATCATACTCTTTATGCTTTATTTTGCGGAATATCCTATCAAATGTTTCATAATCTTGGACTAATTTTTATGCCTAGATATGATGAAATTATATCGGTTGAAAAAGGTGGCCAATATTTTCCAATCCAATTTTCTCCCAGTCTTGATCCTTATGCTTATATTTATAATCATCAAAATGATTTAGGTGATATTGATGGAAAAATTATCGAATTAAGAAAAGAAAATGATATATGGTTATTTGTTCGTTTGCGGATCGACAGGATTAAAGAACCGAATTATTTCGGGAATGATTTTCAATTCGCAGAATCAACATATCAAAATTATTTCTCCAAATTTTCACTAGAAGATCTTTCCGATCCTTCTTTTGGATATTTTGCCGAAAGTGATTCGGTCGACTCATATAAAGCTATTAGGATATTTAATAGAATGGTCATAAATAAAATATTTGAAGAAAATATTACTAGTAAAAAATGGATCATTGATTTGGCTTCTGGGAGAGGTGCTGATATTCACAGATATATGCGATTAGGAATAGCTAATATTCTCGCGATTGAAAAAGATCCTGAATCCGTTAGTGAAATAATACATCGAAAATTCGAATATTCTCATTTATCTAAGGATAAAAAACATACTCCATCAATATTACATACTCTTATTCAAGATTTAAAAGAACCAGCGGAAACTATTATTGATGCTCTCGAAAAATATAATGTCCCCGTAAAAGGAATTGAAACTATTGTATGTAATTTTGCTTTACATTATTTCTGTGATTCCCAACAAAATATACGAAATATTTTACGTCTGGTTTCTAAATTATTAAAAATGAGTGGTATATTTATTTTCACGGTACTAGATGGTAGAAAAACATTTAAACTTCTAAATAAACTTGGCATTGACGAATCGTGGAAAATTATTGAAAATGATGTCGAAAAATATTCAATAACTAAAAAATATGCTGGTAATAAACTTTCTGATGTTGGACAAATTATTGAAGTTAAATTACCCTTCGGTGTGAAGGAAGAACCGTTGGCTAATATTGACTATATTATTAAAATAGGAAAAATTCATGGATTAGAATTAGAATTCGATAATTCATTTGCTGATTATCTTGATAAAATAGAAATTAATGAAAAATTATCGGACGGTGATAAATCTGTCATTGATTTAACCCGTTATGTTACTTTGAGGAAAACTAAAGAGGTTACGTTCAAGCCACAAAAGGTGGCTTCACGATCCGTTGTGCTTATCCCGCCTCCGAACTCACTGAACTCACTGAACTCACCGAACGGGGGGCACAGTGCTGCGGACGGCGGAGGGATTGGGAGCTTGCGAGATGAGGCCTCATCTCGCAGATTGCGGGACTCACCGAACTCACATTTGAGTCCGCTAGAGACAGAAGAAAATCCAGACTTTATAGATAAGGAATATGACGAGAAAATAGATGATCAAGAGCATTTAATAATAGAGAGCGAAGAACAAACATATTTGCATAAATCATATGAAAAAAATGTAGAATATGCATTTCCAAAATTTTTCGATGGGGCAGATATACCAAAAAAATACAAAGGGAAAACTCCTAAAGAAATAGATAAAATAATAAATGATAAAATAATGTCGGGAAAAGATATTCACTGGACGAATAAAAGTTTAAGTTATATGAGAAAGGATATACAAGGTAAGAGATTAATGAGATGTGTATTTTTACCAACAATAACAAAAATAATAGGAGACAAGCCAATTGACTTTATAGATACAACGGCGAATATAGGAGGGACATCATTACAATATGCATTAATACCCCAAGTAAGAAGTGCAAAAAGTTATGATATAGATCCAGAGGCAATAAGAATGTTAAAGAATAATGTAGAATTATATGGATATGAAGAAAAATTTACATTATTAAATAAGAGATTCGACTATGATTTTGTTGCTTCAAATGGTTCAGTAATAAGTATAGATCCTCCATTTGAGAAAGCAAATAACCCAGATAATTTCAATCTATCAATAGAGAATAGGCCAATATATTATGTAGTAGAAAAGTTATTAACTATGGGGGTCTCGGTGGTATTTCTCGATATGCCATCAGAATTTAGATATAATTCACGGTATGCAAAAGATAACAAACAATATATATCCGTATATACATTACCAACAAAAAATATAAAGATATATGCAATAAGCAAACATCCATCAACAGGAAATTTTGACCGCTATGAGGTGGTTAGAGATTACAAGGATAAATCAGAATATTCATGCAAAATAATAAGGATAGGCACAACGGGATTATCAAGTCGTAAAACCTATTTCAAGAAATTTGAAAATTAGATATAATAAATTTACAATATTTTTTTGGTCCAGAGTTGAAATGGTTCGGCCATTTGTTCAAATTGTACTTTTATCCTTCATAAAATAGGATTGAACATTTAAATTATATATTATAATAATATATGTCAATGAATCATTCGGTTCAATTAGAAGTGTTAAAAAAAGAAACTCGTCAATCAAAATTAGATAATTTAACGCTTTTATATGAATTAATTAATTCATCAATTCGACAAACTAAGCTACTAAATGATGTCCATAATCCAACCAAATAGATAATTACAGGTATGGTATTGAAAAATTACGTATACAAACGGAAAATATCACAAAAGGATTAAATGAAATAAATAGAATAGATGGAGCATTAAATGATACAGACGAAGACTTATATAATACAAACAATGAACTAAAAGAAACGAAAAAAGAACTAAATGAAACAAAACAAGAATTAAATGAAATGAAAAAAGAATTAAATGAAATGAAAAAAGAATTAAATGAAATGAAAAAAGAACTAAATAAAACAAAAAAAGAATTAACTGAATTACAACTAACAGTGAACATTAGTACTAATAGAAAATTATTTAAAAATCTTGTATCTGGAATACAAGATATTAATAGTATTTATAAATTAGAACAACATGAATCTTTTAGTGATATAAAAAATATATTAAGAGATAAACTGCAATTTTATAGAACTGATAAATCTTATTTTATAAATATAAAAAATAGTGATGATACTAAAAAATTAAACCAATTAGCAATATATTTAGAATTAACGAAAAATAATGAATGTATTATTGATAAATTTAATAATAAGTTCACAAGACAATTTTTACCTAAAATTATAAAATACTTAGAAACGCAAATAAATATGCTTTGATGTACGATGATATAAATCATCCAAAAATGCAAGAATATTTGGAAAGATCGGAAAACGATTAAGATATATACTAATCAAATTTCTATAATATATAAAAAAATGATTATTAATATATTAATGTAACAAATGTCTCTTTTCAAAGGATTATATATTCTAACTTCATCCGAATTATTAAATGTAAATCTCACGATTAAATTAGGAATGAGTATGCGACTTAATCAAAGAGTTTTTGATTATTATGATGTTTTCTCCAATGCTTATAATCCATTTTGCTATGTATTACAAGATCAAACTAAAGAACAAATTTTGGCAATTGAATCCGAGGTTCTAAATAAAACCTCAGATAAACGAAATCGTAATTTTACAACTGAATGGCGATATATTACAACTGAATTTAGCATAAAAGAATATCACGATTTAATTATATCAATTTTAAATTATCATCAAATAAAATATGATATTCTTCAAAATCCACACTTTGAAAAACCTAAAGATATGGTCAAAGAACCTCTTGATAGAACTGAAGAACTGAAGGATAATATAGTATTGAGAGATTATCAGATAGAATGTCTAAATGATGCATTACTTCTATATAAAACTAATACAAGTTTAATGTTAAATTGGGCTTGCGGATTAGGTAAGACAATTATGTCTCTAATAATTGCGTCTAAATATATGACTGAATCAAAATATATATTAATAGGGGTTCCAAGTTTACGAATATTGGCTCAATGGAAAATAGAAATAAAAAAAATATTTCCTGAGTATTCGATATTAATTGTATGTGATGATATATCAGATGAAATCATTGATAAATGGAAAAAAGAAAATTTATCTGGTATTGTATTAACAACATATCATAGTAGTTATAAAGTTTATAAAAATTTCAATATATTTGATTTTGCTATATATGATGAATGTCATCATTTAAATTCTGATAGAGAATATTTTAAAGAATTGAGTCATAAATTTATAGACATATTGCGAATATCGGCAACTAAAAAATTATATTTAACGGCAACATTGAAAGATGAATCCTCAATTCCAATATTAGATAAAAAAAGTATTTTATGGGCTATTAATAATAAATTTATAACTGATTATAATTTAATAATTTTAGATATGACAAATGAAGAATTAGATATGGTTTTGACAAAATGTAATATAGAAACGGAAAATAGAGAATTATTTATATCAGCATATATGACACTTTTATCAATGAGAAATATATCTCATGTGTTAATTTATACGAATAAAATTAAAAATGCAGAAATAGTTAATGAATTTATTAAAAAAATTATTAATGCCAAACTAATAGATGTTCCAAAAAATCTATATCATAATTCTTTACATAGTTTAAGTGAAAATGTTGATGGTGAATTAGAAAAATTTATAAAAAGTGAATATGGTATAATATCATGTGTTCATATTTTTGGAGAAGGTTTAAATGTTCCAGAAATCGATTGTGTAGTTTTTGCAGAAAATATGGAATCAGAAATTAGAATTACTCAATATGCCTTAAGATGTTGTAGATTAGGTAAACCTAATAAAATAGCTAATATGATTATACCTATTATTTACAGTGATATATTTACGAAATCAAACAATACATTTACTAAAGTAATTAACGTAATCAGGAAAATGTCGGAAGATGATAATTCTATTTTGGATACAAAATTAATATCAATTTCCACAAAACATATTAATAAAATAAATTTTGTAGATCCTAAATTAGATTTGACTAAAGATATGACAGAATTAATAAAATTAGAAATAAAACATAGATTAACTCTAATAAATACTTTACCACAAGAATATGCGAAAATTCGACATTATAATAAGAGTCAAAAATTCAAAACAAAAAAAGAATATGATTCCGTAGCCTTATCGCATCCGTTTTACATACCGAATCCTCATATATATTTCTATGATATATGGATAAGTTATACACACTTTTTAGGAATTGATATAAGTTTGTACGCACCAACAATTCCAGAATGGAAAAGAGTATGTGAAAAATATAATATTAATAGTTTAAAAGATTATCAAGATAAAGTGAAGAGTATTCCTGAATTACCATTAGAGCCATCTGAACACTATAAGAATTTCTCAAGCCTTCAAGAGGAATTAAATATTTGTGATAAACTATCAAGAAGATAAATTTATCTTCTGAATACTAAATTTATTATTTTTTGGCTTAAAATAATATTAAAATTGATTTATAATTATATATATAAATATTCTAATGAATCATTGGTTAATCCGTGTTGGTGATGGTAAAAATTTCAGAAATAGTAAAGAAATGATTTGGGGTGTAAAAAAATGTTATAAAGGAATGGTAAATAAATTTAAACCTGGTGATATTTTATGGTTTTTAGTTAATCAAGATTATGGTGGCAAAATAATAGGAATGGCAGAATTTACCAATTTTTATGATCGTAAGGATGAACCATTTATTCAAATGAATACAATTACGAATTCTGAGCAAGGTTGGGAAGGAGATAGTGAATTCGATATTCAAATACACTATAAAAATTTATATAATACTGAAAAACAAAATATTAAAATATGTTTAAAATGTCGGAGTTCCATAATAAATTATGAAATAGTAAAAAGTAAAATTAAAGATGATTTAATTTTACACTATAATAATTATAAATTTTATACGGAAATTCTCCGATAAATCGGAGTTGACCAATTAAATAAAATTGAAAATTATATAACTAAAATAAAATTTATAATGGCATATCATTTGGCTCAGATTTATGAAGGAAAATCATTCGAGTTTCAACACCATTTAATAGATAGTATATATATCACGGATAAAGGATTATTTAGTCTTAAAACAAGACAACCAATATTAATTGGAAATATTACAAAATTTGTAATATCCAATTGGGAATCGATTAAATTCGATGATTTTACGACAAATGATGTAATGGTTGAAAATAATTATATATATATCTGTCAAAAGCTACAAGCATCTGAAAATAAATATATAATTAATATTAGATTTATTAAAGCATCAATAAATAATGGATTCATTGATGATCAACAAGAATGTACTATAACTATTGATACTAATGGACAGGGTATCAAATGTTATAAATTTAAAAATTTATTTTTAATTAATGCAAAACGAACTGATATTTATCAAACATATATAATTAATTTAGATAATTTAACGTTTGAAAAAATACCATATTCAATTTATGAGTATCCTACTTCCAAAATAATTAAAAATAATTTATTAATGTTTAATACTGGGTCATTCATTTTATATGATTTGGAGATTAATTCAGTAACTAGATTTATATTTTCAAGGGCTAAATATAATCGTATGAACATTATTGATGATAGTATTATAGGCTATTATGATAATAATTGTGATATATTTGAATTAAAAGAGCAATCTAATATTAACGAGGAGAACCAATGTGCTATATGTTCCAATTATACCGAAAAAAATACGGCATTAGTTCCATGCGGACATACTAAATTTTGTAATAAATGCATTACTAAGATGAAAAATTGCGTAATATGTCAAAAATTAATCAGTAGTACGATACGAATCTATAATTAAAATTGAATCTTATTATTTTTTCTTATTTAAATAAATCAAAATATAAATATACGGAAAGTATGGTGGAAAATCTTGAAAATATTATTTACGAAAAATTAACCGATAATGTTGATGATATTACCGTTGCTAATGATATATATAATGATATAACAAATTTAGAAACTGTAGTTTCTGAAAATTATAAAATAAAGATAAATAAATTATCTGAAGAAGTAAATAAAGTATCAGAAAAATTGAATAAAGTATCCGAAGAATTAAATAAAGTTTCAAAAGAATTGGACAAAAAAAATGATGAATTGGATGAAACAAAACGATGTCTTAATTTATCATTTCACCATATTTTAATAATAAGGCAGGCATTAAATAGATTATTTAAATGTGTATATGAAAATAATAAAAATGATGTTGACAAAATTAATGATTTAGATAAATTAATATATGAATGTCAATTTATTAAGAAAAAAAGACATTTGACTAACAATAAGGACATTAAAATGGCAATTTCAATTTTATATGATAAATTTATATGTCCTTATATATCAAAAAATATGTGTGAATACTATTTAAAGATTAATGACGAAATGCATCCTATTCCAAAACCCCCTGAAATAATTTATGAATCTATACATGAATTATTACGTTTAGCTAACAAAAATCAAAAATTTAATATATTAGGAAATCTTAAACTAAAAACATTAGAAGATATTGAAATTTCTATTAAAGCATATGAAAATATTTTTAAAATGTTGAATAACTAAATTCAATAAATAATATTAATCTAAATCATTTATATAATTTATTATATCTTCAATTATATTAATTATTGATATTTTTGTTATCCATTCGCGATTTGCATTATCTTTATATTTTTCTAAAATATGATCCTCTATATATTTAGCATTTTGTTCGTTTTTTACATCCCAATAAGTTTTTTTTTGTTTATACTCCATTATTAGTTCTTTATCATTCCCAGTTTGTAAATTTGTTAGTCGCTCTTTTGGATTATCAGTTACCCCTATTTTACATGGTGCATATTCTTTTTTTCCTTTATATCTGCAAAGATATACATAATACTGTCGTATATTTGCCATTCAAATTTATATTAATATACAATATTATATTTAATATTAAAATATATATGATGTTATTCGAATAATATTATAGGATTTATAACTAAATATAATATTAAAGATATAAATATTAGCGAAGATGAGAATATTAAATTATCTGACCATTAAACAAATAAAAAAATATAACTGTCTTAATATATTTTTATTTTTAAATTGATTCTTCTCCTAATTGTTTAATCAATTGATTAAATAATTTATTATGTTCCACTATTTCAGATTTTAACTGATCGATTAATTGAAAATTTGGGATCATATTATCAATTAATTGTCCATATTTAGGGACTTTAATATAAAATGTATCTAACATCTTATTAACATTTATATTTCCGTTCCCAGTTGTATAAGAAGCATATTTTTGTATATCAAATAAAATATTTTTAAGATAATAGTCAACATAATTATAATTTAATTTATTTTTTAATTTAAATTTAATCATGGCGATATTCGCCGAAGATTTATTTTTTACCAACCAAAATTTGCCAATTCCAAGTTCTTCTCCAAATTTTTTTGATGAATTACCGCCAGATTTTGCAAATATAAAATATATTTTATCATCAAAATCAAATTGACTATGAGTCCCGGATGGATTGTTAGCGGTAGCCGAATAGAAGGGATATTCGCCGGTGTTGCTAATATCTTTAGTATTAGTTTTACCGTTTTTCCCACGTTCAAATATATCTCCTAATTTTTTTTGTTCGCAGTCTTCATTTTCTGTTATTTCTTTAATCTTATTTTTGACCCCTTCTTCTAATTGTTTAACTCTTGCTTCCTTTTCATTTTTTGCATCATATTGAGCTGAAATTTTA
>Ga0209520_10002428_pt1 | contig 10746 bp, 13 predicted proteins | sample Rifsed16ft1_FD_184009 | JGI IMG/M metagenome (GOLD analysis project Ga0209520, IMG submission 184009) | Soil microbial communities from Rifle, Colorado, USA - sediment 16ft 1 (version 2) | ecosystem: Environmental > Terrestrial > Deep subsurface > Rock core/Sediment | place: Rifle, Colorado...
GGCCGCGGCGGACGGCTAGCGACGATCCCCCTGGTCGCCGAGCCACTTCAGCAGAGCGAGGGCTCCGAGCGCGGCCACGGCCCCGAGGGCCACGCCTCCCCAATTGATCCCATCGCGCTTGGTCCCGGAGGGCATCGGCGAACCGAGCGCGCGGGTCATCCTGCGGTCCTTGATCGCCGCCAACTCCTTCTGGGCCCGCCGGAGGGCGATGTACTCGTCCTCGCTGACCTTGATCGTTCGGTCTCGCATGGAATACCGCCGGTATACCGACGCTCTCCCAGAAAGGTCGAGGTATTTGGATGCTCGGTCCGGTGAGTCTTCCGCCGGACGACGACCGTGACCGGATGGCTTCCGACTCGGTCAACTAAACCGGCGACGCCGATAGACCGGCGATGATGCCCATGATGGCGCAACTCCAAGAGGCGTACATTCAGGCGGTGGAGAAGGCGGCGGCGAGCGTGGTGAACATCGGCAGCGCGGTCGGGCCGTGGGGGCCGCAGGGGCGGCGCTGGCCTCGGCGCGGCGTCGGCTCCGGCGTCGTGTACGACGCGAACGGCCACATCCTCACGAACAGCCACGTAATCGGCGAGGCGGATCGGATCCTCGTGACCCTCGCGGACGGACGCTCCCTCGAGGGTCGGCTCGTCGGCGACGACGACGAGACGGACGTGGCGGTGATCAAGGTCGAGGCGACGGACTTGAAGGCCGCCGACTTCGCGGACTCGGAGAAGCTCCGCGTCGGACAGCCCGTGCTCGCGATTGGCAACCCCCTCGGTCTGGCGGGAGGTCCGACGGTCACCTCCGGCGTGGTCAGCTCCCTCCGTCGCAACCTGCGGCGGGACTGGTTCCCGTACGGGGACGGCCTCAAGGTCATCCAGACGGACGCGGCGGTGAACCCGGGCAATTCCGGCGGGCCGCTCGTGGACCTCGAGGGCCGCGTCGTCGCGATCACGGCCGCCACGATGCCGTGGGCGGAGGGCATCGGCTTCGCGATCCCGATCAACGACGCGCGCAAGATCGCGGACGAGCTCATCGCGCACGGCAGCATCCCACGGCCCTGGCTCGGCATCGCGGGGTACGACCTCAACCGCCGCGTCGCGTACCAGTACGGGTTGAGCACGACGCGGGGCGTCCTCGTCACGGAGGTCAAGCCGGAGAGCCCGGCCGCGGAAGCGGGGATCCATGTGGGCGACGTCCTGACGAGCATTGGCAACAAGCCGCTCGATGACCTCGGACACCTCATCGAGGCGCTCCGGGAGGCGAAGATCGGCGACGGCGTCGTCGTCGAGGTCGACCGCCAGGGCCGGAAGGTCCACGCGCAGGTCCGTCTCGGGACGCGGCCGTTCTGAGCGGACGCTTGACTGTAGCTCGCCCGCCCGAGGTCAACCATCCACTCACGGACGGCATTCGGGAATGGACCTCGGGAACATCCGAACCCACTCCGTCCGCATGCAGAGAGACGAGCGACGCATGCGCCCGAACTCGCTCCGCGCAGAAGGGGCCGTAGATGCATGCGCCCCGGCCTCGTCCGCGTGCGGATGAACCCCGTCCGCGCGTTCCCAAGCCTGCGCCGCCTGCAGAAGGACTTTGGGCACATGCACCCGGGACCCGTCCGCGTCTCACCGACCGTCCATCCGCAACGCCCATACTCCATCCACACGCGGAGGGACTTCGTCCACATGCGGAAAGGGTCCATTCCGGTGCGTCGGAAGATGCAGCGACACTCCCCTCGCCGGACGAGTGACCCACCCCGGTCGGTCTCGCCGCGGCGAAGGAGGCGACGACTGCCGCCAGAGAAGGGGCCCGCCAAAGCGCTTTTGGCGGTGACGTCCATGACGCTCGCGTGGAGCACACCGACCTCGTCGTCCTAATCCCCGAGAGCACGCGGAAGCGGAAGGGCGGCGATCCTTACACGAAAATGGTGGACGTGTTCGCGGAGCACCTCCCGAAGGCGGAGCACGACCGCCTGTTCGCGCTGCGGGCCGAGGTCGCGAGCCAGTGGAAGAACACCGCCGCCGAGGACGGCGTGATGCCCGCGTACCGGCGGTTCGACGGCAACATGTACTGCAGGATCCCGCAGGAGGCCTGGGAGGGGCGGGAGGAGAGCGTCGAGGTCCTCATCGTCTCCGGACTCTACGGCATCCTCGCATCCCGCGACACGGTCTTCGCATACCCCCACTCGATGGCGGAGGTGACCCCGCCGTTCGGAATGTTGAATCGATGGTGGCACGACAAGGGGCTCCCGTCGATCCTGGAGGCTCATCTGAAGGCGACGAAGCCGAACGAGGTCCTCGACTTGCTCTCCCGCGAGTACCGGGAGGCGGTCGCGGGCTACGAAGCAAACGTACGTGGCACTCAGGTGACGCCGCTGGACTTCCCCGGCATGGGACGCGCGAGTCAACCGTTGCGTGGGGAGAAGGTCGCGGACGCCCTGAGGACCGGCCACGCATAGTCACGCCGGCACAGCTTCGGCGTCCGGATTCGACCTCACGACCTGACTCCGTGGCCGCACGCCCGTCAGGATCGTCATCACGCGCATCGAACCCTCGAACTCCGGGTCGGACCGGATGCCGAATGCGACGCGTGCGCCTGGCTGGATGCGCCCCGTGAGGCGGTCCACGACCCCGTGCACGGATCGGAGCGGGAGGTCCGTCCCCGACGTCACGTGGATGATCGCGCCTGCGGCGCCGGAGCAGTCCGCGTCCAGGAGCGAGTTCGCGAAGGCCGCGTCGACGATGCCTTCCGGGTCCCGGGAATCCCCCTCGCCGAACAGGAGCGTCGACGTGCCGCCCTCCCCCAGGATCTCCCACAGGTCCGGGAAGTCGAGGTGGATCGCGGACGGCTCGAGGAGCGCGTCGGAGATCCCACGGATGACCTCGCCGACGAGGTGGTCCATGACCGCGAACGCCTGGTCGACGGGAAGGTCTGGGACGCGCGCGAGGAGTCGCTCGTTGTCGAGGACGATGAGGCTGTTGCACGCCTCCCGGAACGCGCGGACGCCCTGCCTTGCGACGTCCTGGCGGTTCCGCTCCGCGCGGAACGGCGTCGTGGCGAGGCCGACGACCAGGGCTCCGGACTGGCGGGACCATCGCGCGACGATGGGCGCCACGCCCGTGCCGACGCCGCCGCCAAGGCCGGCGATGACGAACGTGAGGTCGCCGCCGCACACCGCCGACCGGGTGTCCTTCTCGTGGCGCGCCACCAGCCTCTCCCCAATCTCAGGGCGGCCGCCCGTGCTTCGGATCGCCCCGTCGCCCAAGAGGACGCGGGCGTCGCAGGACGAACGACTGAGGTGCTCCCGGTCCGTGTTCACCGCGACAGTGCGCGCGCCCTTTAGGCCCGAGCTCACGAGCCGATGCACGCTGTTCGTGCCTGCCCCGCCGCACCCGACGACGTGGATGCGCGGGCGGCGAAGGTCGAAAGCCGTCGCGATCCCATCCCTTGACCCCGGAGAGCAATGCGCTACCGGTCGGCCTCAATCGCCTTCTGCACGCGTCGACGCACGTACTCCCTCACGGCGTTGCGAATCGCGTCCTCGACAGACACGGAATCGCCAGCCTTCACGAGGGACTGGAGTTCGATGACGTTGCCCTTCGGGAGCTCGATTGTGAGCTTGCGGATGTAGTCCGGGGCGAACTTCTGGTCGATGAACCGGTCGATCGCGGCGCGGATCGCGTCGCTGATCGTGTCGAACTCGCCCTTCTTCACGAGCTGCTGGAGCGCGTGGATCTTCTCCGGCGGGATGCGGATCGTCACGCGGTCGGACTCGGGCGGCATCGCGGCGTGGCCTCTGTGTCAGACGATTTCGGCCTTTTCGTCTGACAGATGCATGGCCGCCCCCGTACTTAAAGATGTCCTGATGGTTCGGAGCTGAGTCAAAGCGAACTACAGCGGAGGTCGGCGGCGCAGCCACGGCTCCACGTAGTCGGCGCGGAAGTGCATCTCAACGGGGAGCTGGTCGGACCACGCGACCGCGGCGATTCCGTCCCCTGGCCGCGACGATCCGTTCGCTTCGCCCTCGAACTGGAAGAACGTGTACTGCAGCTGCCGGGCTCCCTCGGTCACGTGACAGATGATAATCTTCGTCAGGGCGGTGATCGTCAAGTCCAGCCCCGTCTCCTCTTTCGTCTCCCGAACCGCGCACGCCTCGGGAGCTTCCCCTCGTTCCGCAAAGCCGCCGGGCGTGGCCCACAGGTCTTGCCACCCCTTCTCTCGCGTGTGACGGAGGAGGAGAATCTGACGAGCGTGGTTCCATACGAGCGCCGCCGCACCGACCGGCTCGCGCCCTTTGGCGGCGAACCGCGCGAACGTGTCCGCGTCCACGGGCCAGTCGCGGTGTTCCACGGGGAACCCCCCGTACTTCGCGCGATACGACACGAGGTCCACGCGGAGCAATTCCCCGCCAAGGTATTTAGAGGGGCCGGGGCTAACCCCCGTCGTAAGAGGGAATCACATGCCTCTCGAGGGCGTCTCCGACCGCGCGAACAAGGTGTACGACACGATGAAAGCGGCTAGCATCATCAGCGAGGACCGGATGCGGGACGCGGAGCACATCACGCACATCGCGAAGATGCCGAAGAACTTCGTCCTCCAGGCCCTTCAGGAGCTCATGGGCAAGGGGTACGTGAAGCGAAAGGCCCGCGAGAAGGCCGCGGGGTACTGGATCATTAAGTGACTACTTCTCGATCAGCGGCGCGACGAGCAACGGGAGGAGGACGGACGCATCGCCCTCGATCGTGAGCTGCTTCGCCTTCGGGCGGACCTTGCCCCACGAGACCGCCTCACGCACGCGCGCGCCTGACAGACTGCCGTCGTGCTCCACCGCCGTCGTGACGTACACGGCGTAGTCGAGCCCGTCGCGGAACTGGTTCCACCAGATCGTGTGGTGCTTGCTGACGCCGCCGCCGATCACGAGCGCGCCCGTTCGCTTCGCCGGGAACACGATGTCAGCGAGCGCCTGCTCGTCCGCCATCTCGTCGACGCGGAACTGGCGGTGATCCTGCCAAAACTGCCAGAGCTGGGAGCCGAACGCGCCGTCGAAGATCGCGGGAACGAAGATCGGGATCTGGTTCCTCGCGGCCCAGTACAGGATAGAGGTGCGGTCCTTCACGCGCCGCCCGAATTCCCAGAGCAGGTCGCGCGTGGAGAGGGATTGCTTCCCCTCGTCCCACAGCTCCCGCAGGATGGGCTGGACGTGCTTCTCGAGCGACGGTCCGTAGCTGTCCCGGGGGACGAGCACGTTCCCGAGGCGGTGGATGCCGAGCCGCAACAGCTGGGCGTCGTCCATCTCGAAGGAACCGTGGTAGTACGAGCCCCACGCGCGCGCCAGGTCGTGGTCGACGGTCCCGCACGTCGTGATCACGACGTCCACGAGCTTTCGCTCGACCAGCGTTCGGATCACCCCGCGGATCCCTGTGGCGACCAGGGCTGCCGGGAACGACAGGAAGACTGTGCATTGACGATCGCGCACCATGTCCCGCACGATGCGCGCGCCGTCCGCGACCTTCTTGGCGGTGAAGCCCCCGGCGCCCTCGTAGGCGGCGAGCAGGTCGTCCAAGGACATCCCCGGGCGGAGTTCGATGTCCTCCACCTTCCGCCTGAGCACGTCCCCCTTGCGCATGCGCGGGGGCATGGAGGGACCCCGGATAAGATTGCGCGGGGACTACTCGCGGAGGAGGGAGCGGAACTTCTCCCACAGCCCGGAGGGGACGCGCCACCGCCACGACGCGCTGCACGCGCTGCACCGGGACCACCCGTCGTCGAGGAACGCGACGTCCTCGGACGAGCACACCTCGCACTTGCCGGACGCGGGTTTGGCGATTCCGTGTTTCGGCCTCTCCGCGACGAGCTGGGGGACGATCGCGAGCGCCAGCTCCTCCGCCCTCCTCGCGAGGAGGGTCCCGTTGACGTAGTCCCCCTGGTCGAGCACGTCCGCCGCATCCGTCAGCACCCGGCGCGCCTCCTCGATGTTGATCCCGTACCCGGCCGCCTCGTCCAGGATGGGGACGACGCGGTTCACGACGCCCTGCGCCTTCTCGATCTGTCGGAGGCGGAGCTCCATCGCCTTCTGGATCTGGTGGTGCTGCGCCTGGAGGGCGGACCGCTCCGAACGCTGGACGAGCTCCGCCGCCAGGACGTACTCCTTGCGTTCGATCGCGACCCTGGCCTTCTCCAGGAGGCGGGAAGCCTCTCCAACCTCGGCGCCGACGTTCTTCGATTCCTCGATGATCTTTGCGGCCGCAGGGATCGCGCCGGCGATCTCCTTCACCCGCGCGTCGAGGGCGACCTGGGCGAGCCGCTCCGTCTCCGAGAGGAGCTCGACGGCTTTCGCGTGCTCTGCGCGCTGCATCGCGTCCCGCGCGCGCGAGAGCGCCTCCTCCGCCGCCGCCACGTCCGCGCCGAGGAGCGCCGCCTGCTGGATGCGGTCCTCCGCCCCGTAGATCTTCTGCCGGAGGCGCTGGACCTCCTCGGAGTAGAGCGCCTTCGTGGCGCCCTGCAGCTTGATCAGGAGGTCGCGGTTCGCCGCCAGGTTGCCGGACACGTACGCGACCCTCGCGTCCCGCAGCAGCGCGGCCGCAGGCTCCACGTCGCGGCCCACGCGGCCGCTCTCCTCGATGAGCTTCTGGGAGGCCATGATCCCGTACGACCAGGCGGATCGCTCGAACGCGTCGAGCGTGCCGTGGACGAGGAGGAGGGCTTCGTGCGCGAGCTCGAGCACGCGGTCGAACGCGCGCTCCTCGAACCGCATGCGCGCCTGGTCGAGGATGTCCTCCGCGAGCCCGAAATCCGCGTCGATGTTCCGCGCCTGGACGAGCAGCCCGTCCGCGTCGGGATGGGGCGCCTCAGGAGGCGGCGGTTCCTTTCGCGCGGGCGGCTCGGCGGCCGTCGGTTCCGGCGGGGTCTGTTCCTGGAGGTCCGGTCCTGGCGGTGGGGCCGGTTCGGCGACGTCCGATTCCGGTTTCGGTTCGGTCGCAACGGCGCCCGCAGGAGTCTCGAAGATCCGGGAGGCGGCCGGGCTGGCGGCGATGCGGTCAAGGATGTCCGGCTTCTTGGTGAGGCCCTCCAGGTCCACGCCGTGTTCCACCGCGAGGGCGTGGAGCTCCGCGACCGTCTTCTCCGCGAGGATCGGTCGAACCTGGAACGCGGGGGACTCGAGCACGGCGGAGATCGTCCCTGAAGAGGCGATCTCCTTCACGTAGTCCGCCTTCGCCTCGCACCCGTCCGTGTTGATGCGGTGCTCCTTCGCAAACTCCTTCAGCTGGGGCACGGAGAACGTGGACAGGATCGCCCGGGCCCCCGCCGGCATGCGGCCCGAGGATGCCCCCGGTCGACGGATAAACCTTTTCCGCCTGTTGTCAGTCCGCGCGCGACATCAGCGAGCCCACTTCCTTCTCGATGATCCGCGCGAGCTCCCGGGTCATCTCCGTCCGCATCTCCGCCGGCACGAGCTCGAGGCCGAGCTTCGCCCCCGCCTTCGCGAGCTTCACGAACGCGTACGCCTCGCGGATCTTCGCCTCCAGGAGGGCCTTCACGGCCTCCCGGATCTCCCCCTTCAGGTCCGGGTTCGCGTCCAGCCGCGCGCGCACGTAGGCCTTCACCTCGTCCTTCACGAGGTCCCGGAGCGCCTCCACGAGGAGGTCCTCCGTGTGCACCGCGCCCATCGTGTCCCGGAGCACCTTCTCCACGACGTTCTCCTCCGCCATAGGGGACGCACCGCCCACCGGGCTCATGAGGCTTTGGTCGGGCGGGCGACACCGTTACCTTAAGGGCGGAGGGCGGCATTCGCGCCGCGGATGAGCCTCCGGATGGGCCCGGGCGTGTTCAAGGACCAGTCGAAGCTCTCGTTCGACTTCGTCCCGGAGACGCTCCTGCACCGCGACCGCCAGATGGAGCGCCTCCAGACCCTCTTCCGCCCGCTCCGCGATGCGGCGATTGCGAGCACCGCCTTCCTCCGCGGGTCCGTCGGCACGGGGAAGACGCACCTGTCCCGACGGTTCGCGGCGGAGTTCGCGAAGTCGGCGGCGGAGGCGGGCCGCGCGGTGGAGCACGTCGTCGTGAACTGCCGCCAGCGGATGGGGGACGACGCCGTCCTCCTCGCGATCCTGAGGAAGTTCGACGAGCGCTTCCCCGACCGCGGGTTCTCCATGACGGAGAAGCTGAACACGCTTCGCGGGCAGCTCGAGAAGCGGAAGGCCCACCTCATCGTGATCCTCGACGAGATCGACGCGCTCCTCAAGAAGAGCGGGGCGCAGCTCGTGTACACGTTCACCCGCTGGTCGGAGGAGGGCGGCCGCAGCACGGTCTCCCTGATCCTCATCTCGCAGAAGGCCGAGGCGCTCGACAAGCTCGACGAAGCGTCCCGGAGCACGTTCCGGCGGGGGAACGACGTGGAGTTCGCGAAGTACACGCGGGACGAGCTGCGGGACATCGCGCGCTACCGCGCGGACCTCGCGTTCCATCCGGGCACGGTGTCCGACGACGTCGTCGACCTGATCGCGGACGCGGCGGCGGAGGACGGGAACGCGAGGCGCATCGTCGAGATCCTCCTCCTGGCGGGTTTGGCGGCGGAGGACGAGGACCTCGGGGAGGTCGGGGCCGAGCACGTTCGGACCGCGACCGGCCATGTGCACCCGTCGTTCGCCGAGGAGCGGCTCGCGAACCTCGACATCGCCCGGAAGCTCGTGCTCCTCGCGATCGCGCGGAAGGCGCAGAGGAAGGCGGCGCTCACGACGGGCGAGGCGGAGGACGCGTACGGCGTCGTGTGCGAGGAGTACGGGGAGAAGAAGCGCGGGCACACGCAGTTCTGGAAGTACCTCAACGACCTGGACGCGCTCGGCCTCGTCGACGCGAAGCTTTCCGGGGAGGGCGTCGTCGGCAAGACGACGATCATCAAGGTGCCCGAGATCCCCGCGAAAGTGCTGGCGAAGCAACTCGAGGCGACGTTGCCGCGCCGCGCGCCGAGAAAGTGATAACCGCCAGAATACCTTCTTATACGCGGCGACGGGTTTCGGGTTCCGGGATGGGCGCAGCGAGTGGTGAGATCATGGGCGGAGGGAGCGTGGACCGCGGAACATCGTTTTCGCTATCCCGGGGCCTCTGCTACCTCGTGAAGGAGAAGAAGCCCGACCTCGCGTATCAGCTCCTGAAGCAGCTCCTGGGCGAAGGCCTGCCCGGAATGGTGATTACCCGACAGTTTCCGGACCGTGTGAGGAACGACCACGGCCTCGCGCCCGAGGTGAAGGTCCTCTGGCTCAGCCACACCCCGGGCGAGGACTACCACAACCCCACGGCGATCGGCACGCTCGCGAAGACGATCTCGCGCTTCATCGAGGACGCAAAGGGCGAGGCGGTCGTCCTGCTCGACGGCCTCGAGTACCTCGTCGTCAACAACGGCTTTCTCCAGACGCTCATGTTCGTCGAGCACGTGAACGAGTTCGTCATGCAGCGGAAGGCGATCGTCGTGATCCCCGCGTCCCCAGTGGCGCTCGAGGAGAAGGAGCTCGCCCTCCTCGAACGGAACCTCGAGGTCCTGGAGCCACCCGCCGTGAAAATGGATCTCGAGATGCGACAGGTCAGCAAGCTCCTCGACACGGCCTGATACAGGTAACACGCGGGTTCTTGGCGGCGACGACTCTCATCGCCCCGTGGACTCCCGTTCTCGGCCCGTCGCGGCCTCCGTGGCGGTCTCAATCCTCACCCTCTCGCTTCTCTTCCTGCATGCCAACTCGATCACGCCGCGAGACCTGCGCATCGCCGAGATTGGCGGGGACGACGTTGGGCTCCCCGTCCGGGTGCGCGGCCACATCCACCGCGTCGATACGACCGGGGAGGGCAACGCGGCGATCGTGCTCCTCGACTACGAGGACTTCGCGACGGTGCGCGTGGTGGCCCGGCCGCAGGCGATTGCGGACTCCGCGCAGGCAGCGCCCGGGGCCCTCGTCTCGGTCGTCGGCTCCGTCTTCGGCTCCGGTGGCTCGGTCCAGATCTTCAGCGAGGAGGTCGGCGGAGTGACCGTCCTCGCGCCGCCGTCCACGAATCTCCTTCACCTCGAGTTCGTCGCACGCAACGCCGTGCGCCTCGACGGACATCGCGTCGTCGTGAGGGCCCTGGTGGGAGACGTGCGGGCCATTGTGGACTCCCGACATGCGCTGCTCCGCCAAGGGGCCGCCACCATGTGGGCCTACGATCCGACCGGCTGGACGGAAGGACCGGGCATGGTGACGGGGCGAGCCTACGTCACGTCCCGCGGACGGTGCGAGCTGTTCGCAGGAGCCGAGCCGAGCCCAGTGGAGGCCAGCCTCGCGGCCCTGGCGGCATGCCCCGGATACCTCCTGGCGAAACCCGTTCTCGTCCGCGACGTGACCGTGGACGCGGGCGAACTGATCGGGACGGCGGTGGTCCTCAAGGATCTAGGCGACGGAGCGGACTATCGGATGGAGGCGTTCGTTGCGGACTGGGATTGGCGGCCGGAGGCGTCGTGGGTGGCCCTCGGCAAGGTGGTCACCTTCGAAGGCACCGTGGAGTATCAAGCGACCGAAGCCCGGTGGCGGATTGCGACCGAGCTTCCGCCCCGTCCCTAGTCCGACACCAGAGAGACCTTCCGAAACGTGACGAGGAGGGCAAGGTCGTAGACGATCTTGATCCCCCCGCCGAGGAGGAAGGGCGCAGCGACCCACGCGGAGAACGCGACGCCCCCGAGCCCTGGGCTGATGGACTGGCCGAGGTTTCGCGCGATCGTCGTGACGC
>Ga0209520_10002429_pt1 | contig 10745 bp, 11 predicted proteins | sample Rifsed16ft1_FD_184009 | JGI IMG/M metagenome (GOLD analysis project Ga0209520, IMG submission 184009) | Soil microbial communities from Rifle, Colorado, USA - sediment 16ft 1 (version 2) | ecosystem: Environmental > Terrestrial > Deep subsurface > Rock core/Sediment | place: Rifle, Colorado...
AGACCGAGCAGTTGCCCATCTGGCGCGCAAGCCTCCAGGATCCCGCGAGCGTGACCGCCCGCGCCCAAAGTGCCATCCACATAATGACCGCCGCGTTTGGGTTGCAGTGCGTGTATAATCTCTTGGTAAAGTACAGGTTTATGTTGCATCGTGTTTGTCCGCAAGGAACAGGTCTTCGCGAAGCACCCTGTGGGTGTGTCTGCCTTGTATGGGCAGGAATAAGAGGCGCTGCTACGATTGTGTCTTAGAAAGATCGAGCGTGGAGAAGCGCGCTTTGTTGGCTTCGGTATCCTGCAATTGAGTCATTTGTTCGCTCCAAAGAACAGGCATCCACACTTCGAAATATTCGCCCTGCCCTGCCACCACCAGTTCACCATTCTCAATAGCGAGGAAGGTACGCAGGTTTTGCGGCACGAGCATGCGCCCGATCTTATCCACTTCCACAGGGTAAGCATTGGATAAAATCAAGCGGCGCAAGAGGCGCGCGGTTGGATCCGCAAGGTTCATGGCTTCGATTCGCTCATAGACCTGTTTGAAATAAGAGCCTGTCATTACCATGAGACATTTATCAAAGCCCTGTGTAATGAAGGCGTCGCCATCCAACAACTGACGGAAGCGCGCCGGGATCATCAGGCGGCCCTTGTCATCGAGGTTGTGTTGGTATTGACCCAAGAACATTTGTGCTACTTATCCTTTTAATGCGTTGAACGCCGGGCATCCCGGCGTCCTTACCACTTCTTACCACTTGTTCCCACATTATACAGGTTTGTGGCAAAAAATCAAGTGGGGAAACTGGTCATTTCAACCCATTTATAAGACAGTCCAATAATATCCATGCAAAAATCCCCTATTTTTTCACTACTCGAAGCCTCCGCCTGGAAAGATTATGAATTGCTTGATTCTGGCGACAGCTCGAAACTGGAGCGCTTCGGAAAATATATCTTCTCACGACCCGAATCCCAAGCCATGTGGAGTCGCGCATTGCCCGCATCCGAATGGAATAATGTCCACGCTGTGTTTCAGGCATCGGCTGAGGAAAGCGGCGGTCATTGGGATTTTAAGAAACAAATGGATGAAAAATGGGAGATGAAATATCCCCTCACCTCATCAACCCCTCTCCTTAAGGGAGAGGGGCCCTTACGCTTTTGGGCGATGACCACACCAGGCCGTCACCTCGGCGTGTTTCCTGAAGTCGCCCCTCATTGGGACTTTATGTCTAATTCCATCCGAAAGGCAGATCGCCAACCAAATATTCTCAACCTCTTTGGTTATACAGGTCTGGCTACTCTCGCGGCGGCGACGGCTGGCGCGCAAGTGACTCATGTGGACGCATCCAAAAAATCCGTGAGTTGGGCACGTGAGAATCAGGAACTCTCAGGCTTAAGTGACAAGCCCATCCGCTGGATCGTGGAGGATGCTGTAAAATATGTCCAGCGCGAAGCAAAACGCGGTGTGAAATATGACGGCATCATTCTTGATCCGCCAAAATTCGGACGCGGGCCCAAAGGCGAAGTGTGGGAAGTGTATAAATCCCTGCCCAATTTATTGGATCTGTGCCATGCCTGTCTAAGCGACAATCCACTTTTTGTGATTGTCACCGTCTATGCAGTGCGCGCATCTGCCATTCATGTGGCGCAGGTGCTTGATGAAATGATGAAAATATATAATGGGGAAATTGACAGCGGCGAATTGGTCACCCGCGAAACAAGCGCAAACCGCCTGCTTTCACAGGCGGTCTATGCGAGGTGGTCTAGCAAGTAAAAAATTCCGAGGTGATGAGCCTCGGAATTTTTTGTGCCATATTTATCCGCTGCTACTACTACTCGTGCTGCTACTACTCCCCCCACCACTACTCTTACTACTGCTAGTGCTGGTGGCAGGTGATGATACTTTCTTCAATACATCGTACCAGAAGGATGCTCCCTGCGAGACAGCCACGGCAGTGATGCCCAGTCCCAGCGCCTTCCAGAAAATGAATAAAGCCCATGCCTCCACGTCGGGGGATTTTGGGAATTCCTGTGTTTGCCACCAGCCAATCTTAATGGAAAATTGACCAAGGTCATCGAGAAGATCGGACAAATCCGCATTCGTGCCGCCTTCTGCCACAACCGCATCTGCCTGAGCGGCAGCGATGGCACGTAACTCGACGTTCGTCCAAAGAGTCTCTGCAAGTTGAATGCTATCGGTACCGAGCAGGAGCGTAATTCCAATGGATAGCATGATCACAAAACTGCGGGCACGCGCGCGGAAGGTATCTGCGGCCTGCTCCATCAGCCCTGTAAAGTAAGCCGTTGTACGGGTACGCAAATCAGCGATATTGGTCACACCCTGATTGATCCAACTTATAAATGCATTTTTGCCCTCGGAATCAGGTAGTTTGTCGATTATTTCGGCCAACTGAAGCAGATCCATTTCTTTTTTTCTGCTTAAACCAGAAAGATCAAAAAACGCATCCACCAAAATTGCAACCGGGATTTTCTCCAGCTTTTTAGGTTCAGTGATTGAACCAAACACACTCAAGAAATTCTTATATCGAATGGGGCGCAATGCCTGCACCTGAGGCAGTCTTATCAGATCTTCGACCTTTTTCTCACCGACGATCTTGATCAAATATTGCTGCAAAGCTTTACCACGCGACTCAAACGCTTCATTGATCCATTGTGTAATTAGCGACACCACGGAACCCAAAAGGTAATAGATAACGATAAGGCCTATAGCAACTTCGAGAATCTGTGGAATGGACATGGTTTTCTCCTTGTTATGATCCTGCCGCTTGATATAGATTACTAGATTTTCTGGAAGGAATTACGAGTATATATCATAATTCTGAATTAATTACGCATGTCTGAAATGCGTGCGGCACTTTGTAATACGAATGTTTTTCCAACTCTGCAAGCCAATCCAGTGGTTTATCCCAGCGGACACGCCGGTTCACGCCAATCTGATCTTTCATGGGTCTGTCCCACTTGGGGCCTGGTGGACCCGATTCTTCGTTCAACAAACTTTTTACACCCCACAATCCTTTATATTGTACCCAAATCGGCTCGGAATTCAATAGTACGGGCTGCCATTCCTTCATAGACGGGCGGGTCGTCTTACGGTCAGACATAATGCGCTTCAAGTAACTGCTCGATTTAACAACTCCTTCCTTGAGGGTATCCCCCTGAAAACCAGCCCGAAACCCATCCCCAGCGAAATAAGAACAGCAAGTTCCACACCTGCCAGCCTCATTAAAAACCACCCCGCTGTAACACCCACCAGCGAAAGCGCTCCCCACCAAACCCAGGCATCCGAATCATTCAAATGGACAAACAACTCCGCCACCCCATGCGCCCCGCTGGGGAATAGCGAACACATATCCAAATAGGGTTCAACCGCCATTGGAAAAAAACGCTCGCTTTTCGCGAACCGTAACACGGGTTCATATTTTTCGAGCAATTCGAGATCGGTCACGTAGTGCCTTTGCTATGGTATAACCGCGATGATGAACATTCGAAATCTCAAGCAGTCTTTTGCAACCTATTTTAACTCCGAAACTGAAATCATTGTCCGCGCGCCGGGACGGGTAAATCTAATCGGCGAACATACCGATTACAACGACGGCTTTGTCCTGCCTATGGCAATTGACCGTGCCGTCTGGCTTGCGCTTCGTCCGCGAGCTGATAAAACCGTGCGCCTCTATTCCTTGGATAATCCGACACCGACCAATGCAAGCAAGCAAGCTGATTCTGCTTTCGAGTTAAATTCTCTTACGAAAGGTTGTGGCTGGTTGGAATATCCAAAAGGTATTGCATATCAACTACAAGAAGCAGGCTATGAATTAATTGGATTCGACGCAGTTATAACAGGTAATGTCCCGCGCGGAGCCGGCTTATCATCCTCCGCAGCAGCGGAATTGGCTTTTGCGCGCGCATTTGCGGCCGTCTCAGGCCTTGCGTGGGATGCGCCAAGGATGGCGAAGATCGCGCAAAAAGCAGAGAATGATTGGGTCGGTGTCCATTGCGGCATCATGGATCAAATGGCGAGTGCAGTCTGCAAGGAAGATCATGCTTTATTTTTGGATTGCCGCTCGCTTGAATTTCAGCATGTGCCCCTGCCAAAAGGTGTTGCAATTGTGATTCTTGATACATCCACAAGGCGCGGGCTCGTGAACTCTGCTTACAACGAAAGACGCATTCAATGTGAAGAGGCGGCGCATTGGTTTGGAGTAAAGGCTTTGCGCGATGTAAGTGTGGATGAGTTTGAAAACCGAATGCGCAAAGAAGAAAAATTGGATGGGGTCCTACTAAAGCGGGCAAGGCACATCATCACTGAGAACGCGCGCGTACTGAAGGCAGTCGAGGCGCTGAAAGCAGGGAATGTAAAAAGGCTGGGAGAGTTATTCAATGCCAGTCACGACAGCCTGCGTGACAACTTTGAAGTGACCAACGACGCGCTCAACATCATAGTGGATTGCGCCCGCGAACAGGAGGGTTGCTACGGCGCGCGTATGACTGGCGCAGGGTTTGGCGGCTGTGCTGTCGCTTTGGTAAAGGAGCAGAATGCCAAAGAGTTTGCAAATGCTGTTTCAGCGGCATACAGGCAAAGGTCAAACTTGGAGGCGAATATTTATGTCTGCAAGGCAAGCGAGGGAGCGAGTCTTATTCAAGGATAAAATAAATGGGACACATTTCTGTGTCCCATTTATTATTTAAAAGAAAGCCAACTGTTCAACTTCGACGGGGCGTTTGCGGGGCTGACGTTTAATAATCTTTTCCGCAGCGATGCGTGTCTGCCGTCTTTGAGCATTTCGAATGATCAACTTCATAAACCTGGTATGGTTGACCGGATCATTGAGAAGTGAGAAATCTGCCGAACCGGGCTCATGCGGCGAATAGAATATACCGCAATTTGGATTGATCTCAAGCATGTGAATCACGCCATTTGAGTCCATGCGGTAATCACAACGGGCATAGCCATTTCCGCCCAGCTCTTTGAAGACACGCATGGTTTGCTCGCGCAGGGTCTTTTCTATACGCCAGTCAGTGACCACAGCCACGGACATTTTTTCATATTCAACCCATTTCATTTCATAATGCTTGAAAGTTTCACCTTCAGGGAAGATAAACTCAACCGGGGTGAACGTGAGCGGTTTCCTGGGATCATCAGGATTTTCTGAAATGAGACAGGTGAACTCACGTCCTTCGATGAACTCCTCGATCAACGCGCGCCCAAATTCATCAATTTCAATTTTTAGTTGTTCGCGCAATTGCTCGATATTTTCAACCCGTGAATTGCGTCGGATGCCAACACTGGCATAGCCATGCGGCGGTTTGACCAGCATGGGGAATTTCAAACGCTTGACAACTTTTTCAGCATCTCCCACGCGATTGACAAATACCCAATTGGGAGTTGGCACAGATACGCGGCGCGCGGCATTTTTCATTTCATCACGGGTGGGGTCAAAGAATTTTGAATCCGCGCCTGTGAATGCGGCGTTATATTTTTCAAGAGCATGCACAAGTGCAATGCCCGAAAGCGCATCATCCGGTGTACCGTCACACAAATTGACAAAGGCATCCACTCCCTCATCCATCAGTTTTTTAATTTGTTTTTCAACATGCGCTGGCGCTACCAAATGTTGTTTCCAACGATAGCCTTTCATGTATGGCGATGGGTCATACGGAACATCGTCTGCATCAGGTGTGCTTGTCAATACACAAATATTCATGATCTTTCCTTTATTGTCATTCCTTTTTATGATCTAATGTAGATTCGATTTCAACGAATAACATATGTGATTGCCATTTTATGATTCAATCAACGATGACAAACATAAAATCATTGATTATGTGTTTATTGTTATACAACTATTGAATTATGTAAAGGTTTTTGCACATACAGTTTTCTTAAAATATTGCGCGACATTAACATCCATATCCATCAATTCTCATTAAATATTTTAATATCTTTATCTTTTTACAATAAAGAGATGCAGAAAAATATTCCGCATCTCTTTATTGATCATTTATTACAATGTTTTAATTATTTTTTATTCCCAGAACTGTGGCAAATGTTCTTTGTAGGTCTTCAAATAATCATCTAGAATATTCTTTGCGGCATCCATGTCATGGATGATGGGATCAAGCAATAGACATTGCAATGCTTTTTTATAACTACCTTCAACAGCGGCATCAACACACAATTGTGAGACCATTAACTCCCGGCGGCATAACTCAGCAATGGATTCTGGCAAATACCCAACATGCACAGGATGAATCCCAGCCGCATTGATATGGACTGGGGTCTCAACGATTGCACCCAAAGGCAGATTGGCAATCTGACCTGCATTGGGCAGGTTTGCAGCGAGATGATAATGGTTGCCTGCAAGCGCAATGTTCTCGATCATTTCCAAAGCGCCTTCTGAATTTGTATCCAACAACCCTTCAATCGTCATGTTATCGTTCGCCATTTCGTTTAAGCGATCCAAACTAAAATCACGCACACCTGCCATTGTTTCCCAATCATACAAACGGATGTTGAATTTTTCCCAGGGTTTGGTGACAGGATCGCTCATCCACGGCAGGTATTCGCAGAGGTGGGCGTCGCCGGAGATCGGCAACAAGCCAAAGTCATGAAAAACGCGGCGCGTGAGCGGTTCAAATTTTTCTTCAAGATCGAAAAAGCGTTTCTTCAAAAACGGGTATAAATCCTGTCCTGTTCTTTTATCATGCACAGAAATGATCCAGGAAAAATGATTTGTGCCTGCCGCGCGGATGTCTATCAATGGGACGGTTTGATGAATCACCATTTGTTGAAGCGGGTGCTGCATAATGTCGGCTTGCATACCTTCGAGCCCAATCGGCACTTGAATTCCGAGTTCCTTTGCAAGCGCAACTCCCACCATACAGTAGCCGATATAAATTTGATGGCATAAACCAACTGCTTTTATTTTACTGTGACGATTAACGAGATCACAAATGCGCACCATTGGATTTGTAAAATTGATAAACCAGGCTTGCGGGCAAGCCTGCTCCATGTCGCGGATGATTTCCAACACAGGCTTTACATTTCGCGCGGCATGCGCAAAACCACCGGGTCCGCCATTTTCTGCATACGGTTGACGCACGCCATATTTCAATGGGATCTCAAAATCGGATTTCCACAACTCCTCACGCGGACCGACTTCAATGGCGGAGACCACGAAGTTCGCGCCTTCGAGAGCCTCTTTGTGATGTAAGTACGCGGTAATATGGAATTGCGAATCCCATTCTTTATTTAGTCGGTTTGCAAGGCGGTGGATAATATCGAGGCTTTGCGCGTTGCGATCCACAAGCCGAAGCGTGGAGCTTTTTAGTTTTTGGGAGCGAAGCAATGCGGAGAGGGTGTTCTCGCCAAATGATGCGCTGCCTGCGCCGATTACAGTGATAATAGTCATGAAATCTCCATTCAAAATTCATCCGCAGATTACACAGATTTAAAAAAATAAGCACGCTGGAATTTTTCCAACGTGCTTATTGTACATCCACAGTTAAGACTTCCGAAGTCTTCGAGACTTCGGAAGTCTATCTTTTACTTCGTTTGTATTTCCACTTCTGCTGTCATCCCCCATAGCAGACCATCAGGCTGCTCATTCAATTCAATGGTTACGGGAAAAACAATATCTCCACCAACGATATTGGAAATGGGAGAGATGCGGATTACTTTGCCGGTTACGGTCACATCCAACGCTTCGATGTACACATTTACACTTTGACCAATTTTCACACGGACAATATCGCGTTCGCTTAAGTCGGTCGTTGTGATCTGCAAGTGATTCAGGTCAGCAAGAACAAGTACGGTCTGATTTGCCTGAACGGTTTCACCGGGTCTGACCGAAACATCAACAACGGCCCCATCAAACGGCGCGCTGAGGGTGCTTTGTGCCAGGTTAGCAGCCGCAGAATCCCAGACTGCTTTCGATTGATCGGCAATCGCCAATGCTTTCAGATACACTTCCCTCGGAATGGCGTACCATCGGACCTTTCCCGTATTTGGGTTGACATATTTGACCCTTTCCGCTCTTTGCAATTCTGCGGCGAGGGCTCTGGCGTTGTAATCCTCCTCAGCAGCAATGACCGCATATTCCAGATCGGGCGTATTCAAAACCATCAAGGTTTGCCCAGCCTGAACCGATTCGCCCTCCGCTACGGGAATATCTCTTACTAACGCGGAGATGACAAATCCCAATTCGGAAACCCGTGCAGGCGCGATGACACCAGATGCAACCACCACTTCAAGGTTGGATTGGATAATGATTGTGCCAGGCATGGGCAAAGCGGGCGCAGCTTCAACAACAGGCGTTGGGCGTCCAAAAGCAGACAGGATTATGATTAATACAAGACTCTGCCAGCCAATTCGTTTCATTCTCCAACTCCTTCGCGTCCCTGCATCAATCGCCAAAAAACTCAACGTCGGCGCTCATACCCCAGAGCAGTCCATCCGGTTGTTCATCCAATTCGATGGTCACTTTATAGACCACATCGCCGCCGAGCGTGGAAGAGATAAGGTCAATGTTGATAACTCTGCCGTTAAATTCGTTGTCTAATGCTTCAATGAATACAACAGCATCCTGCCCGATCTTCACTTTGTTTATATCACGTTCGCTCAAGTCGGTTGTTTCGATGCGATAACGTGACAGGTCGCCCATTACGATCACAACCTGCCCGGGCGTAACGGTTTCAGCGGGGGAAATATCAACGGAGACAACAACGCCATCAAAAGGCGCGGTCAGATTCGATTGCGATTCCAGAACCGCTTTTGCAGAATCAACCAGGGCTTGCGCGCGGGCGACATCGTTTTCCGCCACTTCAATATGTTTCTGACTAGGCGTGCAGCCCTCCCCCCGACAACCTGTGACGCGAATCAAATACTTGAGCGCAGTCTCTGCATACGCCAGGTTGGCTTCTGCCTCTTTGACTTTTGCTTCCAAAATCGCAGTATCCAACTCAACGAGGATTTGCCCCGCTTCCACCACATCCCCAACCTGCACATTGACCGAAGTGACGCGGCCCACGCTGGTAAACGAAAGACGCGCCTCAGACTTCGGGACAACGACCGCCGCCGCCGAGACAGAATCTCCGCTGCCGCTTTGGGCATTCGAGGAAGGCTGGCCGCCATCCAAAGAAACCGTGGGTATGGCTTCAGGCGTAGCCGCCTGCCCACAAGCGCCTATTGCAAGCGCCAAAACACCAATCACAATCCAAAATACTTTTTTCATTCTTTCACTCCAACGCTTATTTTGCAGGCGCGTGATTATCTTTCTCGATCAATCCATCGTGCAAGGTGACAACCCGGGAAGCATACTTGATCACGCGCGGATCATGGGTCGCAAAGACGAAGGTTGTGCCAGTTTCCTTGTTGAGTCTCTTCATGATCTCCATGACCTGCTCGCCGTTTTCGGTATCGAGGTTGGCAGTGGGTTCGTCAGCGAGGATCAGTTTGGGATTGGTGGCAAGCGCCCGGGCCACAGCGACGCGCTGCTGCTGCCCGCCTGAAAGTTGATCGGGGCGGTGATGGGTGCGGTCGGTCATATCCACCGCTTTGAGCAATTCCATCACGCGCTGTTTTCTCTCCGCGGGAGTCTTGCCGTTGAGTAGGAGCGGCATTTCAATATTTTCGTAGGCGGTCAGGGTCGGGATGAGGGCAAAAAATTGGAACACGAAACCAATTGTCCCTTTGCGTAGGTCCGCGCGCTGGTTGCGGTTCAGGTAGGTGGTCTCTTTGCCATCAATGACCACTTTGCCGGATGTGGGCTGGTCGAGACAGCCGATGAGTTGTAAAAGGGTGGTCTTGCCGGAGCCGGAGGGTCCAACCAGGGAAGTGAACTCACCATTCTCAATCGTCAGGCTGACGCCGTTCAAGGCGCGGGTCTCCACTTCGCCGATCTTGTAAACGCGGGTGACATCTGTTAATTTTGCGACTTCCATGTTATTTCTCCTTAATGCGGACGTTAGAGAACGCCTGCTACGCGCTTTCCAACGTGCCTATTGCGCGCTATGCAAGGCTTCGACAGGTTCCATGCGGGAAGCCATCCGCGCAGGGTAGAGTGAAGCGAGTATGGTAATAATGAAAGCTGTGATGATCAGGTTGATGGCCGAGTCCAGGGTCAGGTAAGGGTAAATGCGGTCTTGAAGGAGCATATCGCCGCTGATACCCAGGTCGCCAAAGAAAATGCCAACTTTGCCGAAGTAGGCAGAAATCGCCCAACCCGCCAACGCCCCGAACGTGGTTCCGCCCACAGCCAGCAGAGTGGCTTCGGCGAGGAACAAACTGATGATCTGGCGGCCTTTCATACCGATGGCAGTTAGAATGCCGATCTCGCGCGTACGCTCGAAGACAGACATGAGCAGGGTGTTGACGATTACTGTAGCCGTCACACCCAGCACGAGTAGGTTGATGAAGGAAAGGTAGGCGTTCGAAAAATCGTTGACCAGCACGAGCAGTTCATTCATTTCAGTCCAGGTCTTGATCTGGTAAGTTTCGCTTTTGATCGCGGCGGCGACCGCATCCGCCTGTTCGCGGTCATGCAGCAGGATAAAGATCATGCTGGCATGATTCTCCGCGCCCGAAAATGCCTGCGCTTTGGCAAGCGGCAGGAAGACGATGCCCTTATCATAATTGGTTGATCCTGTAGAAAAAATCCCGCGTACGGTAAACATTTGCTCGTCTACGCTGCCGTCCGAGGTGTTCACCAGCAGGTTGAGCTGGTCACCAACTTTTAGACC
>Ga0209520_10002444_pt1 | contig 10725 bp, 8 predicted proteins | sample Rifsed16ft1_FD_184009 | JGI IMG/M metagenome (GOLD analysis project Ga0209520, IMG submission 184009) | Soil microbial communities from Rifle, Colorado, USA - sediment 16ft 1 (version 2) | ecosystem: Environmental > Terrestrial > Deep subsurface > Rock core/Sediment | place: Rifle, Colorado...
AATCGTTGACGGTTTTCACGGGTATCGACGGGTGGACCACCATCACGTTCGGGACCATGGCGACCATGCTGATCGCGGTGAAATCACGTATCGGGTCAAACGGCAGCCTGGGGTGCATTGCCGGATTGATGGCGAAGCCCGCCGGGATCATCTGGAGCGTGTAGCCGTCCGGGGCCGCCTTCGAGGTCAGTTCCGCCGCGACGATCTGGTTCGCGCCGGGACGATTGTCGACGACCACCTGCTGCTGCCAGCTCTCGGCCAGCTTCTGCCCGAAGATGCGCGCCAGTATGTCGGTCGCGCCGCCGGGGACGACGCCCACCAGCATGCGGATCGGCCGGCTGGGATAATCCTTCTGTGCCTGGGCGCTGCCGGTGGCGCACAGCAGGGCCAGGGCGAGCACCGTCAACGCGGGATGGGAAAATATCGGTTGCGCGGCCATTGTTTTCCTCTGTACAGGATGTTGAGCAGCGTCTGCATCAGGCCTCTAGCAGGGGAGCAAGTGGGTCTTCACGTTGGTGAAGCTCTTTCAGGGCGCCTCCCCGCGTCGGATGCGCGCCTGAATATCCTCGATGCAGGGCATGATCTCGGCGATGGTATCGACCACGTAGTGTGCGCCGCATTGCCCCATGCGGGTGTAGGCGCGCTCGCGCTTGGCCTGCTGCTCGGCCTGCGGGAGAGCCTGCCACTGGTCGAGCATCATTCCCACCTCATTGCCGCTCACGGCGAGCCCGATGGTCCACATGCCGGCATTCAAGCCCTCCTCGACGCCCGGGATGGTGTCGTCGATCTTCACGCAGGCCTGCACCGTACTCACGCCGAGTTTGATGACGTTCTGCAGGCACATGAAGGGATACGGCCGGCCGGCCGGCACGTCGGCCGCGCAAACCGTGGCGTCCGGCTCGTAGCCCTGGCGCTTCGCATCCTCGAGATTGATCTTCATCATTTCGGTGAGATAGCCGGTGGTCGAACCGATCTTCATGCCGCGGGAGCGCAGATCCGCGACCACCTCCAGCGTGCCCGGGATGAGGGCCGAATAGGTGGACAGGCACTCGAGCTGCAGCGGCACGAAATCGGCGAACATGGCGTTCACGTCGTTCTCGTTCGGCGGCCGTCCATGGGTCTCCTGCCAGCGCCGGCGCACCGAGTCAAGCTCGGTGATTCGCTGGATATGCACGCGCTTGTGGGCCCCCATGGGCGCGCGCGCCTCCTCGGTGGTGATGGGTACCTGCTTGCGCTTGAATACCTCGACGAACACGACCGCCGGCGCCATGCAGCCGAAGTCCATGGTGGTGCCCGCCCAATCGAGCAGCACCGCCTCGATCGGTCCACAGTAGCTGCGTCTGTAGCTGAAGTTCATCTTTGCTCTCCGCGGATATTCCGAAATCTCAAATCCGTTACCACCTCAAGTGAATATTCTTGAGCTGTGTGTAGCTGAGAAGCTCGTCGAAGTTCTCCTCCACGCCGAGCCCGCTCGACTTCCAACCGCCATAGGGCGCGCCGAGATAACGCCCGCTGCTATTGATCCAGACGTAGCCCGCATCCACGCGCTCCGCGGTTTCCATCGCGCGGTCCAGCTGGTTGGTCACGATGGCCGCCGTCAGTCCGTACTGCAGGCTGTTGACCTTGGCGAGCATGTCCTCCGCATCGTTCCAGGGAAGGATCGACATCACGGGCCCGAATATTTCCTCGCTGGCGATGCGCATGTCCTGGCGCACGTTGTCGAATATCGTCGGCCGGATGAAGTATCCGCTCTGGAGCTGCGGGTCGCCCGGCTTGTCGCCCCCGGAGAGCAGCTGCGCTCCCTCCCGCTTGCCCGAGTCAATGAAGCCCATGATGCGTTCGAACTGCCGCGCCGACACGACCGGTCCGACCTCGTTGCTCTCGATCCACGGAAAGCCGATCGGCAGGGCTTCGGCGAGGCGAACGATCTCCTCGGCGACCGTACGGTGCAGCGACTCGTGCACGAACACCCGTGAAGTCGAGCTGCAGGATTGTCCCTGGCGGTTCATGTTCATGCCCTTGATCGCCGCCGATGCGGCTTCTTTCGGATCGGCATCCGCGAAGATGATGATCGGATTCTTGCCGCCGAGTTCGAGGCTGACCCGTTTCAGGCCTTCACCCGCGCTGCGCGCGACCAGGCGACCGGTTTCCACCGATCCGATGAAGCCCACGCGCGTAACCATCGGATGGCTCACCAGCGCGGCCCCGGTCTCCCCGTCGCCTGCCACGACATTGACCACTCCGGGCGGGAAGATGCCGTCGGCGAGCTCCGCCAGCCGAAAGCTCGAAAGCGGTGCCTGCTCCGAACTCTTGATCACCACGCAGTTGCCCGCTGCCAGCGGCGCCGCCGCCTTCTCTGCGCTGAAGCGGAACGGGTGGTTGAACGCGCTCAGCTTCGCGACCACGCCGTAGGGCTGCCGGCGCGTGAGGTTGAGGTGGTGCGGGCCCTGCGAGCTCGTTTCGCCCTTGATCTCGGTGATGAGCCCGGCAAAGTAATCGAGGCTGTCGGCGGTCCAGTGCATGTCGCTTTCCATGCCCTTCACCGCATTGCCCGAGTCCACGGCGTCCATCAGCGCGAGCTCCTTCGCGTGCTCGCGAATGCGCTTCGCGAATGCCTCGAGGCACTTCGCACGCTCCTTGATGCCGACCTTGCGCCACCCGGCGAACCCCTTTGCCGCTGCTTCCACCGCGCGATCGACATCGTTCGAATCGGCATACGGAAGCTCGGCGAGCCGCCGCCCGGTGGACGGATTGATCGAGGCGAACGTGTGCCCGGCGGCCGGCGCTTCCCACTTCCCGCCGAAGTAAAGCCCCCGCGCCTTGAAGCCGAGATCGGGTTCGGCAGTGTGCAGCGCTTGCGTTGTGCTGACTTGCATCTCAAGCCTTTCGACAAAAACGGAACCTGAAAATCAGGGAACAATGGCAGCACGCAATACGCGGCGCTCGGCGGCATCCTTCATCGCCTTGCCTACCTCGTCCAAGCGGTACTTGCCGTCGACGAGTTCATGGAACGGAAACCGCTTGCGGTTGGCAACGACGAAATCAAGTGCCTCGATCAGGTTGCGCGGGTGATAGTTGTGCACGCCGCGCAGCGTGATGAGCTTGCGCAGCAGCAGGTTCGCGTCGATGCGCACGAAGGAATCCGGATTCACCACGCCCGCGAGGACATAGCGCCCTCCGGTTCGGACGAACTTCAGGCCGGAGGGGATCACGTCCGGCGTACCGCACACTTCGATGACGGCATCCGCGCCTTCCGGACGGCACAGGCCGCAGATCTTTTTCACCAGCTCGTCTTCGCCGAGCGCCGCGGGATCGAGCGCGACGTCGACGCCGAAGCGCGTTGACATCTCGCGCCTCGCGGCGACGATATCGAGCCCGATGACGAGGCGCGCGCCGCGCACTTTGGCAATCGCGGCGCCGTAGAGGCCCAGCAGCCCCAGCCCCTGGACCACCACCGCGTCGCTCATGCCGATCTCCGCGCGCTCGGCTACGCAGATCATGGTGGCCACGCCGCAGTTGATCGGCGTGGCTTCCTCGTCGGTGAGCCCTGTCGGGAGCTTCAGGATCCAGGACTGCGGCAGCACGTAGCAGTACTCGCCGAAGCCGCCGTGATGATGGGGCTCGGTCGTCACCGCCATGTGGCCGTACTTGTCCACGCCGGGCGATTTCTGCGGCAGATCCAGCACCTCGGTATAGTAATTCGGGCCGGGAATGAAGTACTCGCTCCAGGTGATCCGGTCGCCCACGGCAAGCGGATCACCGCGCATGTCGTGTGTGATGCCTTCGCCCAGCGCGACGATGTCGCCGATGATCTCGTGACCGAGCACGCCCGGGCAGGGATTGGGCCGATGCCCGAGCCAGGAGTGGATGTCAGACCGGCAGATGGTCGACATGCGGATCTTGACGAGCACCTCCCCCGGGCGCGGCGTGCGGATGGGAAACGTCCGCACCTCGAAGGGCTTGCCTGGCGCGTCGTAGACCGCGATCTTTCCACTCTTGACCATCACTGCGGCGTGCCGTTGATCGCGAAATCGAAGATCTGGTAGCTCTTCAGTGTCGCCGCGCCCGCCTTCAGCTTGTACTCGTCGTTGAGCGGCGCGCTGACGATGAACGGGACTTTCGCCTCGGATACGCCGCCGTGCGTTCGCAGGCGATGGCCCTCCAGCCCGGAGAGATCGTGTTCCGCTGCGGAAGCGCCGACACAGACGTCCGCCGTCGAGATCACGACTACGTCGCCCTCCCGGTCGGGCGGCAGATCGTGCACTTTGCAGGCGGTTTCCTTGTCGAGCACCGACTCGAGCCCGTCGATGCCTCTGATCGCGTCGATGATCTGCTTCGGCGTCGCCTTGCCGCGGCACCACACCCGCACGAACCCGCCCAATGCGCCATGGTGGGCGACGAACGCATCGGTGATCGGGCAGATCACCTTGGTGTCGCCCTTGCCGAATTTCGCATCGAGGATGTCCTGCAGCCAGATCACGTTGGGCTTTCCGTTCGCCTTCGACTTGTCATTCATCCCGTGATCCGCGGTCAGCCCCACCACCGCGCCGAGGTCAGCCAGCCGCCCGAAGCGCCTGTCGATCTCCTGGTAGAAGCGCTTCGCCTCGCCTTCGTTCGGCGCGTACTTGTGCTGTACAAAGTCGGTGAGCGACAGGTACATGAGGTCGCGCCGCTCGCGCTCGAACAGCTTGATCCCCGCCTCGAGCACGAAGAGCGAAAGCTCCATCGAATACATGTCCGGCAGCGGCATGCCGACGAGTTGCAGCACGTTTTCGATACCGTTCTCGGCCAGAGTGCACTTGTCAGCTTTCTCCGAGGAAAAGCTGACGTTGCCCTTGGTGAGATCGAGATTCTTGCCGAGCTGCTTCCTCAATTTATCCTTCGCGGTGATCGAGGCGACCTTCGCGCCCGCGTTGGCGAACTGCGAAAGGATGGTGTCGCCGCGCAGCAGCTCGGGCCCGGTCATCACTACCGCTTCGCCGGTCTTCGTGTCGAGGTAGAAGTTGCCGGAGATCCCGTGTTTGGAAGCCGGCGTGCCGGTGATGATCGACATGTTGTTGGGGCAGGTGAAGCTCGGCACCGTGCCGTCGGCGACGACGCTGAAGCCCTGCTTCATGAAGCGCGCGATATTGGGAATCGCTCCGTCCTTCAGGAACTGCTGCAGGTAAGCCGGGTCGCCGCCGTCGATGCACACCACCACCACCGGCTTCGTCGGCCAGCGGTACTTGACGCCATTCACCTTCACCAAAGGCTTGTCACTTGTCGTTGCCATGTTCCGGTTCAATCCTTTCGGGGATACGTTGTGAATTCGGACTGGACTGCCCACGAGGGCGAACCCGACCGGCCGATCCGCCCCGCTGGGTTCGGGGAGATCGGCTGGTCAAGGTACGGCTCACGCGACGATCAGGCCAGTCTTGCGAGCCATTCGTCGGTCTGGGACTTGCTCAGGGACCTTCCACAGCCCCGGCGATGAGCTGAGTCAGCTTGTTTGTCTCCTTGGTGTAGGGAACCACCACGGCCGCGAACTTCCGCTGGGATTCCAGCACCTTCTTGAAGAAGGGGTCCTGCTGCTCGAATTTCGCGAGCACCTTCTTCGCCGACTTGATGAAGGCAGCGGCGTAGTCCGGCGGGGCATCGAACATCTTGACGCCTTTCTCCTTCGTCAACACGCCGAGCGCCTTGGCGTTCTCATCCACGAAATACATAAGGGCCTCGAAAATCGACGTCGTCATCGCCACCTCCACGATTGCCTGAAGATCCGGCGGCAGCTCGCGCCACTTCTTGCCGTTGATGACGACATCGCCGATGTCGATGGCCTGATGGAGCCCCTGGAGGGAGTAGTTCTTGAAAACGTCCGAGAGACCCAGCTTCAAGTCGTTCGACGGATTGATCCACTCGACGCCGTCGATCAGGCCCCGCTCCGCCGCGGGGATGACCTCGGCTCCCGACAGATTCATCGGCACTCCGCCCATGTCCTTGAGGACGTCGCTTGGCAGGCCGGACGACATGCGAAACCTCATCTTCGTGTACTCGGCGACCGTCTTCGGCACTCTCTTGACCCACCCGAAGGCCTCGGGGCCGTCCGGGCCGTAAAGGAATGCCATCACGTCGGCCTTGAGGATCTTCTGGTAATACTCCAGGTACAGTTCCCGCCCGCCGCCCCGCAGGTACCAGGACAGATGGTTCATCTGGTCCAGTCCGCTTCCGGCGCCGCCGAGCGGGGCGCTGAACAGGCCTCCGGCCGGGTGCTTCCCCGTCGCGTAATGCGTCCACCACTGCCCTGCGTCGACGACCCCCTTGTTGACGCCGTCGAGGATTTCGAAGGCGGCCACGATCGCTCCGGCCGGAAGCACCTCGATCTTCAGCCGTCCTGCCGACATCCTGTCTATGTTGGCTGCCAACCGGCCCAGCAGTTCCATGTGCGGCGTACCTGCCGGGTTGGCGCTTTGCAGCTTCCACCTGAACTGCTGCGGCGCTGGTCCTTGCCCCCTGGCGATCATCGGGACTCCGGCGATCGCGACACCTGTGGTCGCGGCGGTGGCCGCGTTCAAGAATTTGCGGCGCGCTACGTCAGGCCTGTCCTGCGTGGTTTTCTTCGGCTCTTTGTTTCTCATGGTGACCTCCTGGATGGAACAATAGTTTAAATACGGAAGTACTCCTTACAAGGCAAGCAAAAAAGTTCTTGTTATCAGCCTCTCATGCAGTGTCATGCCTTGCGCGTGGCACCACATTCTCTTAACTGAACAAGTATCTGGGAAGCCACAGCGCAATCTCCGGGAACAGGAAGAGTAACACCACGGCCAGTGTCTGCAGCAACATGAACGGCATCATCCCCTTGTAGATATCCAGCAGGTCCCATTCCGGCATGATCGCCTTGAGATAGTAGGCCGATAACGCCACCGGGGGAGAAAGCCAGCAGCTCTGCAAGGTAACGGCCAGCACGATGGAAAACCAAATCATGTCGACCTTCAGCTCCATGAGGGTCGCCAGGAAGATCGGAATAATCACGACCACGATCGGCACCCATTCCAAAGGCCACCCCAGGATGAAACAAACGGCCAGGATACCGATCACAGTGACCTCGGGAGAGACGCCCCATGAAAGCAGGGTACCAGCGATGAGCTTGGGTGTCCCCAAGGCAGAGAAAACCACCCCCATGAACGTGGATGCCGCGAGCAGAACCATCACCATACTTGTCGTCACGGCGGTCCGGTACGCGGATTCCTTCACGATCTTGAAGCTGAGGCGCCCGTGAGCCGCTGTCACCCCCACCGCCCCCAGACAGCCCAGAGCCGCCCCCTCCGTCGGGGTGGCGACCCCCAATATGATCGTTCCCAGAGTGAACATGATCAGGATGACCGGCGGCACGAGCCCGACAAAAAATTCACGCACCAGGTGACTTTTCGGAACGTCCAGTTCTTCATCGGACAGCGGCGGACCCAACTCGGGCTTCAGCATCACTCGTGTCATCGTATAAGCGAGGTACAGGAAAGCGAGCAGCAGCCCGGGCAGAATTGCGGCTGCATACAAGCGCGCAATGGAAACCGACAGCACCGGTCCCATAACCACCAGCATGACGCTGGGAGGGATCAGGATGCCCAGCGTTCCGCCTGCGCAGATCGTCCCCGCGGAAAGCGCGGTGTCGTAGCGGGCCTTTTTCATGACGGGAGCAGCCATCAACCCGATGATGGTGACGGCCGCACCGACAATCCCCGTCGCTGCCGCAAACAGCGTTGCCGTGAAGACGGTCGCCAAGTACAGAGAGCCCCTCACCCTGCCCGAGATGAGTTGTACCGCCTTGAACAGACGCTCCATCAGGCCGGCGGATTCCAGCAGGTAGCCCATGAACGTGAACAGGGCGACCGCGGCCAGGACTGACTCCATCATCGTCCCGAAGACCGAAAGGGTCATCAGGTAAAACACTCGTTCTTGAAGCGCAATATAGCCGAACACTACGCCGAGAGTGATCAACGTGAAGGAAATGGGGAAGCCCACGAAGATCACAACGAAGAGGAGCGCCAGGAGAATCAGGCCGTAAATCTCTAAGCTCATCGTTACCGCCTGCTGTAGATGGCCTTCATGAATTCACGCTGCAGCGACGGCACAGCCACCAAGGGGTTGATGATGGACTCATACGATGTCCCGCCGGTGACGCTCATCCTTGCCGGTCAGTATCGTTTTTACGGACTTGAGAAGCTCCGAGATGCCCTGCAGCAGCAGCAGCGCTGCGGCCAGGGTAATGACCGATTTGTACCAGTATGCAGGAGGCCTCCAGGTCGTCATCAGTTTCTCGCGCAGCGCCCAGGATTCGGCGGCGAAATCCCAGCTCAACCAGACGAACATCGCCATCCCGGGGAGAAACAGGAACAGATAGCAAATCACGTCGACCCACGCCTGGGTGCGTGGAGACCACTTTGCGTAAAAGAAGTCTGTCCGGATGTGCTTGCCCAGATACAGCGTCATGGCGCCCGCCACGAAAAAATGCGTTCCGTACGACATGGTCGCAATATCCAGCGCCCAGATCGTCGGCGCGAATGCGTAGCGGACGATTACTTCACCGGCCAGCATCGCGACCATCGGGATGATCAGCCAGGACGCGGCTTTCCCGGACCATATGCTGATCTGGTCGATCGGCCTGGTTATCCGATCGATGTCGCTCGTGCCCATCCGCTTCACCGTTACGCTGCCGCGCGCCCCAGCACGCGGATCGGTTTAGTGGGGTAGGTCGGGGCTGCAGTCGCCGCCACGACGGGTTCAGCCGCACACGCCACCACCGCGATTCCTGCAAGACAGGAGCGCCAGATACGATTCGAACTCATGAGATTGTCCTCCCAAGGCATGAAGATTGCGGTTGGCGGCCCCGCCGGGGATCCCGGCCAAGAGGCAATCAGTGGGCCACGCCGTTCATCGCGAAATTGAAAACCTGGTGGCTTTTGAGCCGCCTCGTTTTCGCCTTTTTCAGATAATCGTCGAAGACCGGTTGATTGATCACGATCGGCACAGTCCGTTGATATTTAGATAGGCCCTAGGCCGCGTCCTTCTTCGGCGTCTTGCCTTTCTTTGCCCAGTAGTCGGGCGAGGCCTTCGATTTCGCCAGCGCCTCGGCCGTCTCGAAGCCGGGCGCCATTGAAGCGGCGGTCCCGGCCATCACCGCGTGGTGCTCGATGTTGAGCAGCCGCAGCCAGCTCTGCTGGCCCATGGTGAGCGCGATGAAGCAGCCCAACTCGACCAGCTCGGGCTCGCTGAAGTGCTGGTGCATGCGCTTCCAGAACTTGTCGTCGGTATCGAGCCGCCAGGTGATCGCCTCGGCGTAGGCGAGGGCGGCCTTCTCGCGCTCGTTGTACTTCGCGGATTTTTCGAAGTTGATGAGGTCGTCCACCTTGGCTTCGTTGACCTTGCCCGCCTCGGCCGCCTTGATCGAACGCTGGTTGCCGCAGAACTCGCAAGTCACGGCGCGCGAGACGTAAAGACGGGCGAGTTCCTTGATGGCGTGGTCGCAGATGCCGGTGTGGAAGATATCGCGCCAGGAGTTGGCAAACGCCCAGAACGCCCCCGGCACGTGGGCGCGTACCGCGGAGCTTTCCGGGCGCGGCGTGCCCATGCGCGCGTAGCGCTCCATCTCGGCGCGCATTTCCGGCGTCATCTTGTCCAGCGGGACGTAGCTGATGCGTTGCTTGCCTGCCATTTTCCCTCCTTCACGACGTATGCAGAAACATTATAGGACGGTGGCACCGGCTGGACAAAAGCGTGATAAGTGATAAGTGATAAGACTCCCGCGCGATCGCGCGGAACCTGGCTCCTATCACCTATCACTCATCACCTATCACGCTTCTCGGTGCTCATGCGCTCTTGAGGCGCGCAGCGCCGGCCGGTTTCATGAGCACCGCAAGCGGAACGGTGAGGAAAATCGCCACGCCGATGATCGTGATCGAGGTTTCGACGCCGTACAGGTCTCCAATCAGCCCGTAGCCGAGCGGCGCGGCGATGCCGCACAGCGAACCGAGCGTGTAGAACAGCCCGAAGGCGCGCGGGAGGCGGTCCTGCTCGACGAAATCGCCGACCGTGGCGTAGAGCACCGAGGAGGTGCCGTTGACCACCACGCCGATCAGCGGCAGCAGCAGGAACGAGACGGCGCCGGGCAATGCCAGCGTCGCGAGAATTCCACAGCCGGTTGCAATCTCGGTGATGACGATCATGCGCACGATGCCGAACCGCTCCGCGAGAATGCCGCAGGCGAGCTTGCCCGCCATGCCGCCGACGAGAATGAGCGGCACCGATAGTATTGCCCAGCCCTCGGGCAACCCCTTCGCAATCAGCAGAAACGCGATGAAGGTGAGAAAGCCCGTGCGCGTGCTCGAGTCCAGGATCTCGATCAGGCACAGCGCCGTGAATCCCTGGGGATTGCGGATGCCCCAGCCGGTGACCTTGGTCGCCGGCTTAATTCGGCCTGTGGCTGTTCCCGCGCCATGTGCATGTGAATTGGTGACGTGTACCCAGATAGCGATTGAGGTCAGGATTCCACACAGGCCAAATCCGATGACCGGCGCTTCCCAGGAAATTCCCGCAACGAGCAACAAGCTGACGGCGCCGCCAAAGGCGAACTTGCCGACGTCGCCGAAGAAGTTGTAGGTGCCGAGCGCCGCGCGCCGGCCTTCGCCGGGATAGGCGTGCGATATGATGGTGGAGCTCAACGGGTGCTGGACCGCTGACCCGAGGCCCGCGAAG
>Ga0209520_10002447_pt1 | contig 10722 bp, 16 predicted proteins | sample Rifsed16ft1_FD_184009 | JGI IMG/M metagenome (GOLD analysis project Ga0209520, IMG submission 184009) | Soil microbial communities from Rifle, Colorado, USA - sediment 16ft 1 (version 2) | ecosystem: Environmental > Terrestrial > Deep subsurface > Rock core/Sediment | place: Rifle, Colorado...
AAGACCATTCTCACGCATATCCAACGGTGTACGGAGCATTCAGACTGGAATCCTCGCTAAGAACCTCTGGCCAATGCTCGCGGTACTACTTCTCCTAGCTCTCTGGATGATGATGAACCTATGACTTATGATTGGACTGTGCTACTGGCAACGTTCTTTCCGGGCTTCGTTGGAGCCTTCGCAATCCTCATCCTTGATCTGCTGGTCAAGAATAGAACGAACCATCGCTCCGCCGTAAGCGGAATTGCAGCGCTGATAACGTTCGCTTTCGTTGCATACAGCAATTGGCAACAAGCTGCACTCTTGTTGACCACAGGCAAGCCCATCGTGATTTCACTTGAGCCAAGTCTTCTGGCTACTACCTTCACGATAACACAGCTAGGAGTCTACATTTCGTCAATTGCGTTGCTGCTGTCGATCCTGATCAGCCTCTACTCGATTGCTTATCTCTCGAAGGAAGGTTCTTCGGCAATCTTCCAATCACTCACAGTCCTACTCTACTTGAGCATCTACGCCGTGACAGTCGCGGGCGACCTGCTAACCTTCTTCATCGGATGGGAGGGCATGAGCGTAGCCGCATACGGACTTGTTGCGTTCTACAAGCACAGCTGGGAAGCTATCGAAGCGACCATGAAGTATCTGCTGATGAGCGGGGTCGGAAGCCTGACCGCACTCTATGGCATCGCGCTGGTTTACGGCCTTACTGGGACGCTGAACATTGAAGCATTCGTCAAAGCTTTCACAACTCGAACCCCGATAGGAATCTTGACTGTCGTTCTGATTTTCATGGGATTCGGAGTTGAGGCAGCGGTGGCTCCATTGCACATGTGGCTGCCTGACGCTCATCCCGCAGCACCGAGCCCAATGAGTGCTCTGCTCTCTGGAATCATCATCGAGGTTGGAAGCTTCGCTTTCATTCGTTTGCTCGGCGGAATTCTGATCATACCCGCCTACGCCATCCTCGCTCAGCCGATTCTAGCTGTGGCCGCGGTCGCGACAATGTTCATCGGCAACCTCTCAGCCCTACAACAGGACGACTTGAAACGCCTTCTCGCCTACTCAAGCATCGCACAAGTCGGATACATCCTCCTCGGAATCGCGGCCCTGACTCCCAATGGTTTCTCAGCGAGCGTCTTTCATATCTGGAACCATGCCCTCCTCAAAGCGACCTTATTCCTTCTGGCAGGAGTAGTCACTTTCCTAATTGGAACAAGAAGCCTGACCGAAATGGCAGGATTGGGAAGGAGAAGTCCGATCCTAGCAGCGTTGTTCACACTCGGTGCGCTAGCGATGACTGGTGTCCCACCCTTCGGATTGTTCTGGAGCGAATTTCTAATCGTGCTCTCCAACTTGGCGGTAAAGTCACCGGTGTTGAACGCGGCTGTGGTGTTGATGCTTCTTAACCTGCTGATCTCGATCGCATACTACTTCCGAGTCATCCGCGTTGTCGCCTTTGCAAAACCGAGCACCGCATTGAATGGGGGTGGCCCCATTAAGATTCCGCTCATGCTTGTTATTCCCTGCTTCATACTGGTCGCATTAAGCTTGATTACGGGCCTCTATCCCAACCTATTCTATCAGCCCGCTGTGGATGCGATCAAGAGCATCCTTGGACTGTCTTCATGCGCATGTGGTGGATAACATGAGTCAAAAAGGAAGAGAACGAATAATACAAGACATTCAAACCGTCGACCAGGCCATCAAGGCCGAAAGAGACGTAGAATCCGGATATCATGGCGTAATTGAGGAGAACCTAAGCTACTGGCTCGCCGTAGAAGAAGACATTATCGACAGTTACTCAAGGCTCGTCAAGCAGACGAACAATAAGAAAATCAAAACTACTCTAACCAAAATGATTGAGGACTCGAAGAATCACGTACGGATCCTCACATCCATAAGGAAGAGTTTCATGAAAATCATGACCGACGAACAACGCCACGCAAAGATGCTGCAAGAGCTAGAAGAGGAATTTCGCAAATAGGCTTAGGAACACGTAGTGCGTTTCACGTGCTGGGGGTTAGCGCACCGCAGAGTGGAGTCTGGGACGCGAACCCTATGCTCTTAGTCGAGTCGTTGGCAAGCCGAGTGCTCATTGAACCTTTCGTCTACTAGCCCAAACAGCCAGCACGATTGCTATGATGGCGAGTATGATCCCACCGATAGCTAAGGTGGTCGCCATCACGACCTGACCGGAGATTTGTGAACCGATATTGTTGAGATCGCTACTCGTTCCATAGACATGGAGTACGATTACTTCGCCTACCATGCCCGCGATGTTCCCGTTCTCAACATTTGAGTGGTACTTGCAATAGTAGACATAGGTTCCTGGATCCTTGAATGTGTAGGTGAAGAGCTGGATTACTTAGGAGGTGTTTCTTGTCTCCAAATCTCCTCTTTCTTGGCTAGGAGTTCGAAGTTTTCGCCTATTCGCGGTTCCTTGGTCTCCTCTCTATCGGCGAATATGACGACCTTTAGGGCTTCCCAGTAGGGTTTGACTAGAAATCGATCGAAGAAGAGCATCTCATTCAGGAGGCCATTGTTGACAAGGGCACCCGCAGATTCCCAGAAAGCAGAAAGTCTGTCCAGATACATTGATCCTTCAGAGTTGTTCGGATAAATCTCCCTTATCTTGGTGATGTCAGAGATTTTTCGTGGAAAGAAAATACGCCAAAACCAGTGAAGAGCCCTCTGATTTGGCTCCATCAGTAGCATCTGCTCGAGTTGCAACAACAGCTGGGCGTCCTCTTTGGTGGGCTTGGACAATCTTCAACGCCGCCCACGGATAGATTTGAAGGACTATTAAGATTGCGAAAATAGAGTTGCCCATACGACGGAGTGTTCTAGATTGCCAATGTTTGCAACTCTCTGTTACCTTCGGAACAGAGACAAAGTACTGCTGCTTCACAAGGCCCGCGGGTTGTTTGGCGAGGGAAAATGGAATGCTCTTGAAGGCAAGTTGCGACTGGGCGAGAATCCATCCAATGGACCTGCGCGAGAGATTTTTGAAGAGACCGGACTCAGAGTGAGCCGGTTGATGTTCAATGGAATTCTGAATTTCTATCTCGGGGAGTCAAAAGAACTTGATCAGACGGTCTTCGCCTTCTCATGTCACATATTCAAGGGTAAGACTCGTCGCGGTATGGAGGGGAAACTCGGGTGGTTTCCCATCAGTCAGATCGCTTATGATGATATGTGGGAAGATGGTAGACTATGGCTTCCATTACTACTCGACGGAAGAAGCTTCATCGGAGACTTCTACTTCACAGACAAATATCAGAAACTCATAGACCACACGATTCACCAAACACAGAAACGAGATGTACAATAGCAACCGGCGATCGAACCACAGAGCCAACGAAGACGAAATCGCTTGCGACAAGCCCGAGATCGTTGAAGGGACTGCGTACCCTGCTCCTAAGGACCGTGAGACTGCGCGCAAGGAGCTGGATAGCTATATCCTGAACCTATTCCGGGAGAAGAAGGGTTTCCGGTGGGGAATCACCGAGAGAGGATCAAACAAGTTGATCGGTAGCTGCGGGTTCTATAATTGGGTGAAGGAAGAAGCAAGGAGCGCAGAGATCGGACATGACCTTAACCCAGCATACTGGGGAAAAGGCATCATGACCGAATCCCTTGAGACAATGATCCGGTTTGGTTTCGGGAGAATGAGCCTGAATCGAATTCAAGCTCTGATACCATCACATAATGACCGATCCATGAGACTCGTTCAGAGATTAGGGTTCAAGAAGGAAGGTGTACTGCGAGATCGGGCCTATTTCCAAGGAAGATACATTGACGATGTTTGTTTCTCTCTATTGCTGAGAGAATGGAGTAGCAGATGATCGGCTCGCACATTTGCGTGCTAGAAAACCTCTCATCGCAAGCCCGATTGGCATTGAACTAGTCAACTGCCCCAGCATTAGTCAAATACTTCGAGAACCCAGCCCACAAAATGGGACAGTTGCGTCAGACCTTGATTGCTCCCGCTAAAGGGAGCCTCAGAAAGAAAAGTGGGAGTTGAGATCACGCGTAAACTTCGCATAATCGTAGCATTCGCCCTAATCACCATTGGTCGGCAGCTTATTTGAATATTGAATTACAGCCGGAGTTGAACCAGAATCATGTCTTTGAAGCGCAGGCGAGTTGCTCCTTTTGTTTTCACTGTCTTGATCTTGACTGCATTTTCGTTTCCTCTGGGTGTGTTTGGGCCAACCGTCAAGGCCGCTGTGCTGTATGATTCTGGTGATCCAACTCCGGCGGAGCAGCTGGTATTGGAGTACGTTAACCGGGCTCGTTCTGATCCTGTCGCTGAGGGTCAGCGTTTGGGCATTGACATCCATGAGGGCCTGCCGGATCCGAGTCTTGTGGGTCCTCGGCCGCCGTTGGCCATGAGTAAAATCCTGCTTAACATTGCTCAGACACACAGCCAGAACATGTACAATCTGAACTATTTCTCCCACAATGACCCGAACGGCGACACACCGTTCGACCGCATGACACACGCAGGCTACGATTACTTGACCGCGGGTGAGAACATGGCTGGAGGTCTAGGTACAACTGCCGCGAAGCTAGAGGATTTGATTATGGTTGATGCGGGCACGCCGGGGCGTGGTCACCGCGTGAATCTTCTCGACCTGTTTAACCCCTACCCTTGCGGCAACCCTCTGTGCGTCTACTCCGAAGTCGGAATCGGATACTATGGGGCAGCATCTCCAAATGGTCTCGGTTTGAATAGTCTCCTCACGGAGGATTTTGGGGCCGCGGCCAGCGGACCGTTTCTCTTGGGCGTGGTTTACAATGATCTGAACAACAACAACTTCTACGATATCGGTGAAAGCATAGCTGGGGTAACGATCACACCCAGCAGCGGCGGTTACTACGCTGTCACATCATCATCCGGCGGCTACGCTATCCCAATTGACATGTCTGGCACGATCACGGTCACGGCTTCGGCTCCAGGATTTGGCCCGATCACCAAAACGGTCACACTAAATGGCGCGAACGTCAAACTGGACTTCACTGCCTCGGCGCAAACAAGTAGTACCACTTCAACCTCGGCACAAACAAGCATTACTTCAACCCTTATCATAACAAGTTCAACGGTTGTCACGACAAGTTCAACTCAGACAACGACCTCCGTTGTTAACCGTCCATCTATCGCGCTCAATCTTCTTTCAGCTTCGGCCGGGTCGACCGTTGATGTGACCGGTTCCGGTTTCTCCTCAGGTGATGCAACTTGCTTACTGTCCGGAAACGCAGTAGGTACGTCCAATTGTTCGATTTCCAGCGGAACGCTAGCTGCCTCGTTTGTGGTTGCAAACGTAGCGGTTGGTACTTACAGTGTTGGAGCTACTGGGAGCCCAGCTGGTGATTCTGCTTCGGCCATCTTCACAGTCAGCGCTTCCACAAGTCAAACAACGACTTCGACAAGCACTAGTACCACTCTGACTTCAACTCAGACAACCCAGATCGTCACTACTACATCATACACGACTGGTTCTTCGAGCTCGCAAGAAACGACTACAACGAACACTCAGACAAGTACTACAAATACTCCAATAACAATGCCAGACTTCTCTTTCTCAACCTCTTCCAACGCAATCAATCTAGCCCAATCCTCAACCGGAGACTTGATAGTATCTGTTCAATCAATCGGATCCTTCGATCAACAGGTCCACCTTGAAGCCATAGGCCTACCTCAAGGTGTGGAAATTTCCTTTTCTCCGGATCCAGTGAGTCCCTCCGAAGGTGGAACGATCAGCTCAACGGCCACTTTGATTGTGACCCGTTCTGTTCCAACAGGAATCTACCCGTTCACGCTAGTGGCCACGAGCGGCTCGGTTTCGAAACAGATTCCGCTATCACTTCGCGTCTCTGGGTGTCTTATAGCCACCGCAACTTTCGGTTCCGAATTGGCTCCTGAAGTCCAATTCCTACGAGATTTCCGAGATTATAAGATTCTGCAAACATTCGCAGGCACAAGTTTCATGGTCGCCTTCAACACCTGGTACTACTCATTCAGCCCCGGCGTGGCTCAATACGAGTCCATACACCCCGTTGTACGTAGTGCAGCGAAATTCATACTATATCCACTGATTTGGATACTGAAGTTCGGATCGGCTGTCTTCGATCTTGCGTCATTTAACCAAGAGGGGGCTGTGATTGTATCAGGCTTGAGTGTGAGCGCACTTCTCGGCGCCATCTACTTGGCTGGGCCGCTGGCAATCTTGCGACAAAGACTGCCAACCAAAACACGCCGCGCTGCTCGGAGGCTTGAAAAAGCGCTTTTCTTCGTTCTTGTTGGTTCTCTCTTCACCCTAATATTGTCAGAGGCGTTGAGATCTGAGATGCTGATGATGACCGTTGCGTCCATTGCGGTCTTAGCGACAGTGATGGCTTCAGCACTCTGGACGTCACATGCCATAACCGAGTTACACAGGCCAACGAAATAGAACGAGACTTCACAATGACACTGTCCAAGTCTTTCAAGTGGCTTGTCTGCTTCTTCTTAGGCCATAAGGAAGTCAAGGTCACGTTGACGTTGGGAAAGATCGTTCCCGAGAAGGTTGAAGCAATTAAGTGCGAACGGTGCAACCGAATCTTTGTTCCAATTCCCCAACTCGATAATGATGTAAACTCCAAAAAGTTTGAAATGTAGCTACATGCGTTTACTTCGCTCTGTTCAGTTCTGTCATTAGTCTGAGCATGTCCATTTCGTGCCAATGTTCCTTGATTTTGCCCTCTTGAAGATAGTAGATGTCTATGCCACTTGTCTCAATTCTTGTGCCAGTTGGTGGCATACCGAGGAAATCGCCACTGTGCATTCCGCTGAGTGTCCACCTGGCTACAACCTTGTTCCCTTCCGCAACAATATCCTCTAAACGATATTCTGTATCGGAGAACACGGTGAAGAAAAGCTGAATGTGACGTCGAACACCCTCGATGCCGACACTCTGATCTGGAGTTGGATTGTGTTCAACATAACTCTCTGAAACAAAATCACCAAGAAGTGAAAGGTTTCTTTCCTTCAGGACCTTCTCAAAGAAACGCTCAATGATTGTCTTGTTATCGTCAGCTCTCATGTTAGCAATTGCTCTTTCCTAAGGCTTCCATCGATTGGCGCAGCAATATGTAGCAGACATAGTGAGACCAAAAGATAAGAGAACTTCGCATCCTTATTGTCATTCCATGTCAGGCTCTAAGGAAGACAGGGAGCTCTGCGTGCTCAGCATCCTTCGCAAAGAAGACCCTGCTTCAACAAAACGAATCATCGAACTCGCCTCAACACCAGAATTCGAGAAATTGTGCCGCGATTGTAAGAGTGGCGTTGAAGTATACGAGACGGCGATGAAACTGCATCGGGCTGGTCTCATAACCCGAAAGCCTGGAGCTAGCGGTTTTATGTGGGGCTTAGTTGAAGCTTGAGTCCGTAGGCATATTTCTCCGTCTCGCCGTTCGATAACATAATAAAATGCGTGATACATTTCCAATTGGGGAGAGCGATATGGCCAAGAAACCGAAAAGCCGAAAATCTCGTCGCGCTAGATCGAGGAAGTTCGAGCCTGTACCAAAGGAGTTCCGCACTGTTACCCCCTATCTAGCTATCAAAGGGGCAGCGCAGGCGATAGAATGGTACGAGAAAGTCTTCGGCGCTAAGGAGTTCGAGGCAGAGCGTCAGATAACGCCTGAAGGGTAATTGATTCATGCCCGAAAGTGGCCATGCCACTCGACAACATGTCCTGGGGCGAACGATACGGCCAGCTCACCGACCCATTCGGACACTCCTGGTCACTGTCGATGCGGATACAAATGTCGGCTCAAGAAATGGGACAAAAGCGCCAGGAAGCCATGAAAATGTTCGAACAGGGCCAACACCCGTAAATCCACCTAGCCCGCATGTCCCTCTTAGGGAGAGAGCCGTAATACATCCCGGCGCTCAATCTGCTAGGTTTCATACGTGGATCTGAATACTGAACCGACTTTCCTCTTCATTTCCGAGCGCTCCTTGAAGTGATAGCATGAAGTTCTGCGAGAAATGTGGCTCGTACATGCGAGCAACCAAGAACGGTTTAGTCTGTTCCAAATGCGGGCACACAGTACAGGCAGAGGTAGCCGAAATCACGATCATAGAGCTCCATGCTCCTTCACCGATTGATGTGATTGACGAGTCCGAACACGATCACCCTAGAGTCAGTGAAAAATGCCCGAACTGTGATAACTCCGAAGCTTTCCGCAGCGTATCCATCAGTTCAGGAGAACATGCCGGAGTGCGACAGGAAAGATCGATAGAACGCTTTACTTGCGCGAAATGTGGTCATTCGTGGACCAGAGACTGAGAAGGATCCCCCAAAAAGAGTGTCTTTGGTCTAGTTACCAACCTATCTTTTGGCAAGAAGCATGTTAATGATCCGGAAGGTTAGTCCCCAAATCACGTGGCCGTCAAGAACGTACGAGTTAGCAGTGAGTTTGCCGCCTTCGAGTTTGACCTCACGCTTGGTCGCTTCGATCCGGGAGAGATCACGTACTGGAGTCCAAAAACTTTCAGCAACTTCTTCATTCAAGCGGATGGCCACATCTTTTCTAAGTTGGAACACGAACGGAGCGACAAGAACACGTGGCGTACGGGAATAAACTAACGGCAGAACACCAAGCACCTCATGCTCACCGAGTTGGATACCTACCTCTTCCGAGGTTTCTCGTATCGCCGCTTCGAGAAAAGTCCGATCGCTCGTCGACTTATGTCCCCCCGGAAACGCTATCTGTCCTGACCAAGGGTCGCCTTCACGTTCTGTTCTCCTAATTAGAAGTAGGGAACCGCCTTGGCGTCTTGGGTCGATAATTATAGTTACGGCTGCTTCGGGCCACTCATCCTTCTTAGATTCGAGCACTGAACTCACATGTCTGAGACGCTTTTTCAGTGACTCAATATCAAAGGCGCCAGTCACAGCCGTCCACTTTCGTTTAGTTTAGAGAGCCATTGCCCATTCTCGTGCAATAAATGCTCGCAGGAGAGCACGTTTTTCTTTGTTTCAATCGTTTAATTCGGACATATGTATAACGCCGCGGCCGTGAGTCGTATTGAAGCGGTGTGCTTGGGCTGCCCATGATCCTTTGATGATGAAGTATCATGACAAGGAATGGGGTTTTCCTGTTCATGAGGATGTGAAATTATTCGAGTTTCTCATTTTGGAGGGAGCACAGGCGGGACTCAGCTGGATGACTATTCTGAAGAAGCGGGAGAACTATCGAAACGCATTCGACTCCTTCAACCCGACAAAGATCGCAAGATACTCAAGCAAAGACGTGAAGCACCTACTTTCAGACATTGGCATCGTCCGGAACAGATTGAAAATCATGGCAACCATCACAAACGCACGAAAATTTCTAGAGGTCCAGAAGGAGTTTGGATCGTTTGACAGTTACATCTGGAAGTTCACGCAGGGTCGACCGATCAAACACAGATTCCGAACCCTCTCAGCTATTCCAGCCAAGTCCAAGGAATCCGATGCGATGAGCGGAGACCTGCAGAAGCGCGGTTTCAAGTTTGTCGGCTCAACAATATGCTACGCCTTTATGCAGGCCGTCGGAATCGTGAACGATCACACGGTCAACTGCTTCAGATACGGCCAAGTCTAGGGCCTCTTCCTTTAAGCTCAATGCGCGGTTTTGCGCACTGGAAATGCTGGTGAAGATTACAGTGCGCCAGCTCGATTAGCCGAGTGCCGCTTGTCTGATCCGTGACCCTCAGACATTGACGTTTGGGAATGAGAAGTTTAATCAAGGAACGACACGACATATGTGATAGTTTTGAGAAAAGCAACGAAACTGCTCTTCATTGAGTTTGCGATTGTGAGGAAGGCATGGAATTCCTCTTGAAGTCGGGTTTTGTTAAGAGCGTTCCAACTGACGGTGGTATGAAATACGAGATTACCGACACTGGCCTCAGATTCCTGGGAGACTATCAAGACCTGAAGCGAATTTTGGAATAAGAACCGACGCGCAAGATATGAGTTGAGAAAAGGCATTCGGAGGCGTGCCTGTACCTGAAATAAGCGCTCTCCCGTTCCCACGCGCGGTTCACATCCTTAGTCAAGTTTTATCTTGATGTCAAGCAACAATTCATGGTTCAACTAGAGCTGGAAGTGGGGGATTTGGCAGATCTGAACGACGGCTTGAACTGGATTGAGCGTTCCCGTGAAGGCATTGTGAAGTTCATGGTCGAGATGTTGAAGATCAAAGCCATCAATCCTGACGGCGGTGGAAAGGGGGAGTATGAACGTGCGCTCTGGATTCAGAAGTGGCTTGAGAAATCCGGATGCAAAGTCAATAGACATGACATCCCAGATACCCGCGTACCAGAAGGCGCCCGCGTTAACCTGACTTCGGTAATCGAAGGTCAGGAGAGTAGTCGTACACTCTGGTTTGCTGCTCATATGGACACGGTGCCTGAGGGAGCACGCGAACTTTGGGCCACGGACCCCTACGACCCTGCTGTCAAAGAAGGTAAGATATTCGCGCGAGGTTCAGAAGACAACGGACAGGCAATTGCCTCGACGCTATTCGCCTTCAAAGCTTTGAAGACGCTGGGTATCAAACCGCGCTTCAACATTGGAGTAACCTGCGTTTCGGACGAGGAGTCTGGCAGCAAATATGGCGTAATTCCGCTGTTAGAAAAGAACGTATTCAAGTCAGGAGACATGGCTGTTGTTCCTGACACGGGTT
>Ga0209520_10002450_pt1 | contig 10719 bp, 9 predicted proteins | sample Rifsed16ft1_FD_184009 | JGI IMG/M metagenome (GOLD analysis project Ga0209520, IMG submission 184009) | Soil microbial communities from Rifle, Colorado, USA - sediment 16ft 1 (version 2) | ecosystem: Environmental > Terrestrial > Deep subsurface > Rock core/Sediment | place: Rifle, Colorado...
GAGACAGGTAACCCGTATTCTGCAGCGTAAAATGTAACCGAAATATGTAGTAACTTACTGTAAACAGTCATTTTTTATGCTATCTTTCTTCTATTAGGTTCGACAAGCTCACTACAGGGATGTATATGCACTCAAGAAACCAATATCTTCAAACGTTAATTAAACATATCAGCCTAGTCATAAGCTTCTCCTTTTACCTCGCTTTCTCGGGGGTAAGGGTGAGGTTAGAGGGAAATGAGCGCGAATCGTGGTCCCGCTTCTCGGCCTGGATTTAATCTCGACCTGTCCACCAACTAGCCGAACGCGCTCTTGCATACCCAACAAACCAAAACTTTCGCCCCGCAAGGCACGTTTCTGTGCGGTGCTTACGTCAAACCCAATACCATCATCACGTATGATCAACTCTAGTTCAGTTTTGCTCTTTCGCAATTCAACGTGCATATGTTTCGCCCTTGCATGCCGCGCCACATTGGTTAGCGCCTCTTGGACGATACGAAAGCAGGCAGTTTTGAGTTCCGGCTCCAGCTTTGTCTCTAACGGATCTGCGATAAACTCCGCTATCAACCCAGTTCGCTGTGCCTGGCGATCCATGAACCAGCGTAAGGCAGCTATCAGCCCGAGATCATCAAGCATCGAGGGCCGCAAATCAAGCGAGAGATTACGCACCTGCTGGAGAACACGGTCAATAGTGACGATACTTTCTTCCAGACGTGGTCTGTGTAAGCCTTGTTTGTCTAGACCCTGCATTTCCTGCAAATTGATTTTTACTCCTGTAAGGGCTTGACCGATCTCATCGTGTAATTCACGAGCAATATGGCGGCGCTCGGTCTCTTGCACCTTCATCAACTGACGGGAAAGTGTCTGGAGCCGTTCAGTCGCCTTTAGCAACGCCTCCTCTGCTAATTTACGCTCGGTAGTGTCCCGCGTTACACCCAATAGAACCGCTACTTCGTTAAGATTATTGTAGAGAGGAACCGCATTTATTTCCAGCCACCGGCGACTTCTTTTAAAGCCAATAATCTCAAACTCCAGTTTGCCCTTGTTACCACGGAAAACGCTTTCTATCAGATCACGAAACGCTTTACGGTGTTCTGGGACGATTATTGGATATAAAGATTTCCCTATAACCGCCTCTGCATTTTCTGCTTCAATCATAGAAAGGCCTGCCGGGTTCATCTGAAGAACGGTGCCGTCGGATGCTACTACTTTTACGCACTCTGGTTCGTTTTCGATTATAGTACGCAAACGCTCTTCGCTCTCTCTTATTGCTTCTGCAATCCGGGCATTATTGATAGCCACTTCTATTTGCTGAGCCACAACTTCCAGCAGCTTTAATTCCTCTTCATCAAAGGCATTCTTCAGAAAAGAATTTATATTTATACATCCTACTACCTTGCCTTCAAATCGAATTGGCATAGACAAATAGCTCTTTGTTCCTAGTTCCCTTCCAGCAGGACCGATAACTGTATCTTTGTCTACATCCGCAACATATCTGGCCTTCCCATCTATTATCGTTCTCCAAGTAGTACCTATTGGATAAGGGATCCTATTCACCTGCATTATATATTGCTCAGTGTATCCCCTATGGGCTCTTAAAACCGCCTCTTCACCTTCTACCAAGTAAATCGAAATGTTTTCTACACCTTCTATATTTTTACTCATCTCTTCAACGGCGTTTTCTAAGACGTCCTGGAGATTGATTGACTGATGGACACTCCGAATCACAGTATTAATGATTGTCTCGTAACGATTCTTTGTTCCTAATTGCAACATCTTGTCTTCCAGTTTCTTTATCAGCCGTTCATTATATTCCTTGAGGTAAATCTCCTCCTCTTCAACCGGAGGTCTCGGTGCCACAAGTTTTCCTGCCTTCTGACTTCTGATAACCTCCCTTAAGATTTCGATAAATACATTGGGTTCTTTGGGTTTGATTATGAACTTTTCTGCTCCCAGATTCAAGGCAAACTCCTCATCCTTCGGATCGGTGTAGGTAGCGGTATAGAAGACAAAAGCGATCTTTTTCAACCTTTCATTCGTCTTCACCTCATGGCAGAGTCTAAACCCATCCATCCGGGGCATAAGGATATCAGAAATTATCATGCCAAACCCATTCTTAAGCACCTTCTCGAGAGCTTCAACACCATCAGAGGCAGACTCAACCTCATAGTTATAGCCCCTGAGCAGTGTTTCCAACATGTAGAGGTTCTCTTTGTTATCATCAACGATTAGGATTTTCATTGTATAACCCCCTATGTAAGCACTCTGCCATCAGCGGTCAGCCCTCAGCTTTTGGCTGACACCTGATCGCTGATAGCTAAACACTATTAAAAATACTTCTCAATCTCGGATACGAATGTCTCTGTTATAATGGGTTTTTCGATATAGCCCTCACAGCCAGCGGCCAGAACTTTTTCTCTGTCACCCACCATGGCATAGGAGGTTACCGCTATAATTGGTATATGACTCAGCTCCGCAATTCCCTTTATCCGCTGGGTTGCCTCGTAACCGTCCATCTCAGGAAGTTGCATATCCATAAGTATCAAGTCAGGTTTTTCTGCTTTGGCTTTTTCTATAGCCTCAAACCCATTTTGAGCTGCGATGACCTCATAGCCATTTTTTTCCAGAAGGAAAGTTGCTAAATACAAGTTCTGCTCATTATCCTCTACCACTAGAATCCTTTTTCCCATGTTATTTCTCCTCCATGGGCCTGAGAGGTAGCGTAAAGGTGAACCTGGAGCCCTTACCATATTCGCTTTCCACCCAAATCCTTCCACCCAATAAAGTCACCATCCTTTGGCAGAGGTGGAGTCCCAGCCCAGCACCTTCATACCTTCGCTGCGATGTGCCATCAATCTGCCGAAACGCTTCAAATAGCAGTTTCATATTCTCCTTTTTTATCCCTACGCCTGTATCTGAAACGGTCACTTCCAGATTGTTATGATCGGCCTTACATGCAGTTCTTATTTCACCCCTCTCAGTGAACTTGACCGCATTATTGACCAAGTTGAGAAGAATCTGGAAGACCTTCTTTCTATCACTAAAGATTTCTAGGGGCTCATCCAGTATCTCTGTAATCAGCCGCAGACCCTTTTGAGAAATCATAGGAGCTAAGCTATGAGCGACCTCGGAAACAACATCTTTGATCATAAACCTTTGCATCGAAACTTCCACTTTGCCGGATTCAATCCTAGAAAGGTCCAGAATGTCATTTATCAAGTTCAAAAGATGCTTCGCAGAGCCATAAACCATGGATAGTTGCTTTCTCTGCTCCTCGTTAATCTCCCCACTGAGTCCTTGCAGTAAGATGCCCGTAAAGCCTATGATGGAATTGAGTGGAGTTCTTAGCTCATGGCTCATGGTGGCAAGGAATTCTGATTTGAGACGGTCTACTTCTTTAAGCTTGATGTTAGCTTCCATCAATTCATTAGTTCGTTCTGCCACTTTGATTTCTAACTCATCGTATGCCTTATGCAGTGCCTCCTCCGCCAGTTTGCGATCGGTGATGTCGAAGGCGACGCCAATGGCGGCCGGTTTGCCTTCAAACATCATGAGGCCGCCACCAAAATCAACCCAGCGTTCGTCGCCCTCCTTGGTAAGAATTTTCACTTCGTAGCGCGTCGGAATCATCTCGTCGCGTTGACGGGCAAGACCCCGCTGCCGGACAAGCTCCCGAAACTCCGGATGGATAATGTCCCAGAACCTCAGGTTCAATAACTCGTCATTCGCGTAACCGCTGATCGTCGTGGCTGCTGGATTGGCATACCGTAACTGTTCGCCATGGAAAACAAAGATTGCCGCCACGCTCGTTTCGGCAAGAATGCGGAACTTCTCCTCAGATTCCCGCAGCGCCGCCTCGGTCCGCTTGCGCTCGGTGATGTCCTCCGAGAATATCATGATCCCGCCGATCCGTTCGTCTTCATCGTGCCAGGGCCGCACTTCCCAGCGCAGCCAGTTGGTGGTGCCGTCTTCACGGACAAAGGGGTCCTCTTCCCGGCGCTCGACCGCGCCAGCCAGACACCGCTGATGGACATCCTGCCAGTCTTTCCTGTGCCAGATTTCCGGGAATATGTCGTAGTGGCGTTGCCCGATCAGTTTTCGACCACCGAGGTTGTAGTCTTCTACCCAGCGCCGGCTGGCCGCCACGTACCGCAAGTTGGTGTCAAGCATGGCAACCGCTGCGGGCGCCTGCTCGACGAAGGCGAGCAGCAGCGCGCGGTTCTGTTCGAGGCGTTGCTCTGCCTGCTTGCGCTCGGTGATGTCGGTAATGGACCCGGCCATGCGCAGCGGCTGCCCCTGTTCATCCCACGTGGCCTGGCCGCGCGCGTAAAACCATCGATACTCGCCACTCTTGCACCGCATACGCAGCTCGATCTCGTAAGGCTTGCGCTCCTCGAGATGTGCGCGAACCGCCTCCGAGACCCGCGACTGGTCATCCGGATGGATTTGGTTGAAAAAACTTTCCTGAACATTGGGAAGCTCATGGTCCTGATAACCGAGCCATTGCTTCCAGCGCGGCGACAGGTAATCTTCGCCGGTCGCCGGGGTCCACTCCCAAATGCCGTCGTTGGCGCCGTTCACCGCGCGTATGTAACGCGCCTCGCTCTCGCGCATCGCCTCCTCGGCGCGCTTGCGATCGGTGATGTCCTGCACCGTGCCGGACATGCAAGCTGGCTTGTTCTCAGCGTCATACATCAATTCACCGTGACCGCTGAGGAAGCGGACAGAGCCATCCGGCGGTATCGCACGAAACTGCAATTCCCTGGGCTTTTCTCCCGCTGCACAGGCCTCAATCCATTGCTGCATCGCCGGCCGGTCCTCAGGATGAACCAGATTGACAAGCGACTCGACAGTCGGGGTGAACGTCTCTGGTGATACACCATAGATGCGATACGTCTCGTCCGTCCAAATGATCGGGCCTGTCAGATCCCAGGACCAACCGCCAATATGGGCGATGCGTTGGGATTCAGACAGGAGATTCTCTTTCTCCCGCAATGCCTTCTCCGCCTGTTTGCGCTCGGTGATGTCGCGGAAAACTCCAATAATGCGCTGTAACTTTCCTTCAGCGTCGCAATGTGGCACCCCCCGATCATGCATCCAACGGTAACTGCCGTCACGGTTCCTGAAGCGATATTCCAAATCGTAAAGACGTTGCTGCTTGACGGCATTCTCAACCTCGTTCAATACACGCCCTAAGTCCTCGGGGTGAACCCTATCCGTCCAACTCTTCGTGTCCTTACCCATTTCCTCTTCACTGTATCCCAAAACGTTTGTAAATTCCCCACCCCAGAAAAGTTCATCAGTCGGAACAATCCAATCATACACAATTTCTCCCAAGGCTTTCACCAATGATGTATTGCGATGCAACAGAGATTCTCTTTCTTGCTCAATCAGCTTGCGGTTGGTGATGTCCAACGCTATACCCTCCATCCGGACGGCATTGCCTGAACCGTCGTAGTACCCTCGCCCCTTCGCTGTAACCCAGTGGATACTGCCATCGCGCCAAACGGTACGATACTCGATGTCATACTCCGTTCGGTTATTCAGCGCGTCCATCACCGCCTGATTCGCCCTTTCGCGGTCCTCAGGGTGCAGTGCATCCAAGAAGCGTTCGTAACTCAGGGGCGTATCCAGTGGAATGCCAAATATCGCCTTACACCTGTCTGACCACATCAGTTCATCGTTGGCAATGTCCCAATGCCAGGTTCCCATGCCGGCTCCTGTGATCGCCAGTTGCAGTCTCTCCTCGCTAACCTGCAATGCTTTCTCGGCTCGTTTACGCTCGGTGATGTCACGGGTGATCCCAAGCAACGTGGTAATTTCACCTTTCTGATTCCGGAGTGGCGCGGCATGCGTCTCAAGCCAGTAGTGGGTGCCCTTGAGTCCAACCATTTCAAACTCCAGCATCTGCGATTCACCTCGAAATACACCCTCCGTGAGTTCCTTAAAAACCGACCGATACTCTGGAGTCACAATCCCATAAATTGACTTTCCAAGGACCTGTTCGGGAGAGTCGGCTTCGATCATTGCCAGTCCAGCAGGATTCATCTCTAGAATCGTGCCGTCGGGAGAAACCAACTTCACACACTCTGGCTCCGATTCAATGATCTTGCGTAAAAGATTTTCGTGTTCCTTCTGTGTCTCCTCCATCTTGCTGCGATGCACGAGGAGCACTGCCATGGTCCAAAGCACACCTACCCCCATCAAGCGGTTGATGAATGCCAAGTACAACTTGACGCCTGGGGGAGAGTAGATAAAGCCCAGTGCGATAAGTACTGTGCAGACTGCTGCGAGAATAAAGGGGGTTAGTCGCTCTGTCGCCCTTGATACGATCAACAGCGGTAACATATAGAACACCCATATTGCCACGCCTAACGGCGTCAACAGGTCGAGGACAAAGATTCCGGTCGTCAGTACAACAGTCGCCAGAAGAACTAAGCTATCGGTCTTCTTTGACTTCATGCTTGACCTCTTCGACTTAAACGCCGATTCTCTTTTATTATGCTCAAATGACGGGTAAGCAGATGGGCCTTCGGTGATTTCGGTTCTTGGTTTCAGTTCGCTATATAGAGTCGGTGTTTCATAAGTTCTAGCTGAACAATTAACAAAACAAAGATCTATGGGAGATTTCGCCTTCTGATTTAGCTAATGAGTATCCTCCCGCCTATCTTAGCCTAACTCTCCACTAACTGCTAAAAGATTATAATTACCATCTAAAGTATTATCAAGTTACATATTCTGTAGTCTAAATTGAGTTTGGATTACGTCGGAGATCAACGATGGCTTTTAAGCCCTTCTAATACATTTAATTCTAAGATTAGCTTTTAGTCTATTAGAAATATAAAAAATAGAATTACATTATGCCTTCTATTACTCTTTCTGACTATATACTAGCTTTTCTAAACTTCGCATTTTAAAGTAATCTAAAGTACCTAACCCATGAAAGGCAAACTTTATATCGTTTCAACCCCAATAGGAAACCTTGAAGATATAACACTTCGAGCGCTCAGGGTTCTAAAAGAAGTTGATCTAATAGCTTGTGAAGACACAAGGGTTACAAAGAAACTCCTTTCCCACTATCGAATTCAAAAGCCACTTACGATCTACCATGAACATAACGAAAAGAAAAAAGCAGAAGAGCTTCTTTTACTTTTAGAAGCCGGGAAAAACATAGCCATTGTCTCTGACGCAGGGACTCCAGGAGTTTCTGACCCCGGTTATAGACTCGTAAGTCTTGCCTCAGAAAAAGGGATCGAAGTGATCTCTATACCTGGACCTTGTGCTGCAATTGGAGCAGTGAGTGTATCAGGGCTTTCTACATCAAGCTTTACATTCTTTGGATTCCTTCCTAAGTCAGCTAAAAAGAGAAAGGAATTCTTAGAATCAATTAGAGAACACCCTCAAACCATTATAGTATATGAATCTCCTAATAGAGTCATAGAAACTCTAAAAGATATCTTTGAGATCCTTGGAGATAGACAGGCATCAATAAGTCGAGAGCTTACTAAGATGTTTGAAGAAAACCTGAGGGGAAAGCTTTCTGAGGTACTCGAAACCCTGAGTCAAAGGGGAAAGTTAAAGGGCGAGTTTACAGCAGTTATTGAGGGTTATCATAATGAAATTAAAAATTTAGATCATTTGGTTAAGGAACAACTTAATATTTATAAGGAAAAAGGATTAACCTTAAGAGATGCAGTTAAAGAGGTTTCTAGAAATTTAAGGCTTTCTAAAAGTAAAGCTTATAAAGTAGCGCTTAAGGTGTTTAAAACATGATTGGACTAAACTCAAATAAATATACCGATCATCGTTTCTGCTTTTTCTTTTCCTTCTCTACCTCTGGACCTATTCTCACTTCCCTTTCTATCTTCTGTTTTTTATCTATTGCCTCCCCTTGAATCTGAGCTTTACAGACATCACAGATTGAAACCTCAGAAGGCTTTCCACAAACCATGCAAACTTTCTTTTTTTCTGACATATCTCCTCCTTAATTAAAACAAATTCCAAGCATCAAATACCAAATCACAAATATGTAACTACAGAGATGACAAAATTCAGAAGTTAGAATCTGCTGACTTCCGTCTCCCGACTCCTGGCTTCCGTCCTCTATTTCAAATCGGTGGCCTTCTTCCCCTCCAATTCGTACGTAGTTCATAAGCATGAGCTACTCGGAGAATCGTCTCCTCATCAAATGGCCTTCCAAGAAACTGAAGCCCAATCGGAAGACCTCCTGATGTAAATCCGCAGGGAATTGAAATACCAGGAAGCCCAGCAAGGTTACAGGGGATTGTAAATATATCCGATAGATACATCTTTAGCGGATCGTCTGTTTTTTCTCCAATTTTAAATGCGACCTCAGGCGAAGTAGGAGTTATAATTATATCAACCTTTTTGAATGCCTCTTCAAAATCCCTTTTTATAAGGGTTCTCACACGCTGAGCTTTAAGATAGTAGGCGTCATAGTAACCTGCAGAAAGCGCATACGTTCCAATCATAATTCGCCGTTTGACCTCAGCGCCAAAACCCTCTGCTCTTGTTCTATGATACATCTCCCTAAGTGAATTTGAATCAGGAACCCGAAATCCATATCTTACTCCGTCATACCTTGCAAGGTTTGAACTAGCCTCAGATGGGGCAATGAGATAGTATGTGGAAACAGCATACTCTGTGTGGGGAAGAGAGATTTCTTCTACAGGACAACCCAAGTCTTCAATAAGCCTTATAGCATTCTTTACCGCCCCCTCAACCTCAACATCTATTCCCTTTATGAAATACTCTTTCGGAACCCCGACTCTAATCCCCTTAATTTCACCGTCGAGTTGCATTGCATAATCAGGAACAGGAATATGTACAGAGGTTGAATCTCTGGCGTCTCCACCTGCTATAACGTTTAGCATCAGAGCCGCATCTTCCACAGTTTTTGTGAGAGGTCCTCCCTGATCCAATGATGAAGCAAAGGCTACCATTCCGAATCTACTCACCCTTCCGTAAGTGGGTTTTAGCCCGACAATGCCGCATAGTGCAGCGGGCTGCCTTATAGAACCCCCTGTGTCCGTGCCAACGGATGCAAAACAGATAGATGCTGAAGTAGCGGCGGCTGAACCGCCGCTTGAGCCACCCGGAACCCTTTCTAAATCCCACGGGTTTCTAGTAGGTCCAAAATAGGAATTTTCAGTAGATGAACCCATTGCAAACTCATCCATGTTATTTTTCCCGACAATAATAGCTCCTGAGTGCTTTAGCTTTTCAACGACCATTGCATCATAGGGAGAAACAAAATTCTCTAATATCTTGGATCCGCAAGTAGTTCGTGTTCCCTTCATAACAAAGATGTCCTTTACACTAATCGGGACACCGTGAAGAGCACCAAGATAGGTTCCTGAAGAAATCTGCTTTTCCGCTTCCTTTGAAACCCGAAGTGCTTCCTCTCCTAAGATAGTTATGTAAGCGTGTATTTTGCTATCAACGCCCTCGATCCTATCCAGAATTGATTGAGTAAGTTCAACTGGAGAAACCTCTTTTCTATTTATTAACTCCGAAACCTCACGTATTGAAAGAAATGGTAGTTCCATCTTGTCTCCTTAAAGCTCTGATTGCAAAGCCACAAAGACACTAAGACACGAAGTTAAAGAATAATTCTTTTAATTCCATCTTTAATCATTGGCACATTAAAATTGATAAGGAAACCAAGACGCTTCTGGGTCAATTTTAAATGGCTCAGTATTTGTGCTTCCCATACGGGATTCGTCTCGTCTACCGCTTTTAGTTCATAAATGATCAAGTCTTCCACCAGGACATCTAATCGTAGTCCTTCATCAAATACCATTCCATCATATACTACTGGGATATTCACCTGCCTTTAGTATTTTAGCCCCCGTTTGAATAGCTTATGACAAAAACATACTTCATAGATTTTTTCAAGTAAGCCTGGCCCTAATTTGTTATGTACAGCATGGGCAGCGTCTACCATCTTTTGAGCAATCACTTCTTCTCTTTCTGATAGTAGTTGGAAAGACATTTTTTCCTTTGTGCCTTTGTGACTTAGTGGCTAAATGCCTCTAATCCTCTATAAATTTTGGGACTGTAAAAAAACCTTCTTCCTTTTCTGGAGCGTTTTCTAAGGCTTCATCCATGCTTAGCCATGGTTTTACAACATCTTCTCTTAGGGGAGTCGAAAGCCAGAGGACATGGAACGTAGGCTCAACACTGACGGTATCAATCTCATTTAGTTTTTCCATGTACTCAAGAATGTTCCCTAACTGCTCAGAGAATCTTCCAAGTTCATCTTCTTTAAACTCAAGCCTGGCAAGCTCCGCTACGTGTCTTACCACATCTTTTGAAATCTTCATGTCCTGCTCCTTCTTAATTAGTCACGAATGAACACGAATTTACGGGAATAAATACAAAAACATTAAAATTTTCTTTTCATTCGTGTTCATCTGTGTTAATTTGGGGCTAAATAATTTTTATTGCATACTTCTTCAACAAAATCTATAACCAAAGACTCCAACTTAGTCCCACAAAGTCTATTTATCTCCTGAACCCCTGTAGGGCTTGTCATATTTACTTCCGTAAGATAACCACCTATAACATCTATTCCTACGAAATAAAGTCCATCCTCTCTAAGCTTTGGTGCTATCCTCTGACAGATTTCAATGTCTCTCTCAGTTAGCTCCGTTTTAGCAGGGCTTCCGCCTGAGTGAAAATTGCATCTAAACTCCCCTC
>Ga0209520_10002451_pt1 | contig 10718 bp, 10 predicted proteins | sample Rifsed16ft1_FD_184009 | JGI IMG/M metagenome (GOLD analysis project Ga0209520, IMG submission 184009) | Soil microbial communities from Rifle, Colorado, USA - sediment 16ft 1 (version 2) | ecosystem: Environmental > Terrestrial > Deep subsurface > Rock core/Sediment | place: Rifle, Colorado...
GGAGCGAGTTCGATAACAGGATTCAGGAGGCAAGATACAAGATGCAAGGTATAAAACAAATCATGCATCATACATCACTCTATTAAGGAGGGTCGCTTTGAAAATCGGTTTCTACGCCACAGGATCAGCTACGTCAAGCCATCAGGATCTTATGAACCAGATCCGATACGCCGACGAGGAAGGATTCGATTCGGTCTGGCTCAGGGAGCGTCACTTTCATCCCGACCATCATGGAAGGAATTTCTTCTCCTCTCCCTTTGTCGCTGCTTCATACATTTCCAATATCACAAAACGGATAAGAATCGGGATCGGCGCGAGGTTACTTCCCCTTGATCACCCGATCCACATTGCCGAGGGCGCGGCAACGGTTGACATCATTTCAAACGGACGACTTGATCTTGGAATTGCGAGAATAGGAGAAAATGAGCTCTACCAAAACGCCTTTGGAATTGAAGCGGGAGAAACAAGAGACCGCTTCGAGCAGTCTTTTGAGGTTATAATCAAGGCATGGACAGAGGAGCGGTTTTCTTATGACGGATTTTACAAACTTTCTGAGGTCTCCGTTCATCCCAAACCGGTTCAGAAACCGCATCCTCCTATGTATCTTGTGGGAATCAGCCCGGAAACCCTCAGGTTCGGAGCTAAACAGGGATTGCCTCTTCTTCTAGCCGGCGCGCAGACGGCTACAATCGTCAAGAAAACCCTAGAGACCTACCGCCAAATTCTCAAAGAGATGAGATACAAGCAAGAAAATGTTGTGCATCCCGTGAACCGATTCATCTATGTCGCCGAGACTAACAAAAAGGCTATAGAAGAGACGAAGGAGGCAATTATGGGATTCATTCATAGGGCCAGTTCGGCCATCGGGAACTTTCTTTTTCTCCCAAAGGAAAAAGTAACCTACGACCTACTGTTCAAGGAGGTGTGCATCTTTGGTGACCCTGACTACTGTCTACGAAGGATCGAGGAGATGAAGAATATTATTGATCTTCGGTACCTGATTCTAACCTTCAACTACTTCACTGTATGCCACGAGAAGTGTCTTAAATCAATGGAGCTGTTTACTAAGTACGTTATGCCCCATCTAAAGAAATCGTCTGCATTGACTGCATCGGATTGTCTTTGAAGGGCGATGAGAAAGGGTAAGGAGACTTGAGAGATTAAGCACGTGAAGTTCGGCCTGTTCATAATGGGAACACAGTCCGGAAGTTACCACGACATTCTGGAGCAGGTAGAGTACGCCGAGGAATTGGGATTTGATACGGTCGTTCTGGGCGAGCGCCACTTCAGCCACGGAGATTTGCTGTACCCTTCTCCTTTCAGCATAGCTGCCGCCTTTGCGGCTAGAACCACTCGAATTCGGATCGGTATGGCGGCACGGGTTCTTTCGTTGGATCATCCTCTCCACATCGCCGAAGACGCGGCCACATTGGATGTACTAAGTGGAGGCCGGCTCGACTTCGGAGCAACGCGGGCGAGCCTGGACGAAGAGAGCCACATTGTATTTCAATCTCCTCTCGACGAGTCGAGGTGCCGTTTAAAGGAAGCGCTAGAGGTGATCGTCAAGGCCTGGACTGAGGAGCAATTTTCTTATGAAGGGCTATATTATAAGATTCCTGAGGTCTCAGTCTATCCTAAGCCTACGCAAAAGCCCCATCCTCCAATTTCTGTTGTCGCAGTATCTCATGAGACACTTATCTTCGCCGCGGAAAAAGGGTACTCCGCAGTTATCGGCGCAATCCGCTCAATTCCTGAACTCAAAGAAACGGCCGAGTCATATTGGAGGGTTTCCCAAGAGGCCTGCCATAATGGAGCTAATGTTGAGCTTATTATCAATCGTTTCATCTACGTTTCCGACACCTATGAAAAAGCCTGTCGTGAAATAGAAGGGCCGTTTATGGATTTTATCAACAATCGAGCTCCTGATCTGAAAGCCGCTCTAATTTCGAAATACGGCACCGAAGAAAATTTCAGTTTTGATCGCTTCGTAAATGACTTTTGCTTATTTGGCTCGCCCGAGACCGTCACCTCTAGAATTAATGAGCTAGTAAACAATGTAGGTTTGAGCAATTTACTTTGTTCTTTAAACCTTATCACACTAGAACACAAGCTCTGCATGAAATCAATGGAGCTTTTCGCCAAAGATGTAATGCCTAATTTTCATCGCGGAAACTAGAAACAATTCGATACCCACATAAATTAGTGAGTTGATAAGAACAGATGAACATACCTCCGATGAAATATCGCATGTTGGGTCGAACAGGCCTTAGCGTCTCGCTGTTGTCTCTAGGTTCCGGCGGTCCCAACCAGTTTGGTCAAAGGAGATTTGTTCCTCTGTCACAGATCATAAGTTTGATTCACCGCGCTCTTGATTTGGGCATTAACCTCTTCGATACTTCTCCTGCTTACGGCAAAAGCGAGGCGATCCTCGGCGGGGCGCTACGCGGTGTTCCTCGAGGACGTTATATCCTGGCTACTAAATTCTTACCCATTCGCAATGGAGCCATAACCACACCCGACAAAGTGGTTGCCACAGTCGAGCGGAGTTTGAAACGGCTGAACGTTGATACTATTGACTTGATGCAATTCCATCGTGTAACGCCGCAGATGTATCGCACGGTTGCAGATCGTCTTCTGCCGACAGTTGAAAAACTGCAGAAGCAGGGCAAGGTTCGTTTTGTGGGTATTACAGAATCCACGTCAAAAGATTATCGCCACGAAATGCTTCCCATGGCGCTTGCAGACGACGTATTCGACACCATCATGGTAGGTTATGACTTTATAAACCCGTCGCCTGAGCACTATCTGTTACCTTTGGCACAGCAGAAAAACGTGGGTGTTATTTGTATGACAGCCGTTCGCAATCTGCTTAGTCGGCCGGACTATATCCGAAAGAAGATTCCTGACCTCAAGGCGCGCGGCCTTATCGTGCCTGAAGCTCTACTAAACTATAATCATCCAAGCTGGCTGACAAAGAAGGAAGACCTCCTGTCGCTGTCAGCCCTCGGCTATAAGTACGTTGCCGCTCACTCGGCGATTGCAACTGTTTTAACCGGTACCACTAATATCGAACACCTCGAAGACAATGCACGCGCTATTCTCGGTCCACCATCTAACCGAGCATTAGATGGCGCGTTTTCGCCGCATCATTGGCAGGGTCAGGTAACTTAGGCCGGATGATGCACCAAAATGCTAGAAGCTTTAGTGTGAGAAAAGGATAAATAACGTTGAGACGATCTGAAACTTTAAGCGTCACAATTCAAAGCTCCTTCGATAAGGCCTGGGCTTTTATCAAGAATCCCGAAAATCTTCACCTTTGGACAGTAGATTTTGCATTGTCTCTTCCCAAAAAAGCAGGAGACATTTATAAGGTTGAAACCCCACTGGGAGTGATTGACCTATTCGTTAAGGGCGACCTAGAGGCCGGCACAATTGATTTCTACTTCGGGAGAGATGGACGATACGGATGCTCCCCTTCTCGCCTCATTCCAAACGATGATGGAGTGGTCTATATTTTTACTCAGTTTGAACCAAAGGACGCCCCTCAGGGATTGTTCGATAAACTGGTCTCAAACGTAAAAAAAGAGCTACAGATTCTAAAGGAGCGGTTGGAATCCTTTGATTGAGAGTAGAGACACGCCATGGCGTGTCTCTACTATAAAACAGCAATGGAATGTGTTCTAGAGATTGCAAAGAATAGCGGGTTCAAAAAGTTTAAAATGTTCATAAACGGCCAATGGGTCGGTGCGGATTCAGGAGAGACCTTTGAGGTACGAAACCCTGCAACAGGAGATTTGGTTGCTCTGGTCCCTGATGGAAATGCTTATGACACGAATCGGGCGATTGACGCTGCGTCAAAGGCCTTCCCACTCTGGGCAAGGGTTCCTGCTAAAGAGCGAGCGGCCTTTCTCATGAAGGTTAGGGATTTAATGCTTGAACGCCAAGAAGAGCTCGCACGACTAGTGGCTATCGAGGAAGGCAAGCCAATAGTAGAAGCCCGAGGCGAGATACAATACTCAGCCGAATTCCTTAGCTTCTTCGCCGAGGAGTGCAAGCGCAATATGGGTGAAGTCATCCCGGCCTATATGCCCGACAAGCGCTTTTTGACAATTAAACAACCCGTAGGCGTGGCGGGAATTATTACAATCTGGAATTACCCTTCGGCAGGCATCGCCCGTCCAGTAGCTCCTGCATTAGCTGCCGGTTGCACCGTCGTGGTAAAGCCTGCTGAGCAAACACCGCTATCTGCCATTGCTATCTTTCAGCTTTTTGAGGAGGCAGGGCTCCCGCTCGGCGTTGCTAATCTTGTTACAACTTTGAACCCTGAGGTAATTGGGCAGGAGTTGCTAACAAGCCCACTTGTCCGGAAACTAAGTTTTACAGGTTCCATAGAAGTTGGAAAACACATTATGCGAGAAGCCGCTGGCCAGTTAAAGCGGATAACCTTAGAGCTTGGTGGTCATGCCCCATTTATTGTCTTTGAGGACGCCGACATAGAAGCAGCAGCATTTGCTGCGATGAAATCGAAATTCCAAAATGCTGGTCAAACATGTGTCGCCTTGAACCGAATATACGTTCATGAATCAATAATAGATCCCTTTACTTGCCGATTTACAGAACTGGTAAAGGGTCTCAAAATGGGAAATCCATTAGATGAATCAGTTCATATAGGACCGTTGATAGATGAGGAAGGACTTAATAAAGTCAAATTACATGTCGAGGATGCTCTTTCCAAAGGAGCAGAGTTGCTTACCGGTGGATGCCGGCGCAAAGATAATGAATTCTCAAAGGGCTTATTTTTCGAGCCGACTGTACTCTCCCTGGTCACACATGATATGCAAATCATGCGGGAGGAGACCTTCGGCCCGGTAGCACCTATTTTAACCTTCAAGTCCGATGACGAAGTACTCTCATACGCTAATGAACCCCCTTACGGACTCGCTGCGTTTTTCTATACCCGTGACCTCTCCAGGGCAATACGCATAGCAGAAAGCATGGAATATGGATTAGTCGGTATAAATAACTCTAACCTTGGCGCGGTGCAAATACCCTTTGGTGGGCAGAAACATAGTGGTTATGGAAAAGAAGGTGGGAGAATGGGACTAGAAGAATTTTTAGAGACGAAGCTGATCTCAATAGGACTCTAGTCAAGGTCCATCCACACCGCTCCTATGGAAAATAGTTGTCACAGAGAAGGCATTAGGGTAAGATAAAACCATCAATGGTAGGATCAGCGTTACGAGGTATCACAGTTCTAGAGCTCGCCAGCTACCTCTGGGATCCCATCCGAGTGGTTACCAAGAAATGGTATAATTCAACCTTCCGCTCTTTGAACAGCAAAAAGAAAAGTATTAACCTGAACTTGAAAGCAGTTTGACCTATGCGCTCTGGGAGTATAATCTGTCGGACAAATTTTCACAGGCCTTATTCTTTTGCCACCCCCGAAAGGAGCATACCGCTCTAGACTCTAGTGCACGGAACGAGGAGTGGTATTTGGATTCAAGGCTTTTCCTTAAACCCGGCGACGTGGCGGAGGGTTCCTCTCCCCAGATCTCGGTGTTGAGAAACCGGACGGCCTTAAAGCCTCTAAGCTGATGGCTATAACATGAGAAAGGAGAACATCCGATGCAACACACCGAAGCGCGATACAACGTAGGAGGGGTGTTGCTGCCTAGACCCTTTAGGATTCGGCGCCTAGGACACTTTGGCATTAACGTCCTCCACCTTGGGGAATACGTGGCCTTCTACAAGAACCTTCTAGGCTTTAGGATCTCTGACGTGATCGACTACGCGAGCAGACCCCACCTGACACAAATTCTGGTGGGCGTAGAGGACACCAGAGGTTATTTTATGTACTATGGTTCCGATCACCATGCCCTGGTCTTCTTTAACCAAGAGGCGGTTCGCCGGATGCGCGCCGCCGGAAACCGTCCCTTCGACCATAAGATCACCATCAACCAAATTAGCTGGCAGTGCGGATCTCTTGCCGAGATTGTGGAGAGCTACCGCTATTTTCAAGAGCGCGAAGTGCCAATCTTCAGGACAGGAAGAGATATGCCTGGAAGCAACTGGCATGTCTCTGTCTACGACCCCGACGGCCATGTCGTCGAGGTATACTACGGCATCGAACAGGTGGGGTGGGACGGGAAATCCAAACCTTTAGCGATGCACTACCGAAGGTTCAACGAGTTGCCAACGCTGCCCCAACCCTCTGAGGAGGCAGAGATTCAGGAGGCCATGGAGAAGGGGATCGACCTCTCTTCCGGCCATCGGGACGGCGAAGCATGGCCGGCACGGTACGAGGTGGATGGCGTGCTCTTACCCAGACCGTTTAAGATCACCAAGATCGGCCCGGTCAAGCTCTTCGTCAACGATTTGGACCGATCGGAGGCGTTCTACAGCGAGATTCTGGGATTTAGCAAGACGGAGGAGACCTATGTTCGGGGCAGGCGGTGTATTTTCCTTAGAGCGGGAACGGAGCACCACAGCATCGCCCTGGTACCCAATGAGCTTAAAGAAACCCTTTTGCCCAGTGCCCGGACTACTTTTTGCTCCTTCGGCTTAGAAGTAGCTAACTACAGGCAGCTCAAGGACGCCATGAAGTTCCTCGAGGAGCACTCGGTGCCGTTTATACACCTCCCGAGTGAGCTTTCCCCAGGGTTGGACTACAGCGCCCATGTGCTAGATCCTGAGGGGCATTGTCTCCAGCTCTACTACTATATGGAACAGGTTGGCTGGGACGGCAAGCCCCGCCCCCCGGAGTTAAGGAGAAGTGTCAACGAGGGCGAATGGCCCGAGGTTCTAGAGGCCCTCTCTGATACCTACGTGGACCAGACCTGACAGAGGCCATAAGACTAAACTTTGGGTTACTTTTACAAGGAGGCAAACCGTTTTATCCTCTGTAACCGAAAGGTAGCTGCTCCCGCCAGAGGGATGTACGCTCAGGTTCGTCGGTTCCAGAAGCGCGATGATTAGCCCACCCCGCAGTTATAAGATTCTCTGATGTTCGATAATATAAAGATGTTTGGAAGATATGGCTGGGGATTAAACGGTTATCTTAGCTGCCCACTAACAGACGAGGAGTGCAACCGAAGGCTAACACATCAATTGAGGACCAGAGATGAATCTTTTTTACGTATTCTGGAGCGTGGCATTTATGCCAACCCACAAAGCCCTTATCGAAAGCTACTTAGGCACGCAGGAATAGAATACGCCCATGTTGCCCGTCTAGTCGGTCAACATGGTGTCGAAGGGGCACTGTCAGAGCTTTACAAGTCGGGAGTATACGTTACACTCGATGAATTCAAGGGGCGCCGGCCAATCGAGCGACCTGGTCTTCAATTCGCAGTCCACCCTCAGGATTTTGACAATCCACTATTGGCAAAGCACTATGAGGCTCAGAGCAGCGGTTCGCGGGGTGCTGAAACGCGTGTTGTTATTGATCTCGATCTTCTGACTCATGAAGCGGCTTACATCCATTGCTTTCTGACCGCCTTTGACCTGACGTCCAGACCCATCGGAACCTGGCACTCGGTTCCGCCTATATCTACCGGTATGAGATTGATCCTTCGCTACAGCAAGCTAGATAAATCGGTAGAAAGATGGTTTACACAAAGCAAGTTGAAGCTGCAACTCAGAAACTTAAAATTCTTTCTGTTTACAAACTACACAGTCTACGTCAGCAGGATTCTGGGCAGACCTTTACCGTTACCAGAATACGTGCCTTTAGAGAAAGCCCTCAAGGTGGCGCGTTGGCTTGCAACAAAAAAAGATGAAGGCACTCCTGCCCTACTGCATACGAATGCAAGTTCGTGTGTAAGAGTGTGCCTCGCCGCTAAAGAACAAGGTTTGGACATCTCTGGCAGCTTCTTTTCCGTTGGCGGAGAGCCTTATACATCGACTAAGGCTAAGATAATGGCTGAGAGAGGCAGTAGGGCTGTGAGCAATTATGGGATGGCGGAAATAGGCACTGCCGGTATTCCCTGCGCTACACCCACTGCTCTTGATGATGTTCATCTGCTCACCGACAAGGTCGCGGTGATTCAGTATCCAAAGTCATTGGGTGCCGGTGGGTTGAGCGTTGGTGCCCTTATTTATACGACCATCTTGCCCAGTTGTCCTAAACTTATGTTAAATGTGGAGAGCGGCGACTATGGTGTCCTGGAGGACCGGCTGTGCGGCTGCCCTTTCGGAGAACTCGGGTTCTCAAAGCACATTTCACTCATACGCAGTTATGAGAAGCTGACAAGCGAAGGGGTGACGTTTATTGGCACCGAGCTGCTTAGGCTGGTAGAAGAGGTTCTGCCCACCAGGTTTGGCGGCCATCCTACAGACTACCAATTGGTCGAAGAGGAGGAAGATGGTCTGCCTAAGGTGAACATTCTTGTGAGCCCGCGTGTAGGGGGTGTCATTGAGGAATCAGTTGTGGCTACTGTGCTTAAGACATTAAGCACCGTCCCCGGGGGGGATACTATGTCTGAACTGTGGCGACAGACCCAGACACTACAGGTAGTTCGAAGAGAGCCTTACGCCACAGCTTCGGCCAAAATTCTACCCCTGCACTTACTTCAAAAGGGAGGCAAGCATGATTAGCGAAGCTCTTGACATAGCTATGAAACCTATTGCAAAGCTACTCCAATATAACTATATGGAGGGGTTAGGAATAAATAATACAATGAAAATCGCACGTGCCTACAACTACCTAAAGCATGGTAAATACCACGAATATCGAAAGACTCAGTACCTCAACCATTTTGATGAATTAATACGCGAGAACGGATTGCCTGTTACCCTTCTTAATGAAATAAAAGACGGCTGGGCCTTAGACACCTCATTGACATTGCCACACTTAAAACAGCTACTAGCAGATGCAGATGAGATTATCAAAGAGAGAGGATGTATCAAACGTACAACTTATGGCAGACCATACTTTCAGGAAGTTCCTATTGACGATTTACTCGACCAGTATCCGTCCATTCTGGATTTTGCGACCTCCTCCGATGTCCTTTCGGTTGTATGCAATTACCTCGGATTTATTCCTGTCTTCTCAGAGGCCTTGCCATACGGTATCAGGTTCAACGAGTCCTGGGCAAAATTTGACGATACACCAAACGGCCCATACACAGCAAGCCAGCTTTTTCATCTTGACTACCATGATTCGCCAATGGTTTATGTGATTGTTGTCCTTAGAAACGTAAGAATGGAAAACGGCCCATTCTGTTTTCTCCCAGCGTCTGTTTCCCAAAAGGCCTCTAAGGCACTTAAATACCATGAAATGGGGAAATCGCATCGCGTGACAGATGACGAAATGTATGTAGTAGCCCCTGAAGGCGAGCTAAGAAAGTTATGCTACCCCGCGGGAACCGTTCTATTCTTGGATAACAGTAATTGTTTCCATTATGGGAGTCGAAACGCTGTGAATCCCCGTTATCTATTGATGTATGCCTATTTATCTCCATGCAGAACAGATTTTGGTGAACTTCTTATGAGTACAAAAACATATCCCGTTCGAGATAGCGATTCTCGTTTAAGGAAAATGGTTCTCAAGAGAGAATTCATGGAATAAGCAACCGAGCTCATAGCTTTTGAGATTCGTTTAGGATGCCATTGAAGAAAGATTCTTTGTCGTACAACGGCGTAATGAACGCTATTGACGCCGAACTAATGTCGCGGTTTGACCAAATCGCAGGTAGCTACGATGCCGAACGATGCAAATCATATTCTGGTGTGTTTTTCAATGAACTCGAGGCACGAGTTATTGAAGATTGGGCCGTAGGTGGAAGGGACTCTCAAGGGTTGGATATTCCCTGTGGAACCGGGCGACTCACGGCTAGCCTCGCCCACCTCTGTGAAAAAGTCATCGCGGCAGACATTAGCACCAATATGCTCGACATCGCGCGTGAAAAGGTCAATCACTTAGGCTTCACTAATATAACGTTTCTCCGAGTTAACAGCCGCAAACTTTCTTTTTCCGAAAATGCTTTTGATACGATTATCTGCTTTAATTTTCTTCATCTAATACCGAATGACCAGAAGGACGAATTCACGGCTGAATTTGCTAGGGTTTTGAAACCAGGCGGTAAGCTCATCGTTGAGTTCAAAAGCCCATTTTATGGACTTTTCCTTGCTTTACTAAGGTACTGTCGAAGATTAAGAATAATCCCTAGAAAATGTTTTTCCCCCGGCCAGGGTCGCCAGCTTTTTCGCGGGTACCGAAAGGGACGCGCCGTGGGCATCGGATTTCCATTCCTGTCAGGGCTCACGCGTATTTTTGGCAATGATGCAATGATGAATATCAGTCTAGTTCTAGGCAGAATTCCCATAATCCAATTCCTTTATTATGCAATCGTCCTCGAGCATTATAACGAGAAGCAAAACTAGGCAAACGGTTGAGATCTGCAGGTCACTTTCTAGCTCACTGAGAAAAAAAGGATGAGTGTTTATCATGTTCGATGATCTAAAGATGGCTGCAAGATATATATGGGGACTTAGGGGTTTCTTGCAGCATCGGCTTACCCCAGAGGAAGCTCGTCGGCGAATCGAAGACCAGTTGCGGAATAGGGAAAAGGCTTTTCTAAACATCCTCGAAAAAGGTATCTTTGCAAATCCCAGAAGCCCTTATAAAAAGCTTTTGCAGCACGGCAGGATCGAGTTCGCTGATGTTGTCAACCTGGTGCAACGACACGGTGTCGAAGGGGCGCTGACTCATCTCTACGAAG
>Ga0209520_10002456_pt1 | contig 10705 bp, 9 predicted proteins | sample Rifsed16ft1_FD_184009 | JGI IMG/M metagenome (GOLD analysis project Ga0209520, IMG submission 184009) | Soil microbial communities from Rifle, Colorado, USA - sediment 16ft 1 (version 2) | ecosystem: Environmental > Terrestrial > Deep subsurface > Rock core/Sediment | place: Rifle, Colorado...
GCGGGAGGCCGCGGGCGACGTGGCCCGCGTGCTGGGCGGCTACGTCCAGGGCATCATGGTGCGCATGTCGGATCACGCGCTGCTCGCGCAAATGGCGCAGGCGTCGCCCGTGCCCGTCATCAACGGTATGACGAATTACAGCCACCCGTGCCAGGCAATGGCCGACGCGCTGACGATGTACGAGGCCTTTGGCCGCCTCGACGGCCTCCGCGTCACGTACCTGGGCGACAGCGACAACGACGTGACGCGCTCGCTGCTGTTCGCCGCCGCGAGGTTCGGGTTTCAGCTGCGGGTGAGCAGCCCGCCCGGATACACGCTCGACGCGGAGAGCATCGCCGCCGCGCGGGCGGAGGGAAGCGAGGAGGTGTTCGAGTTCGTCGAGGATCCGGTCGAAGCCGTGCGGGAGGCCGACGTCATTTACACCGATACCTGGATCGGCATGGACGTGACGACGGAGGCCCGGGCCAGGCAAATCTTCGGCCGCTACCAGGTGAACGAGGCGCTCGTCGCCCGCGCCCCGGCGCACGCCATCGTCATGCACTGCCTCCCGGCCAACCGCGGGCAGGAGATCACCGACGCCGTCGCCGACGGGCCGCGGTCGCGCGTGTTCCAGCAGGCCGGGAACCGCCTGCACGCGCAGAAGCCGATTTTGCTGAAGCTGCTGGGATGAAACCTCCCGCAGGTTACTAACCTGCGGGAGGTTACGCAGAGAAGAAACATATGCGACTAAAGCTCGGCGAGTGGAAACTGGTCCTGCCGCTGCTCGGCGTCCTGGCCATCAACACGCTGGTGCTGGAGATCGCCGACGTCGTCGCCACGTCGGGGTTCGTCAGCAAGGTCGGCCCAGCGCAAGTCCCGTGGCTGTGGCTCGCGGACATGGCCGCCACCCTGCTGCTCTCCGGCTTCTACGCCCTGGTGGTGGATCGCATGTCACGCGTCCAGCTCGTCGGCCTGCTGCTGGGCGGGGCCGCGCTGGCCTACCTCGTGATCCAATCGCTGCTCAGCTACGGTGCGCCGGAAGGGGTGACCTATTTCCTGCTGTATATTTTGTCCGACCAGCAGTTGATCGTCTTCCCGCTGGCGTTCTGGGCGCTGGCGAACGACATGTACACTCCCTCCGAGGCCAAACGCCTGTTCCCGGTGATCGCCGCCGGTTCCGCGCTGGGCAGCATCGTGGGCAACTCGGTCGGCGCCGGCTCGGCCGTCGTCTTTGCCCGGCTGGGGCAGAGTTCCTCGCAACTGCTGTCGGTGGGGGCGGCCCTCCTTCTCACTGGCGCGGCCGTGCTCTGGCTGACCTTCCGCAACCGGCCGGTCCGCGCCCGGCAGTCCACGCGGGGCGAGGCCAATCTCCGTGGAACCCTCCAGGTGGGGATGGATTTCTTCCGCAACGTGCCGCTCTTCACTTACCTGGCGGTCGCCATGCTGCTGATGCAGTTGGCGCTGACGTTTGTCGAGTATCACTTCCTCTATTCCATTGACCGGGCGGCGCCAAGCAACTCGCTGTTGTTCCAGACCATCTACAGCGCCTATAAGGTCGCCTTCATCGCGACGATGATCCTGTTCCAGTGGCTGGTGGTCGGGCGCTTTCTGGACAAGGTGGGGTTGAAGAACACCTTTCTCGCGCTGCCGTTCGCGCTGCTGCTTGCCGCCTCCAGCGCGCTGGCGCTCCCGGGCTTCCTCGGCGGGGCCATCGCGCGCTTCGTGGCCCGGCTGGTGGAGCGCGGCTGGGACGAGCCGAGCCGCAAGTCACTGCAAAACCTGATCCCGGACGAGCGGCGCGGGCGCGTCGGCGCTTTCCTCGACAGCTATTTTTACGCGGTCGCGACGATGGCCGGCTGCGTGATCCTGCTCCTCCTGCTCTGGCTGTCGGCGTCGGGGCGGCTGCCGCCGGGGGCGGCGCAAACGATCTACCTGGGATTGGCCGGGCTGGCCTCGCTCGGCGCCATCTGGGCGGCTTTCAAATCACGCGCGACGTACGAGGCCAGCCTGCTGGACTGGCGCCTGGCCCGCCCGCGGCGCAGGAGCGTGCTCGACGGGATCGAGTTCTGAGATGGAAGTGGGCCTGACGTACGACCTGCGCGACGACTATCTGTCTGACGCGGATGCGCCCGCCGACCTGTACGCGGAATTCGACCCCGACGAGATCATCCGGGCCATCGAGCGCGCGCTGGCGAACCTGGGGCATCACCCCCGCCGCATCGGCAACATCCACAAACTGGTGCGCTTCCTCGCCGCCGGCGATACGGTGGACATCGTGTTCAACATCGCCGAAGGGTTGGGCGGGCGCTCGCGCGAGGCGCAGGTCCCCACGCTGCTGGAGGCCGCGCGCATCCCCTATACTTTCTCCGATCCATTGACCCTGTGCCTGTGCCTCGACAAGCCGCTGACCAAGCAGGTGTGGCTGGGGCAGGGCCTGCCGACCCCGCCGTTCTACGTGATCTCGGACCCGTCGGAGATTGACGCGGCCCTCGCACACCTGTCCGGCTTCCCTCTGTTCGTCAAGCCGGCTTACGAGGGAACTTCCAAAGGCATTACCGGTCAATCGCGGGTGACCTCGCGCGAGGCCCTGGCCGAGCGGGCAGCCTGGGTGCTGACGCAATACCGCGAGCCTGCGCTCGTCGAACCCTACCTGCCGGGGCGCGAGTTCACGGTCGGCCTCCTGGGGAACGGGGCCTCCGCCCAGGCGTTGGGCGCGCAGGAGATTCGCGTGCTGGACCCGGACGGGGTGTACGGCTTCGAGCAAAAAGAGGAGTGCGAGGTCAGAGTGGAATATAATATGGTCGAAGCGCCCGATCTGAGCCGCCGGTTGTGCGACCTGGCGCTGTGCGCCTATCATGCCGTCGGGTGCCGCGACGCCGGGCGGGTGGACCTGCGGCTCGATCAGAATGGCGAGCCGCACTTGCTCGAGATCAATCCCCTGCCGGGCTTGGACCCGGAGTATTCCAGCCTGCCGATGATCGCCCGCCATCGGGGGCTGTCTTTTGAGCAACTGATCGGTAGAATCCTGCAGCACGCCGTCGAGCGGCAGGCCCTGAACCAGCCGGCCGTGCGGGTCGGCGGAGGAGGCTAAACGCAATGGACACCAAGACACGCCCGCCCCGCAGATTCATCAGTCTGCGTTTTAAGCTGCTGATCGGCTTCACGCTGCTCTTCACCGTCGTCTTCGCCGGAGCCTATTACTGGTTCTTCCGCTACGCGACCGATAGCGCGCTGAGGCGCGTGCAGGAAGACCTGACCGACACGCTGCACGGCGCATCGGCGGGCATTGACGGCGACGAACTGCGAACCTTGTACGCCGCAGGCGCCTGCCCGGAGGGAGGCGCGGACGGTTGTTATCCCTCCGACGAGCGCTACTGGCGGCAGGTGGCCTGGCTGGATCGGGTCCACCAGGTTGAGCCGCGCGCCGAGCCGTATACCTACGTCAAGGGCGTAGAACCTAAGGAAATGATTTTCATCACCAGCGCCGGCGCAGTTCGGAATCCGCCTTTCGGCGCTAAATTCCTCGAGCACTACATTGCCAACGATCCGACCGCCAATTTCCAGGGGTTAGCCGCCACGACGCTGGAGCCGGCTTATACAGACAAGTTTGGAGCATGGGGGATTTCCGGCTACACGCCGATCTACGACTCGAAGGGGGAAGTTGTCGCCGCGTTGGGAATTGATTTCCGCGCCGACTACGTTAATCAAGTGCAAGACGGCATCCGTAACAGTGTGTTCCTGGCATTCGGCATCACTTACGTCACGCTCTTCATTCTAGTCTACGTGGTTTCCAATGCCTTCACCGCGCCGATCATCCGCCTGACGCGCGCCGCCGACCGCATCGGCGAGGGCGCTTACGAGCAGGGGTTGAACGACCTGGCTGCCAACCGCATGGACGACGCCTTCCCCGACGAGATCGAGAGCCTATCGGAAGTCTTCCAGAGCATGGTCAACAAAGTCTATCAGCGCGAGCAGACGCTGCGCCGGCAGGTGGAAGAGCTGAAGATCGAGATTGACGATGTCAAGCGCCAGAAACAGGTGAGCGAGATCGTGGACACCGATTTCTTCCAGGATCTGCAGGCCAAGGCCCGGCTCATGCGCGAACGCGGCCGCCGCTCGGCCGCCCAGCCGGCGACTTAGGCGCTATCTCAAGACTGGCAATGCCGTCGCATCTGGCGCGGGACATCCCGGTCGTCGTCATCTGCAATATCTCCGAGACCTTCTACAGTTTCCTGAAACGCGCCGAAGACCCGGCGGCGCAGGCGCGCCTGATTCACGGCGAGCAGTATCGCGGCGACCGGGCGCTGCTGTGGCTCGGCGACTCCAAGCTCGTCTTCGTCACCTTCCCCATCCCGCACGCCCAGGCTTTATACCGGCAGTTGGGGTATCGGCAGACCCGCTATCTCGCGCCGCACAACCCCTCCCCGCAGCTCTGCCAGGACATTCTGCGTGAGGCCCATCTGCTCACCGCGTTGATCGAATACGCGGGCGCGCAGCGTACGGCGCAGATCATCCCGTATGCGACGACGCCGGAATTCCTGCAATTGGTGGACGTGCTGCGGCGCGAGCACGGGTTGACCGTCCGCCTGCCCGAAAGCCCCGCGCCGGAATGCCTGTGGGTCCGCGATTACATTGACACGAAAGCCGGGTTCCGCGTGCTGGCCTCGCGCTGGTTGGGGGATCGCGCGGACACACTGCTGCCCTCCGGTGTTGCCTGCGAAGACTGGCAAAGCGCGGCGGCCGTCGCGCACTGGTTCTGCCTCAACGGGCAGACCTGCGTGGTCAAAGCCGACGACGGCGAGAACGGCATCGGGCAGAACGTCCTCCGCCCCGGCGAGTTTGCCTCGGTCGAGGCGATCCACCGCGCGCTGGAGCGCAATCCCTTCCTGCACGAGCACGGGGTCACGGTCGAGGCTTACATCCCCTCCGCCGGCCAGCTCTCCCCGTCGCTGGAGGTCTTCGTCCCGCCGTTCGGCGCGGGCCAGCCGGAGATCACGTACCTGTCTCGGCAACTGTTCCTGTCGCCGGGGGACTTCTGCGGCGTGCTCGTCAGCCGCGAGCTGCGCGAGGCGGGATGGTATCCGGCGCTGGCCGAAAGCGGGCTGCGCCTCGCCGAGCAGCTGCAGGCCATGGGCTACGTGGGCCACTTTGATATGGACACGATTGTGGACGACGGCGGACGGCTGTTTTTGCTGGAAGTAAACTCGCGGCGCACGGGCGGGACGCACGTCCACGAGTTCGCCCGCTTCACCTTTGGCCCGGATTATCTGGGGCGGGTCGCGCTGTTGAGCCACGACGCGATGTCCAGCGGCGCGATCCGCGAGTTTGAACGTTTACAGGCGGCGCTCGGCGACCTGGCGTATCCGATGCGCGGGGAGCGGCGCGGCGTCATCCTCACCGTCACTTCGGCGCTGGCGGCGGGTGAGTTCGGGTGTCTGATCGCGGCCGCCTCGGCGGCGGAGGCGCTGACCCTGCAGCAGGCGGCCGCGGCGCGCGTCCGCGCGGCGGCCTAAAACTCAGGCAGAAACCCGATTTCTCATCCTGCCGGGCCATTCGCTTAATCCGGGAATTCATGATAAAAAAACCCTGCTGATGACGCGGGGCCGACCGTTGATTAGACGCCATGCTCAAAGCCCGCATCCCCGCGGGCGTCTGCGAGAACGCGGACACAGAGCAACGAGAGGTGAATAAGCAGCAAATGGCCGAGCGGAGAATTCAGCCAGGAGCATACGCATCATGTCGAAGATTATTTCCGTTCACTCTTTCCGGGGCGGAACGGGCAAGTCTAATACCACGGCCAACCTCGCCGCCCTGTTCGCCATGGAGGGGCAGCGCGTGGGTGTGATTGACACCGACATCCAGTCCCCCGGCATTCACGTCCTGTTCGGCCTGGGCGAGGACGATATGGGACGTTCGCTCAACGATTACCTGTGGGGTAAGTGCGACATCAAAGAGACTGCCCACGACGTGACCCCCAGGCTCGGGGCCGCCATCAAAGGCAAAGTTTTCCTCATCCCCTCCAGCATCAAGGCCGGAGAGATCGCGCGCGTCCTGCGCGAGGGCTACGACGTGGGGCTGCTGAACGACGGCTTCCACCGCCTGGTCGAGGATTTGAACCTGGACGTGCTGATGATTGACACCCATCCGGGCTTGAACGAGGAGACGCTGCTTTCGATTGCGATCTCCGACGCGCTCGCCATCCTCCTCCGGCCCGACCAGCAGGACTACCAGGGCACGAGCGTGACGGTCGAGGTCGCCCGCAAGCTCGACGTCCCGCGCCTGCTGCTCATCGTCAACAAGGTGCCGACCGTCTTCGATGCGGCAGAGGTCAAGGCGCGCGTCGAGAAGACCTACAATTGCGAGGTGGCCGCCGTGCTGCCGCACTCAGACGAGTTGATGACCCTGGCGAGCGCGGGGGTCTTCGCGCTGCGCTACCCGGCCCATCCGGTGACGGGCCTGTACAAGCAGATCGCGGCTAAACTGATGGCGTAGGCCCGGCTCGCGCGCCGCGCACGGAGAGTGGAGATGGGGAGGTTCGCGCTTTTGCGGCAGGAAGTAGAGCAGCGCCCTCCGGTGGCAGGCATCGTCGCGTCCGACATCATGGACCTGCCTGAGAACCTGCGCCTGGTCTTCAACAAGATGGCGCGCCAAGGCCCGTTGACCGTGGGCGAGCTGGCCGCCGAATTCGGACTCGCCCCCGACGAGGCGCGCCAGATCGGCGATGGACTGGTCGCGAAGGGCTATCTCAAAACCGAGGTCCGCGAGGCGGATGGGGAGACCCTCTATCGCCTGTCGCTCGCGCGCACCCGCGGGCTGAGGCCGCCGCCCGACCGCTCATGATCAGCACCGCACGTCCTGAGTGGAGCGGCGGGAATTCCTGAACCCGCGTCCTTCGACTGCGTTCTGTGAAGAGCGCGGAACTCCGCTCAAGACGCTCTGCCGTTTTGTGAACGACGGATAAACCCCGTGTCACAGGCATCCCATACCCCCGGCGCTGCCCCTCCCAAACCCGGAAGCCTGCTCGTCGCCTGCGGCGACCCGGCCCACCGCACGGCGCTGGTCCACATGCTGGAGGCGGCGGGCCATGCCGTCTCTGTCGCGGAGAGCCGCGGGCCATCCCTCGAACTGCTGCGGAGCGGGAAGTTTGATCTAGCGCTCGTGGATGTCCGGCTGACCGATGGCGGCCTTGAGCAGGCGCTGGAGCAGCTCCGTGCGGATGGGCGTCTGAGCCAGACCCTCATCGTCGCGATTTCAGCCGCGGGGGAGGGCGAAAGCGTGGCGCGGTGTCTCGACCTCGGCGCGACCGACAGCCTGATCGGTCTGCCTGACCCGGCGCTGCTCGGCGCGCGCCTCCGCGTCTGGCTGGAGTTGAAGCGCTGGCGCGAGGCGGCGCGGCTCGCGGAGCAGCGGCTCGAACGGGAGCAGAGGCGCTCGGACGAGCTGCTGCAAATTGTGATCCCCCTCGGCATCGCCCTGTCGAACGAGACGGACTTCAACCAGATGCTAGAGAAAATCCTGATCCAGGCTCAGACGCTGGGCCGCGCCGACGCCGGGACGCTCTACCTGCGCACCGACGACGACCGGCTGAAGTTCGTGATCGTGCGCAACACCTCGCTGGACCTGGCGCTCGGCGGAACGACGGGCGCGGAGATCCCCTTCGCGCCGCTGCTATTGCACGACGCCCACACGGGGCGGCCCAACCATCACAACGTCGCCACGCATGCCGCACTCACCGGCGAGACGGTGAACATCCCGGACGCCTATCAGGCGGAGGGCTTTGACTTTTCCGGCACACAGGCCATTGACCGGGACACGGGCTACCGCTCGACTTCGTTCTTGACCCTCCCGCTGAAAGATGGCCGTCAGGCGGTGATCGGCGTCCTGCAGTTGATCAACGCGCTCGACGAGAAAACGGGCCGCGTGGTTCCCTTTGACCTGGCGCTGCATCCGGTGATCGAGTCGCTGGCCTCGCTCGCGGCGGTCGCGCTGCAGGCCTACATCCGCGAGCAGCGCCTGCGCCAGCAGATCGAAGAGCTGCGGATTGAGATTGACGAGGGGAAACGGGCGCGGCGCGTCGCGGAGATCACGGAGACCGAGTACTTCCGGCGCTTACAGGAGAAGGCGCGCGAGATGCGGAGCGCGCACGCGGGGGCAAGGCCGGTCGAGCCGCGCGATGGCTAAGATCATCTCCCTTCATTCGTTTCAGCAAGGGGTGGGCAAGTCGAACCTGACGGCGAACCTCGCGGCCCTGCTGGCGGCGGAGGGGCGGCGCGTCGGCGTGGTGGACGCCGATCTGCAGTCCCCGGCGCAGCACTTCCTGTTTGGCCTGGGCGAGTCTGAACAGCGGCGCACGTTGAACGATTATTTGTGGGGCCGGTGTGAAATCGTCGAAAGCGCCTGTGAGGTGAACCGGCCCCGGGGGCACGAGTTGGCCGGCCGGGTTTTCCTCGTCCCGGCGAGCACCGACCCCAGCGAGATCGCGCGCGCCTTGCGCGAGGGTTACGACGTCAACCGGCTCGACGCGGGCTTTAATCAATTGATTCAGTCGCTGGCGCTGGAAGTGCTGCTCGTGGACACCCACGCGGGGTTGGACCAGGTCACCCTGTTGATTTTCGCCGTGTCCGACACGCTGGCTATCGTCCTGCGCCCCGACCACCAGGACTATCAAGGCACGAGCGTCACGGTGGATGTCGCGCGGCGGCTCAGCGTGCCGCGCCTGGCGCTGATCGTCAACAAAGTCCCGGCGATCTACAACGCCGCCGAAGTCCAGGCGCGCGTGGAGAAGGCCTACGGCTGCGAAGTGGCCGCCATCCTGCCGCACGCCGACGAGTGGATGGCCCTCGCCAGCGCCGGCCTGTTCGTCCTCCGTTTCCCCGGCCATCCGCTGACCGGCCGGTTGCGGCAAGCCGCTGCCCAACTGACGGCCTGAGTATGGGCGAAGCATCCGCTGGCCGCGCGCCGGGTTAGCCCAGCCGCCAGGTTGCAGAGGCATCGCCCCCACCAGGCGCGCGCGGGGCGACCATTGACGCCTGCGACCTTCTGGATATAATGCCCGTCGCACCACCGCATACTGACGGCGAGGTAGCTCAATGGTAGAGCAGGGGACTCATAAGCCCTTGGTTGGGAGTTCAAATCTCCCCCTCGCCACTGATGTAAATCATGACCAACAACTCCGCGAATTTCGCGAAGTTGTTGATCATTTTTCTGTTTGTGACAAAGGGCTTCGAGAGGGGTATGTAACCAACATACCGAACAATGAAGACTTAGCCAGGGTATGGCAGGGTACATCCAACAATGAAGTGTTGCCCCAAAGGATTTCTGCTCGATCACGCCCTGGGCTATCTGCTGTAGCGCTGCGCCAGGCCTGTGCGGGAGCGCTGCACGCACGGAGCTCATGAACGAGTGCGCCGCAAGGAGGGCTGGAATTCGTGCCTGCTGGCAGGAAAGACTGCCGATCAGAGCACCATCGCACTCAGGCTCTCAGGAGCGGCGCACCCCACCCAGGCAAATCCATCCTCGGTGATCGGGCAGCGTGAACTCTAACGTATGAACCTCGGTCGCAAAGGGATTACTTCGTTGGGCTCACACCTGCCCCACACCGGCAGTGCTGCGGTAACCCGGTAGCCGAGGGTTCGAAAGACGTCCCCAGGCGCTCGGGCAGCGAGCCCTCTCCGTTTCGGTCGAACTCATTGTAGAATCGCCGCAATAGAAGACCCCCGCTCGGCACGGTCGAGCAGATTACGGCGCATCTCCAGCATCACCGTGAGCGCTGTGAAAGCTCATACGGCATGGTATTTGGCATGTCGACAGCTTCAGCCCGGTTTTGGTGCTGCTGCATGCAAGTTAGCATACGCGCTTTGGGGCCCACATTGGGAGGCACGGATCGACTTTAAGTGATCTTGGCGGAGGCGGTGACTATCATGACAGCTTTGTCGAAGTCGAAAGGCCCTGGGCCGTCCTCACGAACGCTGATCTTTCTGTTTACAGATCTTGAAGGTAGTACGCGGCTGTGGGAGCAGTTTCCCGAGGCCATGAAGGCTGCTCTGGAGCGCCACGACGCGCTCCTGCGGGCGGCGGTGGAAAGCTCAAACGGCCAGGTGATCAAGACCACCGGCGATGGGTTGTCGGCGGTCTTCGCTTCCGCGCTGGACGGTGTGAGCGCCTGCCTGACAGCCCAGCGCGGCCTGCTGAACGAGCCGTGGGGAGAGATAGGGCCGTTGCGCGTGCGCATGGGGTTGCACGCCGGAGAAGCCCAGTTGCGCGGCGGAGACTATTACGGCCCGGCGATCAACCGCGCCGCCCGGCTGATGTCTGTTGCACACGGGGGCCAGGTGCTTCTCTCCGCGGCGGCTGCCAGCCTGGTGGTCGACCTGCTGCCGGCGGGGATGGACCTGCGCGGCCTGGGCGAGCACCGCCTGAAGGACCTGGAACGCCCTGAGCGCATCTTCCAGCTAATTCATGCTGATCTGGCGGCTGACTTTCCGCCTCTGAAGGCGCTTGACCATCGACCGAACAACCTCCCGGCGCAACCTACGGCATTTATTGGACGGGAAGCTGAATTAGGCGAGATCATGAAACGCCTGAACTCTGAAGGGGTCCGCTTGCTGACCCTTACCGGACCCGGCGGAATAGGAAAGACCCGTATGGCGCTTCAGGCGGCCGCTGACCTGATCGATCGCTTCGAGGACGGGGTCTACTTCGTTGACCTGGCCCCAATCCGAGATCC
>Ga0209520_10002458_pt1 | contig 10700 bp, 7 predicted proteins | sample Rifsed16ft1_FD_184009 | JGI IMG/M metagenome (GOLD analysis project Ga0209520, IMG submission 184009) | Soil microbial communities from Rifle, Colorado, USA - sediment 16ft 1 (version 2) | ecosystem: Environmental > Terrestrial > Deep subsurface > Rock core/Sediment | place: Rifle, Colorado...
CAGGAAAGGTAAAAGAGAATCATTCCAAAATAGGGAATTTCTTAGACAGTTCTGGTTAACTCATACCAAGGACGATTTACCAAAGGTTACCACACAATTACCTATCTATAATGAAAGATACGTGGTCAAACGTTTAATCGATGCAGTTGTGAATATTGATTACCCGAAGGAACTTCATGAAATCCAGGTACTTAATGATTCTAGTGACGAAACAAAGGGTATAGCAACTGCGTTGGTTGATAAGTATCTCGCAATGGGATTCAACATAAAACACATTACGAGAGAAAATAGAGACGGATTTAAGGCGGGGGCTTTAAATGAAGGTCTCCAAAGAGCTGAAGGTGAATTTATAGCAATCTTTGACGCCGATTTTGTGCCCGATAAAGAGTTTCTTTACAAAACAATCCCTTTTTTTTATGAAAAAGAAAAAGTTGCATTTGTCCAGACACGGTGGGGGTATATAAATAGGAATTACTCTCTCTTAACAATAGCGCAGAGTATCGGTACGGACGGCCATTTTATAATTGAACAGGGCGCCAGGGCATGGAGCGGACTTTATATGAATTTTAATGGATCAGCGGGTATTTGGAGGAAGGAGGCAATCATCGACGCCGGATGGTGGCATTTTGACAGCTTAACTGAGGATTTAGATTTATCATACCGAGCGCTATTAAAAGGATGGAAAACAAAATTTTTGCCTGATGTGGTAACACCTTCAGAACTACCGGTAGATATTAATGCTTATAAATCCCAACAGCATAGATGGGCAAAGGGATCGATACAAACTTCCAAGAAAATGCTTCCTCAAATACTCAAAACGAAAGGTGGTTTGATAAAAAAGACACAGGCATTTGTGCATCTCAACCAGTATATGGTTCATCCTATGATGACCGTCCTTGCCTTGCTGTCCTACCCACTAATATTTCTGTTAAAACCGCCGGTAAATCGAATGCCATTCTCTCTTGCTACGGGAATCTTATGGTGTTTAATATTATTAGGCGCCTTTGCCCCGTCATTTCTTTATATAGTGTCTCAAAAAACAGGTTATAAAGATTGGTGGAGAAGGTCTTTGTTCATACCGGCACTTATGTTTATAGGATGCGGCGTTGCTCTCAATAACACGAAGGCAGTGCTTGAAGCATTATTAAACATGAAAAGTGATTTTATCAGAACGCCTAAATGTGGTGTCGTTACAAGAGGCAAGAGCATGACGGTAAAAAACTATACCTCGCCAATGACATTAATCTTTATCAGTGAAATTCTTTTAAGTATCTATTGTTTCATAGGATTTATGCAATACACGAACAACAGCAAATTTGTTTTTGGACTTTTTTTGCTGATGTATGCATTAGGATTTTTTTATGTAGGCATACTTTCTCTTTTCCAATATTTTAAAGAGAAAACGAAATGTTGATTCCCATAGTAATAGCGGGGTTGGTTATTGAAGTCCTCTGTATCCGAATTGCCTCCCTTGGCGATATAATGCAGCACATTCCACAGTTTTCTTTAATGTATAGCGCCGCTTTTGTTGCATATCTTTTTGCCGTATTTCTTGTTTCTAAAAACACAGCATTATCAGGGAAAAACATCACTATTTCGAAAAAAATTATTTGGATCATCCTTGTTTTTTCTTTGGTATTTCGCCTGACGTTATTGCCTGCTACACCATCAAACGACATTTTCCGGTACCTATGGGAAGGAAAAATCCAATTACATGGAATCAATCCTTATTCCCAACCGCCTGCATCTTTAAACCTGGAACATCTTAGGGACAATTTCTTCTCTGGTATTAGCCATAAACATCTGACCACAATTTATCCTCCACTGACGTTAATGGTGTTTGCTATAGCAGATTTTATTTCCCATTCATTTGTATCAATAAAATCGGCTTTTCTCCTTTTTGACATCCTTTCAATTTTTGTTTTGATAAAGTATTTAAAAGTAATGAAGAAAGAACCTGCCAACGTATTAATATATGCATGGAGCCCTTTGGTCCTTATCAGTTTTGCGGCAAGGGGACATTGCGATTCATTGCAGATATTTTTTGTTATGCTTGCCTTATATCTTTATTCGATAAGAAAGAATGCGAAATCTGTCGTTTCAATTAGTCTGGCAGTGATGTCAAAATTCGTATCCATAATTATCGTACCTTTCCTCATTCCCAGAAAAAAGTTCAGATATCTTGCCATACTATTCCTGGTAATAATACTTTTATATTTACCGTATTGCAGCGCTGTTAAAGGCCTGTTTTCAACCCTCTTTCAATTTGGGACTCAATATCGTTACAACGATTCTATTCATTTTTTGATCTTCTATGTATCACTTGGCTCACCTTTTATATCTAAAATAATTACGTCCTCAATCTTCGGGACTATGCTCTTGTACTTATATAAAAAATATTTAGACGAAGCATATTTTAATACCGGTTTGCTTGGGGAAGATACAATATTAAGATTTGCTTTTTTGGCCGTTGGTACCCTGTTGATACTTGCTCCAACAGTGCACCCCTGGTATCTAACCTGGATCGTCCCATTCCTCTGTTTTTATCATAACCGGGCATGGCTTGTCTTAACCGGCACGGTTGTTTTCTATTATTTTATGAATTATCCTTTATTTTCAAAACTGATTGAGTATAACAACGAATGGGTATGGCAAGAAGTACACTGGTTAAAATTACCGGAATATCTCCCTTTTTATTTTTTGTTGCTGTATGGCTTTCTAAGGAAACATTTGCTGACGGTTGAACGCAACCATCCAGTCCTTCAAAATTAGCCATAGGGATTGACAATAAATAATCTGAACAAGTTTGTTGTCCGACACTTTGAAGATCAGGCGCTGTCAGGGCTAAAGCCCAATTCAGATAAAACCTTCAATAACCCCAGCCTTAAGGCTGGGGTTATTGGGTACACGTCATACTGGGGCTTTAGCCCTGATGGCACAGCAACATGAAGTTGTTCATGTTATTTATTGTCAATTCCATACGCAATAAAGTGGAAAGAACATCTGATGAACTATCCGAAAATTTCAGTTATCATTCCTGCATATAATGAGGAAAATGCCATCGATTCTGTAATTCGGGATATTCCTAAAAAAATGGTAGATCGGATCATTGTTGTTGATAACGGGAGCGAGGATAATACTTTCTCGAAGGCTCAAAATGCAGGCGCTTACGTTGTCAGTGAACCCAGGAGGGGATACGGAAATGCATGTCTAAAAGGCCTTCAGAACCTTGACCCGGACACAGAGATAGTCGTTTTCCTTGATGGCGATTACAGCGATTATCCGGAAGATATGGAGCATTTAGTTCGTCCAATTATCTCTAACAAGGCAGATATAACGATAGGTTCGAGAGTAGCCGGAAAACGGGAAGAAGGAGCTTTATTACTACGGGCTTGTATAGGCAATAGACTGGCCACATTCCTCATTCTGATTTTTTGGGGATTTCGTTTTACTGATTTAGGTCCCTTCCGTGCTATCAGGTATAAATCCCTGATGCAAATGGATATGAAAGATAAGGATTTTGGATGGACGGTCGAAATGCAAATAAAGGCCATAATGAATAAATTTCGTATTATCGAAGTGCCTGTCCGTTATAGAAAACGCATAGGACAGTCAAAAATCACAGGGACTATAAAAGGCTCAGTTAAGGCCGGGATTAAAATAATTTACACAATATTAAAATATCGATGTAGATTCCTTTAAGTAATTTTAGGAGGTTAGAACCATTAATACGCCAAAGGTTTATTTAAAACAGCTCGAAACGTTGTGGTTTCAGGTAACAGGAACTCATTGTAACCTACAGTGTGCCCATTGCTTTATCTCCTGTGGTCCCAAAAACAAAACACATGAGATGATAACCGTAGATACTATACAGTGGTATTTGAAAGAGGCAGCAACGCTGGGTGTAAAAGAATTCTACTTTACCGGAGGCGAGCCTTTTTTACATCCTCAAATTGCAGATATTTTACAAGAGGCGTTAAAATACGGTCCGACCACAGTCCTTTCAAATGGCACCTTAATAACAGATGGTCTTTCACAAACTCTAGCCCAGGTGTCTCGCATATCAAAACATAAATTAGAATTTAGGGTAAGCCTGGAAAGTTTTATAGAGGAAGAAAATGACCAAATTCGTGGAATGGGATCATTTAAGAGGGCAACTAGGGGTATTCAGTCCCTGGTACATGCTGGTTTTAATCCGATTATTACGGTAGCTGATTGGTCGAAATATGGAAAGTTTACTAAAGAAATGGCAGAAGGATTTCAGTCGTTAGAACGTTCTTTGAATATCCCACAGTTAAGACTCAAAAAACTACCTTTAGTTCTCCTGGGACGATGCGCCGAATTCGTCAGACCTTACGATGAAAGCGAACGGGTTACAGAGAAGTGCTTTGATAACTACCCGATGGACAATCTCCAATGTGCCACCAGCCGTATCGTGACCAGTAAAGGTGTCTTTGTCTGTCCCATACTTATTGCCGCTCCAAAAGCCTGGATGGGCTGGACTTTGGGAGAGTCACTTGGATCGTATACAATGGAGTCGCCTGCCTGTTATACCTGTAGAACTTCAGGATTGACCTGTAAGAATGAATATCTGGAAGCTAAAGACATCGTCAGGGAATCGGTTAATGAATTTTATGCCACTGCGGCAATTCAACCTCAAAAGGAATTATGTTGCCCAAGCAATTATACTCCAGCAGATTTATCGCATATTCCCCCGGAAGTCCTGAACATTTCGTATGGATGCGGCAGTCCCGTGACACAAGCCAACATCGAGCCAGGAGAAAGTGTGCTGGATTTAGGCTCCGGCGGAGGGATAGACTGTTTTATTGCGGCAAAAATGGTCGGTGAACAGGGACAAGTTATCGGAATAGACATGACCGATGAAATGCTGAGAAATGCCAATGCCTCAAGAGAGATTGTGGCGCGAAACCTTGGTTTTGATAACGTTCGTTTTATGAAAGGATTTCTGGAAGAAATACCCCTTGCGGATGAATGTGTCGATCTGGTAACATCCAATTGCGTCATCAATTTGTCAGCCCAAAAGGAAAAGGTTTTTCTAGAAATATTCAGGGTATTAAAGACTGGTGGTAGATTTGTAATATCTGACATTGTCTCTGACAGGGAAGTTCCTGTATCCATGAAACGGGACAAAATATTATGGAGTGAGTGTATATCGGGGGCAATTACAGAGACAGAGGTTTTCAATATAACAAAGAAGATTGGTTTCTATGGCTTGGAAATAATTAATCGTTCTCTCTATAAGGAGGTGAATGGTTTTAAATTTTACTCCGTGACTGCACGGGGATACAAATATATGAAATCTCCTGAATGTAAGTACACAGGGCAATATGCAATCTATAAAGGGCCATTCAGTAGTATCTCGGATGATGACGATCATACATATCCAATGGGAATACCCATAGAAATATGCACCGATACGGCTTGGAAACTTTCAAACCCTCCCTATAAAGGGATGTTTTTAATATCTAATTTGCAAAACACAGATGTGAAAATATCATGTGGGTCAAAATGCTGCTAAGATAAAATTAAAATGAAAAAAGAAATTATTTTAAAATCCATAATCACTTGCCCTAACTGTGGGCATCAAAAGGAAGAAACGATGCCTACGGATGCCTGTCAATATTTTTATGAATGTGAAAATTGTAAATCAAGATTAAAACCCAAAGCAGGACACTGCTGCGTGTTTTGCTCATTTGGAACGGTTCCATGTCCATCAATACAAAAGCAACGAACACGGAGTTAATTTACCGTTAAATTGTAACTGAACGAAATGAGATCGAAGGAGAAATACATGATCAAGAAAAACTTGATCTTAATAGTAGTCGCTGCCATTTTCGGTGGTGTGCCTGGAGGGTGTAGTAGAGGCTTAAACTTACGCAGCAATATGAGTTCTTCCCATGTAAATACCATGGCACAAGGCACAGAATCAACAAAAGAAAAAGGGTGTCTGTCGTGTCATAATGGCATCGAAACCATCAATGACAGAATGCAGCCATTTCTCTTGAGCTTTGCAAAACAAAAATATGGAAAGAGGAAAGGGTATGAATGCGCCATCTGTCATGAAGGCAACCCCGCATCCGGCAAAAAGGAGGAAGCACACAGCACACTCATTCCAAATCCGTCAAGCATGTGGGTGCTTCACGAGGGAAAGGGTTGTGCAAAATGCCATGATAGCAAAGGAAGTATAACTGCATTGATGGGAAAACCTCTCAATCAGCCTGTTGGAGGTGAATTAATATCTCAACAGCCTCCTTCATTGGAGCCTTCCGGGACGTTGGGAATAGATTATACCTATCGGATGTCTATGTCTCTCCATTCGCTGATGACAGGAATAGCGAGTAAAACGCTCTCTTCAAATGGGGTTATACCCAAAGGCACCTTTCCATATGGAAACTTTGACATGGTAGACACCGATGGCCCTGTTCCGAGAGTCGGTTCCGAAAAATACAAAGAATGGGTTGTGAAGGCTATAAACACAGGCTATCTAAGAAGGCTTGAAAAAGTTGATGAGATCCCTGCCTTTGGAAAGGGAGTTAAGATTTTTGGCTCGGAAGAAAAGGCAGGTTTTTCAGATACTTATAGAAAACAATGTGCAAGGTGTCATGTTTGGGGAGAAGGAAGGAATCAGAGGGGAGATTTAAGGGCCTCCGGGTGTGCCGCATGCCATATACTTTACGGAAATGATGGCAAATATGAAGGAAGTGATCCCAATATCAAAAACAATGGAACTCGTCCTCATCCATTGAGACATCGTATTACAAATGCAATACCAGCTGCTCAATGTACCCATTGCCATACAATGGGGAGAAGAATAGGGACTACCTTTGTAGGAATGTTTGAATATGATTATAGAAAAGCTGGAATGTTACGCCTGTCATGCAACGTGGGCTCCCCAGTGTTACGGATGCCATATGCAATACGATAGGAGGGTAAAGGGTACGGACTGGATAACCACTTCCAAGAAAGTAGATCCCTTTACAGGCAGACAAACGGTAACCGAAGAATTTGGTGACTTGTCTCTTGAAAACAGGTCGTTTATGCGGTGGGAAAATTCAATATTAGGAATCAATTTGAGAGGGAAGGTTTCTCCCCTTGACCCGGGATGCCAGGTATTTTACACTTTTGTCGATGAAGAGGGAAACGTCAAGGCACTTAATAAACATTATATCATCTCTACGGGCCACAATTCCACTACATTAGCCCCTATAAACCCCCATGCGACAAGTCTTGTTGCAAGAACCTGTGAGGATTGTCATACGAATCCCAAGACCATAGGATATGGGACGGGCAATTCCAGGAGTGCAGGAAAGCTCCTGGGCGACAGCCCCTTGTTCCAGGATTTATCAAAGGGGGTATACGGGGATATCCCCGATGCAAAGACCGGAAGATGGCAAACTCCAAAGATAGAAGATTTCCCCTATGCACTGGACCAACTGGTTGTAAGAAGCGGAAAACAGATACAAAATATGCCGCTCCCTGAGGACAGGCCTTTGAACCAGGAAGAAAGAAATCTTGTCGAAAGAGAGGGTTTGTGCATAGGATGCCATCAATATTACGGAACGCCAGAATGGGAAAACATAGTAAAAAAGTACGGAAAAGCGGCGACTGCCGAACAGCATGAGAAAATGGTTTCGGAGGCAATTAAAAGTCTTATGGGAAGAAGTAAATAAAGATATATAATTACCGCCTTACCTATTATAATAAAGTCACATGTTGGGAAAAGAGACTCCCTTCCTTGTAGCCGATGAGCGGTTTCATTTTATCTATAGTTAAGAGAGCTTGATTATCCTAAAATAGTATGATCTTGATGGTGAGGTCTTCTCTGTTATTTCTGATATTATTTATACCTTTTTCTGTAGGATACGGCCAGACACAAGAAACAAAGGAAAAATTTCAATTCAAAGAATGGCGATTTTTATATGATGAAAAATGCTCAAAATGCCATACCCTTGAACGTGTATTCACTGAACCCAAAACTGAGAATGAATGGCGAATTTGCATCACCCGGATGATGAATAAAAACAAACTCTGGATAACAGAGGAAGAAGGCGCACAGATCATTGACGAAATCATCGGGAAAAGAAAGGATATTATAGCCGCCATCCCTCAAAAGAAAAAATATGCTGACGCTCAAGTACTCTTTATCGACAGGTGTACAAGGTGCCATAAGGTAAGCCGAATACTGGATAAAAATAAAACACGGGACGAGTGGATAGAAACGATAATCCGGATGCGTGACAATGCCCCTGAATTGTTCTTTGACGAAGATATTCCTGTCATTGCAGACCTTCTCACGGAAAGAGGAAACATCATACGCGATGATATCGCCGCGCAAATTATGGAAGAAAAATGTCTTGTATGCCACGAAGCGGGTAGAATACTTTTAGAGCGGAAATCAAGGAAGGATTGGGAAAAGTGCGTTGCGGATATGCGTATACAAGTTAGGCAAGATTTTAAAAAAGACTGGTTTACAAAAGACGAATTCAATCTCATTGTAGAATTGCTTGTAAAAACTCAGGGCATCAAGGGACTTGCTGAGTAAGTTTTTGGGGAATATAGACAAATAAATAATCAAATAAAATATGTCATAGCGCGGCGTAGCCGCAACCAATCCCCCTTAGCAAAGGGGGCGAGGGGGTTGTAAAAAACTTTCCAAAACTTGTCCTCATGAAACTCGTCTTCGTAAAAACGGGGAATGGGGAAAAGAAGTTTTAAAGGAGAATATGCCATGAAAACAGGTTTCTTTATGAAAGGTTTATTTGCTATTGTTTTCCTTATGCTCTTAGTTCCCTTAAAAACCTTCGGGGAAACTTCTCCATTTAAAGTAAACACGACTCTCTTAAAAGACCACATTTCTGCCAGCGATCTTATACCTGTTACAGTTTCCATCTCAATCGCCCCAAACCACCATATTTACAAGGATCAAATCAAGGTAGAAAGCGGAGACCTTGCCCAGTTCACCATAACATCAATAGCGCTTCCTGCAGGAAAAGTAAAGTTTGACCAATTCCTGGAAAAAGAAGTCGAGCTCTACGAAGAAGAAATAGCGGTGAAATTATTCCTTCAGGCATCAAAGGACAACCCAGTGGGTCAATACCATATAAAACTTAAGGTTTCTTACCAGGGGTGTTCAGACAAAATTTGTTTTGCCCCAAAGACGGAGGAATTCATACTGCCCGTGCAGGTAGAATCAGCAACTCGGAGCGTACCTGTATCGCAGGGAGAAGGAAAGGCGATTCAACCAGTTTCAAAATCTGATATAAAGTCTGAAACTACCGGTTTCCAGAAGACTCTTGAAAGTAAAGGGATTTTCGTATCACTCATTCTCATCTTTTTGGCTGGCGTTGGACTCAGTTTTACTCCGTGCGTGTACCCCATGATACCTATCACTATAGCCGTAATTGGTGGACAGGCCACTGGAGACCAATCCGCTGGCAGAAAACCACTGACAGCCTTTTTCCTTTCACTAATTTACGTCCTGGGCATATCCATCGTATATTCTGCGATGGGTGTGGCCGCCGCTTCTACCGGGTCATTGTTTGGTACAGCCCTGCAAAGCCCATGGGTCATAGGGTTTGTCGTAGCAGTCTTTGTTGGACTCGCCATGAGTATGTTTGGAGTGTACTACCTGCGGGTGCCGTCTTTTATCTCAGATCGGTTGGGAACCGGAACGAGAAAAGGTATTATCGGCGTTTTTGTCATGGGCTTGGTTTCAGGAATAGTCGCATCGCCCTGCATAGGGCCTGCCCTGGCCAGTTTGTTAGTCTATATTGCAAGCACAGGAAACAAATTCCTGGGATTCTGGATGCTCTTTGTCTTTGCCTGGGGACTTGGCGTGCTTCTGATTGTGTTAGGTACTTTTTCAGGCGCTATCAAGGCACTCCCGAAATCGGGAGGCTGGATGGAAACGGTCGAAAGAATATTTGGACTCCTTTTAATCGGGGCAGCGCTTTACTATTTAAGGCTCATTATCTCAGAGAGCGCCTTTGTCATCATACTTGGATTGTTTTTAATAATCACTGCGGTATTTTCAGGGGGCTTTGACCGATTGACACATGAGAGTACTGCCTTTCAACGTGTCAGGAAGTCCTTCGGCATTATCGCCTTTATCTTTGGGACATACTTTCTTGTGGGCCATCTTATAATCAAGGGATTTATTCTCCCCCCCTTCTCGAACACAACTCCAGCCCAATCAGTAACATCTCAGGAGAAAATAAATTGGATAGTGAGCGAGGAGGAAGGACTAAGACATGCCAGGATGGAAGGCAAGCCGGCGATGATTGATTTTTGGGCATCATGGTGCGCCGTATGTATGGAGTTTGAAAAGATTACGTATGCCGACCCGGAAGTCATGAAAGAACTGAAGAAATTCGTGAACATTAAAATCGACTGCACCAATACCAGCGACCCGAAGATCAAACAGCTTTGGGAAAAATACGGAATTGTAGGGTTGCCTACCATTGCATTTATAAACAAAGACGGGTTTGTTGCTCGTGACAAGACGATTACGGGTTTCGTTGATGCAGAGGAATTTCTCCGCATCTTAAGAAGTCTATAAGGACTACAAGAGGAACTCTCTTGAAGCAATGGCTAAGGCTGCTCACGCCGATTATCAAAAACTCCAATCCCCATTTTTATGAGGACAAGTATTTCTTCTCAGACTCTCAATGGGATTTACA
>Ga0209520_10002462_pt1 | contig 10693 bp, 9 predicted proteins | sample Rifsed16ft1_FD_184009 | JGI IMG/M metagenome (GOLD analysis project Ga0209520, IMG submission 184009) | Soil microbial communities from Rifle, Colorado, USA - sediment 16ft 1 (version 2) | ecosystem: Environmental > Terrestrial > Deep subsurface > Rock core/Sediment | place: Rifle, Colorado...
CAGGTCGACTACCAGGCAATCGGCTCAGGCGGCGGGATCAAGGCAATCACCGAAGGGACTGTCGATTTCGGCGCCTCGGACGCGGCCATGAAGGATGAGGAGGTCGCGGCCCTCCCGGGCGGGACGACCATGCTCCACGTTCCGACCGCGCTCGGCGCGGTGGTCGTGATCTACAACCTCCCGTCCGTGCCCGAGCTCAACCTGGACGCCGCCAACGTCGCCGGCCTCTTCCTCGGCACGATCACCGCCTGGAACGACCCGGCCATTGCGGCCAACAACCCCGGCGTGACGCTTCCCGCGACGCCAGTCGTCGTGGTCCATCGCTCCGACGGATCGGGCACCACCAACGCCTTCACGACCTACCTCGACACCGTCAGCACCGCCTGGCAGGGCCAGGTGGGCAAGGGCAAGGAAGTCAACTGGCCGACCGGCATCGGGGCTCAGGGCAACGACGGCGTCGCCGGCGGCGTGAAGCAGACCGAGGGCGCGGTCGGCTATGTCGAGCTGAACTACGCGGTCCAGGCCGGCCTCGCCTCGGCGAAGCTGCAGAACGCCGACGGGAACTTCGTGGCCGGCTCGACCGAGGGCGTCACGGCCGCCGCCGAGGCCGCCGTCGCTGCCATCCCGGCCGACTTCCGGCAGGCGCCCATCATCAACGGCGCCGGGCCGAACACGTACCCCATCGCCGCCTACACCTACCTCCTCGTCTACAGGGAGCAGTCCGACGCAGCCAAGGGCCAGGCACTCGTGGCGCTGATGTACTGGGCCCTCACGGACGGCCAGGCCGAGGAAGGGGGCCTCGGCTACGCGCCGCTGCCCGGCGCGATCCAGCAGAAGGCCATCGACCTTCTCCACACCCTCACCGCCGGGGGCCAGCCGATCTGGCCGTGACCCCCGGCCTCTCCTCCCCCCGGCTCGGTCGAGCAGGCGGCTCGTCTCGCGTGCTCGACCTTGCTTTCCCGTGGACCACCCGCGTTCTCGCCTTCATCGGGGTCGGCCTTCTCGGGCTCATCGGCCTCCTCCTGGCGCTGAACGCCCGACTGGCCTTCGAGACGTTCGGGCTCGGCTTCGTGACCGGCACGACGTGGGACCCCGTGCGCGACGTCTACGGCGCCCTGCCGTACGTCGCGGGCACCCTGGCGTCGTCGTTCCTGGCGCTCCTCATCGCCGCCCCGGTGGGGGTCCTTGCCGCCGTGTACGTGGCCGAGCTCGCCCCGCGCCGAGTGGGCGTGGCGCTTGCGTTCCTGATCGAGCTGCTCGCGGCGATCCCGAGCGTGGTCATCGGGCTGTGGGGCGTCTTCGTGCTCAGCCCGTTCCTGCGCGCGACAGTCGAGTCGTGGATCGTCGACACGCTCGGCTGGATCCCTCTCTTCCGGGGTCCGGCCTTCGGGATCGGCCTTTTCGCCGCCGGCGTGATCCTGGCGATCATGATCCTGCCCACCATCGTCTCGATCTCGCGCGAGGTCATCGTCGCCGTCCCGCGCAGCCAGCGCGAGGCGATGCTCGCCCTGGGAGCGACGCGTTGGGAGGTCGTCTCGGGGGCCGTCCTGCCCTACGCCCGCTCGGGCATCATCGGGGCGGTCATCCTGGGCCTGGGACGGGCGCTCGGGGAGACGATGGCGGTCACGATGGTCATCGGCAACGCCCAGGCCATCCCGGACAGCCTCTTCGATCAGGCCCAGACCATCGCCTCGAAGATCGCCACCACCTTCAACGAGGCGTCGGTCGGCCTGCAGACCTCGAGCCTCATCGCCCTCGGCTTCGTGCTCCTCGTGATCACCGTCGTCCTCAACATGCTCGCCCGGCTCCTCGTCGCCCGCCTGGCGACTGTGTCGGAGCGACTGCCGTGACGACGGCCGGCCGACCTGCCCGGCTCGTGCGCTCCCGCGAAGAGGGACGGCGGGCTCGGCGCGACCGCCTCATGCGCGGGCTCGCCATGGCCGCCGCGTTCGTCGGCGTCGTTCCCCTCTTCGCGGTGCTCTTCTTCGTGACCCTCAACGGCCTGGGCGCCCTCGACATCGACCTGCTGACAAGACCGCCCCGCGCCCTCGGCATCGGCGGCGGCGCGTCGAGCGCGATCCTCGGCTCGCTCCAGATGGTCGCCCTCGCGGCGGTGATCGCTGTGCCTGCGGGCGTCCTGGCCGGGGCGTACGTAAGCGAGTTCGCCGGCTCGCGCGCGGCCGCCGCCGTGCGCTTCGCGGCCGACGTGATGGTGGGCATCCCGTCGATCCTCATCGGCGTCTTCGTCTTCACTATGCTCGTCCTGCCATTCCGCCAGTTCAACGCCTTCGCGGGGAGCGTGGCCCTGGCGATCATCATGGTGCCCGTCATCCTGCGCACGACCGAGGAGGTACTCCGGCTCGTCCCCCGCGGCCTGCGCGAGGCGTCCCTCGCGCTGGGCATCCCGATCTGGCGTACGGTCCTCTCGGTCGCCCTCCGGACGGCCCTGCCTGGGATCCTCACCGGGGTCATGCTCGCTCTGGCGCGCGCGGCGGGCGAAACGGCGCCGCTCCTCTTCACGGCCCTGGGGAGCCGTCTCGTCAACGTCGGCGACTTCACGCGGCCGATGGACGCGCTCCCGATCTTCATCTACACGAACGCGCGCCAGCCCTACCCGGCGCTCAACGAGCAGGCCTGGGGCGCGGCGTTCCTCCTTCTCCTCTTCGTTCTGGTCACGAACGTCGCGTTGCGCGGCAGGGCTATGCTCCGGACGCTCTCGACATGAGGGCCTGGCTCCCGCTTGTCAGCGCAGACCTTGTGCGAATGACGGAGCACGCCCCGCCGATGACCGCGCCCATCCCGGTGCCCGTGGCCCCGCTCCCGCGAACGACCCAGGACAAAGGCGCCAGCGGTACCATCGAGCTCGTCGGGCTGAACTGCTACTTCGGCGCCTTCCGCGCCGTGCGCGACGTGACGATGGCCATGCGCCCACATGCCGTTACCGCCATCATCGGGCCGTCGGGCTCGGGCAAGACGACTATCCTGCGCGCGATCAACCGCCTCCACGAGGTCACACCGGGTGCCCGGGTCGAGGGCCAGGTCCTCCTCGACGGGGCCGACGTGTACGGCCCCGCCGTCGACCCTGTCCAGGTCCGCCGCGTGATCGGGATGGTCTTCCAGCGACCGAACCCCTTCCCCACCATGTCTATCCGCGACAACGTCGTGGCCGGGCTGCGCCTGACCGGACGGCACAGCGGCACCGAGCTAGAGGAGGTCGTCGAGGGGAGCCTGCGCCGCGCGGCGCTGTGGGACGAGGTGAAAGACAAGCTGCGCCAGAGCGGCGCCTCGCTATCGGGCGGCCAACAGCAGCGGCTGTGCATCGCCCGCGCCATCGCGGTCGATCCCGAGGTCTTGCTCATGGACGAGCCCGCGTCGGCGCTCGATCCCATCTCCACGGCCCGGATCGAGGAACTCATCGCCGAGCTGCGCGCCAACTACACGATCGTTACCGTCACCCACAACATGCAGCAGGCTGCGCGGATCAGTGACCAAACCGCCTTCTTCACGGTGGATCAGGCACGTGCGGGCTACCTCGTGGAGCTCGGTGACACGACCGAGATCTTCACCAATCCGCGCGAACGGCTGACCGAGGATTACATCTCGGGGCGCTTCGGCTAGCCATGAAACACACGCCGGACGCGCACGCCGGCGGACCGCTCCCGCCGACCGGCTCCCACCCCGCCAGGGAGGTCCTCGATCGCGAGATGCGGGAGATCCGCGATGGCGTGCTGCGCATGGGCAGCATGGTCGTCGCAGCGATCCATGAGGCGGTCGAGGCGCTCGTCGCGGGCGATCGCGAGCGGGCGAGGCGGGTCATCGTCGACGACGTCCGCATCAACGACATGCAGGCCTCCATCCTCGTCCAGATCGCCAGCACCATCGCCACCCAGGCGCCGGTCGCGCGTGACCTCCGCTACCTGCTCGCACTCGACCGCGTCACCTACGAGCTCGAGCGGATGGGCGACCACGCAGCCAGCGTGGCGAAGCAGGCCCAGCGAATCGCCGACAACGTACCGCCGGCGGCCGCGCGGTTGCGCGACATCGGGCTCGTCGCCGCGGCGCTCGTGTCCGACGTCCTGCGCGCACTCATCGACGTGGACGAGGAGGGGGCACGGGCCGTCGCCGCCCGCGACGACGACGTCGACCATCGCTACAAGCGCGCGTTCGACCAGACGATGGACTGGCTCCGCGCCGAGCCCGACCGCCTGGCCGACGGCATCAGCCTCCTCTTCGCGGCCCACGACCTCGAGCGGATCGGGGATCGCGCGACCAACATCGCCGAGGATGTCGTCTTCCTCACCAGCGGACGGATCGAGGACCTCAACCCGTAGCTGCCGGCGCCCCCTGGCCCGCGGGTGCGCGCGGGATCGTGAAGCTGAACGTGGAACCGACGCCCTCCTCGCTCTCGGCCGTGATCCGTCCCCCGTGCCCCTCGACGATGTGGCGCGCGATGGCCAGTCCGAGTCCGGTCCCGCCTTTCCCCCGCACGCGCGCCCGATCGACCTTGTAGAAACGCTCGAAGATCCGCTCGATCTCGGCCGCCGGGATCCCGATCCCCTCGTCGCGGACGCTGACGACGACCCCCTCGGCGTGGGGTTCGGCACCCACCACGACACGCCCCCCCGGCCGGGAGAACTTGACGGCGTTGTGGAGCAGGTTCATGAGCACCTGGCCGACGCGCTCCGCATCGGCGCGGACGGCCGGCAGCGCGGCGGGGACCTCGGCCGCGAGGGTCACCCCTTGCCGCTCGGCGAACAGGCGCAGCCGCTCGACGGTGCCGGCCACGATCGGCGCGAGCGCGACGTCCTCGACCTCCAGGGCGGCGGTCCCTTGCTCGATGCGGCTGAGGTCGAGAAGCTCGTTGACCATCTGGGCGAGGTGCCCGCTCTCGACGTCGATCTGCGCCACGCTGCGGCGGACGCGCTCGGGCATCTCCGCCTGCTCGCTGTCCCGGCTGAGCGTCTCGGCCAATAGGCGGACGTTCGTCAGGGGGGTGCGGAGCTCGTGGGCGAGGTTGTCGATGAACTCGGCGCGGATGCGCTGGAGGCGGCGCAGCTCCGTGACGTCGTCGATGGTCACCCAGATGCCCTGCACCGGTGATCGCCGGGCACGGACGACGAGCGTGCGGGCCGCTGGATCGCGGCCGACCGTCTCGGCCTCCCCGAAGCCCGTCTCGCGGGCACGCTTGACGACCTCCTCGAGACGGTGATCGGCGAAGGCTTCGATGGCGGTCCGGCCGGCCAGCTCGCCAGCAGGCCGGCCAAGGAAGGCGTGGGCGGCCCGATTGGCCAGGCCAACGACGAGATCGTCGGCGAGGCGTAGGACGCCGACCCCGACGAGGTCGGCGAGATAGGCCAGGTCGAGATCGCCCTGCGTGGCGTCCCAGCGCGCCCGATCTCGCTCGTCAACAGTGGCGCGGACGGCCGCCTCGGCGTCCGCCCGCGGCGACACCCCGAGCGTCTCGCGGATGCGCGCGAGGCTGGCCCCCCGGGTGAGTGCAAGAGCCCATGCCGCGGCAGAGAAGAGCGCCAGGGCGACGATGAAGGCCAGGCTGACCGGCTCCACGACCGAAGTCTAGGGCTGCGCCGTACGGGTCAGGCGCGCTACCCTTGTGGCCAATGCGTCTCCGCCTCATCCCCCGTGAAGAGCGCTTCTTCGACATGTTCGTCGAGGATGCCGCCAACGTGCTCCACGGGGCGCGCCTGCTGGAGGCGATGCTCCGCACCTACGAGCACCCGGAGCGGCAGGCCAAGGAGCTCTTCGCGGTCGAGCACCAGGGCGACGAGATCAGCCACGCCATCGGCAAGCGCCTGAACACCACCTTCGTGACGCCCTTCGACCGCGAGGATATCCACGGCCTGATCAGCGGCCTCGACGACATCCTCGACCTGATCGAGGAAACGGCCGACACGTTCATCCTCTACCACATCGACCGGCCGACCCCGGAGGCGATCGAACAGGCCGGTGTCATCGTCAAGCAGTGCGAGCTGATCCACGAGGCGCTCTCCAAGCTGCGCAGCTTCAAGGGCCTGCAGCGCTACTGGATCGAGATCCACCGCCTCGAGAACGAGGGCGACCGGATCACCCGGGCGGCCGTTGCCGGCCTCTTCGCCACGAAGCAGCAGCCCGTCGACATCATCAAGTGGAAGGACATCTATTCCCTCCTCGAGGGCTGCATCGACAGGTGCGAGGACGTCGCCAACATCATCGAGAAGATCGCCATCAAGCATGCCTGAGGGGCTGACCCTCACCCTGCTCGCCGTCCTCGGGCTGGCCGTCCTCTTCGACTACATCAACGGCTTCCACGACACCGCCAACGCCATCGCGACGTCGGTCTCAACGCGTGCCCTGCGCCCCGAGTTCGCGATCCTCCTCTCGGCCGTGGCGAACTTCGTTGGGGCGCTGACGGGGACGGCCGTGGCCAAGACGGTCGCGGCCGGCATCGTGGTCGCCCCGGAGGGGCATGACGGGCAGGTCGTCGTCGCGGGCGCCCTTGTCGGTGCCACCGTCTGGAACCTCTTCACCTGGCGCCTCGGCATCCCGTCCTCGAGCAGCCACGCCCTGATCGGCGGGCTACTCGGGGCCGTGGTCGTGGCCAGCGGCGTCGACGCCTGGCAGATCGACGGGATCGTCTACAAGGTCCTCGTGCCGCTCGTCGCATCCCCGATCATCGGGCTGGCGGTGGGCTTCACACTCATGGTCGCGCTGCTCAACCTGCTCCAGAGGGCCAACCCGCACACGCTGAACAGCGTGTTCCGGCGTCTGCAGCTCCTCTCCGCGAGCTACATGGCCTTCGGGCACGGCTCCAACGACGCGCAGAAGACGATGGGCATCATGACCCTCGCCCTCGTCGCCGCGGGCATCCTCGAGAAGCCAGACGTGCCGGTGTGGGTCATCCTCCTCGCCGCGACGGCGATCTCGCTGGGCACGGCCGCGGGCGGCTGGCGGATCATCCGGACGATGGGCCAGCGGGTCGTGAAGCTCGACCCGGTGCACGGCTTCGCGGCCGAGACGACCGCGGCCACGGTCATCCTCACGGCCAGCCATTTCGGGGTCCCGGTCTCGACCACCCATGTCATCTCGAGCGCGATCATGGGCGTCGGGTCGTCGGACCGATTCTCCGCGGTCCGCTGGGGCATCGCCGGCAACATCGTGGTGGCGTGGGTCCTGACCATCCCGGCGAGCGGCCTGGTGGCCGGCCTCGTCTACGCCGTGCTGCGGCAGGTCCTCTAGCAGGTGACGCGACCGTTAGCCACCGCCACGTAGGCGGGCAGCATGGGCAGCGGCATCGCCCCCGAGGCCGCCGCCCAGTGGGCCATCACCCCTGGCGGGAACGGTGCCGGTCAGCCCTGCACGTCCCGGCGACGCATCCCCCACGCGCCGAGGACGAGACCTCCGGCCGCCAGGGCCAGCGAGGCCACGATGCCCACCGGATCCCAGTCCCCGACCAGGGGCTTCCCATAGTGGCTGCTGAGCGCGAGGTCGCCGACCCACTCCGGCAGGTCGAACGCCGGAGCCAGCAGCGCCAGCAGGAACGTGCCCACGGTGAGGGCCACGACCACGGGCGGCGCGAGCGACGGGCGCACCAGCCCGCCGACGGCCATCCCGACCCCGGCCCACGCGGCCCCATAGAGGGCGACGACGAACGTACCGGCCATCGGGGTGAGGGGATCCTCGCCCAGGCCAACGGTGGCCAGCCCGATGCACGCCGCGACGAGCGCCGCGGCGAGCACGATGGCGAGGTGGACGCCGAGGCCGCCGCGCAGCACCCACGCCACGCGGGACAGCGGCGCCGAGAGGACCATCTCCAGGCGGCCTTGCGTCTCCTCCGACGCCCAGCCGGCGACCGTCGAGGCGGCCACGAACCCGAACATGATGAGCCCGAACTCGACGAAGACGAGCTGGAGCAGGCCCGCCACGGTGCTGTAGTCGATGGTCGGGAAGATGGCCCGCAGCAGGGCGTCGATGGCCGGCACGTTCCGGATCGACTCGGCGAACGCGGAGCCGGTCGAAACGATGACCGCCGCGTACAGCCCGATGCCGAGACCCCACGCCACCGTCCCGTTGAGCTGCTCCGAGAGCGAGCGCCCGAACGGTCCTCCAAGCCCGAGCAGCGGGCGCGGCGTACGCGGCAGCCGGATCGGGACGACGGAGCCGAGGTCGCGACGCTCGAAGGCGACGACGCCGATGCCGGCGAACACGACGAAGGCCAGCGCCAGCGGCACCAGCGACGCCCAGTCGACCAGCCCGGCGAGAGGCACGTGGTCGTAGGTCCAGCGGTACCACGACAGCGGGCTGAGGGTCTCGAAGACGTTGACGGACGAGCGGAACCCGTTCACGAAGTACATGAACGTCATGACGCCGCCGGTGATGGCCACGGCCGGCCCACGACCTAGGAGGCTCGCCAGCGCGAGGGCCAGCCCGCCCGTGGCCAGGGTCGTCACCCCGACGAGGGCCGCGTAGGCGAGCGCCGCGTCGAGAGCGATGGCATCCCCCGGGAGCGTCTCGAAGACGATGCCGACCAGCCAGGTCGCGAGCGCAAGGACCGCCATGGCCAGGACGACCACGGCGACGTGGCCGGCGAGCTTCTCCAGCGCGATGCGTCGCCGAGTGAGGGGCGTGCTGACCACGAGGTCGAGGCTTCCGTTCTTCGCCTCGGTGGCGAGCGTCGACGAGAGCGCGAGGATCGACCAGAGCGGCATGAGCAGGAGGAACAGGGGCGCGTACCGCCACTCGATGATCCCGCCGAGGGTCTCCAGCCCGATCGGCCGGCCGAGCAGTCCCTGGAAGATGGCCGGCAGGGCGGTGGCGAGCATGGCCACCTCGCGACGGGATCCGGGCGTGTCGAAAGCGACGGCGGTGGCCGCGCCGGCGACGACCGCGAAGAGGGCCAGGAAGCCGGCGACGAGCAGCGTGGCGCGGCGCGAGTCGCGGATCGTCTTGCCGTACACGCTCCCAAGGCCGAAGAGGCGCTGCGCAAGGGAAACGGTGATGACCATCGTGGAGGTCGCCACGTTCCCGGCTTCAGAGGCCACGGTCGTTCACGGTGACCGATTCGCGGCCGTACTCGGCGAGGAACGTCTCCTCGAGGGTCGGCTCCCGGCTCACGAAATCAAGCAGCTCGAAGCGGGCTGCGGCGCGTACGACCGGGGTGATCGGCCCCGACACGCGCATGCGCAGGACGTGCTGGTCGGCCGTCACGTGACTGACTCCCGGCAGGCTCTCGAACTCGGCTGCCGGGATCGGGCCGGAGAAGCGCAGCTCGACCTGGTGGTGGGCCAGGTCGCGCAGGGCCTCGACGCGGTCGACCCGCGCCAGGCGCCCCTCGCGGATGATGGCCGCGCGATCACACGTGCGCTCGACCTCGCTGAGGATGTGACTGGAGAGGAAGACCGTCCGGCCCTCCGTGCGGGCCTCGCGGACGAGCTCGAAGAACGACTGCTGGATGAGCGGGTCGAGCCCGGACGTGGGCTCGTCGAGCATGAGCAGCTCCGGCTGGTGCTGGAGGGCGATGACGAGGCCGACCTTCTGCTTGTTGCCCTTCGAGTACTCCTTGTAGCGGCGGGTCGGATCGAGGTCGAAGCGCTCGATGAGAGACGCCTGATACGCGCGGTCGACGCCGCCCCGGAGGTTGGCGAAGTACTCGACGGTCTGGCCGCCGGTCAGCCCGTCGTAGAGGGCGAACTCGCCCGGGATGTAGCCGATTCGCCGGTGGATGGCGACGGGGTCGACGGTCGTCTCGATGTCGAAGACCCATGCTCGCCCGCGCGTCGGCCGGATGAGGTCGAGGAGCGTGCGCAGCGTCGTCGTCTTGCCCGCCCCGTTGGGGCCGAGGAAGCCGAAGATCTCGCCCTCCTGGACCTCGAGGTCGACGTCCACGATGCCGCGATGCGAGCCGTAGAACTTGGTGAGCTCCTCGGTCCGGATGACGGCGGGCATGGATGCTCCTTCGTGCTCGCTGCTCCCCGCGATCTTAGGCTCTACGCCCGAGCCGACGAAGTGACCGATGGCCCGGCGCGACCTGACGGCAGGCCCGTTGGACGGGTTGGGCGACGCCCGCGGCGACGGCAATTGCCAACTGGACCTGGTCGGCGATCGGACGGTCGCTGCGCCCCTCAGCGCAACACGTAGCCGACGCCGCGGACCGTCTCGAGAAGGACCGGTCGGGCAGGGTCGTCCTCGATGAGCTGGCGGACCCAGTGGACGTGCACGTCGACGGTGCGCGTCTCGCCCGCGAAGTCGTAACCCCAGACCTGTTCGAGGAGCTGCTCGCGGGTGAGCACGCGGCCGCGGTTGCGCACGAGGAAGGCGAGCAGCTCGAAGGCCCGAGGCGTGATCGGCACCGGCTGCCCGTCGCGAAGAAGGCGCCGGCCCGCCAGGTCGACCTCGACCGGCCCGACTTGCACGGGCGGCCCGGGGGCCTCGGCCGGAGGCCTGATGTCTGCCCGGCGGAGCAGCGCACGCACACGGGCCATCAGCTCGCGCAGGCTGAACGGCTTGGTCACATAGTCGTCCGCCCCGACCTCCAGCCCGACGATCTTGTCGACCTCGCTATCGCGCGCGGTGAGCATGAGGATCGGGACGTCCGACTCGGCGCGCATCCGGCGACACACCTCGACCCCGGACAGCTCGGGGAGCATGAGATCGAGCAGGACGAGGTCGGGCCGCTCCGCGCGGAAGCGCTCGAGGGCCT
>Ga0209520_10002463_pt1 | contig 10687 bp, 10 predicted proteins | sample Rifsed16ft1_FD_184009 | JGI IMG/M metagenome (GOLD analysis project Ga0209520, IMG submission 184009) | Soil microbial communities from Rifle, Colorado, USA - sediment 16ft 1 (version 2) | ecosystem: Environmental > Terrestrial > Deep subsurface > Rock core/Sediment | place: Rifle, Colorado...
GAGATTGATGTAATTGCAGGTACCGGCTCGTTTGAGGATGTCATAACTATATGTAAAGAATTCAGAGACAAACAATTCCTGCAACTAAAAGAACAGAGGGCGTATTTAGCGGAACCGGCTAATTTTAGTTATGAACGGTCACTTCCAAGAATTCGAATCAGCCCATCACATACTGCTTTCATAAAGATTGCAGAAGGGTGCGATCATACATGCACATTTTGTATTATCCCTGAGCTTAGAGGCAGACAGAGAAGCCGTAGCATGGAATCGATAATAAGCGAAGCTGAACAACTATCTTCGGAAGGTGTCGTAGAAATAGCCCTCATTGCTCAGGATACTACTGCGTATGGAAGGGATCTGAGAGAACCTGATGCACTGGCCCGACTTTTAAGAAGGCTTGCAACAATAAATGGCCTCAAATGGATACGCACCCTCTATACTTATCCGGGTTCTTTTACAAAGGAGTTAATCGCCGTAATGGCAGGCGAAGAGAAGATTTGCAATTACATTGACATGCCTGTCCAGCATATCAATGATAACATCCTTCTCAGGATGCATAGGGGACATACTAAAACAAGTATTTACAGGACGATTGAAACACTGCGCAAGAAAATGCCGGATGTGGTATTGAGGACATCCATGATCGTTGGATTCCCCGGAGAAACAGAAAAGGAGTTTAATGAGTTAATAGAGTTTGTCAAGGATGTGGAATTTGACCGCCTCGGCGTATTTACATATTCAAATGAAGAAGGCACAGAGGCATACTCAATGGGAAAAAAAGTTAGTGAAAAAAAGAAGATTGAGAGACAAAACATCTTAATGGAGATACAGCAAGGCATCTCTTTCAGGAAAAATCAAAACCTCATCGGCGCTAAAAAAATCGTTTTGGTAGATGGAAAATCAAAAGAACCGTCCTTCCTGTTGGAAGGCCGCACCTATGGACATGCCCTTGAGGTTGATGGTGTTGTATATATAAAGTGCAATTCAGAAATAATGCCTTTGCAAGGTGAGATGGTACCCGTTGAGATTACTGACGCGCTTCCCTATGATCTGATTGGTACTATGATACAGGTGTAAGAACAGCGCCCTTTTCAAAACCTAAGTGAATTGCCTTCTTATTCAACTCTGTGAATGCCGCCGGAACACGGGCGAGCACTGCCTTTTCCATTGATTCTGTAGAAATTATCTTTGTAAGCTCTGTCATTATGCCAAGGGAAATAATGTTAGCCACTATCCCCTTGCCGAGAACATCGGTCGCTGTAGATATAATAGGAAATGAGTAAACCTTGAAATTACCTTTCGGGACATCCTTAACCTCATCAGAGTCTATCAGCAGAATCCCGCCGTCTTTAATATCCTTGTTATACTTATTACATGCCTCCTGCGTAAGCGCAAGCATGGCGTCAATGCTGGTTGCCTTTGGATAATCAATCTCTTCGTTGCTTATGATAACCTCACTCCTTGAAGCCCCGCCTCTTGATTCCGGCCCATAAGACTGGCTCTGCACAGCTTGCTTACCGTCGTATATTGCCGCTGCCTCAGCCATTATAATTCCAGCCAATATCATCCCCTGTCCGCCTGACCCGCTGAATCTTAATTCATATCTGTATCCCATATAGGCTCCCATACCCCTTTAATTTTATTTCTTTGCCTGAACTCTTTCAACCAGCTTATTATACTCATCAAGATACTCAGGCCTGTCTGACTTATGAAGAACACCTCGCAGGAGTTTTCCTTCAAGCTCCTGAGGTGACATCTTTTCGGCCTGTTTTACTGACACTGTCCCTTCCTTCTCAATCTTCTCCATCATCTCTGTTGCAGTCTTGTATTTATTAAACCTCCCGTAGTAGGTGGGACAGGCGTCTATGATGTCCACTACTGCAGTACCCTTGTGCATAATAGCCTCATGCAGTACCTTCTCAAGCTCCTGGAAATGATACGCTGTACCCCTTGCAACGAATGTAGCGCCAGCAGCCTGCGCCAACTTGCATGTATCGAAAGTGGGCTCTATGCTGCCGTAACGTCCTGTTGTAGAGATCATACCCTGGGGAGTTGTTGGAGAAGACTGTCCACTCGTCATCCCATATATTGAATTATTATAAACCATGATAACCATGTCTAAATTCCGCCTGCAGGCATGTATAAAGTGATTGCCGCCAATAGCAAGGGCATCACCGTCACCGGTTGTAACGATTACCTTGAGCTTGGGTTTTGCAAGTTTTACTCCGGTTGCATAAGCAAGCGCCCTGCCATGTAAAGTATGTAGTGTATTAAAATCAACATAACCCGGAGTTCTGCTTGAACAACCAATCCCGGATATCACTGCAATATCATCCTGTGACAAGCCGGAAGTCTGTATAGCCCTCAGAAGACTCTTTAATACAATCCCATGACCGCAGCCAGGACACCATATGTGAGGCAGCTTCCCTCCCCTGATAAACGTGGAATAGTTAAAGGGAACCTTCTTTTTTTTCTTAGCCAATGGCCTTGTATCTTCAGTTTGTGTACTCATTGGAACATCCTTTCTTCATTCCTCATTAAACCTAACCGTCTAACATATCCCGGTCCACCATCATCTCAGCCATCTTAGAAGTCGTAAAAAAACCATTTCCTGTAATACTCTCTATTATCTGGGCGGGCTTAATAGGCTCTGTATCAGTCCTGAACAATCCTTTAACCTCACACCTTCCCTGAGCCACCCTTTCCACTTCATATACAATCTGCCCTAAATTCATTTCCGGCACGATTATAGCTTTGACCTGTTTTGCCATCTCTTCCACAGCCTTCTCAGGGAATGGCCAGATTGTTAAAGGTCTCAGGAGACCTGCCTTAATTCCCTTCTTCCTGAGTTCGTTAACGGCAAATTTAGCTGACCTTGCAGAAACACCATATGCAAATATACCTATCTCTGCATCATCAAGATACAACTCTTCGTTTTTGCAAATCTTGTCCCTGTTATTGTCTACTTTTCGCAGAAGCCTCTGGCCTGTCTCCTCTATAAGCTTAGTATTATTAGTAGGGAAACCATCTGCTCCATGGTATAGCCCAGTCACATGGAATCTGTAGCCGTCTCCATATGCAGCAAGCGGAGCTACATCACCATGCTGGGTATCATAAGGTTTATATTCATTCGGAGAGCACGTAGGTCTTAACCTGTCTATTACTTCAACTTCCCCGGGAGCAGGTATGGTTATTGCCTCCCTCATATGCCCTATGATCTCATCATAGAGAAGGATAACAGGCGTACGGTATTGCTCTGAAAGGTTGAACGCCCTTACTGTCTCATGAAATAACTCCTGGACAGATGCCGGAGTAAGGACAATTGCAGGGTGGTCTCCATGTGTCCCCCATTTTGCCTGCATAACATCAGACTGGCTCGGCCCTGTTGGAAAACCTGTAGACGGCCCGCTCCTCATTACATTAACTATCACACAGGGCACCTCTGTCATACAGGCAAAGCCAAGTCCCTCCTGCATCAGAGAAAACCCGGGACCACTTGTAGCGGTCATAGACTTGAGACCTCCAAGCGACCCTCCAATAATAGCGGATATACTTGCTATCTCATCTTCCATCTGAATAAATACACCACCCATTTTGGGCAGCCTTGCTGCTGCAATTTCCAGCAACTCTGTAGATGGTGTTATAGGATAGCCTGCAAAAAATCTGCACCCGGCATAAAATGCCCCCTCAGCACAGGCCTCGTTACCCTGCATAAACTTCTTAGCATGCACAGTCATATCTCTCCTTCCATAGTTCACGCTCAAAAATGCCCAGTTGCAAGGAAGGATGTTTGATTTGAGCCGAGACGTACTTCCTGTACGTTGAGGTTCAAATCAAACATCCTGACGCCGCAAATGGGCGTTTTTCAGCGTGAACTATACTTCGTATACCTGGATTGCAAAATCAGGACATCTGTTATCACACAACTGACATCCGTTACAGGCATCAAGGTCCTTAACAACACAAAGATTCCCATCCATTGCCAGCACATTAGTGGGACAGAAATCTATACATATAACACAGCCCTTGCATAGTCTTGGATCAATCTCAATCCTAAAAATCCTCTTTTCCGCTACTGCCATAGTCACAATCCTTTTTGTATAGGTTATAGTATTTCTTTACTCCTGTTTTAGTGTGCCTAATATACAATAGTTGCGTAGCTTATGCAAGTGAGAAATCTGTGGTCTTGCAAGAGGCTCAACCCATTGATTTTATTGGTGGGCGATGCAGGTATCGAACCTGCGGCCTCTTCCGTGTGAAGGTAACCCATTGAAAGCCTTACTCTTTTTCTATATTTCCTTTTGTTTGTGTTTACTTATAGTTAAAGGAATTAGAAGGGGTAAGGTTTTCCTTCTATCATCGCCTGTTTTTGTCTGTCTACTATACAAAAACTATACAGTGGATGCAAGAGAAAAATATCCGCTTTTAGGACATCCGCTTTTCGATAGGATACTTTGAGATTACCTTGCTATTGCCCGCATAACCTTAACCATAAGCCTCAATTGCGCTTCATTAGCTTCGCCTGTAATCTTATTTAAGAGCGACTTTAAATCCTTTCGACTTACATCGTGACCAAAATCAAACATCTCCCATATCTCAACCCCTAAGGCATTAGCAAGTCTTATAAACATATCTAATGTCGGATTTTCTGTCCCACGTTCAATCCTGCTCAAATAATTTGGGGTTATATCGGCCTTCTCAGAAAGCTGTTCCTGGGATAATCCTTTCTTTTTCCTTAACTCTTTGATACGATTCCCTATCAGTTCCTTTGTGTCCATCACACCTCCCTTTTAAAGGTTTTAGGGAGGAATGTGAACGAACCAATAGGCATATATAATGCATTAAATAGTGCCTATAAAGCATAATAGATTCCTGTCAGGTTCATTTTGCGAATATAAATACCCTTATTGGGTAAACAAAGGTGATATTTTATGTTTATTAACTCTTAACCTGTAGTATACGAGGAGGTGTACCATGAAGCGAATATTTACATTCTTTGCCTGCTTAATTATTCTATTAGTATTTAACACATATTCTTTTGCCACCCTTACGGACTTGGGAGGTGGTTTCATCTTTGACGAAGACCTTAATATCACTTGGCTTTACGATGCCAATTATTCGTATACTTCTGGATGGCATTCCGATGGACGCATGACTTGGGATGAAACCAATAGCTTTTTAGCATCAGTAAATGCAGGTAGTGTCCCCAATTTTGGTTATTCTGGATGGAGACTTCCTATAACTATTCAACCTGATCCTAATTGTAGCCGTTTTGATATGGGATCGGCTGGTATAAATTGCAGGCTCAGCGAAATGGCCCATTTATTTTACGATGAATTAGGAGGAGTTGCACAGTCATCTATATTATCCAGTTCAGACACTGATCTCAATCTCTTCATCAACTTTCAACCTGTAGATTTTAACCCCAATTATGTATATTGGTCCGGTACGGAATATGCTGCCGATACAAATAAAGCATGGGATTTTGCCTTCAATGACGGAAGCCAATATCCAAACACAAAGGATCACCATTTTTCCGCTCTTTTAGTTCATGATGGAAAAATAACCCCTGTCCCTGAACCAGCAACGATTCTTCTCCTGTGTGTCGGTCTTGCAGGCTTAGCGCTGATAAAGAAAAATTCTAAGGGGATTTTTTTTCAATCGGAAGTTCAGAGAAGCTCTGAAAAGAATAGTAAGCAAACTAAATTTATAGCAGTCTTATTAATCTACATTAGTACAATTGGGTTTGTGTGCATGTCTGGAACGTCTTTTGCGACCACTATTTCTGTTGATGCTCAATCAAATATCTTTGGGGCAGGACATGCGGCACCTCCGGATCCAGGTGGCGGACATGCTGGAATTTTACCTCCATCCTATACTTTTCCATCGGGCGGAAGTCAGGTATTAACCTTCTCAAGCGTCTCTGGTTCTGTAACTTATAATGGTGGTGGAAATTACTATGGCCCAGAAGATTGGTATGGGATAGGGAATGCGACAGATATATACTCTATTAGTGGAATTTCTGGTATTGCTCACAGCGAAAGGAGGTTCTTTCTGGTAGGTGTGTTTCTTGACGACACAGAACCAATTGATCCTGCACCAGTTAGTCTAAGTTTTGGGTCGGCTGGAATATTAGATAATTTTACTGATCTATATCCTGAAATAGCTCAAACATTTTTCATTGGAGATGGATTGACAGGTACAGGTTCAGGAACTATACAGAAATTTCATGTGCCGGATACAGCGACACGCATATTTTTGGGATTTGCTGATGGGTTTGATTTCCAGGGTGCTACATGGCTTTATAGTGATAATTATGGGTCATTGACCTCTGTCTTTGAGGTTTCTACAACTCCAGTCCCTGAACCTGGTACATTGTTACTTTTGGCCTCTGGTCTGGCCGGTCTTTTTGCATGGAGAAGAAGGCAGAAAGTGAATCTCATTAACCGATGATCTCAAAATGTGTTGGTAATAACATGAAGGTGCCCAAAAGTAATAGTGGTGGTATCCATCAAGTATGGAAAAGCTAATACTAATCTCTTGAACAGCTATTGTTAAGATGTACTCACCCATCGTGGAAAATATTTTTTTCGGTTACTTAGAGGAGAGGATGAAATGAAGTCTAAAAAGAAATTCTTTAACCCAAATAGCCTCATATCTATAGCAATAGGTCTTAATGTAATTTTTATTGCAATAAAATATTTCCAGGGGTACGATTTTTCCCTGACAGAAATGCTTTTAATCGGTAACGGCCTTTTGCTGCTTGCATTGATCTTATCTATCGGGAATATATTTTCAGAGCTTCGCAACATAAGCTGGATAGTGGAATCTATTTTGAGTGACAAAGAAGGCAATTATTCTGGATTGCTTTTCCCTCATCTAAAAAAACTCCTTAAAATAGATAAATTTTATGAGACTTATGATTAAAAAGAAGCCTGTTTCTTTTTTTCTACCTGTCATATATGAGTAGGAATATGCAACATATTAAGACAGAAAGCATAAATAATAGGACTTGCATTTGCCTCACGGTATTCTAATGTCCGCCTTCCTCTCTTTTTCAGACATCTGGATTTTACCCTCTTTTAGACAGACATCTCCTGTTTTCCCTGCGGCAAAAGGAAATGTCCTATGTAGGGACCGGTGGGAAGATGCAAGATCTTCATATGTCAGGAATGGTAGGGAGGTGTGAGTACGGGTCTCCCCCTCACTTACCAGTTATGCTATAATCCCCTCAAAACAGAGGCTACGAAATGATTAAGGATGAAATCTTAGATTTGATTAAAAAAGGTGAATCTGAGGATACAGAGTTTAAAGAGAATTTTGACAAAGAGGCAATAGAGACTGCCGTGGCATTTGCCAATACGAAGGGCGGGATTATTTTCATCGGTGTTACTGATAAAGGGAAAGTAAGAGGCATCCAGATTGGAAAAGAAACAATGAATGACTGGGTAAATCAAATCTCTCAGAGTACAGAACCGCGTATCATCCCTGAAATTGAACAATGCGAAATAGGGGGTAAGCATATCGCTATAATCCGGATTAAAGAGTTCCCCATTAAACCAGTTTCTGTCAGGGGCAGATGCCTCAGACGGGTTGGAACCAGCAATCGCACGATGACACCTCCGGAGATATCTGAGATGCACATCCACTCGATGGGAACAAGCTGGGATGCCTTTCCTGCGGGAGATAAGACCCTCGATGACATCAACTTAAAAAGGGTCGAGAAATATATTCGAGAGGCAAATGCTACAGGAAGGAGAAAGATAGAAGACGGCCCCACAGAGGTTCTTGAAAAGCTGGATTTCATCAAAGACGGAAAGGCTACGTGGGCTGCCATTCTCACCTTTGGTAAAGAACCCCAGAGACCCCTCCTGCAATCTGCCGTGCATTGCGGGAGATTCAGAATGGATAAGACCCAGATAATAGATGACCTGATGGTTGAGACTGATTTGATCGGTCAGGTTAATGAAGTGATGAAGTTTATTACAAGACAGATCAGTGTCAGATACGAGTTTGAGGGAAAGCCCCGGAGGAAAGAGGTATGGGAATATCCCCTGGAAGCCCTGAGGGAGGCGGTCATAAATGCAATAGTCCATAGAGACTACACCGTCCCTTCAAATGTTCAGGTTGAGATCTACGACGACAGAATAGAGATATGGAATCCAGGAAGGCTGCTGCCCGGGATAACGATTGATGACCTGTATAAGAAAGAGCACAAATCAGTGATCAGGAACAGGCTGATCGCGCAGGTGTTCTATGATATCGGGTATATTGAGAAATATGGAAGCGGCACCATCAAGATAATAGATCTCTGTAAGCGGCATGGACTTCCTGCGCCGGAATTTAAAGAGGTTTTTGGCGGTTTTTCCGTTGTTTTCAGAAAAGACATATACACAGAAGAATATCTCCGTAACCTCGGGTTGAATAAACGGCAAATTAAGGCAGTGATGTATGTGAAGGAGAGAGGAAGCATAAACTTATCATCTTTTAAGGCCATAGTTGCTGATGTGTCTGATAAAACGCTGTATCGTGATTTACAAGAGCTTGTTAGCAAGCGGCTTTTGAACGAACTTGGTAGGAAGAAAGGGAGAAGGTATGAATTGTTATAACAAACAGACTTTTATCGGACATATCAGACATATTTCGGACATTTATCGGACATAAGTATTGGGGGGAGGTATAAATGCACCATGAATGACAGGCCAAATATACATAAGATGTACAACTGGCAGGTTGTAAGTTAATTGTAATTTCGTAACCCATTGATTTTATTGGTGGGCGATGCAGGTATCGAACCTGCGGCCTCTTCCGTGTGAAGGAAGCGCTCTACCACTGAGCTAATCGCCCTCATTTTTGCCGTATTATTAACATAACTTATAATACCGGTCAAGGGAATTCGATAATTCCCTACAACATATCTTGACGGTATCCGTCATTATATTGTCGAAAAACAGTCATTTCCCAATCAATACAATCCCGTAACTTTTTATAACTAATTGAAAATTCAGGAGAATAAAAATTCCTCTAAAGTTTGTTGTCTGGTATGCCGTTTGTATATAAGTTTAATCAACTTCTAATCCTGCCAACAATTAAAGAAAAGGAGAATATCATGAAAGAACCACTATATAATGTATCAAGACAGATCAAAGACTTAATAGACAGAAATGGTGGTATTACCCTCTTTGAATTAGAACAAAACCTGGATGCCTCATACAATCTGATATTTCTGGCAATTGACAGCATGGTAACGAGAAACGAAATCTCCCTTAAAAGATGCGGTAAAGACTATTTTATCTCCAATATAAGTGCAAAAGGTAAACTCCCTGTAGAAGATGCATACATGAACGAGTTCCTTTGCCAGGATGTTTAAGTAGTCATTTTTCTTAATAAACCTGCCCAGTTAATCTCATGATACACTCCTGTTATGCTCATGCAACAATACAAATATCATTACAACATTATAGTATCTAATACAAACAACATTCCTTGTATTAAAAACTTCTTGACAAATATTCTTTATAGCGTGTATATTTATGATTGTATGCTCAAGGATGGTAGCTTGACTGAAGAATTAGAGGATATTCTGGGTGGTCTCGAACAGCGGATAATGATGTATCGTAGCAAGCTGATAGAACTCCAGAAGAAACGGGACCGTCTGGATGATGAGCTAAAAACAGCAAAGAGATATCTTGAATTAGCAGAAACACTTTACAAGGTAGAAAAGAATAAATCCCGCACATCACAACAAGCCCAGCCAGACGACAGTGATAAGGGAACATCCAAATCTCCTGATGATACGAAAGACCTTTTACTTAATCAGTTCATATTTTCAGGCCTGAGTATACCCCAGGCTGCCTATATTCTTTTAAAGGAAGAAGGCCGGCCCCTTCATGCAAAATATATATATCAACGTCTCCTCGAAGGAGGAGTAAAAATCAGAAGTAAAACACCGATAACTTCTGTGTCAATATCTCTTAACAGGGATAAAAGATTTCTGAGAGTCTCTCCAAACACTTATAGCCTCTCAGAAGACGAGACACAACCTCACGAAAGGAGGTGATACACATTGGCAACTGCAAAAAAGGCTCCCGCTAAAAAGAAGGCAGCAGCAAAAAAACCTGCAGCAAAAAAACCTGCTGCAAAGAAGTCATCAAGCAAGAAAAAATAACAGGGTTGAACAATCCTGCCATTAAGGGGGGCATTATATCTTTATAAGGCCCCCCAAATTTTTTTATTATTAGCTAATTGACGTCCACTTCGCTATGACCAGCCTCAACCCACTTATCACTATTGGCAAGAATGACTGCGGCAAGCCTTGTGTTCAGGGTGTGACCTGTACGGCAGGCTGTTACATGTCCGATAAATGACATGGCAAGAAGCGATAAATCACCAATAAGGTCAAGTACCTTATGGCGAATAAACTCATCCTTAAACCTCAAACCTTCTTTGTTTAATATTCCGTGCTCATCAAGAATAATTACGTTTTCAAGGGAACCACCTTTACCGAGCCCCCTCTCCTTAATCGTAAGAACATCCTTCTGAAATACAAATGTTCGCGCAGGCGCCAAATCCTTAATAAAACCATCTATAGAATGATGATAAAGGAACTCCTGTCTCTGTAGTAATGGGTGATCAAAATCCATAATATACGTAATAACAGGAAAAGATGCCGGCTCTATCTTTATAT
>Ga0209520_10002470_pt1 | contig 10672 bp, 8 predicted proteins | sample Rifsed16ft1_FD_184009 | JGI IMG/M metagenome (GOLD analysis project Ga0209520, IMG submission 184009) | Soil microbial communities from Rifle, Colorado, USA - sediment 16ft 1 (version 2) | ecosystem: Environmental > Terrestrial > Deep subsurface > Rock core/Sediment | place: Rifle, Colorado...
CGGCAAGACCTGGCAGGATCTGGCCGGGCTGCGCGGCCACGGCACCGGACCTCAATGGGCGCCCGGCGCCGGCGGGATGTGCCTGCACACCGTGCTGCTGGACCCGGGCAATCCCAAGCGGATGTTCATCGCCATCTCCTCGGCGGGCGCGTTCCGCACCGATGACGCCGGCAAGACCTGGAAGCCCATCAACCGCGGCCTGCACTCCCAGTACATCCCGGATCCCACCGCCGAGGTGGGCCACTGCGTGCATCGCATCGCGCTGCATCCGTCCCGGCCCAACGTCCTGTTCATGCAGAAGCATTGGGACGTCCTGCGCAGCGACGATGGCGGCGACAACTGGCGAGAGGTGAGCGGGAACCTGCCCACCGACTTTGGCTTCGTGATCGACGTCCACGCCCACGAGCCGGAAACCATTTACGTGGTCCCCATCAAGAGCGATTCCGAACACTACCCCCTGGACGGCAAGTTGCGCGTCTTCCGGAGCCGCACCGGGGGCAACGAGTGGGAGCCGCTCACCAAAGGCCTGCCGCAGCGTGACTGCTACGTCAACGTGTTGCGCGACGCCATGGCGGTGGACGCGCTGGATCCCTGCGGCGCGTACTTCGGCACCACCGGCGGCCAGGTGTATGGATCGGCCGATGGCGGCGACAGCTGGGCCCCCATCGTCCGGGACCTGCCGGCGGTGCTCTCGGTGGAGGTACAGACGCTGCCATGATCCGGGTGGTGCTGCCGGCGCACCTCAAGACCCTGGCCCAGGTGAACGGCGAGGTGGAGCTGGAAGTGCACGGCCCGATCACCCAGGCGTCGGTGCTCGACGCGCTGGAGGTCAGGTATCCGGTGCTGCGCGGCACCATTCGCGACCATGTGACCCACGGTCGCCGGCCGCTGGTGCGGTTCTTCGCCTGCTCCGAGGACTGGTCTCACGAGCCGCCGGACACGCCGCTGCCGGAAGCCGTCGCGACGGGGCAGGAGCCGTTGCTGATCCTGGGCGCCATCGCGGGAGGGTAGTCCCAACCTGCGGCGGTCGCAGGCTTCCGGACGGAATTCCGCCAATGGCGACCCGCCCTACGCCGGCCAGATTCCCAGGAGTCTCCTCACCTGGATCATCTGCCCTATGTGATAGGCGTTGTGGTCGGCGACCAACAGGAGCTCCCGCAGGTAGGTGTGCCGGGGCGCGTGGGGCAGCGGGTCGGTGAGGGCATTCTTGGGGTCGTTGGCGAGGCGCCGGAGGGCGGCCAGGTCACGCCGGAACGCCGCGGCGCTCTCATCCCAGGCCTCTGGCCCCGGAGGCTCGGCGGTCCCCGGCCAGTAGGCGCCGGAGGACGTGGGCTCACGGTAATCCGGGTTTACGCAGTAGTCGAGAATGTCCCACTGGCAGATCCGCAGGTGCTCGAGCAGCTCCCAAAGTGAGTGCGGCAGACCCGGCGGGCGCCGCCCGCGCAGCTCGGGCGGGACCCCGGACACCGCGGCCTCGAAGTCCACGTGAGCGCCCTGCCAATCGAGGAGGGTCGCGACCTGAGTCCGCAGGACTTGGTCATGGCGTGCGCGCGACGCCCGGTGGGTTGGGCCACTCATGGCTACTCCTCTCGCAGCACCACGTTCGGATCCAACCCCCCGGCCCGCAGCGCCGGCAGCCAGCACGCCAGCGCCGCCACGCCCAGGAAGAACACCGCGATCGTCACAAACGTGATCGGGTCCGTGGGCGCCACCCCCACCAGCAGGCTCTGCATCACCCGGGTGAGCGCCAACGCGCCCACCAGGCCGATCCCGATGCCGGCCGCGCTGAGTCGCAGCCCGTGCCCCACAATCATCTGCACGATGCTGTTCCGCGAGGCGCCGAAGGTCATGCGGATACCGATCTCCGCCGTCCGCTGGCGCACCGCCGTCGAGAGCACGCCGTAGAGACCCACCGCCGCCAGCGCGGCCGCCACCCCGGCGAAGATCCCGATCAGGGTGAGCGCGAACCGGGTGGGCGCCATCGCCTGCTCGATCAACGCGGTCATGGGCTGGAGCTGCGCCACCGGGACACCGGGGGCCACCTCCGCTACCGCGGCCCGCACCTGCGGACCCAGCGCGGTGGGGTCGCCCGCCGTGCGCACCACCCAGCGATTCGCCCCACCAAATTGGAAGAAACCGTCCGTGACAAAGATGGCCTCAGGACCTTCTACGCTGAGCGAGGCGTGCCGCTGATGGTCCACCACGCCGATGATGTCGAGGTATTCCGCCTCGTTCCCCCGCGAGCGCACGTACAGCCGCTGGCCCACCGCAGACCTGCCCGGGAAGGCCTTCTGCGCCAGAATCCGGTCCACCACCACGCCCACCCGCTCGGGATGGTTGTCGGCGTCGGTGAAGGTCCGTCCCTCGATGAGCCGCGTGCGGAAGGTCTCGAAATAGCCCGGCAGCACGACGTGAATGTTGGCTTGCTGGAACAGGCTGGGGTCCGCGGCCGCCGCTTCGGTGCCCCAGCGGGAATTGGCCACGGTGCCGTCCAGCGGAAGCGGACCGACCGCGGTGACCGCGTCCACGCCCGGCAGCGCTTCGAGCCGAGCCTTGAGCTGGCGCGCGAACGCGGCGCGCTGCTCCGGCTGTTGCAGGCGCAACGGCCCGGCCGCCTGCACCTGGAACGTGAGCAGCCCGCGCGGATCGTAGCCGGGGTCCACCTGTTGCAGCGCGATGAAGCTCCGGATCATGAGACCCGAGCCCACCAGCAACACGAACGACAGGGCGACTTCGGCCACCACCACCGCGCTCCGTAGCCGCCGCCCTTCCGAAAGGCCGGCGGTCCGGCTGGCCGACCGCAACGCCGCTCCCGCTTCCGGGCGCGACGCGCGGAGCGCGGGAACGAGTCCAAACGCGACCGACGCCGCCAGCGCCGCGAGCGCGGTGAACGCCAGCACGCTCGCGTCCACTCCGGCCTCGTCAATGCGCGGCAGGGTGGCGGGTGCGACCGCGCGCAGGATCACCAATCCCCAGAGGGCGAGCCCCACGCCCAACACCGCACCGCCGCCTCCCAACACAAGGCTCTCGACCAGCATCTGGCGCACCAGGTCGCCACGGCTCGCGCCCATGGCGGCGCGCACCACCAGCTCCCGCTCGCGCTGCCCGGCCCGCACCAGCAGCAGGTTGGCCACGTTGGCGCAGGCGATCAGCAGCACGAACCCCACCGCACCCATCAGCGTCAGGATGCCCGGGCGCACGCCGGCCACCAGGTACTGGTGCATCGGCTCCACCCGCCAGCGGACCCCGGCCGTCTCCTTGATGGGGAAGCGCTGGCGCAGATCGGCCACGATGCCGTCCACCTGGGCCTGGGCCTGCGGCACGGTGACGCCGGACTGGAGCCGCCCAATGAACCGCAAGAACACGTTGATCCGCGAGGCGGTGGACCAGTCGATCCGCAGCGCCTGGATCACGTCCGGCCGGCGCTCCACGTTGAGGTTGGGCGGGAGCAGCAGCTCGGCGTCCGGCGCCAGCACGCCCACGATCTCCGACGAGCCGCCGCCCAATCGAATGACTCGGCCCACGACGGTGGGGTCGCCGCCATAGCGGCGCTGCCAAAACGCGTGACTCAACACCACCGTGCCCGGTGGCGGCGCAGGTGGAGCGACCCCGGCCGGCAGGTCCGGCGGCGGGGGCAGCGGCGTGCCGTCCGATTCGACGAACCCGCGCCCCAGCACGGTTCGCAGCCCCAAGACCGAAAACAGATTTGGCGTAGCCGCGACGCCGCTCACCTGCTCGGGGTCGTTCCCGTCGCCCATGAGCGGAATGCGGCCGGTGACCGACACCGCCGCCACCTCCTGGAACAGCGTCCCCTGCTCCCGGAGGTCAGGGAGGTCTCCCGGCGGGAGCGGGAAGTCCATCACGTTGCGGGCCACCATGTCGCTGGTCACGAGCGCCAGGCGGCCCGCGTCGGCGTAGGGCAGCGGCCGCAGCAGCACCGCGTTGACCACGCTGAAAATGGCGGTGGTCGCCCCAATGCCCAGCGCGATGGTGCCGATGGCGGTGGCGGTAAAGCCGGGAGCGTTTCGCAACCCGCGAAGTGCGTGACGAAGATCAGCGGTCATGCGTCCTCCAGGAGTCAAGCGACTCACGTCTCACTCGTATCTCAGGGCCACCATCGGATCCACCCGCGTGGCCCGCCGCGCCGGGACGTAGCTCGCCACCGCAGTGACGCCGAGCAGTAGCAGCGTCACCGCCCCGAACGCGACGGGATCCAGCGGGCTCACGTCGAACAGGAACGCCCGCGCGAACCGCGTGACGGCCGCGGCCACGGCGAGCCCGATGACCAGCCCGGTACCGGCCAGCAGCAATCCTTCACCGACGACTTGCCGAACCACGTCCCGCCAGGTCGCGCCCAGTGCGGTCCGAATCCCAAACTCGCGGGTGCGCTGCGAGACCGCGTACGCCATCACCCCGTAGAGGCCGATCACCGCGAGCAGCACCGCCAGGACGCCGAAGGCACTGAGCAGCGTCGCGGCCAGGCGCTGGGGCAGCACGGCAATGCCGATCTGTTCCTTGAGGGTGGTCGGGTTGACGATCGGGAGGTTCGGGTCCAACGACTGGACTTCCTGTCGCAGCCGCGCGAGCACCGGCCCCGGATCGCCCGCAGACCTGACGTGCAACGTCATCCAGGCGCGGTACTGTTGTCCGAACGGAAGGTACATGTACGGCAGCGGGTCCTCGGCGAGGCTCCGGTACTTGCCGTCCGCCACCACGCCCACCACCGGCCGGAACGGGCCCTCCGCACCGGTCACGCTGATGCCCTTGCCGATAGGGTCTTCGCCCGGCCAATACCGGCGCGCGAAGGCCTCGTTGATCACCACCACCAGCGGCGCGCCGTCACGGTCCAGGCCGGTGAAGGCCCGCCCCCGCATCACCGGCACCCGCATCACGCGGAAATAGTCGGCGCCCACCACGTTCCAGTTGATTTCGGTACTCTCACCCGGTCCCGGCGTGTAGCCCTCGATGCGCGTCCCCCGCCGTCCATAACTTCCGCCCAACGGGACGCTGGTGGCCAGGGTGGCGCCCTCCACGCCGGGAAGCGCGCGGGCGCGCTCCAGCAACTGGTCGTAGAATGCCCGGGTCCGGGCCTGGTTGTACCCCTGTGCCTCGAGCGCGAACGACATGAGGACCACGTTCTCGGCGTCGAACCCGGGGTCCACGGCCTGGGCGCGACCCAGACTGCGCAGAAACAGCGCGGCGCCGACCAACAACACCAGCGAGACCGCGAGCTGGCCCACCACCAGCAGGTCGCGTAGCCCATACCGGCTCCCCGCTCGCCGCCTGACCACGTCGCCTTTGAGCTCCGCCACCAGTTGCGGCCGCGACGCGCGCAACGCCGGCAATAGCCCGAATACGATGCCGGTGAGGAGACTCACGCCCAGCGTGAACCACAGCACCCGGGCGTCGGTCTCGACCGCGAGCCGAACGGGGAAGCTGACCGGCGGGCGGAGTCTCACGATCAGGTCCGCCACCCAACCGGCGGCGGCCAGCCCGGCCACGCCCCCCAGCAGTGCGATCAAGACGCTCTCCGTGAGCAGCTGCTGCACGAGCCGCCGGCGGGTGGCGCCCAGTGACAAGCGCACCGCGATCTCCCGCGCCCGCCCGGTGGCCCGGGCCAGCAGGAGGTTGGCGATGTTGGCGCAGGCGATCAGCAGCACCAGACCCACCACGATCATCAGCATGGCGGACATGGTCACCACCACCGCCCGCCCCTGAGGGGGAACCCGGGCGTACGACTCGGGACGCAACGTGAGCTTCCGGCCATCGCCGCGAACGGTGCGCCACCAGTCCGGGAATTGCTCGAACCGCGACCGGGCCAGCGCGGTGAGGCGCGCCTGGGCCTGCTCCGCGGTGACCCCGTCCGCCAACCGGCCTACCACCAGGAACGAGCGATTCCCCATGCTGGTGAGGTCATCCGCGTCGAGCGCCGGATCCATGGTGATGGGAATCCACAGCTCGTTCTCCAGGACACCCTGGAGCCCTCGGAATCCCGGCGGCGTAACGCCGATGACGGTGAATTCCCGGCCATTGACGCGAACCGTGCGGCCAACCGCGCCGGGCTCTCCGCCGAACCGCGTACGCCACATGCCGTGGCTCACCACCGCCACCGGCGACGTACCGGGAGCCGTGACATCGTCGGGTCCGATCAGCCGGCCCGCGCCCGGCACGAGCCCCAACAGGCTGAAATACTCCGCGCTCACCAGCGTGGCGTTCAGCATCTCGGCTTGCTCGCCCGTGCTCAAACTGACCGGCTGGAACGAGTACGCCGCCACGCTGGCGAAGACCTGCCGCTCCGCGCGGATCGCCTCGAAATCGGGATACGAGGAGGTGCCGAAATCGCCGCTGCTGAAGTCGGAGGTGTAAATGCTCACCAGCCGGTTCGGCTCGACCACGCCGGCCGGCCGCCGGAGGAGCACGGCATCGACCAGCGTGAAGATGGCGCTGTTGGCGCCGATCCCGAGCCCTAAGGTCAGCACCGCGATCGCGGTGAAGCCCGGGCTTTTCCAGAGCGAGCGCGCGGCGTAGCGAACGTCGGCCAGCAGCGATTCCATGCGTGCCCCTTGAGGGAGAGAACCGGGAGAACTGCTTTGCTGTTCTAAGGCAACTCGGTGCGCTCCTCCCGCGCTCGCGGCGTCCCCTCTTGGGATGGCGCCATCGCACAAGCGAGCACATCCTTGGGCACCGTGTTCTTCCTGAAACGCCGGCGCCCGGGACCCGATCCGCTGGTACGGATCAAGCTCGCAACCTTCATCGTGGGCGCCGTGCTGGGGCTGGTCGGCATGCGGTTCAACAACTCACTCCTGGTCACCGTGGCGATCGGCGTGGTACTGGTCGGTTTCCTCTTGCGGTTCTCGCCCAAGGCCCGCTCTGACGCGGACCACAACGACCCACCGCCCTAGGCCGCGGTGATCCAGCCGTCGAACAGGTTGATGATGCGGTCGCCGTAGGCCGCCCACTCCGGGTTGTGGGTGACCTGAATGATCATGGTCCCGTCGTCGTTCAGCTTCTTCAACAACTCCATGATGATCTTGCCCTGGCTGTGGTGCAGGCTGCCGGTGGGCTCGTCGGCCAGGATGATCTTGGGTTTCCCCACCACGGCGCGGGCCACCGCCACCAGCTGCTGCTGGCCGCCGGAGAGCTGGCCGGGGAACAGATCCTTCTTGGCGACGATCTGAAACCGGTCCAGGATGTCCGCGGTGATGGCCTGCCGCTCGCTCTTCTTCACGTCGCGATACGACAGCGGCAGCTCGATGTTCTCGGCCACCGTGAGGTCGTCTAGCAGGTGGTACTGCTGGAACACGAACCCGATGTAGCGCTTGTTCAGCTCGTTGCGGTCCTTGGTCTTCATCTTGTGGACCGCTTCGTCGAGAAAGAAGTACTCACCCTCCCATTGGCCGTCGAGCATGCCCAGGATGCTCAGCAGCGTGGTCTTGCCGGAGCCCGACGGCCCCATGATGGTGAGGAATTCACCCTCTTTGACATCCAGCGTGACCTGCCGCAGGACATAGCTCCGGCCGTTCCCGACCGGGTAGGACTTCTCGAGGTTGCGGAGCGCGATCACGATTTGGGTCCGTGGCCCCGCTCATGATGCATGTCGAACCCGCTCTCCTCCAACTCCCGTGTCGTCCTCCCGTTGGTCTCGCTCACCACCTTGCCGTCGAACAGATGCACGGACCGGTCGGCGTATTCCTCGTAGCGGGGATCGTGGGTCACCATGCAAATCGTGGCGCCCTCGCGATGCAGTTCGCGAAGGAGATCCATGACCGCCTTCCCGTTCACCGAATCCAGGTTTCCGGTGGGCTCGTCCGCCAGCAGGATCGCGGGGTCGCCTCCCACGGCGCGCGCCACCGCCACGCGCTGCTGCTGGCCGCCGGAGAGCTGCGCGGGATAGTGCTTCATGCGGTGGGTCATGCCCACCTTGTCCAGCGCATCCATGACGCGTTTCTTGCGCTCGGCCGCCGGCATGCGCCGGTAGGTGAGCGGCAGTTCCACGTTCTCGTACACCGTGAGATCGCCGATCAGGTTGAACGCCTGGAAGATGAACCCGATCTGTCGGTTCCGGACCGCGGCACGTTGCGACGGCGTGAGTTGCGCCACCGGCTGGTTGGCCAGGTAGTACTCCCCGTTGGTGGGCGTATCGAGCAGCCCCAGGATGGAGAGCAGCGTGGTCTTGCCGCAGCCGGAGGGGCCGGCGATCGCCAGGAACTCCCCCTCCTTGATGTCCAGCTCGATGCCGGACAGCGCGTGCGTTTCGACTTCCTCCGTGAGGAAGACCTTGGTCACGGTCTGGAGCTTGATGAGCGAATTGTCAGCCTGAGGCGCGGTCATGAGGAGCTCCTCAACGGGTACGTTTTCGGTTACCTGATTCTCACGCGATCCACAGCATCCCAGCGCGACATGTCCGACAACACCACCACGTCGCCCTTGGCCAGGCCTTCCACGATTTCGATCTGATTCACCGATGCCCGACCCAGCCGTACGTTGACCCGGCGCGCCGTGTTTCCGTCCGGATCCAGCTTGAAGATGCCCACCATGCTGTTGCTCTGGCCGTACGCCGGGCGCCCCATGTGCAGCACGTCGTCCAGGCGCTCGATCTCGATGGTGCCGTCTACGCTCAGGTCGGGACGCGCGCCCCGGGGCAACTCCCCCTCCAGGGCGACGTCCACGGTCACGGTGCCGCTTTGCGAGGCCGGGTCCACCCGGCTCACGTGCCCCTGAATGGTGTCCGTCCGGGTGTCCACCAGGGCCCGCTGGCCGATGACCACGTCTCGCGCCTGGGTCTCGGGGACGCGAAGCTCGGCCTTGAGGCGACCCGGCTGGACCACGGTCGCCAGCCGCATCCCGGCCAGCACCCATTGGCCCTCCTCCAGCGGCGGCGATCCCAGGTCACGCAAGACCCCGGTCGCCCCCGCGCGAACCCGCATGGACGCCAGCAGGCGCTGCCGGAAGGCCACCACCTCGTGGAGACGCTCGACCTGGGCCCGCTGCACCGCGATCTGCTCGTCGATGGTGCTCCGGAGCACCTCGAGGCGCTGAACCTCCGACCGGAGGCGGACGTCCATCTGTTCGGCGCGCTCCTGCAACCGCTTCACTTCTTGTTCCGCGAACAGGCCGGTGGTCCCCAAGGCGTTGTTGGCTTGCCGCCGGGCGTCGGCGGAGTCAGCCCGCGCCGTGGCGACCGCGGCCTCTTGCGAGAGAATTTGTGACTGAAGCGTGGACCGGGTGCTCACTAGCTGCGCCTCGGCAGCCGAGAGCTGCTGATCGGCCTGAAGCGCCTGGAGCTGCTCCTCCGGATTGGTTAGCTCGATCAGAATCGTCCCCGGGGTGACCGTGTCCCCTGGCTGCGCCAGGATTCGCTCGATCCGCCCCGAGGTGACCGCCGAAACCTGCCGCATCTGCTCCGGCACCAGGGTTCCCGGTCCGCGCACCTGGCGAAGCATGGAGCCCTGGCGAACCGTGTCGAACCAGATGGTCCCGCGATCCACCGAAGGCGCCGCGGGCTCCAGCTTGGACAGCGCCACGGTCACCGTGACCAGCGCCAACAATGCCGCCCCGCCATACATCAGGCGTTTTCGTCCCTTGGGTTGTTGCGGCCGCGGAATGTCCAAGACCCGTTTCCTCCAGCTTTCGATTCCCAACTACGGAAGAAGGTTGCTACTTGCTTCGGCCTCCTTCCCCCCGCCTACAGGGGCAATCCTCGTACCACCCCCACGATCACGCGCAAGATACTGCAACGTATCGGGTTACGCTGACCCGAGCCGGTTTGATCCCGGCCGAAGCTGACCGAGTGCGGGAAGGTGCGTCCCAAGATCGGACAGTACTGCCGGTATCAGGCGATCACGCCTTGCGGGGCGCCCTCGCCGTCTGGACATTTCGCCGACACATGCGGCGCACCGCCTTTTCCCGCCTGGCCGCGTACTTCGGCGACCTGGTGGCCCTGACCGGCGCGGCCGCGCTGGCGGCAGATGTGCTGAGCGGCGACCCGGCGCTCAACCAACGGACCATCGCGGACCTCTCGCTGGTGGGGGCGGGCTTGTGCGCCCACCGGGTCGCGGCCTCGCGCCTGCGCGAGGCTCCCGCGCTGGCGCTCGCGTTTCTGGTGGTCGGCGCGGCGCCGTCGGTGCTGCTGGTGCACCGCTGGTGGATGGCGGTGGCCGCCGCCGCGGCGGCGGCGGCGCTGGCGCCTCACGTTCTCCCACCGCGACGGACCCGTACCTGGCTCGGTGCGACGACGCTCCTGGCGCTGTCCGGGCTGGTGGACGGCCCGGCCGTGGGAGCGGTGGGGGCGATGGCGGTGCTGGTCCTGGGATCGCTGTCGCGGCGATTTGCGGCGGACCTGCGCCGACGCGCGGGGCGCGATGTCCAGCGGCGCGACCAGACCCTGTTGATCGAACAGCAGCGCGCCGCGGACCTGTCAGCGCGGCTGGGGCGGTACGAAGGACAGGCGAGCGACCGCCAATCGTCGGCGCTGCGGGTGGCGCTGTCGCGCCGGTTGGGTACGATCGGGGCCATCGCCAGCTCGCTGGCGCGGGATCTCAAGCAAGCCGCAGGGACCGGGGCAGGCGAGAGCGCGCGGCAGACCATCGCGCGCGCCGAAGAGCTGGCGCGGCTCGCCACCGGCGGGACGCCACGAGAGCAGGAAACCTCATTGCGTCTGGTGTGGCCGCAG
>Ga0209520_10002481_pt1 | contig 10651 bp, 7 predicted proteins | sample Rifsed16ft1_FD_184009 | JGI IMG/M metagenome (GOLD analysis project Ga0209520, IMG submission 184009) | Soil microbial communities from Rifle, Colorado, USA - sediment 16ft 1 (version 2) | ecosystem: Environmental > Terrestrial > Deep subsurface > Rock core/Sediment | place: Rifle, Colorado...
CAGGTCGGAAGCGGAGTCCGGCTCCCGGAGCCTCCCCAGCGCGAGCACGGCCTGCTGACGCAGGACCGAGCTCTCGTCGCCGAGCGCCGCGCGGAGCACGTCGAGCACCCCCGGACCCGGGATCTCGCCCAGGGCCTGGAGCGCCGCCGCGCGCAGCGCCTCCGGCCCCTCCCGCGCCGCGGCGACGAGGGCAGGAACGGCCTCGGTGTCGTGCATGAGGCCCAGCGTCTGGGCCGCTCGGACGCGCGCGGCGGTGTCGCCGCCCGCCAGCGAGCGCAGGAGCAAGGGCCGCACCCGTTCCGGGCTCATGCGCGCGAGCGCCTCCATCGCGCTCTCCTGGATCAGCTCGCTCTCGTCGGCAAGCAGCTCGAACAGGAGCATGGCCGCGTCCTCGTCGCCAAGACGGCCGATCGCGGCCGCGGCCTCCGCCCGCACCTCCGCCGCGGGGTCGTGGATCAGCGGCGCGACGAGCGCGGTCCCCTCCGGCGGTGCGATCCAGGCCAGGCAGCGGACGGTCCCGACGCGCACCGCGTCGTCCGGGTGGACGAGGGAGGCTTGCCAGGCCTCCCCGTCCCGGAGGCCGATCGAGACGAGGGCGTGGCTCGCGAACTCCCGCACCGCGGGGTCGCCCAGCAGCTCGAGCAAGGGTCGGGTCGCCCGGGCCTCGCGCAGCCAGCCCAGGGTGGTGGCGGCGGTCGTCCGGTTGCGCGCCTCCTCGTCCGCGAGGAGCCCCAGGAGGTGCGCGACGAGATCCTCTCCGCGCAGCGCCGTCTGCACGTCGGGGTCGAGGCTCTCCCCGCCCGCCGTCGCCCTCTGCTCGATCTCCACCACCGCCCGGATGGCGGCGTTGCGCAGCGCGGGCTCGGGGTCCGCGAGATGGGGCACGATGTGAGGGAGGGCCTCCCGTCCCGCCACCCTCCCGAGCGCCTCCAGCGCGGGCCCGCGGAGGAACTCGTCCTCGAGCCGCTCGAGGAGGGGCGGTGTCGCCCGGGGGTCGGCGATCTCGCCCAGGGCGTGAATCGCGGGGTACTGCAGCCAGGGCTCCGAGCGCAGCGCCTCGACGAGGCGCGGGACCGCGTCCGGGGAGCCGATCTGCCCGAGGCTGGTGGCGGCGGCGTGGCGCACGTTCACGTCGGCGTCGCCGAGGGCGTGGACGAGGGCGGGGACGGCCCGCGTCTCCTTGATCGAGCCCAGCATCACCGCCGCGAAGAGGCGCACCTCCTCGTCACGGTCGCGCAGCAGGGTGAGCAGCGGCTCCGCGGCGGCGGAGCCCAGGCGGACGTAGATCTCCATCGCCGCGTTGCGGAGCACCGCGTTTTCGCCGTCGCGGAGGGCCTCCTCGAGCGTGCCCAGCAGGGCGCCGGGGGGGAGAGAGGCCAGGGCCTCGATCGCGGCCTGGCGCACCGCCCAGCTCTCGTCGCCCACGGCCAGGAGCAGGGGAGGGATGGCCTCCGGCCGCCCGGAGGCGGCGAGCTCCGCGACGGCGCGTCGGCGCCGGGGCTCCTCCCCGCCGCGGAGGGCCTCGAGGGCCGCCTGGACGTCGAGGCTCACTGCACCTTGAACACCGAGACGAGCCGGGCCAGTCTCTCCGCCTGCTGGGCGAGGTTCGCGGTCGCCTTCGACATCTCCTCGACGGTAGCGAGGTTGTCGCGGGCGATCTCCGAGATGTTCTCCATCGCCTTCACGACCAGCTCCCCGCCCTTCTTCTGCTCGGCGGTGGCGTGGGAGACCTGCTGGGTCATGTCGCTCATGCGCTGGACGGCGTTGACGATCTGCCGGCTCCCCTCCGCCTGCTCGCGGGTGGCGAGGCCGACCTGGGAGGCGATCTTGTTGATGTTCTCGACCGCGAGGCGCACCTGCCGGCCGCCCGCCGCCTGCTCGCGGGTCGAGTAGGCGGCCTGGGCCATGACCTTCTTGATGTTCTCCATCGCGGCGCGTATCTGCTTGGAGCCCTCCGCCTGCTCGCGCACCGCGCTCGCAACCTGGTCCGTGGCGGTGGTCATGCGCCCCACCGTCTCCAGCACCTCGGTCGAGGCCTGGGACTGCTTGGCGGTCGCGTCCGCGATCTGGCCCATGAGCTCGCTCGACCGCGACACGGAGTCGATGATGTTCCGCAGCGCCGCCCCCGCCTTGTCCGCGAGCTGGATTCCCTGCTTGGCCTCGGCGGCGCCGGAGCGCGCGACGTCGACGGCGGCCGTCGTCTCCTGCTGCACCTGGCGCACGACCTCGCCGATCTCCTTGGCCGCCTCGACCGAGCGCTCGGCCAGCTTCCTCACCTCGTCCGCCACCACCGCGAAGCCCCGCCCGGCCTCGCCCGCGCGCGCGGCCTCGATGGCGGCATTCAATGCGAGGAGGTTGGTCTGGTCGGCGATCTCCTCGATCACCTCGAGGATGCGGCCGATCTCCTGCGAGCGCTTCCCGAGGCCGGTGATGACGCGGGCGGTGTTCTCCATGTTCTCGGAGATGGCCTTCATGCCTTCGATCGTGCGCGAGACGGCCTCCCCGCCGGTGCCGGCGTCGTCGGAGGCACGGGTGGCGATGCGATCGGCCTCGGAGGCGATCTTGGCCACCTCGGCCACCGCGGACGCCGTCCCGGAAACGGTGGTGCTCGTGCGGCCCGCCGCCTCCCGGAGCGACTCCGCGTTCTGGGCCACGGTGGCGATGAAGGCGGCCATCTCCTCGACCGTTCCCGTCGTCTCGCTGACCGTCCCCGCCAGGCTCTCGAGGTCTCGCGCCATCTGGTCGATGGAGACGGTCATCTCCTCGATCGTCGCCGAGGCCTCGGTCACGGTCTGGGCCAGCGTCGCGCCCGAGCGGGCGACCTCCTCGATCGAGGCCCCCATCTCCGTGATGGAGCTCGAGGTCTCCTCCACGTAGTTCGCGAGGCCCTGCGCGCTCCCGGCCACGGTCTGGATGGAGGCCGCCATCTCCTCCATCGAGGTCGAGGTCTCCTCCGCCGCCTGGGCCTGTCCCTGCGCCCCCTGCATGATGAGGCGCGAGTTGGCCGAGATCTCGCCCGCGGAGCTGGCCACCTGGACCGAGGTCTCCTGTATGTTGTCGACCATCCCCCGCAGGTTCGACACCATCTCGTTGAGGCTTCGGCCGAGGGTGCCGATCTCGTCCTCGCCCTCCGCCACCACCTTGACCAGGAGGTCGCCCTTCGCCACCGACTCCGAGGCCTGAGCCATCGCCTGCAGGGGCCGCAGCCAGCGTCCGGCGAGGCCCCACCCCGCCGCGGAGCCGAGGGCCACGAGCACCAGCCCCACGAGCATGGCCTCGATCGCGCGTCGACGCTGCACGGCGCGGATGGCGCTCTGGCCGATCGCCACCTCCACCCCGCCCTTGACCGCCTCCGTGCCGGGGGCGGTGGTCCCGAGCTCCTCGGAGAGGCCCGAGCCCCCGCTGCCCGTGGTCACGGGCGCCCGGAACAGCAGCACCGATTCCCCGTTCGCGGTGCGGGCCTCGATCTCCTCCAGCACCGGAGCGGGCTGCGCGGGCAGGTCCCGGATGGCCTTGCCGACCTGGGCCAGGGTCTCCCCCTTCGCGCCGCGCACCATCGCGCCGACAACGTCGGACCCCCCCTTTTCGCCGCCGGCGGCGACCGCCCCCTCCAGGAACTGCATGAGGAGGGCACGGTCCTCGGTAAGCACCCCGTACTTGGCGTTGAAGGCGAGGTTGCTCGCGACGTAGCGGCCGCGCTTGACGATCTGATCGCGCAGCAGGGTCTCCCCGGTGAAGATGTCGTAGAAGACGGCGACGCCCCCGACCGCCAGCGCGATCCCGGCCAGCAGCACGAGCAACCGTGTACGCACCGACCTGGTCTTGACGCCCATTGTTCCCTCGACCCTCGCTCCGATCGTTTCCCGCCGCCGCCTACGCCGTCGCCCCCATCACTCGGACATGCCCCTGGCCGCCGCCGGGGCCTCCCCGATCTCGAGCCCGAGCGCCCGCTCGAGATCCACCAGGATCACGAGCCGGTCGTCCAGCTTGGCCACGCCGCGTATGTAGTCCCCGCCCCGGTCCACGACCTCTTCCGGCGGCGGCTCGATCCGCGAGACCGGCACCTTCAGGACCTGCGACGCCCCGTCCACCAGCAGCCCCAGCACCCGCTCCCGGACCCGGACCACGACGATGCGGGTCGCGCGCTCGAGGACCACCTCGCCCAGCCCGAGCTTGCGCTTGAAGTCGAGCACGGGAAGGATCCGGCCCCGCAGGTTGACGACACCGCGTACGAACTCCGGTGCCCGCGGGACGGCGGTGATCTCGCCGACCCGCCGGATCTCCTGCACCTGCCGCACGTCGACGCCGTACTCCTCGCGGTCCAGGAGGAAGATGGCGAGGTGCTCCGTCGCCTCCGCGGCCAGGCGCTCCTCCTGTGCGGGAGTGGCGAAGAACGAGAGCGAGTGCGCCCCCTGGCCTCTCGGCTCCGCGGGCGGTGCCTCCGGCGGGGCCGACCCCGCCTCCGTCTCGGCGGCTCCGAGCGGCACCGCCGCCACGTCCGCCCGCGCCAGTATGTCCGCGGCGAGCCCGGAGCTGGGCAGGGTGATCCTCGCGGTCTCATCCCGAGCCCCTCCCTCGTGCGCCGGGCCGGGAACCGTGCTCGGGACGGCGGGCTCGGGCCCCTTCCCCCCCCGCTGGCGGGCGCGCTTCCGGGCGTCGGCCATTCGGCCCATGAGCTACAGGCTCGCCCGGGGCTGGGCGGTGAGGCTCCTCCCTGCCCTCGGCGTCTCCTTCAGGAAGAGCTCGCGCTCCGCGGTCACCGTCGTCACCATCGCCTCGTCGATCTCGCGCCGACCCCGCGCCATCCCCTCGAGCAGCGCCTGGGTGGCGAGGTGGTTCACGAGGCGCGGGATCCCACCCGCCGCCGCGTGCAGCCGCCGGATGGCCCCCTCCGTGAAGAGAGGCCCCCCCGCCCCCGCGACGGCGAGGCGATGGCCCACGTAGGCGAGGGTGTCCTCCGGACTCAGGGGCGTGAGGTGGAAGGACGTCCCGATCCGTTGGGTCAGGGCCCGGTACGCGGGGTGGCGCAGCCGCTCCCTGAGCTCGGGCTGCCCGACGAGGACGATCGAGATGAGGTTGCGGTCGTCGAGCTGGAAGTTGGTCAGCAGACGGATCTCCTCGAAGGTGGCCTTGCCGGGGATGAGGTGGGCCTCGTCCACGATCAGCACCGCCGCCCGGCCCTGCTCGTCCAGGGCGAGCAGGCGGTCGTGGATCTGCTCCAGGAGGTCGTTGGCGTGGAAGCGCGGCTCGGCGACCCCGAGCTCGGACGCGGTGGTGCGCAGGAACTGCCGGGGCGGGAGGCGGGGGTTGAGGATCATCCCCACCTCGTAGCGGTCGCCGACGCGGTCGACGAGCGTGCGTGTGAGCAGCGTCTTCCCCGAGCCCACCTCGCCGGTGAGGAGGGCGAGATCCATCTCCTCGACCGCGTAGAGGAGCCGCTCGAGGGCCTCCTCGTAGGTCTCGTTGAGGAAGAGGTAGCGCGGATCGGGCGTCTTGCCGAAGGCCTTCTCCCGAAGACCGTAGTAGGACTCGTACACCTCAGGCCTCCACGCCCGTCCGCGGGTCGGCCGCGGCGCGGCGCGCGCGGCCCTCGAACAGCCGCGCCACGTCGAGGATGAGCACCACTCGTCCGTCGCCGAGGATGGTCGCCCCCGCCACACCCACTGCCGCCCCGGACACGACGGGATCGAGCGCCTTGATCACGACGTCCTGCTGGCCCCGCAGCCGGTCCACGGTGAGCCCAAGCCGCTTGTCCCCCCGCCCGACGAGCACCGCGTAGGCCCCGCCGCGCTCGGGCCCGGGGCCGAGGCCGAAGAGCTCGGCGAGGTGGAGGAGGGGCACGATCCGGTCGCGGACGCGGAGGGTGTCCCGGCCGTTCATCGGCACGACCTCCCGGCGATCGTAGCGGAGGCTCTCCACCACCGCCCCCGAGGGCAGCGCGTAGAGACGGCCGGCGACCTCGACCATCAGCACGGTGATGATGGCCAGTGTCAGCGGGAGGCGTAGGGTGAACTTCGTCCCCGCCCCCGCGATCGTCTCCGCCTCGATGAGGCCGTTGAGCCGCTCCATGCAGCGCACGACGACGTCGAGGCCCATCCCCCGGCCCGACACGTCGGTGACGGAGCGGGCGGTCGAGAAGCCCTCGGCGAAGATGAGCTGGATGACATCGCGGTCGCCGAGGGCGTCCTCCCCCCGGACGAGGCCTCGCTCGACCGCGCGCCGGCGCACGGCGGCGACGTCGATCCCGGCCCCGTCGTCGACGAGGGTGATCACGACCTGGCTCGACTCCTGGGCCGCCTGAAGCAGGACCGTCCCCGTCGCCGATTTCCCCCGCGCGACGCGCACCGCGGGGGGCTCGATTCCGTGGTCGACCGCGTTGCGGATCAGATGGACCAGGGGCTCCCCGATCTCGTCGATGATCGCCTTGTCGACGCGCGTCTCCTCGCCCTGCAGGATCAGCTCCACCTGCTTGCCCTGGGCGCGGGCGAGGTCGCGCACGAGCCGGGGGAAGCGCTCGAAAACGTGCCGGATGGGGAGCATCCGGATGTCCATGATCGTCTCCTGGAGCTGCGTGGAGACGCCGCCGATCCGGTGGACGGCCTCGAGGAGCTCCTGGCCGGCGGCGGGGACGGCCGCCGCCATCGCGCGTCCCGCATCCTGGAGCTTGGTGCGCTGGAGGATCAGCTCCCCGACGAGGTTCAAGAGCTGATCCAGCTTGGCGAAGTCCACGCGGACCAGGCTCGAGCGGGCGGCGGCGAGCGCAGTGTCGGCGCCACGGCCCGCGCGGCCCTCTTCGAGCGCACCTCCCGGCTCCGCCGTCGCCCCCGCCTCGAGCAGCGCCTCCAGCTCCGCCTTCTCGGGGCCGAGGTCTCTCTGCGCGCGCCCGGAGGCGACGGCCTCCACCGCCGCCCGCAGCGCGCTCGCCCCCGCGAAGAGCCGGTCGAGCGCGGAGGGAGGCAGGGCGAGCGAGGCGTCCTTGACCCGGGCGAAGACGTCCTCGAGCCGGTGGATGTAGTCCTTGACCGCGGCGAGGCCGATCATCCCGCTGTTGCCCTTGAGGGTGTGCAGCGGGCCGAGCACCGAGGCCGCGATCTCGGGCCTCGGGCCCTCGCGCTCCATCCGGAGCAGCGCGTCGTCGAGGAAGGCGAGGTGCTCGCGCGCGTCCTCGATGTAGATGCCGACGAGCTCCGCCGAGACCTCGAACTCCATCAGCCGTCCGCGGAAGCGTGGCCAGGGCTCACGGCGTTGCGATCTTCTCGATCAGGCTGTGCAGCTCCGAGGCCTGGAAGGGCTTCTTGACGTAGCCGCGGGCCCCCATCTTGAGCCCGCGGACAGTGTCCTCCTCCTTGCCCTCGGTGGAGATGATGATGACCGGGATGTCTTTGTAGGCGGGTTCTTTCTGGAGACGTTGGAGGAACTCGAGACCGTTCATGACCGGCATGTTGATGTCGAGGAGGATGAGGTCGATGCCCTCCTCCTGGGCGAGCTTGTCGAGCGCCTCGAGGCCGTTCATCGCGCTGATCAGCTTGCAGCTCTTGTAGCGGGAGAGAAAGAGCTTGTACATCTGGTGGATGAGCGCCGAGTCATCCACGGCGAGGATCTTCCTCAGCATCGCCCCCGTTCCTCCGCGCCACGCCGGCCTCCCCGTTTCGCCGACGCCCCAACCCGCCCGTGCCGCGAGCGACCGCGACCTCACGCCGCACGGCTGAAGCGTTCTACCACCGAACCTCCGCCCGTTCAACCAGCTACCGCTGCGCTCCCGCACCCCCGCGCTTCGCGGTATAGTGCAAGGGTTCCGCCTTTCGGGGAAACGCGACGCAATGAGAATCGCCATCGACGTCGGACGGCCCGGGATCGGGGCGGGGGCCTGATCCCGACGGGGATGTTCGACTCGCGCGAGAGGCTGGGCGAGGAGATCCGGGGTCTGCTCTCCGCGCTGCGCGGGCTCGGCTCCGGCCGCTACGCCTGCCTCCTCGAGCCCAAGGGCGTCCTCTTCGAGGACGCCGACCCCGATGCGGGGGCGTCCTGGCCGCTGCGCCGGTTTCTCGAGGCGCGCGCGGAGTCGCTGTTCGCCATCCCGCGCGCCCTCGCCTCCGGCGAGGACATGGACGACGCCTTCGCGGAATGGGAAGGCGACGAGTTCTTCCTGGCCTTCGTCAACGGCCGGGTCGCCCTGGTGGTAGCCTGCCCGGAGGCGGAGGCCCTTCGCGAGAAGGCGGGGCGGGTGCTCAAGGCGCTGGTGGATCGGCTGCTGCGCTACAACGCCGCCTGGCGTGTGGACGAGAAGGGCCGGGGCTTCTTCTTCACCCGGCCCCGGCTCGACACCGTGGTCGTGGGCCGACCGGAGGCGAAGGCTTGACGACGGAGCGCATCCGCAACTTCTCGATCATCGCCCACATCGACCACGGGAAGACGACGCTCTCCGACCGCCTGCTCGAGAAGACGGGCGCCCTCACCCAGCGCGAGATGACCGAGCAGTTCCTCGACTCGATGGACCTCGAGCGCGAGCGGGGGATCACGATCAAGCAGCACTCGGTTCGTTTGCAGCACCGGGCACCGGACGGGCAGGACTACGTCTTGAACCTCATCGACACCCCCGGGCACGTGGACTTCGCCTACGAGGTCTCCCGCTCGCTCGCCGCCTGCCAGGGGGCGCTCCTGGTGGTCGACGCCAGCCAGGGTGTCGAGGCGCAAACCCTCGCCAACGCCCACCTCGCCGCGGACGCCGGGCTCGAGATCATCCCCGTGCTGAACAAGATCGACCTCCCGGGGGCGGAGCCGGAGCGGGTGCGGGAGCAGATCGAGCACGTGATCGGCATCGACGCCTCGGGGGCCATCCTCGCCTCCGCCAAGCAGGGCATCGGCGTCGACGAGATCCTCGAGGCGATCGTCCGCCGCATCCCGCCCCCGAAGGGGGATCCCGAGGGGCCGCTGCGGGCGCTCGTCTTCGACTCCTGGTTCGACCAGTACCGGGGCGTCGTCGTCCTCGTCTTCGTGGCGGACGGGAGGATCGATCCCGGGATGAAGGTCCGCCTCATGGCCACCGGAGGGACCTACGAGGTCGAGCAGCTCGGGGTCTTTACCCCCAAGCCCGTCCCCGTGGACGCGCTGACGACGGGAGAAGTCGGCTTCGTGATCGCCGGGATCAAGAAGATCTCGGACGTGGCCATCGGGGACACCCTCACCGACGCCCGGCGGGCGGCGGCGGAGCCCCTGCCCGGCTTCAAGGAGATCAAGCCCATGGTGTTCGCCGGGCTCTACCCGGTGGACGCCGACCAGTACGTGGAGCTCCGGGACGCCCTCGAGAAGCTGCGGCTCAACGACTCCTCCTTCTTCTACGAGCCGGAGACCTCGGCCGCCCTCGGCTTCGGGTTCCGCTGCGGCTTCCTGGGCCTCCTCCACATGGAGATCGTCGAGGAACGGCTCGAGCGGGAGTTCTCCCTCGAGCTGCTGATCACGGCCCCCTCCGTCCGCTACCGCGTGCTGCGGACGGACGGCGACGTCGTCGAGATCGACTCCCCCGCCCGCCTCCCCGAGCCGGGCCGGATCGAGGCGATCGAGGAGCCGGTGATCAAGGCCATGATCATCACCAACGACGAGTTCGTGGGCCCGATCCTGAAGCTCTGCCAGGAGAAGCGGGGCGTCCAGAAGGGGATCCAGTACCTCACGACAACCCGGGTGATGATCGAGTACGAGCTGCCGCTGGCCGAGATCCTGCTCGACTTCTACGACCGGCTGAAGTCGGCCTCCCGGGGCTACGCCTCCCTCGACTACGAGTTCACCGGCTACTGGGTCTCGCCGCTGGTCAAGCTCGACATCCTCGTCAACGGCGAGCCCGTCGACGCCTTGTCCCTCATCGTCCACCGGGACATGGCCTACGCGCGGGGCAAGGCGCTGGTCGAAAAGATGCGCCAGCTCATCCCCCGCCAGATGTTCGAAGTCGCGATCCAGGCCGCGATCGGCTCGCGGGTCATCGCCCGCGAGACGGTCAAGCCGCTGCGCAAGAACGTGCTCGCCAAGTGCTACGGCGGCGACATCACGCGCAAGCGGAAGCTGCTCGAGAAGCAGAAGGAGGGCAAGAGGCGCATGAAGCGCGTGGGCACGGTCGACATACCGCAGGAGGCTTTCCTGGCCGTGCTGCGGGTGGACGAGTGACCACACGCGGGACGGGCGGCGAGCGAAGCGGGATTACGAAGCGCCTTCGTCGACGGCCGAAGCCGCTTCGTTTCACCTCGCTGGCGCTCGGGGTCCACTCCCGCGAGCGAGCGGGGGCGCGGGGCCCGCGCTGCCGAGCGAAGCGAGGCCAGCGGGAACCCCGCGTGTGAAGATGCGACGCGCGAGCGTTGCATCCTTCAGGCCCCGGGGGTCCACGGGGGTGCGACGCAGCACCCCCGTGCTCAATGAGTTCGGCTAGAATGGTCGAAGGATGACCGCTCCGCAGGACGGCCACGCCCTCTCCTTCAAGAAGTCCGTCGCCCGCGAGTACCTGGAGTCCATCGTCGTCGCCGTCATCCTCGCCCTCTTCATCCGCACCTTCGCCGTCCAGGCCTTCAAGATCCCGACCGGCTCCATGGAGACGAACCTGCTCATCGGGGACCACCTCCTGGTCAACAAGCTCGTATACTCCCCCTCCGCGGGGCGGCTCGAGAAC
>Ga0209520_10002486_pt1 | contig 10639 bp, 7 predicted proteins | sample Rifsed16ft1_FD_184009 | JGI IMG/M metagenome (GOLD analysis project Ga0209520, IMG submission 184009) | Soil microbial communities from Rifle, Colorado, USA - sediment 16ft 1 (version 2) | ecosystem: Environmental > Terrestrial > Deep subsurface > Rock core/Sediment | place: Rifle, Colorado...
TTATTATCCAAGGGATCACCTTGTGAGTGTTCGTCGCTACTAACCCTTACCCTTTTCTCCTTGAGTCGCTCGATCAGCACATAGAAGACGGGCACTACTAGCAGGCTGAGTAGAGTGGCAACGATCATCCCACCAAAGACCGCCGTGCCTAAGGAGTGGCGGCTATTGGCTCCTGCACCGCTCGCTATAACAAGCGGTAGCACGCCCAGGATAAATGCGAAAGCTGTCATTAAAATGGGACGCAGCCGAACCCTTGCCGCTTCCAAGGCTGCATCAATAATGGATGCCCCTTCCTCCCGACGGCGCTTAGCAAACTCAACGATAAGGATTGAGTTCTTGCTTGCAAGGCCAATTAGCATTACTAAGCCGATCTGGCAGTAGACGTCGTTATCAAGCCCACGAAGCCATTGAGCACCTAAAGCGCCAAGAAGAGCCAACGGAACGGCAAGTATTACCATAAAAGGCATAACCCAGCTCTCATAAAGGGCAGCGAGAAAAAGAAATACAAGAACAAGCGCCAAAACGAAAATAAGCGGAGCAAGGTTTCCAGCCTTAATCTCCTGATAGGCTAAACCTGTCCATTCATAGCCCATACCATCAGGGAGTATCTCACTGGCTAACTCATCCATGGCCTTAATAGTCTGGCCCGAACTGTAGCCGCGGGCGGCCTGACCGTCAATCTCAGCAGAGCGATAAAGGTTGTAGTGCGTTATTGTTTGTGGACCTACTACTGGCCTTATATCAACTAGTGTACTGAGAGGTACCATCTCACCACTACTAGTGCGAACATATAGACGGCTTATATCATCCTGGCTTGATCGAGCATCCTCGTCCGCTTGCATAAACACATGATAGACACGGCCAAATTTGTTAAAATCGTTCACGTATAGGGCACCGAGGTAGGTTTGTAATGTGTCAAATACATCGTTGATAGATATATCAAGCAACTTGGTCTTTGTACGGTCTAGATCTATATAGAGCTTAGGTGTATTAGCTCTGTAGCTGCTGAAAAGACTAGTTAGTTCAGGCCTCTGGTTACCTTTTTCAATCATCTCATCCATCACGTTTTGTAATGTCTCGAGGCCTAGGCTACCTATATCCTGGAGCTCGAATTGGAAGCCACCTGCAAAGCCAAGCCCCTGAATTGCAGGTGGGTTGAAAGTAGTAACTATCGCACCAGAGACACCTTCGAATTTTTCTCGTGCGTTGGCAAGGATAGCATCTATTTGAACTTCTTTAGATTTCCTTTCGGACCAAGGCCTAAGTATTGGGAACATTGATGCTGTATTAGGATCAGAGGCGTTTGTAACAAAGCTGTAGCCACCGAATGTTAATACATCTGCAACACCTGGTGTTGAAAGTAGCATCTTTTCAACCTGATTTACCACCTTTGTTGTGCGCTCTAGGGAAGCACCATCCGGTGTCTGAATATTTACAACAAAGTAGCCCTGATCCTCGTCTGGAATGAAGCCAGTCGGAACCTTGCGGAAAAGTAAGTAGGTTACCCCTAGCAGAATAATAAAAACTGCAAGCACGATCTTCCATCTCTTTGTAAAGTCTTTCACTCCAATTTCGTATAGACCCCTAAGCCTATTGAATCCATGATTAAACTTACTAAATAACAAACCCTGCCTACCAGTTTCTGGCCGAAGGAAGACAGCGCAAAGTGCAGGACTTAATGTCAATGCGTTTAGTGCCGAAATTCCGACCGAACAAGCAATCGTTAGCGCGAATTGTCTGTAGAACTGACCAGTGATTCCGGGTGTAAATGCAACAGGAATAAAGACGGCCATTAAGACAAGAGAGGTAGCAATAATAGGACCAGTAACCTCACGCATAGCCTCTCTGGCTGCATCACGAGGTTTCATTCCCTTCTCTTCCATGAGCCGTGCCACGTTCTCCACAACAACAATTGCATCATCAACCACAAGACCAGTTGCAAGGACCAAACCAAATAGAGTCAATAGATTAATCGAGAATCCAAGCGCATTGATCAATGCGAATGTTCCTATTAAGCAAACTGGTATCGTTATGGCTGGAATTAGAGTAGCGCGCCAGCCTTGCAAGAAAACATAGACCACTAAGGACACCAGCACAATTGCCTCAAGGAGTGTTTTAATAACCTCCTTAATGGACTCCTTCACAAACAGTGTGGTGTCGTAAATGATCCTGTATTCTAATCCCTCTGGGAAGCGCTTAGAAAGTCGCTCCATTTCTGATCTGACCTGTTTTGCGACTTGTAAATCATCTCCACCTCGAAGCGACAGGACACCGATATTCGCCGTTCCGGATCCGTTGAGATGGACGTAGCTATCGTACTCCTCAGCACCTAGTTCCACACGAGCCACATCCTTCACTCGTACAACAGAACCGTCAGGTTGGGTTCGCACTATGATGTTCTCAAACTCTGAGACCTCATCAAGACGACCCAGCGTGGTAATTGTGTACTGGAACTTCTGTCCAGGGGGTGTTGGAGGCTGTCCTATCGCCCCCGCCGCCACCTGTTGATTCTGTTCTTCCACTGCGTTCACTACATCAGAGGCTGTAAGGCCAAGGCTTGCCATTTTGTCAGGGTCAAGCCAGATGCGCATCGAATACTCGCGCTCTCCATAAATGATTACTTGCCCAACCCCAGGAATCCGTTTCAGTACCTCAGTAATATTAATTTCTGCATAGTTACTAAGGAAAATATCGTCATACCTCCCGTCAGGAGAGATGAGGTTAACCGCAATCACGAAGTCGGTAGACACCTTTCTGACGAGTACTCCCTCGCGAATAACCTCGTCGGGTAACTGTGGCTGTGTGTTCTGAACGCGAATTTCGGTGTCTACTTCAGCAATGTTGAGGTCATACCCAACATCGAATGTAACAGTGATTGTCATGGTTCCGTCGTCATTGCTTACTGAGTTCATGTAGATCATCCCCTCTACGCCGTTTATAGACTCTTCGAGAGGCGTTGTTACCGTTTCTTCTACTACCTCAGCATTAGCGCCTGTGTATGTAGCAGTTACCTGCACTGTTGGAGGGGTGATTTGAGGGAACTGGGCTACAGGTAGAGTTGGTATCGAAATAGCTCCAGCTAGCACAATAATTATTGCGATGACGGAGGCAAATATAGGGCGCTGGATGAAAAAGTTAATCAAAATGTCTCTCCATTAACACTTGCTGAATGTTTGGGTGGCTAGTTCGACACTTCCTTTGAAGGGCTGGGTGATACCACCGGTCGCTTTGAGATGTCCTCTGAAGACGCAAGCTTTGTCTGGACGAGGCTGCCAGGTTTTACCTTCTGTAGCCCCTCCATAATCACTAGCTCACCAGGCTTCACACCATCTTCTATTACTCGCATGCCGTTATAAGTTGTGCCCACTACTACTCTCCGATTCTCCACCTTGTTATCCTGACCAACAACTAACACATATAACCCGTCCTGGTCCTCACTTACAGCTTGTTCTGGAACCACGATTGCATTTGGTTCCGTTGTCAAAAGCACACGCACCTTGGCGTATTGCCCAGGTAGTAGCGTCTTCTCCGGGTTCGGTACAACACCACGCATTGTAATAGTAGCAGTTGTGGAATCAACAGTATTGTCTATGAAGTCAACCTTTCCTTGATAAGGATGAATACTTTCATCAGGAAGTATCACGGTTACCAGAAGATCCCCCTCGTTCCTTTTCCTCAATATCTCAGGCAAATCGCGTTCTGTCGGACTGAAGTAAACATAGATTGGATCAAGCTGAACTATATTTGCAAGTCCAGTGGTCTGTCCGAAGCCCTGTGTGGAACCTACGACATTCCCGACATCTACTTGCCTTTGTCCGATCCGCCCGTCAGATGGGGCATACATCCTGCAATAGCTTAGGTTGAGCTCGGCCAGCTTGACAGCAGCGCGATCGGCTTCAACCGCCGCTTCAGCTTCCTTTACCTTTGTAACATACTGATCAAAGGCATCACGGGTTATGAACTGCTTCTCTGCAAGGGGCCTATATCGTTCTACCTGCTCCCTAGCGTAAGCAAGTGCTGCCTCATCCTTGGCAAGCTGCCCACGTGCATTATCTAGTGAAGCCTGATACTGTCTTGGGTCTATAACGAATAGGAGATCTCCCTCCTTAACATCAGCCCCATCTACAAAATGGCGTTCCCATAGAAAACCTTCTACCCTCGCCACAATATCTACCGATCTAACAGACAGAGTGGTACCTACATAATTGAGATAAATCGGCACTGTCATCTGCGTTACCTTTGCTACTGTTACAACTGGTAGCACTGCTTGTTCTTGTTTACGGTCACAGCCTACAATTAAAAAGAGAGTAGAGGTGAGGTACATTATCACCGCATATCGAGCTACTGAAAGGGTACGACACTCATTTTTCCCCATTCTTTGCATCTCCTTGATTTCCTGTTGGTACGGAATCCCTATCTGCTGGTGCCACAGGTAACTCCTCACCAATGGCTCGGATAAGCTCAGCATATGAAGTGTATAGGCTAGTTCTTGCCTGAACCTGCTCCGCTCGAGCTTCGGCGAGAAGACTCTGGGCGTTTAGAAGCTCTATAATGTCACCGACCCCTGACTGGTATCGAGTTAGTGAGGCATCAAATGATTCCTTGGCACTTGCAAGAAGGACATCGCTTGCTTGAAGTTGCTCTGCCGCCGTGCGAAAGTTGTAATACGCAGTCCAAACCTCAGAGATAACTATCTCCTCCTGAAGAACTAGCGCTGAAAGTGAAGCCTCGAGCTCAGCCCTCGCGGCGCGAACGGCATTGGTAAGTGAAAACCCTTGGAAGATAGGAATCTGGAGCTGAACCCCAGCGAAGTAGTTTGTAGTGTAGTCGTTCATACCTTTTTCCCTAGCGACGAGTGGGGACACTTGCGCACTCGCTACAAATTGAGGCCATTGGGCAGATTCAGCTTGGCGAAGTTCCTCCTCATTCTGCCGTACTTCCGCTCTGGCTGCGGCGAGGCCTGGACGCTTCTGCTGAGCTAGCTTAATTAGCTCCTCGACATTCTGACTGATTGTGTTGAGCGGCAGATCCTCAGGCTCCTCAGCAACATCAAAAGGCGTGTTGGCGGGCCAACCAACGACTGTGGCTAACTGCCCGCGTGATATCTCCACAGAGCCGCGGTCGGCAACTAAATCTAATTTCACCTGAGCTAAACTTGCCTGGGCTTGATACACATCAACTATTGTCCCTACACCAACACGAAGTTGCAGCTCCGCTGCCTGAAGACTAACCTCAGCATCCTCTAGGCTTGCTTCGTCGGCTCTTAACTGTGCTTTATTGCCGAGGAGCGTATAGTAGGCTTTAGCTACATCGCGAAGGACATCTTGAATCGTCTGGTTGTGGTTCCAATTCGCATTTACAAGTGCTTGCCGGGCCGCCTCGACCGTAGCACTACGTCCGCCAAAATCGAGAAGCAAATAATTAAGGGCTAGGCTCCCTTGTCCAAGAGTCTCCTCGAAGGTATCAACCCCACCAGTTTCTCCACCCTTGCCTTGTCCAAAAGTCCCACTACCACTGATTGTAGGATAGTAGCTTCCTCGAGCAGCAGCCCATTCTGCAGCGGCAGCTCGTGCCTGTTCCCAGGCCTGACGGGTTGCTGGGCTGTCTCTGAGGGCAACATCTACTAGCTGAGATAAGTTTAATTTACTGGCGTATGGTTCAAGGTCAGACGGGATAGCGGGCAACCGCTCGCCGGCAAGCGGCGCCGACTCCTGATCTGGCGGTGGCTTCCACTCCTCTCCAGGGTCAGGAGAGGCATATTTCATAGGGTGAAGCTCAGGTAGGTTTTGCACGCATGCCGTACACATAAGTGTGATAACCAGTAAGCAAGCCCAAGTCCCAGGCGGAAACCATTGCCCTCTATAAAACTTTGGCATGCATTTCTCCTTCTTAGTGTACAAAACAAAATGACCTTAGAAAGATATAAGCATTTATTTCTATTGCGAAGACAACACTATCGCCGTTTTATGGCAAATAATAGATGGTTATTACTATCACTAATACAAGATTTTGTCAATAAAAGTAACATCAGGGGGATTGTAACATCAGGGATTTTTTATTGTTATAAATATGTATCTGTAGCGCCCGCTCCCGAATGGGCATAAATATTCGGACTGATGTGGGCATCAGTCCCTACTCTTGGTTTCCGTCCACAATCAAAACTGCTGGTCATAATCTCATCCCACACTTTTGGGAGAGGGACGAGGTTCTCCGCTACTCGATTCACATACGAAGTGTATGAAAATTTTCAGCTTGTAAAGTGTAAGTTTACAGGTTACAATGAATTATGAAGATCAGAAACATTGTGCATAAGGGGCTGAAAAGGCTCTTTGTCCAGGGCGACCAGAGCGGCGTTCCGGCACATGCGGTAACAAAGCTCAATAATATGCTGGGTTTCTTGCAAGATATGGAGAGCCTGGACGAGCTGGAAGCCCTGCCAATGTGGAAGGTGCATCAGATGAAAGGGAATCGTAAAGGAACCTGGAGCTTGAGCGTAACACGAAACTGGCGATTGACATTCCGTTACGACCCCGAAGAAAACGAGATTTAGATTTGAATTTTGAAGATTATCATTAGGAGGCAAAGCCATGCGTATGTATAATCCACCCCATCCAGGCGTTTTTCTGAAAGAGGAGGTTATAAACCCCCTCGATCTGACCGTTACAACAGCATCTCAAATCCTTGGCGTGTCCAGACAAGCCTTGTCCAAACTTTTAAATGGCAGGGCTTCTTTGTCACCGGAAATGGCCTTGCGCTTTGAAAAGGCTTTTGGCCTTAAGATGGATACCTTGCTCAGAATGCAGACATCCTATGACATTGCCCAAGCCAGAAAAACGGCCAATAAAGTAAAAGTGGAGCGCTATGAAGCACAGGTATAGCCTGCAGGAAGTTGCCTTAAGAAATATAAAAAATATGGGGTCTGTCCCTGTTACGCGCTTCAGTCAGCAAGGACAGAAACCCTTCGTCGCCTTGCTAACAAAAAGGCCAGTATAGTCATTTCCCAGTCGCCCCCTGAAGCGTACCGAGGAGCCGGAACTCATAGAGCAGCATATGTCCACCCCCACCGTGAGCCGAAATCAGTTTCACCTTGAGGTACTTGGCTGTCACTTCTGGGAACTTAAACTCCTGATAAGGGGTCTTGATGAGCTTTACGTTTTGGGTCTGAAACTTACCCATAGAGCGAAATGTCCCAGTCGGGGAGTCTTCTGCCACCAACAGTTCAAATTCTTTGACGTTGACGCTGTCAGTTCCAGGAACCAGTATGGCAAATGTGTCAAATGTCGCCGGCTGTTCCTCTTTGAATGCGAACACCGCCTCTTCATCGGTAGCAAACGAGGAGATCTCATCCTCTTTCCCGTCAATTGTTCTAAACCAGAGGTCGTCAGGAGCAACGAGCAATTGCCCGCCGTTTTCTGCTGACAGAAGATTCATCGCCTTGGGTTCAGGGGGCGTCGTCGGTTTGACCGCCGGCTGAGTCTGGGCCACCTGCTGCTTGACCTCTGTCGCTGCAACCCGGAATTCCTTGGCATTGGCAGCGTTGTAGTACTTGCCTCCACCCTCTTCGGCTATGCACTCAAGCTGCTTGCGCTCCTCAGCAGTCACATTGAAACCAATAACGTTGATCTCAAGCTGGATCCCTGATTGGTGTAGCCGTTTTGCCACATTACAAGGGTCGCGTTTGCACGTCTCTTTGCCATCGCTCACCAAGAGAATGATGTTGTGCTGGCCCTCGCGGCCTAAAAAATCCCGCTCAGCCGCATCCAGGGCGCCGGCTATGGGGGTCATCCCGACTGGTTTCAACGCCCGTACCTTTCCTTCGACCTGGCTTTGGTCTTTCGGGCCAAACGGCGCGAGCAACTCAATGTCGTCACAGTCCTCTTTGCGGTTTTGCCCGTAGGCACGCACGGCTATCTGGGCATCTCCCGGAAAATCAGCCAGAAGACCCATAAGGACATCTTTTGCAATGTCCATCTTGGTCTTTCCTTCCATTTTGGCAGCCATGCTGCCTGAGGCATCAATGATGAGTTCGACATTCAACGGCTCGGCTGCGAATACCCCAGATGGTATTGCCATTACAAATAGCAGTACTATTCCTATATAAGTCACCATGCATTGTTTCATTGCATCAACCCTCCAGTCCACTTATTAGCGAACCTCTCTTAATACCATTTATCTCACTATGGATAGGTCCTCGAAAATGTAAGGTACGGTGGCTAAACACCAGTAACATCTTTTCTGTCCACAATTTAGAGTTTCCCATTAACAAGCAACTCAATTAAGTCATATTTGACTTTATGTGGTTTTTAAATTATTTAAACTATCTTATACATAAACCTTTCATTGTGCCATTATCTCACATAGGATAATCCTTTGTCGTATTCTGCAGTCTAAAATGTAACCGAAATAACAAAGTAAGGTAACTAACCAGCTACCTAAGATCGTTGAATTATGGTAATCTCGTGAGTGACAAAATGGGAACTTAAAGACCTTGTTACTCAACGGCATCTGCAAAAACAAGAGTACATTTCTCCACTTACTCTGCACTTCCACCCTTTTTCATTCATGCAGCCCTCCTTCTTGATCACTTTACAGTCTACTGTGCTTTCACCGGCTGGAAATGCGGTTACTTTGCACTCTCCACGCTCACAATCTCCTTTGCATTGGGGGTTTTTTTCATTCTTGCAGTGTTCATCTGCTATTTTATCTTTAGCATCTTGCCGGGCCTCTTTTTCCGTGCAACCCTCTCCATCCCCTTTAACTCCCGCGATGGATGGCCGCCTCTTTACCGACTTTTTGCACGCCTCAACCTCTTCCCCCTCTTCTTACTCCCCTTTTTCCTTCCATTTTTCCTTCCATTTTTCCTCCTTTATCTTCTCTTTTTCTGACGGCGGCGCAGGTGGTGTAGTGACGCTTGGTGGTGGACACTTCGGGCAGATGCATTCGAGCGTCTTTATATCTATCCACGCCTGCTTGTCGCTGTCCCAGGCAAAGTTCCGACCGCTTGGCGGATCGTACGCTGTATACCCGCCGCCGGAGCGCCGTATTTCCGGGAACTTCTCTCTTAGGCACTTAAAAAAAGTATCTACCCTTTCAGCAGATGTCTTCGGACATATGGATTCGAGCGTCTTTATATCTATCCACGCCTGCTTGTCGCTGTCCCAGGCGAAGTTTCGACCGCTTGGCGGATCGTACGCTGTATACCCGCCGCCGGAGCGCCGTATTTCCGGGAACTTCAATCTTAGGCAATACTTAAAAAGAGCATCAACCATGCTAGCATCAGTAGATGGCTTTTGAGCCATCGCTTGCCCTGTTAAAGTGATTACAAGCGCGGTCATAATCACCAACGTCCCCGCTGTCGCAGTAGCGACAACGCCTTTGCGGATAAATAACGCTGCTCGACTCGCAATCAGAAAACTTCGCATAGCGCCCTCCTTCAGTGTATGAACTCGCATTTCAGATAATCGCCGTCATGCCGTGTTCGGCATGACCCCGGTTGCTCCTGGAACCTCAACTTCGACCTACAAACTGCACTTCCCCCTGTCTTGGCCTCGTGGTTGTATAGTCGTATATTGCTCCCCCGCTTCATAGTACAAGCACTCCTACTACGCCACTCGTTGGCTCCCCCCGCTTTCGCCCTGGTGGGCGCTGGAGTGGGAGGAACACCCTGGAGAAGGATACTGGCCACGCGGCGCCCACCCAGTATTAGGCGGCACTGGTATCTTACTGGCATGAGTCTCCGGGTACGACGACCTGCCGCCGAACCGGATTTCCAGTACAATCGCGTGTTCGGTAAAGGTCGAAGTGAGCGATGGGCTTGTTGACAAGGGGCGTGCATTTATCGGTGACACCGCCTGGCTCACACTTACGAACCGGCTTATACCAGATGTATGCAGAGCTGTCTCCGAGATTCTTACACTCCTCCCGTGCTGGCTGAGTAACCACACATTTCATATTCGGAAGTGGCTCAGCCGACGCAATGCATGATGCCGTGAATTCTGCGGGGATCTGGTCGATGGCAAGTACCTCAATATATGTCGCCTCACCACCTGGGATCGGTACCGCCCACTCTCTCTCGGAAATGACCTTGGCATCAAGAGCCTCTGCAGCGCGCACACGCTGATTCTTGACGACTAAAGCCAGATTGTTGTCCCAGGAGACAAATGCTAAGGGACTGAATGGCCGACTCGGCGTATGAGTAGTGGTGCATGCAGTGACCAGAAGCAACAGACATGGCATCGCGAGAACTATAGGTTTGAATTGATTAAGCATGTAACCCCTCCTCAAGGTTCGATCGACAACTGCAGCGTAGTTGATATGGCGCCTAATAATTAGGCTGCAAAAATGCAGTATAATTCCCTATTAGGGGTGTTATACTGTAAATCGTTTAATGCCGATTCTATAACAAGTCTAATTTAATGTCAATAATGTCAAGACAGACAACAGTAAATTCCTATCCAGATTTTTATTGATATATCTTCCAAAAGCATTTAATCTTTTATCCCTATGAAAATCGTGATATTTCAAGGCGATGGCATGCCAGATCATCCTATACCCGAGCTCGGAGGTAAAACTCCTCTTGAGGCTGCTAACACTCCAAACATGGATGAACTAGCAAAAAGGGGTGTTTTTGGATTGGTTA
>Ga0209520_10002490_pt1 | contig 10621 bp, 6 predicted proteins | sample Rifsed16ft1_FD_184009 | JGI IMG/M metagenome (GOLD analysis project Ga0209520, IMG submission 184009) | Soil microbial communities from Rifle, Colorado, USA - sediment 16ft 1 (version 2) | ecosystem: Environmental > Terrestrial > Deep subsurface > Rock core/Sediment | place: Rifle, Colorado...
CGGCAAGATCGCCGTCGTCCCCACCAAGCCGCTCTCCAACCAGCGCGACCTCGCCCTCGCCTACACTCCGGGCGTCGCCGAGCCCTGCCTCGAGATCAAGAAGACCCCCGACGACGTCTACAAGTACACCGCTCGGGGAAACCTCGTCGCGGTCGTGACGAACGGCACCGCCGTGCTCGGCCTGGGGAACATCGGCGCCGCGGCCGGCAAGCCCGTGATGGAGGGCAAGGGGAACCTCTTCAAGCAGTTCGCCGACATTGACGTGTTCGACCTGGAGGTCGGCTCGGAGAACCCCGACGACGTGATCCGGTTCTGCCAGCTCCTCGAGCCCACGATCGGCGGGATCAACCTCGAGGACATCAAGTCGCCCGACTGTTTCTACATCGAGGAGACGCTGCGGAAGACGATGAAGATCCCCGTCTTCCACGACGACCAGCACGGCACGGCGATCATCTCCGGTGCGGCGCTCCTGAACGCGCTCGAGATCGTCGAGAAGGCGATCGAGGACGTGCGGGTCGTCTTCTCCGGCGCGGGGGCCGCCGCGATCTCGACCGCGGAGCACTACGTGCGCCTCGGGGTCAAGCGCGAGCACATCGTCCTGTGCGACCGCGCCGGCGTGATCTACGAGGGGCGCGACGGGAAGACGGACCAGTACAAGAAGCGCTTCGCGAGCAAGACGACCGCGCGCACGATCGAGGAGGCCCTCGTGGACGCCGACGTCCTCGTCGGGCTCTCCGTCGCGGGCGCCGTGAACGGCCGGATGATCAAGCGGATGGCGGCACGGCCGATCATCTTCGCGCTTGCCAATCCGGTGCCCGAGATCCTGCCGGAGGAGGTGCGCGCGGTGCGGGACGACGCGATCGTCGCCACGGGCCGCAGCGACTACCCGAACCAGGTGAACAACGTCCTCGGCTTCCCCTTCATCTTCCGCGGCGCGCTCGACGTGCGCGCGACGGAGATCAACGAGGAGATGAAGATGGCGGCGACGCGCGCGCTGGCGGCGCTCGCGAAGGAGGACGTGCCCGACAACGTGACCCAGCTCTACGGCCTGTCGAGCGCGAAGTTCGGGCCCGACTACCTGATCCCCTTCCCGTTCGACCCCCGCGTCCTGCTCTGGGTCGCGCCCGCCGTGGCGTGGGCCGCGGTCGGGAGCGGCGTGGCCCGCGAGATGATTGATCTCGAGCAGTACCGCGACCGGCTCGAGCTCCGGCTCGGCCGCGCGCGCGGCCTGATGCGCGGCATCATCAACCGCGCGCACCACGACCCGAAGCGCATCGTCTTCCCCGAAGGAGAGGAGCTGAAGATCCTCAAGGCCGCGCAGATCCTCGTGGACGAGGGGATCGCGCAACCGATCCTCCTGGGCCGTCCGAAACGCGTGCGCGAGACCGCCGAGGAGAACGGCATCGTGCTCGAGGGCATCCGCATCGAGGATCCCGGCACGTCCAAGCATCGCGACCGCTACGCGCAGTACCTCTGGCAGCAGCGGCAACGCAAGGGGCTCTCGCTCTCCGAGGCGTACCAGCGGCTCTACAAGAACGTCTATTTCGGCACCGTGATGGTCGCCGTCGGCGACGCCGACGGCATCGTCGCCGGGCTCGGCAAGCACTACCCGGAGACCATCCGGCCCGCGCTGGAGGTGATCGGCGCGCATCCGGTGGTCGGGCTCGCGAGCGGGCTGTACATGCTCGTGTTCGAGAAGCACGTGGTGTTCCTCGGCGACACGACGGTGAACATTGATCCCACCGCCGAGCAACTGGCGCAGATCGCGATCTCCGCCGCCGGGCTCGTGACGAACTTCGGCCAGGTGCCCAGGATCGCGATGCTTTCCTTCTCGAACTTCGGCTCGGTGAAGCATCCCGAGGCGGAGCGGGTGGCGAAGGCGGTGACGATCGTGCGGGAGCGGCGGCCGACGCTCGTCGTGGACGGCGAGATGCAGGCCGACACCGCGTTCAGCGAAGAGCAGCTGGCGTCGCGCTATCCGTTCAGCAAGCTCAAGGAAGCGGCGAACGTGCTCATCTTTCCGAACCTGAGCGCCGGGAACATCGCCTACAAGCTGCTCACGAAGCTGGGCGGCGCGACCGCCATCGGTCCCATTCTGGTCGGCATGGCGCACCCGGTGCACGTGCTGGAGCAGGGGGCCGATGTGCAGGAGATCGTCAACATGGCGGCCGTCTGCGTCATTGACGCGCAGTGGCGGGTGCGCACGACCAGCGAGTCGTACGTGCCCGTCGGGACGGGCCTCGGAGGAACCGCCGACCCGGCCGACGAGAGCGCGCGCACGGGCGCCGCGCGCAAGCCGGCCGCCGCGGCGCGCTGAGACGCTCGAACACCACGCGAGGAGACACACCGCAATGGCCACCGCCACGACGCCGACGCGCGAGAGCACGCACGGACTCAGTGCGCAGGGGCTGTCGCCGAAGGGCACGATCCGCTGGAATCTCGTCCCCGCCGAGCTGGTGCAAGCGGCCGTGGTGAACGGTGAAGGGGAACTGGCCGACATGGGACCCTTCGTCGCCGTCACCTCGCCGCATACCGGCCGGTCCCCGAAGGACAAGTTCCTCGTGAAGGAGCCCACGTCGGAGCGCGACGTGGATTGGGGCGCGGTCAACCAGCCGATGACCGAGCCGCACTTCGACACGCTGCTCGCCGACGTGCGCGCCTACCTCGACGGTCGCGACCAGCTCTTCGTGCAGGACCTCTACTGCGGCGCCGACCCGGCGTACCGGCTGTCGTGCCGCTACGTGACGCCGAACGCGTGGCACGCCTGCTTCGTGCGGAACATGTTCATCCGCCCCGACGTGGCCGAGCTGGCGACCTTCGCGCCGAACTTCAGCGTGCTGCACGCACCCGAGTTCCAGGCCGACCCCGCCAAACACGGCACGCGCACGGGCACGTTCATCGTGCTCCACCTCGCGCGGCGGATGATCCTCATCGGCGGCACGCGCTACGCGGGCGAGCTCAAGAAGGCGATGTTCACGGTGATGAACTACCTGCTCCCGAAGCAGGGCGTGCTCTCGATGCACTGCTCCGCGAACATCGGGCCGGGTGGTGACAGCGCGCTCTTCTTCGGCCTCTCGGGGACCGGCAAGACCTCGCTCTCGGCCGATCCGGAGCGCGGGCTCATCGGCGACGACGAGCACGGCTGGAGCGGAAACGTCGTCTTCAACTTCGAGGGCGGCTGCTACGCCAAGGTGATCAACCTCTCGAAGGAGGCGGAGCCCGACATCTACGCCACGACGCAGATGTTCGGCACGATCCTCGAGAACGTCGAGCTCGAGGCGGGCTCCCGGAAGGTGAAGTTCGAGAGCCAGGCCATCACGGAGAACACGCGCGCGAGCTACCCGCTGCACTACATCCGCAATCACGTGCCGAGCGGACGCGGCGCTCACCCGAAGAACGTCATCTTCCTCACCGCGGACGCCTTCGGCGTATTGCCGCCGATCGCACGGCTGACGCGCGAGCAGGCGATGTACTACTTCCTCTCGGGCTACACGGCCAAGGTCGCCGGGACGGAGCGTGGCGTGACCGAGCCGCAGGCCACCTTCAGCGCGTGCTTCGGCGCGGTCTTTCTCGTGTGGCATCCCACGAAGTACGCGAGCATGCTCGGCGAGCTACTCGACGCCCACCCGGATGCGAAGGTCTGGCTGGTGAACACGGGGTGGAGCGGCGGCCCGTACGGCGTGGGCGCGCGGATGAAGATCGCGTACACGCGCGCGATGGTGCGCGCCGCGCTCGCGGGAGCGCTCGACCGCTTGCCGGTGAAGACGGATCCCGTGTTCGGCCTCGCGGTGCCGCAGGGGATCGAGGGAGTGCCCGCCGAGGTGCTGGACGCGCGCGAGACGTGGAAAGACGTCGCGGCGTACGACGCGCAGGCGGCGAAACTCGCCGGGATGTTCCGGGAGAACATCAAGAAGTTCGGGAGCGCGGTGAGCGAGAGCATCCTCGCGGCGGGACCGCGGGGCTGATCGCAGACGGGAGATCTCAGTCATCCGCCCTCTGGCTGTCCAATGCCCGATGTCTGACGTCTGACGTCTGACGTCTGACGCCTGACGCCTGACGTCTGACGTCTGCCCTTCCATGACCTTCATCCGCGACCCCCTCTGGAACAACATCCGGGTTGACCCCGTCGCGCAGAAGCTGCTCGACACGGCGGTCGTGCAGCGCTTGCGCTACGTGCGGCAGCTCGGCCTTGCCCACCTCGTCTACCCGGGGGCCACGCACTCGCGATTCGAGCACGCCCTGGGCGCGTATCACCTCGCGCGCCGCACGCTGCACTACCTCCGGGAGGCCGGCGCGCTCGAGGGAATCGCACCCGATGAGCCGGCCGTCGTCGCGGCCGCCGCGCTGCTGCACGACGTCGGACACCATCCATTCTCGCACGCACTCGAGGAAATCGGCGTCCCGCACCACGAGACGGTCAGCGGGCCACTGGTGACCGGCGGCGAAGTCGGCGGCATTCTCCGCGAGGCCATCGCGCCCGACGCGGGCGCGCGCGTTCACGCGCTCATCCGCGGCGCGAGCGCAAGCCCGCTCCAGGGGCTCATTTCCGGATCGCTCGACCTCGACAAGATGGACTACCTGAAGCGCGACGCCCTGATGTGCGGCGTGCCGTACGGGGAGATTGACGAAGACCGGCTGATGCACGCGATGGTCGTCGTGGACGATCACGCGACCGGCCGGCGGCGCGTCGGCATTCGCGCGAAGGGGCTCTCGGCGCTCGAGTCGCTGCTGTTCGCGAAGTACCAGATGTACCGGAACGTCTACTGGCATCATGCCGTGCGCAGCGCGACGGCGATGTACAAGCGCCTGGTCGAGGGCGCGCTCTCGAGCGGCGCGCTCGACGCCGCCCGCCTGGGCGGATACACCGACGAGGGGCTGCTGCACGCGCTCGACCAGAGCGCGGACAGTGGCGCGCGCGCCCTGCTCGACGCGCTGCGCCGCCGGCGGCTCTACAAACGCGCGTTCGAGGCGCCGGCCGCGGAACTGCCCGTCGCCTCGCTCGAGTGGATCAGCGAGGACCGGGCTCGCACGCGCACGGCCGAGCGTGCGCTGGCCACGCGCCTCGGCGTCCCGGCGAGCGACGTGCTGCTCGATTTCCCCGCGAAGACGCAGATGCTCGGGCTCGACCTCCCGGTCCTGGGCAAGGACGGCGGCGTGCGACTCCTCACGCAGGCGGGCATGGCGGGCGCGATTGACCTGCCGAAACTCTCGGAGGAACTGTACCGCTCGGCGCGCTGGCTCCGCGTGTTCACGGCTCGGAGAACGACGCTCGAGCGCACGGCGCTCGGTGGCGTGCTGGGAGTCACGATCTGAGGGCGACAACGGCGAGTGAACAGCCGTCCGCAGCGAGCCGTCAGCGGACAGCCGATAGCTGACGGCTGACAGCTGACGGCTGCTTACTCGCTCTTCGCCTTTTCCTTCCCCCGCGCCTCGGCCAGTTTCTTCGCGATCGCGCGGTAGAAGTCCGCGTCCACGCGCTTCCCCTCGCCGTCCAGCGCCATCGCGCAGCGCTCCAGCGCGTAGAGGATGTTGCCGAGGTAGAGCGCGGCGAGCGCCTCGACGGATTCGCCCGGCGCCGCCTCAGCCACTGGCCTCGCCGGCGGGCACGTCCACCGCCCCGACCTGAATCACGATCGCGGTGATGTTGTCCAGTCCGCCGCGGCCGTTGGCCTCCGCGATCAGCGCATCCACGATCCGCCCGGGCCCGCTCCGCGCGAGCAGCATCTGCTGGAGCCGGCGGTCGTCCACCATCCCGGTGAGCCCGTCACTCGCGACGAGGAAGACGTCGCCCGCACGCACCTCCCCGGCGTAGAGATCGGCTTCCACGCTCTCGGCCGCGCCGACGCAGCGCGTGATCACGTTGCTGTACGGGTGATAGCGCGCCTGCTCCGGCGTGAGCAGCCCGGCGTCCACCTGCTCCTGCACGTAGGAGTGGTCCTTGGTGACCTGCGTGAGCGCCCCGTCGCGGAGGAGATACACGCGCGAGTCGCCGATCTGGCCGATGAGGAACCGGTTGTCCGACAGCATCAGCACCGACGCGGTGGTGCCCATCCCCTGCTTGTCAATCTCCGCGAGCATCCGCTCGTAGATCGCCCGGTTCGCCTCGCGGAGGGAGTGGGCCAGCGTCTGCGCCGCGTCCGGCTGAGTCACGCTCGCGATGGCGAGGAGGTGGCGGGAGACGATCTGCACGGCCATCTCGCTCGCGACCTCGCCCGCGGCGTGGCCGCCCATCCCGTCCGCGACGACGAAGACGCCCCGGCGCTCGTCCGCCTCGGCGAAGTAGTTGTCTTCGTTCCCCGAGCGGATCATTCCCACGTCGGAGCGGGCGCCCACGGCGAGTTGCACGGTCAAGAAGACCCTCTAGCGGAAATCAGGAGGACGAGCGTCGTCGCTCCCACGCCGGCGAGCACAAGCAGGAACGCGATCATCGGCGCGCACCCCTTCTTCTTGGCGTCGGCCGGCGGCTGAGCGGGCTCGACTTTCTCCGGCGGCTTCGGCGCGGCGGCCGTCGCGCGCGCCGCCGCCGCCGTCTTCCGCGCCGCCTCGACGCCGAAGGCCGCGATGGCGCGCGTGCCCTTCCCGGCGTCCGCCGCGGCGTCCGCGGTCGGACGGAACATCATCTTGATGCCGCCGAAGCGCACGTCGGGCGCGCCAACCATCTGCGCCTCGCCCTGTACGCGCCGCCCGCCGAGGTACGTGCCGTTCGTGGAGCCCTGGTCCACGAGCCACCACGCGCCCTCGCGCTTCAGGATCTTCGCGTGCGAGTCGGAGACGCTCTCGTCATTGATCACCACGTCGTTGTGCGCGCCGCGCCCGACGTTGGTGAGCGGCGTGAACAGCTCGAACTTCTTCCCCTTGGTCGGGCCTTCGTTCGTGATCTCGAGCGTGGCGAGCGGCACGCGCACCGGCGCGGCGGGCGGGGGGGCGGGGGCAGTGACCGGCGTCGGCGCGCTCGGGGGCGGCGGCGCCGCGGGCTTCGGCTCGCGAGGCCTGGCCGTGATGAATGCGTTCGTCGCGGCGAGCGACGGCACCGCGAGGGGGGAGCGCGGCGGTGCGGCCGGGACCGGCGGCGGCGCCACAGGGGGCGGCGCGGCCGGCTTTGCAACCGGCGGCGCAACCGGCGGCGCGACCGGCGGCGCGACCGGCGGCGCGACCGGCGGCGCGACCGGCGGCGCGACCGGCGGCGCGACCGGCGGCGCGACCGGCGGCGCGACCGGCTTTGCAACCGGCGGCGCAAGTGGCGCCGCGACGGGAATCGTCGGAGGTTCCGCCGGGGGAGGCGGCCCGGCCGGAGTGGACGCGACGGGCGCGACGGGCGCGACTGGCGCGACCGGCTCGGCCGTGCTCACCGGCGCCGCGACCGCCGCCGCGACCGGCGCAACCGGCGCCGGCTTCGCGACGTCAGCATAGAAGCGGAACTCTTCCGGGCCGAGCTTCACGACATCCCCGCGTCCAAGCACTTGCGTCTTCTCGATGCGGGTCCCGTTGACCCAGACACCGTTCGTGCTCATGTCGGTGAGCACGTACCCGCCCTCGGCGGGCGCGATCTGCGCGTGCTTGCGCGAGACGTCGGTGGAGGCGACGACGATGTCGTTGCCGATTTCGCGGCCGAACGTCACGCCCGCGTCCGGCACGGGATACTCCCGGCCGTCCACGAGTGACACGAGGCGGCCGCCCGTCGCGGTCGTCGGCTTCCTCGGGCCGCCCGTCCTGGAGCGGAGCGCCTCGGGGATGTTCATCGCGGAGATGAACTGCGTGCTCCCGCCCTTCTTGTCGTCCCCGTAGCGCAGCTCGTGCCCCCCGAGCTCGACCTTGTCGCCGTGGAGGATCGGGCTCGGCTCGACGCCGAGCTGCACGCCGTTCAGGAAGACGATCGCGTCCGGGCCGCCGCGTCGGATGATGCCCGTGCCGTCGGCCCCCACCCTGAGCACCGCGCGCGCCTTCGGATCGTCGCCCGGCAGCCGTACCGCGGCGCCGTCGAACGTGCCCACCGTGAGGTCCGCGGGGCCCAGCGGAAAGTGCTGATCCTTGAACTGGATATAGGGCATCTGGCGTCGGAAACTACCCCGAGGGAAAGGGGGTGGCAAGCGCGTTCACGAGAGGCGCTCACCGTCCGCAAACTCGCCTGTCTGAAGGCGATAGAGGCGCGCGTAGAGGCCGTGCGCACCCAGCAGGTCGCGGTGCCTTCCGCGCTCCCTGATCTCGCCGTGGTGCAGGACGAGAATCTCGTCCGCCGCGACGATCGTGCTCAGGCGATGGGCGATCGCGATCGTCGTGCGTCCCCGCATGAGCCGCGCGAGCGCGCGCTGAATCTCCGCCTCGATCTCGCTGTCCACCGCGCTCGTCGCCTCGTCGAGGAGGAGGAGCGCCGGGTCGGCGGCGACGGCGCGTGCGAACGAGAGGAGCTGGCGCTCGCCCACGCTCACGCTGGCGCCGCGCTCGCCGAGCCGGTGGCGGTACCCGTCCGGCAGCCGCCGGATGACGCGGTCGGCGCCCACCTGCGCCGCCGCATCCGCGACCTCGGCGTCGGAAAGCGGCGCGGCGAGCCGGATGTTCGACGCGATGTCTCCCGCGAAGAGAAAGATGTCCTGCTGCACGTATCCCGCGAGCGCGCGCAGCTCGTCGAGCGCCATCTCACGGATGTCGCGCCCATCCACGAGAATCCCGCCGCGCTGCGGATCATAGAAGCGCAGGAGCAGACTGATGACGGTCGTCTTCCCCGCCCCGGTGTGACCCACGAGGGCGAGCGTCTGCCCCGGGCGCGCCGTGAAGCTGACCCCCTTCAGCACCCACACCGGCTCCGCCGCGCCGTCGGTCCCGTAGTGAAACCAGACATCCTCGAACGTCACCGTGACGCCCCGCGTCTCGCCTCTCGCCGCTGCCTCTCGCCGCTCGCTGCTCGATCTCGCCGCTCGCCGCTCCCTCCCATCTCCCACCTGCCGTTCGATATCCAGCAACCGGAACACCCGCTCCGACGCCGCCATCGCCTGCTGCAGCGTGTTGTACTTGTCCGACAGGTCCTGCAGCGGCTGGAAGAACCGCCGCGCGAGCTGCAGAAACGCGGCGACCGTCCCGACCGTCAGCACGTGCGACGCCACGCGCGGCACGGCGGCGACGATCAGGCTCGCGAGCGCGACCGTCGTCAGGATCTCGATCACGGGGAAATAGAGCGCGTACACCGTGACCGACTTGAGGTGCGCGTCGAGGTGGGCGCGATTGAGCGCCGCGAAGCGCTCGCCCTCGGCCCGCTCGCGGCCGAAGAGCTGCACGATGCGCATCCCCGTGAGCCGCTCCTGGAGGAACGCGTTGATGCGCGCGAGCCGCGTGCGGATGTCCCGGTAACTGTCGCGCACCTTGATGCGGAAGACGTGCGATGTGAGGTAGATGAAGGGCACGACGCCGAACGCGGCGAGCGTGAGCCGCCAGTCCACAGCGAACATCAGCGCCGAGATCGCCACGAGCGTGAAGAGGTCGCCCAGCCCCGCGACCACGCCGGAGGTGAACAGCTCGTTCAGCGCCTCCACGTCGGACGTGACTCGCGTCACGAGGCGGCCGACGGGGTTCCGATCGAAGAACGCGATCGAGAGCCGCTGGAGGTGGTCGAAGATTTCGCGCCGGAGGTCGTGCATCACGCGCTGGCCGAGGAGCGACGTCAGCATCACCTGGCCGTACTCGCAGGCGAACTGGGCGGCGAGCACCCCGATGAAAAGCAGGGCGTCGCGGCGCAGGGCGGCCGTGTCGCGCGCCGGCACCGCCACGTCAATCACGTGGCGCGTGAGCAGCGGCTGCGCGAGCTGCAGGACGCCCGCCACAAGGAGGAGCGCCAGCGCGCCCGCGACGAGTTTCGCGTAGGGTCGCGCGTACGCGAAGAGGCGGCGCGCGAGCCGGCGGTCGAAGGCCCTGCCGAGGACCTCTTCGTCGTGCGGGATGGCCGGGGCGGTCATCCGCTAAATCTGCACTCTGTCGCGCACGCGTCGTCGGATGCCCGACCTGTGCTTCCCCGTTTCCCTACACCCCTGACACCGCGCCCCCCGCAAATTGCGCCAACGGTCCGCGGGGCGCGCCGCGCCAGCGCCGAGCCAATGGAACTCAGGGAGGCGATGTGCGAAACCCGATTGCGACCGTTCTGCTCGGCAGCGTCGCCCTTCTCGCTGCGTGCGCCGATGTGTCCATGATGACGAATCCGAGCCTCTCCGTGGAATCGCCGACGGTCCTCGGGGTCTCGCCCGCGAACGCGGCGACGGGCGTGGATCTCGCACAACCCGTGGTCCTCACGTTCAGCGGTCCGATGATGCCGGGCATGGAGACGCTCGTGGTACTGCACGAGGGCACGCTCGCCGGACCCGCCGTCGCGGGCGTAGCGACGTGGTCCGCCGACCGCACGGTCCTGACGTTCACCCCTTCGGCGCCGCTCAAGCGCAACATGACCTACGTGCTGCACCTCGCGCCGAGCCTGATGGGCGCGAGCGGGCGCCCGATCAACCTCGACGCGTGCGCGCGGCTCGGCGGACGCTACGCGACCGGGGGAATGATGGGCGTCTCCGCCGGAACCGGGATGACCAACGGCGCGTGGCGTCCGGGGATGATGGGTGACGGCTGGCGTGCCGCGGACGGCACGTTC